>Ga0302320_10001731_pt1 | contig 52226 bp, 48 predicted proteins | sample Bog_T0_3_FD_202130 | JGI IMG/M metagenome (GOLD analysis project Ga0302320, IMG submission 202130) | Peat permafrost microbial communities from Stordalen Mire near Abisko, Sweden - Bog_T0_3 | ecosystem: Environmental > Terrestrial > Soil > Wetlands > Peat | place: Sweden: Abisko, Stordalen Mire...
AGGTTCCATAGAGAATGATGCGCGTCCCTGCGTGAGAGACCGCAGCGCATTCGCGTAGCCAAACATTTCTGCCAGGGGAACATCGATCAATGCTGTCTTGAGCTTCCCCCTGTTTCCCGTTTCCTTGATCTGGGCCCTGCGTTTCATCAAATCACCGGTGACATTTCCCCAATGATCATCTGAAACTTCTACTTCTAACTTCATGATCGGTTCCATAAATACAGAACCGGCCTTGTTAAGAGCATCCTTTATAGCATACTTTGCTGCTAATTGGAAGGAAATTTCATCAGAGTCCACATCATGATAGGAACCGTCAATCAGGGTCACGATCAGATCAGAAACCGGATAGCCGGCCTTGACGCCGTTTTGTAATCCTATTTCAATCCCTTCTTTACAGGGTTTGATAAATTCACGAGGGATGGCGCCGCCTTTGATCTTGTCGACGAAGACATAACCGGAACCAGGCTCGCCGGGCTCAACATCAATGACCACGTGACCATATTTACCGCGACCACCGGATTGCTGAACATATTTTCCGACAATATTATTTACTTTTTTAGTGATCGCTTCTTTATACGCAACTTCAGGGCGACCTACGTTGCAATCAAGATTATTTTCGCGTTTCATGCGATCGACAATGATCTCCAAATGCAACTCACCCATTCCGGAAATAATTGTTTGGGATGTTTCATGATCGAACTTAACGCGTAAGGACGGATCTTCATCCAAAAATTTACGCAAAACCATACCCATTTTATCCTGGTCCGCTTTGGTCTTGGGCTCGATCGCGAGTGACACCACCGCTTCAGGAGCTTTTAAACCTTCCAAGACCATCGGCTTATTTTCTTCACAAAGGGTATCACCAGATTTGCTTTCCTTTAATCCTACCAGGGCAACGATCTCACCGGTTGCCGCCGAAGATACATTTTCCTGTTTATTGGAATGCATGATAACGATCTTTGAAATTTTTTCCATCTTGCCATTGGACGAATTCAAGTACTGCTGGCCTTGTTGAAAACGGCCGGCATAAACACGCGTAAAAAATATTTTGCCCACATAAGGATCAGAAGCGATCTTGAACACCAGACCTACCGGAGATTCATTATCATCAGGCTTACGGATGATCACTTCTTCTTTATTATCAGGATTAAAACCACGCTTCGGGGGAATATCTAAGGGGGATGGCAAATAATCAACAACCGCATCCAACAACATCTGTACGCCCCTGTTTCTTTTGGAGGCACCGGTCAAGACCGGGACAAATTTACAGGCAATGACCGTGCGACGGATAGCCTTCATCAGCTGTTCTTTAGACGGATCTTTGGCATTTAAATACATATCAGCCATCTCGTCATCAACTTCAGCGAGACGTTCAATTAACACATGACGATAGTTGGCCGTCTTTTCCTTTAATTCTTCTGGGACCGGCAAACGTTCGAAATCAGTACCATCAGCATCTAAATACTTGATATATTGATTATTAATGACATCCACCAGGCCCTTTAAATTGTCCTCGGCCCCGTCGTTGTAAACAATACCCGCGGCATTGGCACCAAATCGATCATGCATCTCACCGATGACCCGATCAAAATCCGCGCCTAAACGGTCGATCTTATTGATAAAAGCGATACGGGGAACATTATATTTATCAGCTTGACGATAAACAGTCTCGGTTTGAGGCTGGACACCGGAACAAGCACATAACACAATAACTGCACCGTCCAAAACCTTCAGGGAACGCTCGACCTCAATGGTAAAATCCACGTGGCCCGGGGTATCAATGATATTGATACGATGGTCACGCCAAAAAGAAGTTGTCGCGGCTGATGTGATGGTGATCCCGCGTTCCTGCTCTTGGGGCATCCAATCCATGGTGGTATTACCATCATCGATATCCCCCATCTTATGGATGGCACCCGTATAATACAAAATGCGCTCAGTCGTCGTGGTTTTACCCGCGTCGATATGCGCGATGATACCGATATTACGAAACATATGTAGAGGGATTGTATTAGCGGATGCCATAATATTTTACCATCTCAAGTGACTGAAAGCACGGTTAGCTTCAGCCATCTTATGGACCTCATCACGCTTCTTAATGGCAGGGCCTTCTGATTTATAGGCAGATACCAACTCTTCAGCTAATTTAATATCCATGGGCTTGCCCTTTTTATTGCGGGCATAATCCCTGATCCAACGCATGGCCAATGACATGCCGCGCGCCGGGATAACATCGGTCGGGACCTGATAAGTCGCACCACCCACACGGCGGCTTTTGACTTCCAGACGAGGACGCACATTATCAACAGCCTTGGTCAACGCCTTGACTGAAGATTCTTCCTGGGTCTTTTCCTTGAGGATCTCCAACGCATTATAAATGATATTCTCAGCAATGGTCTTCTTGCCATCCACCATTAAAATGGAGATGAACCGCGAGACCAACTCGCTGTTATATTTAGGGTCACCAACTACTTGTCTTTTTTCTGCTCTTCTTCTTCTCATTACTTAGCCTTTGCTCTTTTGGCCCCATACTTGGAGCGGGATTTCATGGGCTTTAGCCATACGTCCTTCGACGTCGTAGGCTTTGTTTACTTACTTAGCTTTTGCTCTTTTAGCGCCATACTTTGATCGTGACTTTTTGCGATCGGCTACTCCGCTCGTATCCAGTGTACCACGTACAATGTGATAACGCACACCCGGCAGGTCTTTGACACGTCCACCGCGCACCAGCACGATCGAGTGTTCCTGCAGATTGTGGCCTTCTCCCGGTATATAGGAAGTGACCTCAACCTTGTTGGAAAGACGCACACGCGCAATTTTGCGTAACGCTGAATTGGGCTTCTTAGGCGTCATGGTCTTGACCTGCAGACATACCCCGCGACGTTGCGGGCATGAGGTTAAGGCCGGCGACTTACTATGCTTTATTTTCAGCTGTCTGCGGTGTCTGATTAACTGTGATATCGTTGGCATATTTTACCATTTCTACTTGATTATATTCTTTCATTCCCGTCCCTGCAGGGATCAAATGCCCGACAATGACGTTCTCTTTGAGCCCGCGCAAGAGGTCAACTTTACCAGATGCTGCCGCCTCTGTCAAGACTCTTGTTGTTTCTTGGAAACTGGCCGCGGAAATAAAACTTTCCGTCGTCAAAGAGACCTTGGTTATCCCCAGTAATAATGGGGTGGCCTGAGCCGGCTTGCCTTTTTTCTTCAACACCGCCTCATTGGCCTTTTTAAAGATCATGCGATCGACCTGATCGCCCACTAAGAACTCTGTATCGCCGGCATCATCAATGCGCACTTTTTTGAGCATTTGCGCGATGATGATCTCGATGTGCTTATCATTGATACGCACACCTTGCAGACGGTAAACTTCCTGGACCTCATTTAATAAATATTCCTGCAAAGCCTTGTCCCCGCAGACGCGTAAAATGTCCTGAGGAACAACTGGCCCGTCGGTCAATTGCTGCCCGGCAAAAACATGGTCCCCTTTGTAAACATTGGGATGCTTGCCGTGAGGAATGGTATATTCCTTGGCCGTACCGGTGGCGCTTTTGACAACGATGGTACGCAGACCTTTCTTATCTTCACCGAATTCGCAAATACCGTCGATCTCAGCGATAACCGCCGGGTCCTTCGGACGACGTGCTTCGAAAAGCTCGGCGACGCGAGGCAGACCGCCAGTGATGTCACGGGTCTTGGAAGCACCCCGCGGGATCTTGGCGATCAACTCACCCGCCGCGATCGTATCCTTATCATTGACGAGGATGTGAGCGCCTGTCGGGATCGAATAGATCCCCACGATCTCACCCTTGCCGTCACTGATAATGATCTGCGGATGGTATTCCTGTTTATGGTCGACCACCACGCGTTCAACAACCCCGGTCACGGGATTTTCTTCGCGCTGGAAGGTCGTTCCTTCGCTTAAGTCTTCAAATGAAACCTTACCCTGGGCTTCGGTGATGATGGGGATGGTGTACGGATCCCATGTCGCCACAACCGTTCCCTTGGTGACCGTCACTCCGTCGGCATAGGCCAATGCTGTACCTTGCGGCAGGATATGACGTTCAAATTCACGGCCGTATTCATTATTGATACTGACCGAACCGTTACGATTAAGGACAATGAACTCTTTACCGCGCGCAACTACACGCAGGGTATGATATTTCAAAACACCATCCTGTTTGATCTTGATAAATGATTGTTCGATAGTACGAGAAGCTGTACCACCGATGTGGAACGTACGCATGGTCAGCTGTGTACCAGGCTCACCGATACTTTGAGCCGCGATGGTACCGACCGCTTCCCCGATCTCAACGATGCGATGCGTGCCTAAATTACGGCCATAGCATTTCACGCAAACGCCGATCCCGGCTTCGCAGGTCAACACAGAACGGATACGCACTTTTTCAACACCTAACTGCTCAATCAGATCAGCCTTCTCTTCGGTGATCTCATCACCGGCAGCCACGACCTGTTGATCGGTGACCACATCGAGAATATTGTCCAGGGCCACGCGGCCGACAATACGCTCTTTAAGAGAAACCACCAGCTCATCACCTTCGGTGATGGCGGCGACCGTGATACCGTTGACCGTACCGCAGTCCTGCAAATTGACAACCATCTCTTGGGCCACGTCGACTAAACGACGGGTCAAATACCCGGCGTCCGCGGTCTTGAGCGCTGTATCCGCCAAACCTTTACGGGCACCGTGAGTGGAGATGAAATATTCCAAAACCGTTAAACCTTCACGGAAAGAAGCTGTGATCGGATTCTCAATGATCTCGCCGGACGGCTTGGCCATAAGACCGCGCATACCTGAAAGCTGGCGGATCTGTAACTTGGAACCACGAGCGCCTGAGTCAGCCATGATGAAGACCGGATTAAAATGGTCCATTTTCTTAAAGACCAGATCTGACAAGGTTTCTGTCGTATGGGTCCAAATATCAATGACCTTGTTATAACGCTCACGTCCGGTAATGATACCTTTTCGGTATTGATCATCCACCTTGCCGACTTCTTGCTTAGCATTGGCGATGATACGAGGCTTATCCTCAGGGATGGTCAAGTCCGACATGGCAATGGAAATACCTGCCTCAGTGGCCTTGATAAAACCTAAGGTCTTCACATCATCCAGAAGTCTCACCGTGCGGTGATGACCGAAACGTTTATAACTATCCGCAATGACCATACCAATGCGTTTTTTATCCAATAGATCGTTCACAAAACCGTAATCCTGAGGAAGAACCTCATTAAAGAACACCCGGCCTACCGTTGTCTCGATGATCTTCGACGTGTTACCGGAAAGCGGAAGCTCCTTGGTCGGATTATCTTTATCAAAAGGCTGGATGACCATGGAAGGCTTTTCCTGTCCCCAGACACTGGTCAGTAAACGTAATTTGATGCGTGCATGCAATTGCACAAAACCATCGGTATACGCCACCTTGACCTCATCAATGGAACCGAATAAATGGCCTTCTCCGATCGCGCCCGGACGCTCCTTGGTCAGATAATACAGACCAAGAACGATATCCTGCGTCGGAGATACAATAGGACGCCCGTCAGCCGGTGAAAATAAATTGTTGACGGAAAGAAGCTGCAAACGGCATTCGATCTGGGCTTCCAAAGAAAGCGGGATATGAACGGCCATCTGATCCCCGTCGAAGTCCGCGTTAAAAGCGGTACAGACCAACGGATGTAATTTAATAGCCTTGCCTTCGATCAATACCGGCTGAAAAGCCTGAATTGACAAACGGTGCAGGGTCGGAGCACGGTTCAACATCACCGGATGGTCCTGGATGACCTCATCCAAAATATCCCAGACCTCGATCTTGGCGCGTTCCACCATGCGCTTGGCACCCTTGATCGTATGCACAAATCCTTTTTCACGTAATTTGCGGATGATAAATGGCTCGAAAAGTTCCAACGCCATTTTCTTAGGCAGACCGCATTGATGTAATTTCAATTCAGGACCGACGACGATAACTGAACGTCCGGAATAATCAACGCGCTTACCCAAAAGGTTCATACGGAAACGCCCTTGCTTGCCTTTGAGCATATCTGACAAGGACTTCAAAGGACGGTTGCCCGAACCTAGGACCGGACGGCCATGACGGCCGTTATCAAGAAGAGCATCCACCGCTTCTTGCAACATACGCTTTTCATTGCGGATGATGATCTCCGGTGCGTTTAAATCTATTAATTTTTTCAGACGGTTATTACGGTTAATAACACGACGATAAAGATCATTAAGATCAGACGTGGCAAAACGCCCGCCTTCGAGCGGGACCAACGGACGCAGATCCGGAGGGATCACCGGCAGGACATCCAAAACCATCCACTCGGGATTGTTCCCTGAAGCCCGGAAATCTTCGACGATCTTGAGGGTCTTGGCTAATTTCTTGAAATTAGTCCCGTTAGGATTGGCATCGGCCAAATCCTTGCGTAACTTCTTGCACAAAGCAGCCATATCCAGCTCTTTGAGCATTTCACGCACGGCATCCGCACCGATACGGGCCTTGAAAGCGCCGCCATACTTGACCACGGCTTCCTGGTATTCATCCTCAGAGAAGAATTGCTTTTTCTTTAAAGGGGTCGTCCCCGGATCAATGACCACGTACTCTTCATAATAGATCAATTTTTCCAAGTCACGAAGGCCCACCTGCATCAGGGCCGCCAGGCGAGACGGAACCGCTTTGTAAAACCAGATATGCGTCACCGGACAGGCCAGGTCAATATGCCCCATGCGTTCGCGACGCACTGAGGAACGGGTCACTAAAACCCCGCAACGATCGCAGGTGATACCTTTGAACTTGATACCTTTATACTTTCCGCAATTACATTCCCAATCACGCATGGGCCCGAAGATCTTCTCGCAAAAAAGCCCATCCTTCTCGGGCTTTAATGTACGATAGTTCAAGGTTTCCGCTTTTTTGACGGGACCCTTGGACCAGGACATGATCACTTCAGGGGAAGCTATACGGATCGTGATACGATCTTGTTTGGTAATATCAATTTTGCTCATTTGGGCTCCTCTTCCTTTTGCTCAGATTCGCCTGCGGCTTTCTCCATACGGATGTCGAGACATAGCCCTTGCAATTCTTTGACCAAAACGTTAAACGATTCCGGGATACCGGGGCTTAACGCCTGTTCACCTTTGACGATCGCTTCATAGATGCGACTGCGGCCGGTCACGTCGTCAGACTTGACCGTCAGCATCTCTTGCAAGGTGTAGGCAGCTCCATAAGCTTCCAGGGCCCAAACTTCCATTTCCCCGAAACGCTGACCACCGAAATGCGCTTTACCACCTAATGGCTGCTGAGTGACCAGAGAATACGGCCCAATGGAACGGGCATGGATCTTCTCGTCAACCAAGTGATTTAGCTTAAGCATATAAATGTAACCAACCGTGACCTTTTGCTCAAAAGCCAGCCCGGTATGCCCGTCGAAAACAATAGCCTTACCATCTTCAGGCAAACCTGCCTGCTTTAACAGGTCACGGATCTCTTGCTCGGTCGCACCATTGAAAACCGGGGTTTCACAATGGAAACCTAATACCTTCGCGGCCCAACCCAAATGGGTCTCCAAAAGCTGGCCTACGTTCATACGTGAAGGCACGCCTAATGGATTAAGTACCACATCCACGCTGCGTCCATCCTCTAAGAACGGCATATCCTCTTCCGGCATGATACGCGAAACGATACCCTTGTTACCATGGCGGCCGGCCATCTTATCACCGACCTGCAATTTGCGCTTGGTGGCCACATAAACGACCACGCGCTTGAGCACTCCGGCTGGAAGCTCATCGCCACGACGGATACGTTCGGTCTCTTGGACCTCTTCTTCTGTCAGCTCCGCGATCTTGTCCATATAATAGGACATGATCTCACGGCCTTCAGTGCCTTCTTCTATATCATCCAGTGTCAATTTACCGACACGCTTTTTATCGATGCCTAAGGCCTTAGCCACCTTCTCGTCTTTTTCTTTGACGATGAACTCGATCTCCTGCTTGTAGTATTCTTTGATCTTATTGATGGCTGAGATCTCTTTGACCTTGTCCTGCTTGGATTTGCGGCCGCGCTCATTGCGCTGGAAAACTTCCACATTGACCACAAAGCCTTCGATACCAGGTGACAAGGTTAACGAGGTGTCACGCACATCAGCGGCTTTTTCACCGAAGATCGCGCGCAACAGGCGTTCTTCCGGAGATAATTCTTTTTCGCTTTTGGGGGTGACCTTACCAACGAGAATATCGGTGGCCTTGACTTCCGCGCCCACGCGCACAATACCCTCTTCGGTCAAATCCTTGAGGGACTCTTCGGCGACGTTGGGGATGTCCCGGGTGATCTCTTCGTTGCCTAAACGGGTCTCGCGGCATTCGCATTCAAAACGCTCAACGTGAATTGAGGTGAATACGTCCTCGCGCACGATCCGCTCATTGATCAAAATAGCGTCTTCGAAATTATAACCGCGCCATGGCATGAAAGCGACCAGGGCATTGCGGCCTAACGCCAAACGGCCATCCTGAGTACCGATGCCATCCGCGATCGTCTGGCCGGCTTCTACCTTCTGGCCGAGCTTAACGAGCGGACGCTGATGCACGCAGGTGTTCGCGTTGGAACGCTGGAAATTCTTTAAAGTATAGACTGATTTTCCGACGGTGATTTCACGGCCGTCAACCTTGGTGACTGTGCCGGCTTCTTTGGCTATCACAACAACGCCGGAATCACGGGCTACCTTTTCTTCCATACCGGTTCCCACCAACGGGACTTCCGGTATCATCAAAGGAACGGATTGACGCTGCATGTTAGAGCCCATCAGGGCACGGTTAGCGTCGTCGTGTTCCAAGAATGGAATTAAAGCGGCTGCCACGGAAACCAACTGCTTGGGAGACACATCCATGTATTCAACCTTCTCAGGCTTAACACGCGGGAAATCCCCCTTATAACGGCAGGATACCAGGGCTTCTGTAAACTTACCGGTTTCATCCACCGGTGAGTTGGCTTGGGCGATATATTTGTTCTGATCCACATCCGCTGTCAGGAATTCGCTCTTTTTGGAGACCTTTCCGTCGACAACTTTGCGGTATGGTGTTTCAATAAAGCCTAATTCATTGACACGAGCACAAGTGGTCAATGAGGCAATTAAACCAATGTTCGGACCTTCAGGTGTTTCGATCGGGCAAACACGGCCATAATGGGTCGGATGCACGTCGCGCACTTCGAAACCAGCGCGTTCACGGCTTAAACCACCGGGCCCCAACGCTGACATACGACGCTTATGGGTCATCTCTGAAAGCGGATTGACCTGATCCATAAATTGCGACAGCTGGCTGCGAGCAAAGAAATCCTGGATCTGATTGGAGAATAAACGGGAATTGATCAAATGATGCACGGTCAGGTTCTCAAAAGAACTCATGACGACCAGACGTTCCTTGATGGAGCGTTCCAGACGTGCCAAACCGATACGCACCTGATTTTGTACCAACTCACCCACAGACTTGATACGGCGGTTTCCCAAGTGATCGATATCATCACATTCACCGGTGCCTTCACGTAAGGCGACCAGGTATTTGATCACAGCCACAACGGTCTCAATATCCAAAACACGGTTGTCCATTGACACATCGGTATGCAGCTTGCGATTGACGATGTGACGGCCTACTTTGGACAGATCGTAGCGCTTGGGATCGAAAAACAAACGGAAAAATAAGGTTTCAGCCACTTCCACGGTCGCAGGCTCGGTCGGACGCATCTTACGATAGAAATCCAAAAGAGCATCTTCCTTGGTGGTGGTATGGTCCTTCTCAAAAGTATTTTTTAATTTATCAAAACGATCACCCAGCATCTTTTGCATATCATCGGAAGATGAAAGCCCCATGATACGTAAGATCTGTGTTGCCGGGAAATTACGGCGGCGATCCACATAAGCGATCAAAACATCATTAAGGTCATATTTGATCTCGAACCAGGCCCCGCGGGACGGAATGACCCGCCCGTAGTAAATGCTTTTACCGGTCGGATGTGTTTCCTCTTCAAAGGAAACCCCCGGCGGACGCTGGATCTGGGAGACCACCACGCGCTCATCACCGTTGATGATAAAGGTACCGGTATCGGTCATGAGAGGGAAATCACCAAAATAAACTTCCTGCTCTTTGATATCAACCGGCGTGATCAAACGCAGCTTGACCTTTAAAGGCGCCGCATAGGTCATGCCCCGACGCTGACATTCATAGCGGGAATATTTTTCCTTGCCGATATTATATCCGATATATTCCAACCGGATCTGCGCGTCATAGCTTTCCAATGGGAAAACTTCGCGGAAGACTTCTTCTAAACCCTGGTCCTTGCGCTTGTCCGTCGACACATTCCTTTGCAGGAACTCTTCATAAGACAGAGTTTGGATATCAAGCAGGCTTGGTAGCTCAAAATAATCGTGGAACTTACTAAAATCTTTGACTTTTAGCTTTTCCATATCGTCCTTTAGTTAGAAAATAAAAGCAAGACGAGGCAATCTTTCTAAAAAGATTACCACGTCTTGAAACATGAGCTTGAAATGAATCGAACGTTATTTAAGTTCAACTTTTCCACCGGCAGCTTCGATCTTCTTCTTTAATTCTTCAGCTTCGGCTTTAGGACAAGCTTCCTTGATCGTCTTAGGTGCTGATTCAACCAAGGTTTTAGCTTCAGCTAATCCTAAGTTGGTGACAGCGCGGACTTCCTTGATGACACCTATCTTCTTAGCAGGATCAACTTCCTTCAGGATAACATCGAAGGATGTTTTCTCCTCGACAGGTGCAGCAGCGGCGGCAGCGCCAGCAGCAGCAACGGCCACAGGGGCAGCGGCTGAAATACCAAGCCGGCTTTCCATGGCTTTGACTAATTCGGCTAATTCCAGGACAGTCAAACCAGTGACTTCCTTGTAAATCCCCTCAAGTTTGGGGGCTAATTCTTTAACGGCTGTGTCAGACATCTCTACCTCCCTAGATTAGATCCTTCGCCAGTTGGCTCAGGATGACTTGGGCGTCTCACCCAAGTCACTTTTCTGTTTTAAAATTGAAATCATATCACGTGTTTTAGCATTTAACGCACCGGCAAAACGGGTCAATGGTGCGGACATGGTACCTAAAAGCTTTGCCAAAAGCACCTCGCGCGACGGCAGGTCGGAAAGCGTCTTGACCTCTGCTTGTGTCAAGAAAGCCCCATCAAGCACACCGCCACGAACAACGAACCCTTCGTAGCTCTTAGCAAAATTAACAAGGACTTTGGAAACTTCAGACGCATCGGCATTGCTTAAGATCAAGGCCATCTGTCCTTCAACGCTGCTGGCCAGATCTTCGAATTTCGCCTCTTTAAGGGCAATGCGCGCCACTGATGTTTTAGAGACCAAAACTTCGGCCTTTTTGCGCTTTAGATCCTTGCGCAAGGTATTCATTTTAGCGGAAGAAATACCGCGATAAGACACCACAAAAGTACTTGATTTCTTTGATACGCCTGTCTTTACAGACTCGGCCATTTTCTGACGATAGATTGTTCCGACCTTCATAGCGCCACCTTCACTCCCGGTCCCATGGTTGTTGCCAGGGCCAGACTTTTAATTAAATTTCCTTTGACCGCCGAGGGCTTGGCATGATTGACGGCTTCAATGACAAACTGGGCGTTTTCCACAAGCTTGTTTTCCGTAAAAGACCGTTTGCCGATCCCTAAGTGAATGCCACCTTGTTTATCAGACTTGAATTCGACACGGCCAGCCTTGACTTCCTTAATAGCGCGTTCCACATCTGCCGTAACTGTACCTGCTTTAGGTGTGGGCATAAGACCGCGAGGTCCCAACACCTTACCAAGCTTGCTTAGATCGCGCATCATATCAGGGCTTGCTACCACCACGTCAAAATCCATGAACCCACCCATAACTTTTTCAATAAGATCAGTGTCGCCGACATAATCCGCGCCTGCGGCGTGAGCCTTGGCAACGGCGTCACCTTTACAAAAGGCAGCGACGCGCACCTTTTTACCAATGCCATGCGGAAGAACGACCGTACCGCGAACACCCTGGTCTGAGGCTTTCAGATCCAGATTGAGATTAAAATGCAATTCAACGGTTTCATCAAATTTTACCTTAGGAGCCTTGGCCAAACGGTTGACCGCTTCCTGTAATGACAGAGGACTTTCGACGGTGCCGATGGCTTTTTGTGCTTCTTTCATTCTTTTGCTGATTCTGGACATAACCTTTATCCTTTAACCTCTATACCCATGGAACGGGCGGTCCCGGTGATCGTGGCGATCGCCTCGCTCATGTCGATGGTATTTAAATCATCCATTTTCATTTTAGCGATTTCCTCGACCTGCTTGACCGTCAAAGAGCCAATAACTTCCTTACCGGCAGTACCGGAGGCTTTCGCTAACTTAGCGCTCTTTTTGATCAATGCTGAAGTCGGGGGTGTTTTGATGACAAAATCAAATGATTTATCCTTATAAACCGTGATGACAACCGGCAAAGGCAGGGGATCACGCCCCTTGGTCTTATCATTGAAAGACTTGCAAAACATCATGATGTTGACGCCATGCTGACCTAAAGCCGGACCAACCGGAGGAGCCGGGTTTGCCTGGCCTGCTTGAACATACAACTTGATCTGTGCAACAGCTTCTTTAGCCATAATAACTCTCTTTTATATTTTTTCTACTTGCCAATATATATTCCCTATTTCTTGCTCGTCGACAGGGAAACAGTAATACCAAGGGGGTTAAATTTTCTCCACCTGCCAGTATTCCAATTCAACCAGCGTGGAACGACCGAAAATTGACACGCTTACCTTTAATTTGCCGCGATCCGGATAGACTTCCATCACCGAACCGTTGAAATTCGCGAAAGGACCCTGCCCGATGCGAATGGCCTCGCCGACCTCGAAGACAATTTTCGGGGAAGGTTTGGACTCGGTTTCCTGTGTACGCTTAAGGATATTATCAACTTCAATATCAGTCAGGGCTTGAGGCTGTCTCCCTGGCCCGATAAAACCGGTAATTCCCGGTGTGGTCTTGACCAAATACCAGCTTTCCTTGGTCATGTTCATCTTGATCAAAAGGTAACCCGGGAAGAATTTACGAGCGGTGATCCGCTTCTTTCCCCCGCGCACCTCGGAAACTTGCTCGGTCGGAACGACAACTTCTTCTACAAATTGCTTTAATTCAGTGGTAGCGATACGGCTCTCAAGCCCTGCCCGTGCACGTTCTTCTGCCCCTGTTTGCGTATGAACAACATACCATTTCATAATTATTTAATAATTACCGCGACACCCCTGGAAAAGGCGTAGTCGATAATCCCCACAAATATGCCCAATAAAAAAGAACTTAAAATAACGATCAGCGTTGAATCCACCAGTTCACGGCGGGTGGTCCAGGAGACTTTTTTCATCTCCGCAAAAACTTCGCCGATAAATTTCTGAATATTAGAGATCATTCGAAGCTAACCTTACCCTAACTACCCCACCTTTTGCGTTTTTATCTTTGCTTTGGCAAAAATTAAACAGGCCTGGCAGGAGTCGAACCTGCAACGCACGGTTTTGGAGACCGTCGCTCTACCAATTGGAGCTACAGGCCTAAGTCGTTACAGGTTTTAAATACTCGCTACTTCTTTGTCTCTTTGTGTGGTGTACGTTTACGACAAAAAGCACAAAATTTCTTTAATTCCATGCGTTCTGGATTTTGTTTTTTATCTTTAGTACTGTTGTAATTGATACGGTTGCACTCAGTGCATTGAAAATGGATTGTCTCGCGCATATCTATCCCTGATTCTTGCGCTCCCCCGCTTCAAACAACGATAACGGAGTCACAGAAGATTTTGATTTTAAAAAAGCCCCCGAGCGGTTTTGAACCGCTGGCCTCGTCCTTACCAAGGACGTGCTCTACCAACTGAGCTACAGGGGCAGCTAGCACGCCGCCTGCAGCGATTCACCATCTTTCAGGCGAAAATAATGAACCACGAGTATATCCGCGGGATAAAAACTTGTCAAGAATATTCTTTTTGTTTATATCAGTTTTAAAAAACGCCGTTTTCCGATTTTTAAAACGCCACAAACAAGGACCCAATTCTCGTCGCCAACCGCGCTACCTTCATGCGTCACTGCATTTTCTTTGATCAAACGTCGTGCTTCATTCTTAGATGCAACCATGTTCGTAAGTACTAAAATATCAACAAGTTTCTGCCCTGATGCGATTTTAAATTCCGGTATATTTTCCGGGATATGGTGCTGACTAAAGGTGCTTTCAAAATGATCACGGGCTTTTGTCCCATCCTCTATAGGGTGGAACATTTCTACGATCAATTGCGCCAATTGCAACTTAGCTTCCTTAGGATGCATTTTCTTAACCTTATCCAGATCTGCTTGCGTAAGGATCTCATAATAACGCAGCATCAGCTCATCGCTGATGGACATCACCTTGCCAAAGATCTCATTGGGTTCATCATTGATGCCAATGGTATTACCCAAGGACTTGCTCATTTTATTAACGCCATCCGTGCCTTCCAATAAAGGCGTCATCAGCACTACCTGAGGTTTCTGACCGTAAGCTTCCTGCAATTGCCGGCCCATCAATAAGTTGAATTTCTGATCGTTGCCCCCTAATTCCACATCTGCTTTCAAGTGCACAGAGTCATAGCCTTGCAAAAGCGGATAAATAAATTCCAGCAAACTGATCTCTTTGCCGGATTCAAAACGCTTTTTAAAATCCGCGCGGGCCAGCATCTGGGCCACCGTCGAATGGGCGGATAATTCCAATAAATCCTGAGGTGTTAATTTATTCAGCCAGTGACTGTTAAAAACGATCTGTGTTTTATGCGGGTCTAGGATCTTAAAAACTTGGGACTTATAGGTAACGGCATTCTTTTCAATATCCGCCATCGTCATTTTCTTACGCAACTCATTTCGGCCGGTAGGATCTCCTACCTGAGCAGTAAAATCACCTATAAGGAAAACCACCTTATGCCCTAAATCCTGAAATTGTTTCATTTTGCGCAGCAAGACCGTATGGCCCAAATGGATATCAGGGGCGGTGGGGTCAAAACCGGCTTTAATGACCAGCGGTCGGCCTTCTTTAAGTTTAGCCTCAAGGTCAGGCAAGCTTATGATTTCAGTAGTGCCGCGAGAAAGCTTATGGAGGGCGTCTTGAGTGGACATAGGTAAAGAAAACAAATAGGGACGTCTCCCCTTAATATACGGGAGACGTCCCTATTTCTTATAATCTCGCGCTGACGCCGATTTTCATACCTTCGACATCAACTTTAATGATCTTTACTTGTAGCTTATCCCCGGCTTTAAGAGCAGTAGCCTGGGTCTTATCAATTTCTGAAGAATAAACCAATGCTTCGATATCATCTTCCAATTTCACAAAAACACCGAAATTAGAGTTCATGATGACAACCGAATCCACCACAGAACCAACTGGGAACTTGTCGGCAATGGTACTCCAGGGATTGGCTTGCATTTGCTTGAGACCCAAGGTGATCTTGCGAGCCTCAGCTTCTACAGCCAAAACTAAAACTTGGACTTCTTGACCCTTTTGCACCACTTCCTGCGGGTGATTGATCTTTTTAGTCCAGGACATGTCAGACACATGGATCATGCCTTCCAGGCCGTTGTCCAATTCGACAAAAGCACCGTAATCGGTAAACCCGCGGACAATACCCTTGGTGGTCGCACCGACGGTAAATTTAGCCGCGGCTGAGCTCCAGGGATTTTCTTCCAATTGTTTCATGCTTAAAGAAATGCGCTTGGCATCCTTGTCCACATTGATGACCTGAACTTCGATGATGTCCCCCAATTTAAACATCTCTTGAGGATTGACCATTTTTTTCTGCCAGGTGATCTCGGAAGAATGTAATAAACCTTCAATGCCTTTGTCGATCTCAACAAAAACGCCATAAGGCATGATATTCACGATCTTACCCTTAATACGGGCACCCGGTGGGAACTTAGCCACTGATTCATCCCAGGGATTAGAGGTAATTTGCTTTAAACCTAAAGAAACCTTAGAATTGGCCTGATCAAAATCCAAGATCAACACTTCCAGCTTCTGTCCGACGGCAACGATCTCGGAAGGATGATTGATACGGCTCCAGCTCATATCCGTGATATGTAAAAGCCCGTCAACCCCGCCTAGATCGATAAAGGCACCGAAATCGGTGATGCCTTTGACACTGCCGCGGCGCTTCTGGCCTTTTTTAAGTTCAGCCCAAAGCTTTTCGCGCACTTCTTCGCGTTCCTTCTGCACCATCTCACGACGGGAAAGGATCAAATTGCGGCGCTGCTTGTTCATCTTGGCCACCACAAATTTATAATTATGCGTGGTGATATCATGATTGGACAAGCCCTTGAAAGCGGACAACGACATCGGTAAAAAGGCCTCGATGCCAAAAACATCGACGATATAACCACCCTTGACCGCACGCATGACACGACCTTCAAGGATATCGCCTTCATTGATATCATCGGAGATCTTCTGCCAACCTTTGAGCCTCTCGGCCTTGGCGTAAGACAGGATCAACCGTCCGTGATCATCTTCGATATTCTCGATCAAGACCTCGATCGACTGGCCAACAGCCAACTCGGCGGGGGTACGGAATTCCTCGATGGGAACGAACCCTTCAGACTTAAAGCCAATGTCGACGATGACCTCTTTCGCGGTGATCGCGGCAATGACCCCTTTTGACACTTCGCCTTCCTTAATATCCTTTAAGGTGCTGGCGTACAACTCTTCCATTAATGATTTTTCTGCATTCATGGGACTTTGAAACCTTCTTTCTTTACAGGAATTCTTTGTGCGACCTTCTCACAAAGTTTGGTCATTATGCCAAAAAGAATCCAAATGTCAAATAAAATCTTTTTGAGGGTCAGGCAAGAGCGTAGATCTTTTCCAAAATGCGTTGGGAGGCTTCTTCATAACTGGGTGCATCGTTGACGAAAAAAGGCTCGCCGAAGGTAGCGCTGAGGGGACCTCTTTTAAGGAATTTAGTGCCCGGCGCCATGACTTGATTGGTCCCCTTAACATAAACAGGGACTATCGGCACACCGGATTTCATGGCTAAAAACCCTGCCCCTGCCTGGGCCTTGGATGGTTCATTACCGATACGCCGGGTACCTTCGACAAAAATCAAGACCACGCGGCCATTTTTCAATCGCTTAAGCGCTTCTTTCATCGCTCCCAAATCCGCCTCGCCCCTTTTAACCGGGAAGGCTCCCAGACGGGAAAGAAAAAATCCCAAAGCGCCCTTGAACAATTCTATCTTGGCCATAAAGTTGATCCGTCGCACGGAACATATCCCCAAAACAACCGGATCGAGATTACTGATATGATTACTGGCCAAAATAAAAGCACCCTCTCGCGGGATGTTGCGGGTCTGGTGAGCGGTGAAAGGAAAAAAGATCCAACTTAAGACCTTGGTCAAAAAATAAGTGATGTAATAAATCATATCGCCCTCAATGTCTCCGAATAAGTATATTGTATCAGTCTACCCTAAAATCGTCTAAAGCGGCTTCAAAATTATGCTGTTGACACCCAAAAGCCGTTTAGCAGGATCCCCGCTTCCAAAAATTTGGACACTGTTGACCCCTGCCGGAAATTCACAATCATAACTACGATGGTCATAAATAAGGGAAGGGCTCCAAGTATCCATAGGCGCCTGCATAGGATCAATACAGGACATCTTGATCTGTGCGTCTACGGAATTCTCCTGCCTTACATAAAAAACCGTTACCAGATATTTCCCCTGTTGAGGTATGACAAAATGTTTAACAATGGATACCAGTCCGTGGGGGTTATTGGCCAAAAGATGGGCCTGGGTGTGCCAATAAAAAGAATTATTCGGCAAGTTCTGTATCCCCCCTGATCCTGATTCAATGTCCTGGGGAGCAAATATTAAAACCTGGGTATTAAGACCGTTAGTATTCGTCGACGTAAGCACTCTGGGCCTAAAAGTCATCAGGGCCAAGAACAGGACGCCAATGATTGTAATATAAAACCGGAATTTATCCTCTTTCCAATTAAAAGATTCTTGAAACAGCAGTGAAACAATATAGGCCAATAGCAAACAAAACAAGGCATTGTTGATCCACCCATTGAGGACGACCCATTGATTGGTAAACCCACCCACCAGATTGCAAACGATCAAAAAGATCATTAAATACCAAAACCGCAAACTATTTCCTTTTAGCGGCGGTTGTTTTAACGCTTCTAAAAGAACAACACCGAATGTTGCCAAATAAACGTAATAATAATTAGAAGGCAACGCATAAAAGAAAAGGAGCGTTGTCCCAGCCAGAAGACTTGCCATTTTAGGTTCCGCGCGTAAACAAACAAAAATAGACACGGCGGTCAATAATAAAGGAATGCTGCGAAAAAGCATCCAGTGTTCATTGAAACGATCATTCACAAAGATATTCCAATTCTCATTCCAGAATGGGCCATTGTTGAAATATTGCGGTCCTAAATTCACGGCATAGGCCACCCATTTGTCAAACCCCAAATGCATGACCCAAAGGATCTTGTTATGAAACGATATCTTCGAAAAGAAATCGGTCCAGTTAGAAAGAGGATATAAGATAAGGCTTATCAATACCAAGCTTGATAAAACCAGCATGGCCCCCAGCAGAAGCCGGGCGATGGGCCGGAAATTTTTTCGCCAGTCTTTGCCCCAATCCAACAAAAAAGGCAGGCAGGCCCCCAATAAAAAAACAAATGGAAAAACGCGCAGGGCGATGGCCAAACCATAAGCAGCCCCCGCCAGCAAGTATCTTTTTTTTTCTAAAGCGCATATCGCCATCGTAAGGGCTGAAAACCAAAGATACCGGCAAAAGCTTCCCCCGATCCAGTACAAGTTAGCCAGATCATTGGTCCAAAAAATAAGCAAAAAGACAGCGGCCCCTAAAAATCCAAAGGTCCTGAAAACAACAGCTGCAGTAATAAGGGTAAAAGACCAATCAATGCAAGGAAGAAAATAGATTGTCGACGGATTGATAGGGATCAGTGACGCAATGTTACCTACTAAAGCAGAATAGCTTGGCGGGGGGTTAAAGCCGGCCTCATTGGCCAGGTCTTTCCAGTCATCTGTCTGATCATGCCAGGGGCAATTCAATAATTCCTCTACATCAGCCTTGAATTGTGCCCATCGGGCATCTGTAAAACGACTTCGGGCTTCCTCTTTAAAAACACGTTCTGCGTCACTGGCTGAATAAACTTCAAAAGGCTGTTGTAAATTCCGGACATACTCCACGTGCGGGACTTGCCTGGTGGCTTTTAATTCTTCAAAGGCGCCGATGATAGCAACATAAAGATATTGCTGTGAAAGCTCTTTATAATACTTAGACCCTAAATAATAATGCCAAATTTCAGAATAGTGATAGGCTTTGCCTTCAAACATCTGACCGAATCTGGTATAGCCAAAAAGACCTGATAAAAGAGAAAGGGACAAAACAAAAGCAGCCACTAAAAATAGACGGGATTTTTGCGTTGCAATCCAATAGATGGCCAAAGAGCCGATCAAAAGCACTGAAGCATGCCACCAGAAATGATCGAACATTTGAGTTAGCCGGGATCTACTTGTTGGCGGCCGAATTCCAGGATATCCTTGGACCGCTTAAGCGATTTAGCTTCCGAGTAAATACGCACCAGTGGCTCTGTGCCTGAGGTGCGGAACATCAACCAATCCTCGTTCTCACAGATAAGCTTGACCCCGTCGAAATCCTTGACCTCGACGACCTTCTTACCCAAGACTGAACTGATGGTCTTCAATTTATTCAAGTCCACCTTACTTGCATCCATCTTATAATCAAGCCGTGAATAATAATAACGCCCGAATTCACGTTCCATGTCTTCGACCAATTGCCTGAAATTCCTTTTGTTATAAACCATCATCTCCAAAAGCAAGAGCCCGGCCAGGGTGCCATCACGCTCGGGGATATAATTAGGAAGGCCCATGCCGCCGGCCTCTTCGCCGCCGGCAACGATCTTTTCAGAGATCATCAAATCCGAGATATATTTAAACCCTACCGGAGTTTCATAAAGTTTAATACCCAGTTTCTGGGCAATATGGTCATACATGGTTGTGCCGCATAGGGTCTTGACAATACCGCCTTCCACCTTGCGGTTACGCACCAAATGCAAGACCAGCAATCCCAGGATCTTTTGAGGCGAAACAAATTCACCGCCGGGCATGATCGCGGCAATGCGGTCAGCATCCCCATCGAGCACATGGCCAAAATCAAACTTTTCATTCTTCATACGGGACATGGCCAAGCCTAAACATTCCGGGATAGGCTCAGGCTTGCTGCCGTCAAAACCAGGATTCACATCCTCACGCATCAAGGTTAGCTTAATATCTGTCCCTTTTAAGATCTGGCGCATCAGATCACGGCCGCTGCCATGCATGACATCGGTCAACACTTTATATTTAGCTGTCTTCATTTTCTTTAAATTGATATACCCGCGTAAGAATTTAACATACGCTTTCTTAAAATCATGCACCACGATCAAGCCCTGATCCATCGCCGCAGAAAGACCTAACTTCTTGACCGGGGTCTGTCCCAAATATCCCTCGACGGTATTAGTAATGTCTTTAGAAGCAGCTCCCCCTTGAGCTGTTTTGATCTTGATGCCGTTAAATTTAGCAGGATTGTGAGAGGCGGTGATCATGATCCCGCAGACATTAGCGAGATCGACAACGCCCAAACTTAAAGTAGGAGTAGGCAAGGAAGTGTCTGACAGATAGGTTTTGATACCATTAGCCGCAAAAACCTCAGCGAATTCCTGGGCATATTCAGCGGAAAGAAAACGATTATCAAAGCCGACCGATGCACTTTTAAGCAAAAACTGAGGATTATTCTTATTGACCCAATCAGCCACGGCCTGGGCCACGATGCGGACATTCTCAAAGGTAAAGGTATCTGAAATGACCGCGCGCCAACCGTCGGTACCAAATTTGATCTGTGTTTTTGGATCGCTCATATCACCCTCTTTCCATAACCATACAATCGATAATGTTTAATATAACGGATAACGGCCTTGGGTGTCAAATACCAGATGGATCTCGTGGTATTTAGACGCTGCCGGATATCGCTGGAAGAAATATCAACGGCCGGCATATTGATCTTCAAATAAGGCCAGCGCTTGGGATAATTCTTATCAAAGCCCGGGCGGTTTAATATGACCAAGCTGGCCAGATCTAAAATACCCTGCGGGTCTTTCCAGCGATGAAAGGTCCTTAAATTATCAGCCCCCATCAATAAATAAAATTTTGATTTTGGGTATTTGATTTTCAGTTCTCTTAACGTATCAATGGTATAAGAGACATCACCCCGACGCAGTTCACCGTCGTACAATTTAAAAGCCTTATTGCCTTTAATAGCCTCTTTGACCATCACCAAACGTCTGGAAGCATCAGGTAAGGAATGCTTGAGCTTTAAAGGCGAACGAAAAGCCGGCACGAAGAACACCACATCAAGTTTCAACACCTCAGTCGCACTTTGGGCCATCAGCAAATGGCCAAAGTGAATGGGATCAAAACTACCGCCTAAAATACCGATACGTTTCAAGGAGCTGGTCATAAACTTATTTAGTTCTCAATTTCTTTAGGTACGTACTTGGCCGCTGCCGTATATTTCATATTTATAACTGGTCAAACCTTCCAAGGCCATGGGCCCGCGCACGTGCAATTTATCCGTGCTAATGCCCACCTCTGCCCCAAAGCCAAATTCATAGCCATCGGTAAAGCGGGTAGAGGCATTGACATAGACACAGGCTGAATCCACCGCATCCAAAAAGGCCTGTGCCTGCTTCTTGGTGACTGTAACAATTGTATCAGAGTGGTGCGATCCGTAAGTATTAATGTGTTCAATGGCTTGCGTCATATTCTCAACCACGCGCACTGATAAGATCAGGTCCAAATACTCAGTGCGCCAATCTTCTTGGGTGGCATTTTTGACGCCAATTTTAACAATCGCCCGTGTAGCCGCATCCCCACGGATCTCACAGCCGGCTTTCTGCAGATCAGCGATCATAGAAGGCAAGAATTTCTGAGCCACCGCACGATCAACCAGCAAGGTTTCCATCGCATTACAAACACCAGGCTTTTGAAGCTTGGCATTCATCACTAGCTTATGGGCCATCTTCAGATCAGCCTGGGAATGCACATAGACATGGCAAATCCCCTTAAAATGCTTAATGACCGGAATGCGCGAATGATCCGCCACCAAACGGATCAATTCTTCCCCTCCGCGCGGAACAATGACGTCGAGATATTCGTCGAGTTTCAAAAGTTCATGCACCGCCTGGCGATCCGTCGATTCGATCAATTGCAAAGCATCCAGCGGTATCTTGGTTTTCTTTAACTGGCTTTTTAAAATTTTAAAGATCGCTTTATTCGAAAAAATAGCTTCACGACCGCCCTTAAGAATGGCCGCATTACCGGATTTCAAACACAAAGCCGCGCAATCAGCCGTGACATTAGGACGCGATTCATAAATGATCCCCACCACGCCTAAAGGCACGCGGATCTTCTTGATCACAAGGCCATTGGGACGTTTGATGGTTTCCAGTAATTGGCCGACAGGGTCTTTGAGCTTGGCGGTCTCACGGAGACCATCGCTCATGGCAGAAATACGTTTGGGATCAAGTGTCAGGCGGTCAATAAGGGCTTTAGAATAATTAGCTTTTAAGGCCACCGCCAGGTCTTTGGCGTTTTCCCTAATAAGATAGGACTGATTATCCAACAAAGCCTTGGCCATCCGAAGCAGTGCAAGGTTTTTCTCCTTGGTGCTGATCAAGGCCATCTGATACGAGGCTTTTTTAGCTGCTTTTGCGATTTTTAAAATATGAGCGGATAAATTCATGCTCTGAATCCCCGTCTAAAAGTTTTGCATTCTTCTCTATAAAATAGGTGCCGATCTTTTTACCGGCCACCAGATCAACCAGAACATCCTTGATATTACCGGCCGTAATGATGCAGGAAATACGTGCCTGGGTGGCAATTTTGACCGCTTCGATCTTGGCCTTCATCCCGCCACGGGCAATATTGATATTGCTTGTACCGCCAGACACAGCCACGATCTCAGGTGTTATGTCCTTGACCTCGGTGTACACTTTCTTATTGGCATCATAAACGCCTTCCACATCCGAAAGAATGATCAGCAGATCTGCATGCAAAAGGCTGGCTACCAGTGCGGATAATTTATCATTGTCCCCGAATTTGATCTCTTCGGTGGATGTCGTATCGTTCTCATTGATGATGGGAATAACGCCTTCTTTTAAAATAGCTTCCAGGGTCTTGCGGGCATTTAAAAACCGGGCGCGAATATCAAAATCTTCCCAGGTCAGCAATACCTGGCCGCATTTAAGGCCGACCTTGTCCAATAGATCGCTATATAGGCGCATCAGCGATGCCTGGCCGATGGCCGCGCGTGCCTGTAAAAAAGGCAAATCTGTCAAACGCTTGGATTCTCCCAACTCGCCCATGCCCAAGGCAATAGCGCCAGAAGAAACCAAAACTACCTCAATGCCCTTGTCATGCAATTCCTTGATCTGCAAGGCCAAAGAGATCAGCTCCGCTGTTTTCGGCTGCATCTGAGAATCCGCGATCTGGCTGGAGCCCAGCTTAACCACAATCCTCTTAATAGGTCTCTGAAATGTCCGTGTCATATTTTACATGTGCCCTTCACCATCAATGCCCTAAAGCATTCGCGATCTGCTCATCCTGAACGCGCTGCGAATCGTTGAGACTGTTCACTAAAGACCTGGCGCTATCGATAGCACCTGCCTGGCTTGTCGTATCAATACCTGCTTGATTGGCGATCTGTTGTGTGCGCTGGTCCATTCCTGTCGGATTTTGAAAATACTGTTTAAACATAAAATAGGCAACAAAAGCGACGATCGCCACAGCAAAAAGAAGTCCGATCAGTCCTGCAAAGCCTTTATTATTCATCTTCATTTCATCTTATCCAGTTTATCCGCCAGAGAAAGAAGATTCATTCCAAGTTCACGGATATATTCACTTGATAATCCTTCAGGGTTCTTGCAGATACCATCTACCTCGGCGAACATATCTTTCTTGGCTTCATTCATCAGCCATTGTTCGATATGATCGATGATCGTAAGGCGACGCTTGGCTTTCATGGGTTTAACACTTTGTCTGGACACCCATTGTTCAAGCGTTTCACCCGGCTTAGCATAACTAAATGTTGATCCTTCATTTTTAGTCGTCTTGGGGGCAAATTCGGTTTTGACCCACTCTTCCAAACTTTCCGTTGGCTTCACCTGAAAATCAGAGATCCTGTTGACATCCAAACGCAGGGTTTCCTCTGAAGGCTTGTTGTCTTCCTCTAAACGCATATTGCATAAGACCAAATATTTAAAATCATCGATGTTTTTGGCCAATAATTCATGGACTTTTTTTAGTTCCGCGCTTTGATCCAATTTTTGTGAGGTCTCCATATGATTCTCCCCCTTATAATTCTATGATTTCTTTATATTGAACCTTAATTCCACATTGCATTGCTTTTAGTTTTTTTAAAATTAGCCACAACCTCAAGAGCCTCGTTATAGGCCTTGATCTGTTTATACCAACGTGCGGCTTGAAATCCTTTAAGCCATCGCTTTAAGCTGATCGCTTGTTCAGGAGGCAGATCAGCGATGATTTTTTCAATTTCTTCATAGATCGTCATTTATTCCCCTGCCTTTCTTCAACTTTTGAATTCCAGCTTTTACAAAACAACATATCCTTTTATTATAACAATAATCTGATTTTTTCCAAAAGTTTATCCAGACCCTCTTTATCTTTGGCAGAAATGGCGATGATGTCCTTGGTGACCTTGCGTTTGAAACGCGTTAAATTCTTTTTGGCATCAGGCAGGTCCATTTTATTGGCCACGAGGATGCGGTGCTTATGCAGTAATTCTTCGCTGTAAAGGTCCAGCTCTTCGCAAATTTTATAATAGTCATCGACCGGGTCACGGTCTTCACTTGCCCCCATATCGATCACATGCACCAGGATCTTGGTGCGTTCGGCATGTTTGAGGAATTGATATCCCAAGCCTTTGCCCTCATGCGCCCCTTCGATCAAACCTGGAAGGTCCGCCACCACAAAATTCTTGTCTTCATCGAAATCATCTTTGACAATGCCTAATATCGGCGCCCTGGTGGTAAAGGGGTAATTCGCGATCTTGGATTTCACCTTGGATATCGCGCAAATGAGTGTTGATTTACCGGCGTTGGGAAATCCGATCAATCCCACATCAGCGATGATCTTTAGCTCCAGGCGTATCATGCGTTTCTCGCCGGCATGCGGAGGCAGTACCGTGCGATTATGATTATTACCACGGCCGCCCTCGCCGCCTTTGGCCACGATAACAGTGTCCCCATGCGTGGTCAGATCGCGGATCAACAGGTCTGTGTCATAATCCCAAAGCACCGTGCCTACCGGGACGCGCAAAATACAATCCTCGCCCCTTTTGCCGGTTTTATTATTACTGCTGGCATGCCCGCCGCTTTGGCCCACATAATGCTGTTTAAAGCGGTAATCCAGCAGGGTATGCAAATTGCGGTCAGCCTGAAAAATGATATTAGCCCCGCGCCCGCCGTCGCCGCCGTTACAAATGGGAAAACGCGTGTACTTATCGCTATAATGGCTTTCGCAGCCTTTACCGCCGTTACCGGCTTGCACTTCAATTCTTGCCTGATCTACAAATGCCATATTAACTCTCTGATAGAGGTCCTCGGTTAAATAAAAATCCCGGTACCCCCTCGCGAGGGAACCGGGAGATTTAAAATTTCAAAAATAATTAAACAGTGATTTTTGCAATTTTAACGGTTGTCAGATCCTGGCGATGGCCATGAGTACGCGCGGAATCTTTGCGTTTGCGGTACTTGAAAGCAATGACCTTGGGAGCGCGCATTTGATTAATGACCTCGGCCTTGACCTCGACATCTTTCAAATACGGTGTCCCTAATTTAACATTCTTGCCGTCGGAATAAAGCAAAACTTTATCCAGGATGATATTCTGGCCTTTTTCATGATCCAGACGATTGGCCTTAATGACATCGCCTTCACTGACTTTAAACTGACTATTGCCCACCTGAACAACTGCAAACATATGTGTCTCCTATGATTACTCTATGACAAATTTTAGAAAACGTATTATACAAGGAAAAAAGGTTCCGTCAAAAGGTTTCTTGTGGCCTACCCTTCAATTGATCTTCACCTTTCCACGACCTTCACAATACGGGCACTCGTGAAATTCCAGGGATTCAATGGTCTTGCCTGTACGCGCCCGGGTCATTTCCACAAGTCCTAACTGGGAGATACGGTTGACCTCGGTCTTGGCATGGTCCTTGGCCAGGCCATCACGCAGGGCATTGACCACCCTGCGCTTATGCTCTTCGCGGTTCATGTCGATAAAATCAATGACAATGATCCCGCCCATATCCCTGAGGCGTAACTGCCGGGCGATCTCGGGGGCAGCCTCCATGTTGACCGCAAAAGCCGCGTCTTCCGGCGTTCCCTTGCTTTTAAAACGGCCGCTGTTGACATCCACGACCGTCACCCCTTCCGTCGGCTCGATGACCACATAAGCGCCGGATTTCAAATACACCTTGGCATCATAGATCTTATCCAGTTCGCGCGCCACGTTCTTGGCTTCAAACAAACTCTGCGGTCCTGGATGATATTGGATCTTTTCGATCACTTCTTTGCCGATCAAGTTCTGGGCGAACTTGCACATCTTAACGTACTCTTCCTGGGAATCAATGATCACGCGCCCGACATCATCCTTAAGCAGATCCCGGATAACCTTCCAGATCAAGGAACCTTCTTCATAGATCAAAGCAGGCGGCTGTTTTTTCTTGGACAATTCCCGGATCTCCTGCCATTTATTGACCAGGAACTTAGAATCACGGAAAATTTCCTTTTCCCCCTGCTCCATCGAGGCGGTGCGGATAATGAACCCTCCGCTTTTAGCGAAAGTAAATGTCTTTAGAATATCCCTCAGGCGCTGGCGCTCTTGCGGCTTATCGATCTTTTTGGAAATACCGCTGTGCTTGTCCACTGGCATATAGACCACAAAACGTCCGGCCAAACTGACATGGGTGGTAAGCCTTGCGCCCTTGGTGCCAAACGGGTCTTTGACCACCTGCACTAAAATTTCCTGGTCCTTCTTTAAAGGCAATTCATTCTTGTCCTTATGCGGTGGCCGGTTGTGATTGTGATTGGGATTAGGATTAGGCGCAGCTCCCCCTTGAGGCACCGGGGCCGCCGCAGTGGTCTGACCAGCGGCGGGCTTGGGGAAGATCATGTTCAGGATCTTTTGAGGGCCGGTGGGCTCATCCTCGATCTTCTCAATATCATTGAGAAAAGGATTGTCCGCGTCCGTCAGATACAAAAACCCGTTTTTGCCCTGACCGATATTGACAAAAGCCCCGTTGATCGACGGTAAAATAGACTCGACCTTGCCCTTATAGATGTTGCCGAGCATGGATTGATGACGGTCAAGCTCGATATAAAAATCGTCCAGCTTACCATCCACCAAAACCGCCACGCGCCTCTCATCTTGGGCCACTTGAATTAAAATTTCTTTAGACACAGTTTTTTCTCTCCTTTTGGACCCCGCGGCATGACCGATAGGCATAGGCGCGGGGTTTTTACGTGTTTTTAAAATTAATGACCTGCACGCGGGAATAGAAAACCGTGGAGTTGCAGCTTAAGACGTTTTTTGATCGACCGTGATAATATGCGGCGTCAAGAAGATCAGCAATTCAGTTCTAGTTAGCGTATAGTTCTTGTAACTAAAAAACTTACCCAACCAAGGGATGTCCCCCAAAAAAGGGATCTTGGTATTGGTGGTGTCCTTGATATCGCTGATCATACCTGCGATGACAAGGGTCTTACCGTTTTCCACCATTACCTTGGTTTGGATGGCTCGATCACTGAGCTCCGGTATCTGCACGGGCGAGTTCGAACTCGTGCCCTGCTGTAGCGTAACCAGTTGATCTATGGCTGATATGTCTGGATGCAAATCCATTGTTATCCATCCTGCGTTATTCACATGTGGCGTTACCTCAAAATTGATGCCGATAGGTGTAAAAGTGTATCCTGAAATCTGCTGCTGCCCAGTAGATGAGTTAAACGCGTACTGTGGCATCGGATATTGCAGCCCAACATTAAACGTAGCTTTTTCATTGTCCAGCGTCACGACCCGCGGATTCGAAAGGGTACGCGTATTCTGATGCGTGCTCAAAGCTTTTAGGGTGGCAGAAAGAGAGGACGCATTGATCGTCCCATAAGTAAATCCCGCTGTTGTTGTAGTACCAATGCCTTCGGTGGGGGCATTCGAAAAATTAGTCTGGGCGGTAGGAAAATAGGCTTTGCCCAGCCCGCTTCCAAAAAACCCCCCCCCTTTTTCAGTAAAAGGGAAGGTCGTCGGTTGAGTGCCACCTGTCATGCTGGCCTCCACCACCCAATCTATACCCAAGGCATCATTATTGTTCAGATCTGTTTCAATGACCCTGGTCTCGATGAGCACCTCAGGGGTGATGGTGTCAAGAGACTTGATGACAGTGGCTATCAACTCCAGATTACTTTCCAAATCCCGCACAATGATCGCGTTGGTGCGTTCATCAAAATTAATAAACCCCCGTTTGCTGATCATTTTATCAATGATCTTCATCACATCCTCGGCCTTGCCGAAGGAAAGATAAAATGTCTTGGAAACCAAGGATTCCTGGCTTTGCAGGCTTAAGGAATCCTCTCGGTACTTCTTGAGATTCTCTATGGACATGACCGTGATGATATTATCCCGGCGATCATAACCATACCCATAGGTGGACAGGATCACTTCCAACGCTTTCTGCCACGGCACATCTTTTAACTCAATATTCACAACACCCGTCACATCAGGTGCGGCCACGATATTCACCCCGCTTTTAAAGGCCAGCACTTTTAATACGTTCCTGATATCCGCATCCTGAAAATTCAAACTGACAAGCCCTGCCTGCGCGGACAGATCGGCCGGAGGCAACCCTTCGACCGTGGCTGTGCCCGAGGCACTCGACACAGCGCTCCAGGCCATCGGCGCAAATGCCGCCAACATCAATAGACTTAAGCTCAACACCCGCTTAAGCATTACTACCCTCCCTTTTTCAATTTTAAGACAAATTTCTCGAGGCCTTTCAAAAACTCCACATGATCAACAGCAATAGTATCTACAATATATGGTCCCACTTGATCATGGGGTTTAACGACCTTGCCGTTGACAATGGCCACATTATCCCCTGACGCGCCCGTCACGATCCCCTCTAAAACGAGGTCATTGACCGCCAGATCTTCGTCGTAGGTGACCACCATACCGGCTGAAGATACCAGCGGCACAAAGGGGTCTCTTTTCCCATGATCATCATACACGAAAGCCCCTTGGGCATAAACTAAATTTGGGAAAAATAATAGTAACACAAAAATGGATCTTTTCATAAGTTTTTACGTTTGGGCCAAGGGCCTATTCTTTCAATATGATCTTGATGGTCATGGAAAATAAATGGATGTTAGGGCTAACCCCATTGTTCTCAATGATAAAATCATCCATCATAAAGAACAGGTCCGCATTTTCCACCTTATTTAAAAAATGCCCAAAGTTATGGTACCCGCAACGGGCCTTGATCATGACAGGGATCCCTATATATTTACCCTCCGGCGAAGCTAAAGTTTCCAATTGGCCATATTCAGGGCTCATCTGATCGATCTTGACACCATATTCCTTGGCGATGCTGGAGATGGTGCTGAGAATGACCGGGATCTCCTGGATGGGCCGCACCTTGGCCTGAAGAGCGCTGAGTTGGTCATGCTGCTTGCCAAGGTTTACTTTAAGTGAACCGATCCGCTGGCGGTCAACCAAAACTTGCTGGGTATCATCGGAAGTCTTTTTGATCTGGTCATTAACGTCAAAGATCGCGCCTATTTGAGGCCAGACCAAAAAAACCGCGTCCAATATAATGATCACAACCACCACGCCCGCCAGGATGGAATAACGCAGCTGGTCGCTTAATTTATTAAAATATACAATGATCTGTGATAGGTCAATTTTCATTTTAGCTTAGCCATGACGGAAAAATCCGTCACCTCAATGGAATTTTTCTGCCCACCCTGGATGGAGTTTTCCTCCAGGGAAGAAAAATCTTTCATGAAAAGATCACTTTGCTTTAACGCCGACAAGAACATCCCCACACTATTGATCTCGTTCTGGGTCTTGGAAACCACACTGCCTTCGATCGTCAAACCTTCCTTATTCAAGGTCATTCTTCTGATCCACACCCCTCTGGGCAAAGAATCACTGATGGCATTGAATTTGGGCGCCCATAATATTGATTTTTTAGTCGTCAGATCAGCGATCGCGTTGATCTTCTTTTGCAGGTCCCCGGACTCTCGATTAATGGAATCCAAAGCCGTTTTATCCGGCAAAACTTTCTGCCACTGCGTATTACATTGTGACATCCTGACACTGCCCATTAACCACCAAGCTCCCAGGATCAAATGGACCATGAGAATAAGGAAGACAACTCCTGCGCCTACACCTATAAGGACCTCCTGGGGGATATTGATCTTCAAGGCATTGGCGTCACCTTTGCCATCTTTTCTTAATGCCGCTGGGATCAAATTAATGTCGATCATAATTAAAGTCCCAATCCTAAGGCCACCCCAAACTGGGAGGCATAGGCCTGGATATCCTTGGATGCCGCCGGAGTATTTAAACGCACGTTGTTCAATGGGTTCCAGATCTTGACCGGTAATCCTAAATTCTTTTCAAACACACCTTCAATGTCCTTGAGCAGAGCGCCACCACCTGCCAAGAAAAGCTCGTCGACCTGGACATTCTTTTCCGTCATAAAATAATCCATAGATACGCGGATCTCGGAGATCAGGTTGTTGAGCGGCATGTCGCAGGCTTCCAGGACCTGGGCTAATTTCTCGCCGGGTTGACGCTTGATGGTCTCAGCTTCTGCGGCCTCAACCCCCAGGGCATTGGCGATCTTTTTTGTCAATTCCTGACTGCCGACGAATATGTCCCTGACAAAACGCATGGAAGAATCCTTATAGATCATCAGGCAGGAGGCTGATCCGCCGATATCCAGGACAGCCTTGGCCTTGCCCGAGGCAATGACCTGCGGTCCCAGGCGGTCAAAAGCATTGGCGATGGCAATGGAATTAAGCAAAACCTTGCTTAATTCCAGCCCTTCATCTTTGAACAATTTCAAACGCTCGTCGACCATTTCTTTTTTGACGGCGGCCATCAATACCAGCATTTTCTTGTCCTTGCCTTCGGGGTCCAGGATGGAACAATCCGTGTAAATGGTCTTAGGGTCAAAAGGGAAATATTTATCCAGGTCAAAAATATATGATTTACGCAAATCTTCCAGGGACATGCGGGGCAGGTCAACATAGCGGATCAAGGTCCCCTTGCCGGAAACAGCAGAAACCAAAAGTTGATCATTGATGTGCAGGCGTTCGTGGATCTTTTTAAGAGCGCCTTTGATGTCATTGCCCGTCAGGGGTTCAATGTCCCAATGGCGTATTTCCAGGCCACCGGCCCCCTGTCCCAATTCCACGGCCTTGATCGATGAAGTACCGATATCAATACCGATGACCGGAGCTGCGGCAGGCTTAGGGATAAAACGATTGACCAGTAGTAAATATTGATTAAATAAATTCTTGTAATCCATACTCTCCTTGAACTAGTACTCTTTGGTACAAGTTATTTTAACAGATAGATATAGGCCCTGTAATCATTTATTCTGATTTTTTATCCACCTAAAGCCACTTGCACATGTGAGATATCTCGGATATACTTTATCTATAGTCCATAAAATTATGAACAAAAGCGGCCAATCCATCATTGAATATTTGTTGATTACCATCCTTGTTATCATAGGGGTCGTGGTCATGGGCCCTTATGTCATTCGTTCCACCAATGCCCATTTTAAGTTATGGGATGAGGGCATCCAGGATTCTTATAAAGAACATATCACCCAAGCCTCGCGCAACGACGTGCCTGCCATTACTTCAAATTGTGTATGCACAGATACCATGGGTGATTGCGGAAACTCCGGGGCAGGCTCCCAATGTGCGGCCACTGAACGAGTTTGGAACCATAACTGTGTCCCCCAGTATTGCGATGAAAAGCCCTCTTCTTTTTGTAAATATGATCCAGGTGATGGCACAACGACTGATCCTGGCTGCTGTGTTAAAGGGCCTAATGGCTGCGGGAATTTCCCTCTTCCTATCAATACAACAACAGGCTTAGTCGATATTTCTCTGGAAACAACCGCTCAAAATCCACCAGTACCGCCGCAACCTGGTAATTGCTATTACGGCCAACAAATTATCGCCAGTCAATGCGGGGCTAATGCTTCGATGACATGCCAACCAAGCACATCTTGCCCTGGCCCTTCGTGTTTGGGCATTCTTCCTACAGGTATAGCTGTTTGTGGTGGCACAGGTTCGACTCAAGACAGCAATCTTGACCGGGACTATTCCTACACCTACAGCCTCAAATGTGATAGTATTACAAAATGCCAATATATTTGGAATCCATGCCTGGCCCGTCCATTCACTTTCCCGCGACCACAAGGATATTGGACTCATTCATTCCAGGGAGATAATTGGGACAGGATAAACCCTAATGGTACTTGTGCTGCCTATGGTTTTCCATGGGGTGGCTGGGCCGAACCGAGTAATCGGGGCTACACTATTTCACCTCCAGGCACCATATCCACCGAGGGATTCTCTAATGGCCCCTATGGCAATGATTATTTTATAAATTTCATGAACCAAACAACAGGAGCTACAATACCTCCTACTCAACAAGGCTCTACCTATACCTATACCAATGCTCAAATAGCTTCTTCAGTGGCCACCGGTCAATTCCCTTTTTCTTTTAATGGGTACACGGCTGGTTGGGATTTTCAAGGCGGTGATAATAGCTGGACCGATGTCTACTGTTACCAATCTGTGCCTCATGCCCCTGATCCGGATTCTATTGACACGGCTGTACAAAATGGTTATACAGCTGGACAAGCTCCGTATACAGGAACTAATCCATCTAATGCCACCATGTGTCCTAATAACCCTGTAGCCCCAACGTATACTTCCTTTGTAGCCCCCTCCTTTGGCACCGTAGATGCTCATGGAAACCCTGTGAATGATGGTAACTGCGATTATAAAACTAAAAATACCACCTGTCAGGCTTACTGCAATCCTGGGTATACTAATCTCGATCCATGGGGAGATTCTGCAGTCTTTGGAAACCCCGCGATGGGCCCCTGCACTCCCAATATCTGCAAAGGCCCAAGCTCTAGTCCAAATCCAAACAATCAAATACTTCCATCTAATTCAACACTATGCCCCAATGGTGGCGCTCTGCCCCAAGGTTGGTACACTACCCCCTATTCACAGGTAACAGACCAAACCCATTGTGATGGCTCATCCCCCTGCCAAACTTATTGTAATAGAGGATATTGCCTTGACCTGCGAACCCCATCAAAAGGATGCGTTAACAGCGATCCTACAAGTCCTAATTACGACCCTGCCGATGCTGCGTACTGTACAGTTTGCCAGCCACTGACCGATGTCTGTGTTATCCCCGGCGGTTGTACTGTATCAACAGAATTGAATTACAATTTCTCTCTGACAAGTGCCGGTTCTACGGCCAAAGGCTGTACCCAAACAACGCCGGCGGTGTGTGGCGCTTGTCCAACAGGTTGGACCACTGCTTCAGGTGGCGCTCCGTCAATGGCATGTAGCAGTACTGGCAATGGCACATGGGGTCCTTTGCAAGGTGGATGCATTCCCCCACCAGGCACAGACACAAGCACAAGTATAAGCACAAGCCCCTAATTAGTGTTGAAGCATCATTTCAAGGTAGGATTTTCGTTTATCTAATTCCACCATCTGAGCACGCAGATCATCCAGATCAGCCCTAAGCCCCACGCTTTGCCGGGTCAGGTCATTCATGTTTCCCTGCAACTTTTTCTCTTCGATCTTCTGGTCTACTGTTGGGCGAAAACTTTTGGCTTTTTGGCTCATCTTTTCTGTCAAGTCCTTGAGCTGGGCATAATTTTTCTCTAGATCTTTTAGGTCAAATTCCAACTGATGCATTTGACCTTCATCCCACAAAGGTGGACGCACCAAAGCTTGGGCCACGGGAAGTGAGTTCGTACTTTTCTTTAATTCCAAAATGGATCGATGAAGAGTCTCTTGCCGCAGCTGGCTGTCATAAACCATTTTCATCAATTTTAATTTTTCTTTTTGACGATCGACTGCAGCCTGTCTTGCCGGGGAAATCAATTTTTGGTATTCATGATATTTTGTATCCAAAGACCGTTGCACCAACTTAATGTCGCCTTGCGTCTTTTGGATATGTGCATCCAGATCGGAATTTTCTTTTTCTAAACGGGTGATTTCTTGGGCCTGACGAAGATCATTCTCATGCAAATGGACGGCGGCACGATCCAGATCATTGCCCTGAGTTTCCAGACGGCCCAATTGCATCTGCAACTGCGCAATCCGCTGTTTGACGCCTTTATCCTGGGCCTGCCATTGAGCATTATCCAAACTTAATTTTTCTATGATCTGTTGTAAGTTAGACAATACCCCCTGCAAGGCAGAGCTGGCTGTCATGACTTCATCGTCTTGCGCTATAGCGCAGCCCGTCGACAAGATCATCCCAAGAATAAAAGCAAAGAACAGTCTCATATCTTTTATTTCTTATCCCTTATCCTTGATTTAATTATGAACGGCCGCGGCCATATTCAAGATCGGCAAGAACAAAGCAACAACGATAAATCCCACCACGATCCCTAAAAAACCGATGATCAATGGCTCGATCAATTTGGTCAAACCTTCAACGGCTGTATCCACCTGCTCGTCATAGAATTCCGCCACCTTGCCCAACATTTTTTCCAATTGCCCAGACTTCTCCCCGATGGCGATCATGCGGGTGACCATCAGCGGGAAAACATCACTTTTAGCCAAAGGCTCGGCAATGCTGTTTCCCTCTTTGACATTCGCCTTGATCTCTTCGACCAGGATCTCGATGACCCTGTTACCGCAGGTCTTGGCCACAATATCCAGGGTTTCCAAAATAGGCACCCCGCTTTGGCTAAGCGTTGAGAAGGTCCGGCAAAAACGGCTGACAGAAACCTTACAGATCAAATCCCCGAATACCGGCATCTTTAAAAGAAAGGTATCCACCTGGATCTGGCCGATGGGCGTCTTTTTATATTTGTTAAAAAGAAATACGACAACGAACCCTCCCGCGATCAGGAATAAAATATCATGTTGAAGTAAATTACTAAAATCAATGAGCATCTGGGTCATGGCCGGCAATTTTTGGCCCAGGGATGCATAGATCTGGGAAAAGGTAGGGACGACCTTGACCAATAATCCGACCGTGATCAACATCGCCATGCTCACCACCACCGTCGGATAGATCATGGCCCCCTGCACTTTTTGACGCAGCTGCTCGCTTTTTTCCAAATAGGTGGCCACGCGTTCAAGAATAGTCGAAAGGATACCCCCGCTTTCCCCTACCCGGATCATATTCACATACAATTGGTCGAAGATCTTGGGGTATTTGGCAAAAGAACCCGAAAGGCTGGTACCTACCTGGATGTCATTGCGGATACCTTCGAGGGCTATTTTGAAAGTAGGGTTCCCGGTTTGATCACTGAGCGCTTCCAAAGATTGCAAGATAGGTATGCCCGCATCGACCATGGTGGCAAACTGGCGGGTAAAAATAACAATATCTTCCGGCTTGACTTTTTTGCCCCCCTTAGGCTTAGGGGTGGATTGTTTAAAAGCTGATTCCTGCTCCTGGGTAATGCTTAAAATGGTCAAGTTACGCTTGCGCAACTCGGCGATGATGAGCGGTTCACTTTCCGCGGAGATCCTGCCGGTGACATTCTTACCTTCCTGGTCCCGAGCGGTATATTTAAACGTAGGCATTGATCACATCCTTCAATAATTGCGCACGATGGCTTCTTCTATTTCCGATTTGGTGGAAATAAAGGTGGCAATGCGGCATTTGGTCATCGCTTCTAAATAATTTTTCTTATCGTCGGTCAAAGGATTGACCATCACCACGCTTAAGATCTCACCGATGCGGTCCAAGGCGATCACTTTTTCTTTTTGGGCCACTTCTTTAGGGATCAACCGTACGATGGCCTGGTCAATGGCATATTTATTAACGGCGATGTACGGCAGGCCGCATTGGATCACCAGGGCCACCACAATATCACGTTCATCAAGGACCCCCCTATTGACAAGGATCTCCCCGAGAAAACCACCCTTTTGTTTCTGGACCGCAAGAGCACTGTCCAATTGTGCACGGGTGATCCTTTTACGCTGGATCAAGATCTCACCTAATAAAACTTTATAAGCATCCATATTATTCGTCCTCTGAAGCCACCCGAAAAACTTCGGTCAGGGAAGTCTCTCCCGCACACATTTTATCAACGACATCGTCAAAAAGCAATTTCATCCCTTGATTTTTCTGGGCATAGCGGGTGATCTCTACAGACGTACATTTTTTGAGCAACATGTCCCGGATGTGATCATCGATCTGCAATACTTCCGTGACCCCCACCCGTCCCTTATAGCCCGTTCCTCGGCAGCGCTCACAGCCCCTGCCTTCATACAAAACAGTATCGGCTTTAAGCCTGTGCTGGATCTTTTTTAAAATTTCCGGTTTCATGTCGATGGGGCTTTTGCAAGAATCACAGATACGCCGGCACAATCGTTGGGCACAGACCAGGACCAGACTGGAAGCCACTAAAAAAGGCTCAAGGCCCATGTCCACCAGGCGGGTCACCGCGCCTGCGGCGCTATTGGTATGCAAGGTGGAAAGGACCAGCTGACCGGTCAGCGAGGCCTTGATCGCAATATCCGCTGTTTCCGCGTCCCGTATTTCGCCGACCATCACCACGTCCGGTGACTGGCGCAAAACAGCGCGCAGTCCCGTGGCAAAATTTAGCCCTATGTCCGGTTTGACCTCAATTTGGGTGAGGCCGTCGACTAAGTATTCCACCGGTTCTTCAATAGTGATGATATTTTTATCGGGGGTATTTAATTTATTGATCAACGAATACAGGGTCGTGGATTTACCGCTGCCGGTTGGTCCCGTGACCAGGATCATCCCGTAGGGCTTATAAATAGACTGCTCAAGCACTTTCGAAGCATCGGGAGAAAACCCTAATTTAGACAAACCTATTGAAAGATTATTCTTATCCAGCACGCGCATGACTATTTTCTGACCAAATGTCGTCGGAAGCATGGACACCCGAAAATCCACTTCCTGTTTGCCCACCTTCATCTTGAAACGCCCGTCCTGAGGGGTCTGGGTGTTGGTAATGTCCAAATTCGCCATGAGCTTGATGCGTACGCCTACCGCATTCTTGCTTTCCTTAGGGATGGTCAAGATGTCCTGCAATATCCCGTCGATGCGAAACCTGACCCTCATTCCCAATTCCTGGGGTTCGATATGAATATCCGAGGCTCTTTGACGCAACGCTTCCTTGATGACCAGATCAACAATGCGCATCACCGGCCCCTGCTCCACCGCATTTAATTCTTCCTGTTCTGCGGGCGACTCTGCCTGGGCGTCTTTGGGTCCATTCTCGCCGGTCATGGACGAAGCGCCGGTGCGATAAAATTGATCGATGGTCTTAAGGATCTGACTTTCAGAGGCGATCACCACCTCAATTTCCTTGCCCGTCACATTACGCAGATCATCCATGATAAATACATTGAGAGGGTCCGCGATCGCCACGGTCAAGGATTGTCCCAGCAGGGAAAGCGGCATCACCATGTACTGACGCGCTGTCTTCTCGGTGACAACGCTTTTAAGGCGTTCATCAAAACGGTATTTGGTCAGGTCAATGGAAGGGATATGAAGTTCACGCATCAAGAGGATCAACAGGTCCTGCTCAGAGATAATGCTCTGTTTGATCACGGCCTTGACCAGGCCAATGCTCTTATCCTGAAGAACTCCTGTCAACGCGTCAATATCGGCAGGATTGACATTGGGCAGTTCCTTGATCGTTTTTAAGATCCGTTCTTGGGTGGTATCCATAAATTTTATTAATCGGGTGCTGTCAAACGTGTCACTTCTTCGAGCGTCGTCAATCCCTGGGAAGCTTTAATAACGGCATCCTCGCGCATCGTTTTCATGCCTTGAACGCGACCTGCGCTTTTAATATCAGCCTCTGAACTTGAAGACAAGATCAATTCTTTGATTTTACTGGTCAAGACCAAGGTTTCGGTGATACCCACCCGGCCTTTATAGCCGGTGTTCAAACATTTATCACAGCCCTTAGGTCTGTAAAACTGCCCCCTATGATCCCCTAATAATTCTTTGAGACGGAATTCCTTGATGATCTCATCCGTGACCTTATAGGGTTCGCGGCATTTCTGGCAAACCCGCCGCACCAGGCGCTGGGCCACAATGGCCACCACCGAGGAAGTTATTAAGAACGGTTCAACCCCCATATTGATCATGCGGGTGATCGAGCCTGGTCCGGTCGTCGTGTGCAAAGACGAGATCACCAAGTGCCCGGTCAAAGCGGCCTTGACCGCGATATCCAGGGTTTCCGAATCCCGGATCTCGCCGATAAGGATGATGTCCGGGTCTTGCCGCAAAATGGAACGCAATGCCGCCGGAAAAGAAAGCCCGAATTCAGTACGGATATTGACCTGGTTAAAATCCTTGATCTGGAATTCCACCGGATCTTCCACGGTCACTATATTACTTCCTGGGGAATTGATGTATTTAAGGATGGCGTATAAGGTCGTGGTCTTACCGCTGCCGGTGGGACCGCAGGCCAGGATCAACCCGTGGGGCCTATGGCAGCATTCTTTCAATCTCTCCAGAGAGTCAGGCTCAAATCCTAACTTATCTATATCCGCCATGTCCTGGTTCTTGTCCAAGATACGCATAACGATCTTTTCTCCCATGGCCGTAGGCAGCACATTGACGCGGAAATCCACCTCTTTGTTGTCCTTGGTGGTGATCCGGAATCTCCCGTCTTGGGGAAGCCGGTGTTCGGCAATATCCAGGCTGGCAACGACCTTGATGCGCGAGATCAAGGGAAAATGCAACTCCTTGGTCATCCGGTCAATTTCCCGGATAAACCCGTCGACCCGATAACGAATGCGCAGGCAATTTTCCATAGGCTCGATGAATATATCGCTGGCCTTGGCGGACACGGCCTGATGGATGATCGTATTGGCCAGGGTGATGATCGGGGGCTCTTCCACCAGGCTTTCAACAGCCCTCTTATTGAGGTGAGCATTATCTTTGATGATCTCCAGGCTTTCCGTTTCTTTGGTATCTTTGATACCCTGAAAAATATCTTCAAGATCAGCGGAATTATTATGGGCGTAACCACGTTCAATGGCGGCCCGCATTTCGCGGGGGCGTGCCAAAACAACGCTTACCGACATCGAGGTCAGGGCTTTGATATTATCGATCGTCAGCATGTCCAGCGGATCGACCATGGCGATGGTGAGCTGATCATTGAGCTTGGAAAGAGGGAGAAGTAAGGATTTCTCGGCTGTTTCTTTAGGGATCAATTTTAACAGGGATGGGTCGATCTTAAACAAGTTCAAATTGATCAGGGGCAATTGCAGGGCTTCGCTTAAAACAACGCTTAACTGGTCTTCGGAGATCAATTTAAGCCGCAGAAGGATACGGCTTAACTCCCCGCCGGACCTTTCTTGTTCTTTGATCGCCCGGTCAATATTTTCAGGGGTTACGAGTTGGTCCCGCAAAAGGATCTCTTTAAGGGCTTCCTGTGTGGGCTGCATCAGCGCTTTTCGTAATAACGATTGATGGCACTGTTAATTTCCGTCGCCGTACTGACAAATGCCTGCACCGAACAACCGGCTGCTTTTTCGACATCTTCGGACGCTTGAACATTCAAAGGATTGGACATGGCCAGGGTCAAACTACGGCCGATCTTATCAATAGGGACCAGGCAATATTTCTTGCATAATTCTATAGGAACAGTCGCGACCACTTCAGGGGCAATTTCATAATTAGCCAGAGGCAGATAAGGAAAACCATATTGGCAGGTCAAGGCCTGCACCACATCTTCTTCGCTGCACAATTTCATCTGGACCAAGGCTTCACCGAATAAAATATCTTTATCTTTTTGGTAAACCAGTGCCGCTTCCAGTTGAACGCGTGAAATGACCCCCCGCTCAACCAAGATCTCGCCTAACTGCTTATTGACCGTTTTACGAAAATTCCTCATACTGTAAATATACCTGAAGACACCATGGATTGTCCAGTTGTGTTTATCCTATTAAAAATACGTTAACCTGCATGCCGCACAGAGCCGAGCAGGCCTGGTTTTAAAATATAGTTCGTTTTTTGCTCAAATTCAATAAAAATCCGAGCAGAATGGCAAATACCATAAATGAGGTACGGCCATAACTGATCAAGGGCAAAGTGATCCCCACCACCGGTAAAAGTCCCATGACCATACCGATATTGATCACCACCTGCATGGCCAGGATACTGACGATACCAACAGCCACCAATTGCCCAAAAGGATCTTTATTGTGCCGGGCGATCTTAAAACCACAATAAATGATCATGCCGTAACAATAGACCAGAATAATACCGCCTAAAAGGCCCCATTCCTCGCCGATGACGGAAAAAATAAAATCCGTGTGCCTTTCGGGCAAAAAATTCAACTGATTCTGTGTGCCGGAAAGCCATCCTTTGCCGAATAACTCACCGGAACCCACGGCGATCTTGGATTGGGTAATGGTATAACCCGCGCCCAACGGATCACGGCTGGGGTCAAGAAAAACCAAGAGCCGGTCTTTTTGATAGGACTTCAAAAATGCCCAAGCCAGCGGCATCAGCAAGCCTATAATTCCAAGCAAGCTAAAATAAAGCCTAAGGGCGATCCCGCTGGCATAAAGCATCACCAAAAATATGCCCATCACCAAAATAGCCGTGCCCAGATCCGGTTGTTTAAAGATAAGCAGGATCGAAATGCCCGTCAATAGCAAGGGCCAGATCAAATCTCCCCAGATCTCGCCCAAGGACGTAGAAAAATCAAACGCGATCTTGGGCCGGCGCTCTGAAAAATAGCGGCCTAAAAAAAAGATGATGGCCAATTTGCTGAATTCTGAGGGTTGAAAACTAAAACCGGCCACTGAAAACCATCGGGTGGCGCCCAAGGCATGATGCCCCATGACCAAAACCATCATTAAAAAAAATACACTGATCCCATAAACAATATACGCCACATCAAAAAACTTACGATAATCCCCTTGGGCCAATACGATCATCAGCAATATCCCCACTAAAGCGCAAAAAAACTGATCATAAAAAACAGAAACATCGACCACATTATTATTAAAAGAAGCGCTGTAAAGGCTCAAAAGCCCGATAACGATAATAATAATAGTATGGATCCAAATGACCCTGGGGATATGACGGGCAGAGATCATAGATGACACTGCCCCTTTGAGCAGGAATGAAAAACCGGGAATAAATACCGATTACGGGCGACCCATCGATAGGCCAAAGGTCCTATGATCCCCATCCCCGGAAAATAAACGACCGGTATCATCGGATAAAGCATCGGCAGTATCCACGACAATTGGCGAAGGGCAAAAAACCCGCCATAAGCTTTGCCGTCAAAGAATTCCAGGCGCATTTCATTCATGCCCTTGGGACCTGCGACGTATTCAAGCTTGCCCCAAAGGTCCATCACTTGCAAGACCCTGATACTTGAGCGGCAGAAACCGCATTGCCCGTCATAAATTATTTTCGGCCGCGGGCTTTGGGCATTAATGCGGCGCTTGACTTCGATCCAATCGGTGATCTTCTGCGGATGGATGAACAAGAGCATCTGGGCCGGGAACAAGAATAAAAAGATCGTCGGCACGTCCAAGGTCAGGACCAGTAAAACATGCCAGCATAACCCCAAAATGATCGCCATCCTTCGCGTCCGGGGAATAAAAAGCAAGAATGGCATGGACAGTTCAGTCGCGACTATCATAAGACCCGTCACGTGGCAAAAGTGCGGATGCGCCGCCATCCATTCTTTAAGCAAAAAATTCTTGGTCACCCCAGCCACAGGATAATTCATCAAATAATAAATGGGATTGCCTGTGATCCAATTGCCCTCCCCGGTGATCTTGTAAAGCCCGGTAAAAAAGAAGGTGGATGCGATCTGCAGCTGCAATAATCGCTGGATAAAAAACGGGCGCTTATGCCGCCAGGCCTCAATATCCCCGCGGCGCAAAGCATCGACGGAAAAATAATCACCGTGATAGGGTGTTACACACATCAAAAACAGGGTCACCAGCAGGATGTCCCAGGAAAGGGTGCCGATATGGAACATATTAAGCGCGTAAAAATAATAACAGCAGGCCGTCATCAAGATGCAGCTGATCTGGGAGAACAAGCCAATAAGAAAAAACAACCAGGTAATGACAAACGCCCAGGCAAAGAACACCACCAAGCCATCCGAACTTGTCTGCACCCAATTGATAAAAAACGAAGGGAAAAAATCAGTATCAACCGTTTTCAAGGCCGTGGATAAATAATTATCATCCAAATGAAAGAACGACGGGATCACATGCAACCCCACCGTCAAAGCCACAAAAATTCGAAAAAACGATAACCCTATCGAGGCCCGTTCTTCTAAAAATAATGTATCCCAAATATTCTTCATTTAGTTATCACTCCTGCGGGTCCTGTCTCGGCTTTGCTGTTCAGGTGCTCCTGATTGAAACGCGTACGTCACAGCCTTAGCTCTTGGTGATTCCCCTATAACTAGCCCAGAGAGCCCTCACCGTCCGCCCCCGAACATCAAATCCAATCCACCCGCCGCTTTTCTCTTTTCTATCCCCCACATGTATAAAGGACTGTTTGCATCCGCTCCAGCGGTTGTTCAGTCAAATGTGGATACTCGACATAGGTGATCAGGAACTTTTCAAAATAGGGAAATTTGCGTTTTAAAAATGGACAAAATCTTCCTGCCATTTCCGGAGAAAGCACGGTCAGTAAGGCATTGCGGTTGATATTATCATAGCCGATGGCCCGGGTCTGCAGGATCTGATGGGGATCAATGAGCTGGGGATTCCCGTCTTTCACCCCATACACTTCTACGGCGCCAAAATTATCCCCGATATTATAGAACATGACCCAGCCTGCCGGCGGAAAAAGGAATTTCATCCGGGGCAATTCAAACTTGCATAATGGCTGTAAATAATAGTAGCAAGCTGACTCATAATAAAAGACCGCCAGCCATACCACAACAAAGATAGAGATGAGTTTATTACGAAGCGGGATATTCACTTACTTTTCTCCAAATACATCGGCAGTGAATACATAAAGCGCTGTACTGGGGTCTTTCCACGCATCCGGCGGCAGGCCTGCTTTTTGGCTGCAAAGCTCTGATAAGAATTCTTCCTTGCTCCAGCCGGTCTCCTGAGCGACCTGCGGCAAAAATACGCCCTGATGACCATTCTGGCTGACGATCACGCCGTGCTTGCCCAACTGGATCTCTGAGGCATCTTTAACCCGACGGGGCTGGGACAGAACAGAGATCTCAATATCGATATTTTTTAATTCCGCCACTGTTAAAGGCGGGAAACGTGGGTCCCGAGAGCTGGCAGCCACCGCCATATCACGCACGGTTTGAACCAAGGGCTCTTGGCCAATGATATTGCCAATACATCCGCGCAAAGCCCCATGTTTGGTGATGGTGACAAAGGCGCCTTCGATTTGATTAAGCCTCGCATCCGCGGATTTGGCATCCGGCGCTTTGCCAGTCTTAACAAAGCTTTCAATACTATTGCGGGCAATGGACAACAGCTCTTTTTTCTCGGCAAGACTTAAGGCATCAATGCCTTCACCTGGTGGATCGCCTGCGCTTAAAAGACTGTTGTAAAAGATCACCGACGAATAACCCACCACCCTACTCTTGTCCCCGGAGGTGTCGCCTGAATTCGCATGCATTAAAATTTCCACATTTTTGATGCCGCGCAATTGGGCATACATCAACGCCGTGGTCACCGGTACAAATCCGCACATTTCCATTTTACGGCTAACATTACCTTCAAAAAATTTTTTGGGATCGATCTCCTTGATCGCCTGCAAGGTCAAAGCATCCATGGCATTGCCAACATCATAAGTGTAATAATGCGACATATCCGAAGAGATCAGGATCAAAACATCATCACGTTGGCCTATAATTTTGTCCAAAGCCACGGCCAGATCGCGGCAAACCCGGGGATCAGGATTGCCCATCAAAATAGGCACTATACGCACATGATCAAAGGTTTTTTGTAAAAATGGCAGTTGGACCTCGATGGAATGTTCCTGCTCAAAGACCTGCGGCTTGAACTGAAATTCAGGGTTTTCTTTGAGCAAGGCCTGGGCAAAATCATCATCAACATCAATGATCCCTAGTGGCGTTTTAAATCCACCCTTGGGCCAGACGGAAATGCCCTCAAAAGGAAAAAAATGACTGGGCCCGATAACCACCACGGTTTTATAATGATTGTGAGCGATGGCCTTGTACGTATAGGCAGCCACCGGTCCGGAATAGGGATAGCCGGCATGAGGCGCGATGGCGATCAAAACCTTTCGGTCCGTCGGCACCGGGCCTGTTGAAGCTTCTAGATTATCAATAGAGTCAGAGAGTTCTTTAGGATCAGCACTGTAAAACCCTCCAGCCACATTCGGTTCCTTGATCATATCCCCCCAAGATTGAGTGGAAAAAGCCATCAGCGCCGTCAATAAAAATACAATTCGTTTCATGTCTAATCAAAATAGGAATCAAGACTGAATTTCTTAGTAAGGACAAGACTGCGCAATAATAAAAACGTCAATAACAAACTTATACTGTCGAGCACGATAACGGTCTGCGGCTTAAAATGGATCCATCCGCCAAAGCAGCCGCAACTCTCCAGCGGCAGGTGTCTGATCAACGCCTGTCCCACCACCACTACAAAAATACCAAATAAGACCAAAGCCGCTCTTACGCTCCAGGAAGTCCACAAACCTAAAAAAACAAAGACCCCAACGATCAATTCTATCCACGGAAAAATTTGGGCGGTGAGGACTTCACCCCACGAAGGAAGGACTTGATAAGCCTGGATCACATACAAAAAATTCTGATAGGGACTAATAAGTTTTCCTACCCCCGAGACCAGGAAAATACTACCAATCATGACCCGAATAAAGACATACAACATAGATGTCCATCTTTCGTTAACTGCCGGGGAAATAATTTTTAAGCTCATCTTGCAGGGATTTGACCCCCACCACCATTTTATTATTGATAAAATACGTCGGTGTAGAGTTTATCCCCAAGGACTGACCCAAAGATTTTTCATCATTGATCACCTTGCGCGCGCTATCCGAAGCCAGGCAAGTGTCTAGTTGATCGAGGTTTATTCCCGCCTGTTGGGCCATCGCTCTAAAGATCGGCTCCGGGCTGATCAATTGCGCCCACTGTTGCTGCTGCGGTATCATCAGATCATCCAGGGCCCAAAACTTTCCCTGACGGGCGGCACATTCGCTGTACAGGGCACTGATCATAGCATGACGGTGCATATTGGTCAGAGGGAAATACCTGACCTGTAAATAAACATCCTGAGGGTGCTTATCAATGAATGTTTTTAAAAAATTTATGCCATAGGCGCAGGCCGGGCATTGAAAATCAATGAATTCCACGATCTTGACATGAGCTTGCGGATTACCCTTGGCACGGGCCATTTGCCAATCGATCTCAACTTTTTTATGCGCCAAAAAAACCTTGGCACCAACGATTAGTCCGACCAGGGCCAATACGATCACGAGGGTTGACAACCATTTGTTCATCCTTCTCTCCTTCGTCTTAAGAATTTAACCTGTCTGTTTTTTTCGCCATACGGGCGATCTTTTGACTTAATCGACGCGTCAAAGCATTGGCTTTCAGTCGCCATTGCCAATTATTCGACTTGGTAGCCGGCGTATTCATCCGCCCTTCTTCCTTTAACCCTAAAAAATCAGGCATGGGGATGATGACCGTTTCCGCGCGGGAGCGCATCAAAACTTCGATCATCGTCCAATGCAAATTCCGTGGCGTAAATTTCGTTTGCAAGACCCTGGCAATATTTGCCTTCTCGTGCGCTTTGGCCTCTGAATGATACCATCCCTGAATGGTATTGTTGTCGTGGGTCCCTGTATAGGCCACACAGTTAACCGGATAATTGGCAGGCACATGCGGATTACAATCAATGTCCCCGTTAAATGCGAACAATAATACCCGCATGCCGGGAAACCCAAATTTTTTCATAAGCTCAATGACATCCGGCGTGATCTCTCCCAAGTCCTCGGCGATGATGGGAAGAGGTTTAAACCACTTGGCAAGGACCTTAAAGAAGTGCGCTCCCGGACCTTTGGCCCAGCGGCCAAAAACAGCCAATTTTTCATGGGCTGGGATCTGCCAAAATCCGGCAAACCCGCGAAAATGATCTATGCGCAAATGATCGAACATCTGCAGGTCATGCGCGATGCGCTCGATCCACCAACTGTACTTAGCTTTCTTTAAATTCGCCCAGTTATAGACAGGGTTCCCCCAGCGTTGACCGGTCCTGGAAAAATAATCCGGAGGGCATCCGCTGATAAATTGCAACTCACCCTCACGATCGATCTTAAAGAATGAAGGATGCCGCCAAACCTCCACGCTGTCATAATTGACATAGATCGGAATGTCCCCGATGATAGATACTTTTTTACTGTTGGCATAACTTTTAAGTTTATGCCACTGACGGAAAAATAAATATTGGATGAATTTAACCCGCTCTAAAGCCGCTGTATTCTTACGGGCAAATTCCGCCAAGGCTGCGGGACGACGGGTCTTGAGCGCTTTGGGCCATTCATTCCAGCCTCGGCCGCCATAGACGGATTTAATGACCACGAATAAAGCAAAATCTTCCAGCCAATAATGCTGTGCCTGGAGGAACCGGTCAAAATCTTCACGGTCCGTCCTTTTTTGAAAACGGCGGTAAGCGGCATTAAAGATCTTCTCTTTGAAGGGGCCCACTTTTGAGTAATCCACTTTATCCTCAACGACGGGCATCGGCATATTGATATCAGAAGCTTTCAAAAAACCTTCAATGACCATCATCTCCGGGCTTATCAACAGCGGATTGCCGGCAAAGGCCGAAGAACAGCTATAGGGTGAATTACCATTGATTCCGTCGGTGGGGTTGATCGGCAGGATCTGCCAGTATTTTTGGCCGCTCAAGGCCGCAAAATCAACAAAGGCATAGGCAAAAGAGCCCATATCCCCAATGCCATACTTGGAGGGTAGGGAGGTAATATGCAAAAGAATTCCGCTTTGCCGTTTACTCATTATTTACCTGCCAACAGTGATGCTGTCACATTGACCTTGAGAATTTCGCCTAAACGTTCAAAAAATTTCACCCAGCGGCCTGCCAGTTCATCAGTCCCTGCCTGGGAAAGGAAATCCGGATAAACTTTTTGTCCCATCGCAAAATAAATATTTTGCACCTTCCAAAGGTCGAGATCCAGGCTTAACTGGGCCAAAAGTTCCAAAATGGTAATGATCTTTTCCATCAGATGGATATTATCAGGATATTCCGATAAACGTTTCATCAGGCTGCTGATCTTCTGGCTGGCCAAAAAAGAAAAATTAGCCTGATCACGTTTAAAAGACCAGCGTTTCATTTCTTCGACCAATTGCTTAAAATGCTTGATATCCACATCGTCGGCAGCCAGAGCGACACTGATGTCCCGGTTCAGGACAAATTCCACGACCGTCATCAGCATGCGCGGCAACGGTAAGCTGATCTCATTTTTGATCTGCATCAAAGGATAGTGGTGGTCATAAATTTGACGGAAACTCGTTTCAATATCATCCATCGTCGATGATAGGACCTGGTTAAGGATCTTTTGCTGTTCTTCTTTGAACAGATGCCACAGTGAATAATTATGGTACTTAAAATAATCCTTGATGACCCCGATCACACTGGGGATATCGCTCTCTAAAAAAGCATTCATCATCAGGGCGCGCATTTTAGCGAACTCCGCCGCGTTTAAATAATCAACCCCGCCGATAAAATTATGGTCCCCCAAATGCAGGACCGTAAAGCAGATCGTGGCCTGCTCCCAGGTGACCTTGGAACGCACCACGGCCCGGCCCACCACCAATCTTAAACGCCCTGCTTCCTTAAGGTCATACTGATCGATCTTGACGGTATAACTGTACATATTAGTTTTAGGCGCATATTGCTCAAATAAAGACGTCATCGCGTAATGGGCCCCCACCCGTAAAAGATCGACGACGGAAGGCTTGACCATGGTGCGGTAAATGTGGGCGCCGTCTTTAAACTCAGGGACATTGCTGGGCACCCCTGCCAGACGGGAAACAAAACCTTCTTCCAAATTGACATTAGAGACATCCGACGCCAGTTGGATGGCACGTGCGGCATATTTAAGGATCTGAACGCTTTCAAGGCCGGAAATCTCGTTAAAGAACCAGCCGCAGGAGGTGTACATCAGCATGGCATTGGTCTGCATTTCCAAAAGTTTAAGGATATTGATCTTTTCCTCATCCTTAAGGGGCCGGCCGGCCAGGCCTAATAAAAACCGTGCCATGTTCTCTTCGCTGCGGTCCAAAATGACCTCAATGTACCTGTCACGGGCTCCCCAAGGGTCATTGGTAAAAACGGCCATTTGAGTTTCATATAAAGGAATTAACTGATCACGTAACCAGTCTAAAGACTGACGCAAAGGGGCCCGCCATTTTTGATTCCACCCAAGATGTCCTCCGGTTGAACAACCGCAATCCGAACGCCAGCGCTCTATCCCGTGCACACAGCTCCAGGACGAGTCCTCCACGATTTCCACTTCCTGGGTGGGCGGATGCTTTTGCAAGAATTCACCATAGATGGTCAATCGGGCCAGTTGATTGCTTTCAATATAATGCAGGCCATAGGCCAGGGCCATATCGCCAAATTTATGATGATGGCCATAAGTCTCTCCATCGGTGGCGATATTGACCACTTGGGGATGGGGATTAGTGACGCTAAAACTTTCTGATAAACGCCGGGCAAAATGCTCACCATTATTCAACAAACCTTCAAAAGCAACCCCCAAGGCGATGGGCCCGTCATAAAAGAAAATAGCTATCTGCCGGCCCGATGGTAAATAACAACGGTAAGGTACGCGCGGATCGATCTTGGCCCCGGACACATCATGCCAAAGCATCTCTTGATTGCTGTGTTTTATTCGTTTGGCCTGATGGGGAGCTAAAACCGTGAACTTGATCCCCTGCTCGGCCATGATATCCAATGATTCCAGATCGACCGCGGTCTCAGCCAGCCACATGCCTTCAGGTTTTCGCTTGAATCTTGACTCAAAATCTTTAATGCCCCAGATGATCTGTGTCCGCTTGTCCTTAGTATTGGACAATGGCATGATCATATGATTATAGACCTGGGCCATGGCGCTGCCATGACCGGAATAATGCTGCTGGCTCAAACGATCAGCCTCCAGGACAGCCGCATAGATCTCGGGGTCTTTTTCTTGCATCCAAGACAAAAGGGTGGGGCCAAAATCAAAACTGATCTTGGAATAATTATTAACGATGTCTACGATACGGCGATTGTCATCCAGGATACGCGCGGCCGCGTTTCTGGCATAACATTCCGCGGTCACCCGTTCGTTCCAATCGTGATAGGGATAGGCGGAATCCTGTACTTCAACTTCATCCAGCCAGGGATTTTCTCTCGGCGGCTGGTAAAAATGACCGTGGATACAAATGAACCTGTTCAAAGTGACTCCCTATTTCTTGGCGATGTGATAGACCACACAATTAAAAGCGCGCAATTCTCCCTCTACCAGAGAAACAAAGGTCCGACGATTTTTGACGGTGTATTCGATCTTATCTTCGCGGGCCAGCCAACCCAAGGCCTGGAAGACCAGTTCATCTTTTTCTTTAAGGGATTTTGCCAATTGACTGACATTGGTCTGCCCGTTTTGACCTAAAAAACGCCATGTCTTTCCCACCACCTCAATGATCTTTTCTTTCATGACAAGTTCCTCCAGTTGAAATAGTATTCTAATCTTAAGACACCCCCTCGTCAATATTTCCATTCAATAGAAAATAGGCCCTCAAGGACTTTGGCTATTTTGATTTTCTTAATTGGTATTCAATATATCCGGCGAGGACTTCTTGGATCTTGATGGAAGGCTGGACCACAAAATAACTGCTCATGATCGCGTGGCCGATCTCATGGCCCAAAACTTCTCGGTGAAAAAATTGGGCCGAGATATAAATGGATTTATTATCAACAATGTAAAAAGCATACCCTGTGCAAGGCACATGGGCATGATAAAGTTTATTATAATAACTGGTCAGCTCATACAGGGAGGGAAATATCTTGATACTGCCTTTATAACTATAAACATGAAGGTCCAGAATATCGCTCGCCCGCGCGAACAAGATCTCGATCATGGACGAAAGTTTCCTGTCCGTTGAAGAACTATCCACGGATTGGCCGGAAAGCATTTCATCGGCAGGACTGACCTTCAATTCATCCAGCAGGTGATCAGGATCTACTCCGGGCTGGCAATAAATGGTGAAATGCTCGCCTTCGATCTTATGGGCAGAGCCAAACCCATCATCACTCTGTGCCAAGGCACAGGCAGCCCACCCAAAGAACACGAATATAAGTAAAGCAAAACGCAGTTTCATGACGTTTTGAATTTATCCAATTCCCTTTTAATTTCGTCCACCGATGTAGCGTTCTTAAGGGTTTTGATCTTGCCATTGAGTTTACCAACGGCTTCATTATATACCTGGGCCAGGTCTTTTAATTGGTCATCACTGCGCAGGTGCATTTGAGTGGAAAGATCCCCTTGACCCAACCCCTGAAGCATCATTTTAAACCTGTACAAGGGGCCTGCGATCCGAAAGCTAACGAGCATGGTCAAGGCAATGGTCACGATACTGACAATGATCACTTCAAACAAAACGGTCTGGAACATCAACGGCAATAAATAATCAGCGGTTGTATGCACGGCCACGCGTCCGTCCCTGATGACCACGGTCGTGGAACTCATGGCCAGTCCATAGATGAAACCCATGGCCACCACAGCGCCAAGGCCTGCTAAGATACAGAATTTGATGATGAAATTCTTTTGAAAATCTTTATTGATATAATAAATTCTTCGTTTATAAGGATGAGTTTTAGCTTGTGTCATTGGATATACTCCTCATTGATCTGAACCTTGCTATTTTCCCTTAAATAGGCGACCCATTGGTCTAAATTCACACCCTCTTTACTTTTCTCTTTTAAGGCCATGGTCAGCAGTGATTGCTGCCAAAAATCCTCGATCATCTTTAAAAATTCTTTGTTCTTATCCAACCCTTCCTTCTGCGCCGCCAGCAGGATCAGTTTCTGATTGATCATATTGTTAAGAAATGCCCGTCGTGCCTGAATGCTGGTAGAAGAGGCTTGCGTAGAATTATTATACGCCTCATCAAACTCTTGCTGGGTGATGGAATAATTGTCAATTTGGGCCACCACCTTGGGGGCAGGCGGTTTATGGCAGCCGCAAATCAATACCACGCACAAACACAATAGAAGCCGGTTCATACTCTCTCCCTGTTTATACTTAGCCTAACGAAAATCCTCAATCATTATACTACAATCCAGGAATAACCTTCTGTTTATCCGATAAAGCTATTTATTCTTGTTCTTGAATATTTATCCAGGTCTTCAATTGATCCGCACTAAGAATAGAGCCCAATTCCTTATACTCCTGTTGTGTTAACTGTTGCTTCTGCTGATACATCGTTTTGCCATCAATGGTCCCATTCTCCAGGCTTAGCTGAAGTTTTCTGGCTTGAACTATATTATCGGTGATGATCGGTTCAAGAAAGCTGATCTGCTCCTGGGTCAATTTCAAATTTGCTTTCATTTGGAACATCACAGCATCGGCTGATTTAACGACTATCTCATCGGTGGGTGAAACATTTGACGTATTTTGAGAGGCAGTATCACTACTATTGCTATTGGTTGTATCGCTACTGCTACTGGCGGGGGGATGATGCTTGTGATGCCCGGAGACATTCGAATCTCCTGTGGATTTGGCATTG
>Ga0302320_10001732_pt1 | contig 52163 bp, 43 predicted proteins | sample Bog_T0_3_FD_202130 | JGI IMG/M metagenome (GOLD analysis project Ga0302320, IMG submission 202130) | Peat permafrost microbial communities from Stordalen Mire near Abisko, Sweden - Bog_T0_3 | ecosystem: Environmental > Terrestrial > Soil > Wetlands > Peat | place: Sweden: Abisko, Stordalen Mire...
TGATGCGGGAGTACACGGTGCTGCTCGACCCGCCGGTCTATACCCCGGGCCAGAACGCCAGCACCACGCCGCCCGTCGCGGCTCCCACGACCTCCGTGACGCCTGCAGCGCCCCGCCCGGCGCCGGCGCCGGCGCCGAGCCAATCCGCCGTGCAGGCGCCTCCGGCAGCGGCGCCCAGCGGGAACACCATCACCGTGGGCCGCGGCGATACGCTCACGAAGATCGCCCACAACCTGCAGCCCGGGCCGGCGAGCCCGGCGTTGGTCGATCAAACCATGATTGCCCTGTATCGCTCGAATCCCAGCGCCTTCGGCGGCAACATCAACATCCTGCACCAGGGCGCGATCCTGCGGGTCCCGGGCGCCGATCAGATCGCCGAGCTGAATCAAGCCAAAGCCATGGAAGAGGTCCATCGCCAGATGGCGTCGTGGCGTGCCGGCGAAGGTGCCGCGGCGCCCAGCGGGCATTTGCGCCTAGTTCCGCCGACCAGCGGCGGTAGTGCGACCGGAACCGGCGCCTCGAGCGGCGCAAATTCCAATGCCTCCGCCGGCGAAACGCAGGCCCTGAAGGATCGGGTCAAGGATCTCGAGGGACAACTCGCCGAGTCCAAGCGCCTGCTGGATATCCGAAACAACGAGCTGAGTGCGCTGCAGCACAAGCTGGCCGCGACGCCGGCCCCGGCCCCATTACCCGCGGCGCCTCCCCAGGCGGCGAAGCCGCCGGCCGCACCGGCGCAAGTTGCCAAACCCGCGGCGCCGGCGCCTGCGGCACCCGCACCGGCTCCGGTCGAGACCCCGCCTCAGGCGACCCCGCCGCCGGCGGCGGCGCCGGCCCAGGTGAAGCCCGCGGCCGCGCCGGCCGAAACCGGTTCGTGGATCGACTGGGTGGCGGAGCATTATTGGGTGCCGCTCGCGTTGCTGGTCCTGGTCATCGGCGGACTCGGTTTTGCCCAGACGCGGCGCCGGCGCCAACAATCCGCCGTCGGACTGATGGATGAAACCGATGTCGCCGAGCACCGCAGTTCGACGGCAAAGCTCGCCGCGCCGCGCAAGGGCGCCGAATCCTTCGTGGTCGAGGAATCGGGACCGCATGCCGCGCCCGACTTCGCAGCCGCTCCGGCCCGGACCGGCGATACCGCCGAGATCAAGGCCGAAGACACGATGTCGAACGAGAGCGCGGTCAATCTCGACCAGGGCGATCCCCTGGCGGAAGCCGACTTTCACATGGCGTACGGACTGTACGACCAGGCGGCCGACCTGGTGCGGATTGCGCTGGAACGCGAGCCGGACCGGCGCGACCTGCGGCTGAAGCTCCTCGAAATCTACTTCGTCTGGGGCAACAAAGACCTGTTCTTGCAGACCGCCAAGAGCCTGGAAGCCACGCGCGACCGCGCACCGGCGGGCGAGTGGGACAAGATCGTCATCATGGGCAAGCAGATTTGCCCCGACGAGCCCATGTTCGCGGCGGGCGCCGGCAGCGGACGCGGGGCGGGCGACCTGGTCGATCTGAATCTCGAAGGCGGTGAGAATCGGGTCGACATCGACCTGTTCGGTGAACCGGAGGGCGAACGCAGCACGCTCGATCACTCCCTGGCCGAACACGCCGACACCCACACCCCCACGGTCGAATCGCCTGCGATGCATGCGGAGGCGGACCACCTCGATTTCACGCTGGATGCGCCGGAGCGCGGCGCCGACGAGTCGCCGACCCGTTCGATGCCGCCGCGCGACGAGCCGACGGTCGAATCGGAGCTGATGAACTTCAGCGACGCGAATCTGGTCGAGGCGCCCTTCTACAACGCCTCCGAGTCGCCCACGACCGAATCGCTCGCCGTCACGGACGAAGGCCTGCAGGATCGCATCGCAGCGAAGATGCCGCCCAAATCGGATCAGACCGCCGAGGTTTCCATCGACGATCTGGGCCTCGACCTCGATCAGCTGGAGGCCACCGGCACGGTGGGGTCCAACAGCATCCCGCCCGCCGCCGAAGCGGAACATCCGTCCGATGCGCCCACCATGGTGGCCGGCCTCGACGACCATTCGCGGCACATGATGGCGGAGGCCGACAGGAGCGCGCGGGCGGCGGCCTCGGGCGAGCACACCGGACTGAACGAGCGCGATCGGGATTTGACCGAGCTCGAGCGCGAATTGGAAGCTTCATTCGTTGCGGAACTCGATTCCGGAAACGACGAGATCAAGACTGCGGTGCTCGGACCCGAATCGGCGCCCACGGTGTTGATGCCGCGGGATGTCGACTCCGCCGCGACCTCGCGCTTCAAGACGAACGAGTTCGAGAACGTCCTGGATCTGGACAAGACCGACACCGACTCGACCTCGAAGCTGCGGGGGATCACGGCGGACAGCGTCGACCTGGATCTCGACCAGCTGGCCTCGGCGCTGGGTAGCGGCGACACGGTGGATCAACCGCGGGCCGCCGAGGATCTGTTCTCCAACGAAGTGTTTGAAGCGACTGATTCCGTCGAATCCGGCGAGTCCGTGGATCTGGACGTCGGCGAGGCGTTGTTCGCTTCCGACAGCCCCACGAACAAGATCGAGGCCCAGACCAACAAGTTGAAGCCCGTCGATCTCATGGCCCCGGAAATGGAACCCGTGACCATGAGCGAAGTGGGCACCAAGCTCGATCTTGCGCGCGCCTATATGGATATGGGCGACCCCGAAGGGGCGCGCAGCATCCTGGAGGAAGTGGTGCAGGAAGGGTCCGCCAGCCAGAAACAGGAAGCCGCGCGCCTGATCGAATCGCTACCCGGCTAGGAGTCTGTCCGACGTGGAGGGCGCAGAGTCGGATGGCGCCCCGAGCGGCGAGCCCAGCGCCCGTTCGGCGGCGGAGCCCTCGGCCGGCGCATCGAGGCGGGTGGCGGCGCTGGTCGAGTACGACGGCACCGGCTTCTCCGGATGGCAGTCGCAGAGCCACGCGGCGTCGATCCAGGATGCCGTGGAGGCGGCGGTGGGATTCGTCGCCGGACACCGGCTCGTCTGTATTTGCGCCGGGCGCACCGATGCCGGAGTGCATGCCGCGGGTCAGGTCATCCATTTCGACACGTCCTCCAAGCGCACGCCGCGCGCTTGGGTGCTGGGCGCCAACACGAGGCTGCCGCCCACGGTCGCGCTGCAGTGGGCCGGCGAAGTGACCGGCGGATTCCACGCCCGGCACGCCGCGACCCGGCGCATCTACCGCTACTTCATCCTCAACCGCAGCGCCCGCTCGGCGCTGCGGCTCAATCGCGCGGCCTGGATCCACCGCCCGCTCGACGCGCAGGCCATGCACTGCGCCGCCCAGGCACTGATCGGCGAGCATGATTTTTCGGCGTTCCGGTCGGTTGAATGCCAGTCGCCCACCCCCATGCGGCGCGTGCACCGGATTCTCGTGGCGCGCGCCGGGGACACCGTATGGCTGGAGATCGAGGCGAACGCCTACTTGCACCACATGGTGCGCAACATCGTGGGCACTCTGATCGGCGTGCAGCGGCAATCCGACCCCGCCGTGGCCATGTCGCGGATTCTGGCCGGCCGCGAACGGCGCGCCGCCGGCGTGACGGCGCCGGCCGCGGGACTGTACCTGTGGCGCGTCGAGTATCCCGCGGCGTATGGCATCCCTGCACCCGCCGAAGGCATTTGGTAAACTACCGTATGTCCTGGTTTGAGCGGATCGTGCCTTCTCGCATCAAGACCGAACGCCGTACGCGCTCGGTCCCGGAAGGGCTGTGGACCAAGTGCCCCGCCTGCGATGCCGTCCTTTATCGCGCCGAAATCGAGCGCAACCTCCATGTCTGTCCCAAGTGCGCCCATCACATGCGCATCGGCGGCCGCGAGCGGCTGCTGAAGTTCCTCGATCCGGGTTCGAACAAGGAGCTCGCCGCCAAGGTCGAGTCCGAGGACCCGCTCAAGTTCAAGGACAGCAAGCGATATCGGGACCGCACGGTTCAGGCGCAGAAGCAGACGGGCGAGCGCGATGCGCTCATCGTCATGTCCGGCCAGCTCGCCGGACTCGACATCGTCGCGTGCGCCTTCGAGTTCGGATTTCTCGGCGGCTCGATGGGCTCGGTGGTCGGAGAGAAGTTCGTGCGCGCGGTGGAGCATTGCCTGGAACACCGCCAGCCGCTGGTTTGCTTCTCCGCGAGCGGCGGAGCGCGCATGCAGGAGGCCCTCTATTCGCTGCTTCAGATGGCCAAGACCAGCGCGGCGCTCAAGCGGCTCTCCGAGGCGCGCCTGCCGTTCATATCGGTGATGACCGACCCGACCACGGGCGGGGTATCGGCCAGTCTCGCGATGCTCGGCGACATCAACATCGGCGAGCCGAAGGCCCTGATCGGATTCGCAGGTCCCCGGGTGATTCAACAAACCGTGCGCGAGACCCTGCCCGAGGGTTTCCAGCGCAGCGAATTCCTGGTCGAGCATGGGGCGCTGGACATGATCGTCGACCGGCGCGAGATGCGCGATCGCATCGGCGCCATGCTGCGCCTGATGACCGGCAAAGAGGCCGCCGCGGCCGAGCCTGTCTGATAACCACCGCTCGAGGAGTGGGTTCCGCCATGCGCAGTCTCGAGCAGTGGTTGACCCACCAGGCCCAGGTGCATCCGAACACCATCGATCTCGGGTTGGACCGCCTGCAGCGCGTGCTCGAACGGCTGCACTGGCGCCAGCCGACGGTCCCGGTCATCACCGTCGCGGGAACCAACGGCAAGGGTTCCGTGACCGCGTATTGCTCCGCGATGCTGGCCGCTGCCGGGCATCGGGTCGGCACGTTCACATCGCCGCACCTGCGCGATTATCGAGAGCGGATTCGCGTTGCCGGCCGCCTGGTCACGGAGGCGGAGCTCCTCGGCGCCTTCGAGCGCATCGAAGCCGCGCGCCTGGGCGCGGCGGACGGCGGCCCCGCCGGCGAGGGGCCGCGCGGCGAGATTTCGCTGACGTTCTTCGAATACAACGCATTGGCCGCCTTCTTGATCTTCGAGGCGGCCAATCTGGATGCCTGGGTGCTCGAGGTCGGCATGGGCGGGCGCTTGGACGCCGTCAACGCGGTGGACGCGTCGGTCGCGGTGGTGGTCAGCATCGGTCTGGATCACCAAGAATTCCTGGGCGACACGCTCGAAGCGATCGCGCTGGAGAAGGCCGGCATTTTCCGCAGGGGCCGCAGCGCCGTGTTCGGCAGCCGCGCCATGCCGCCGGCGCTGCTGAGCGCCGCCGTCGCGACGGGCGCAAGCCCCAAGCGCTTGGGGGTGGAGTTCGACTATGCGCGCGCCGCCGCGGGCTGGCGCTTCGGCGGAAAGCGCTGGGTCTTCAGCGATTTGCCGCCGCCCGTGCTCGCGGGCGATGCGCAGTTCGGCAATGCGGCGACCGCGATTGCGGCCCTGGAGGAACTCGACTCCCCACTGCCGGTGCCGGCCGCGGCCATCGCACGGGGTTTGCGCGCGGTGCGGCTGGTGGGGCGCTTCCAGATCATCGAGCCCGGCAAGGACCAGCCCACCTGGATACTGGACGTCGCGCACAATCGCGATGCCGCCGCCGTCCTGGCCGGGAACCTGCGGGAACTGCCGGTCTCGGGACGGACACTGGCGGTGTGCGGCATCCTGGCGGACAAGGATGCGCCGGCCATCGCGGCCGCGCTGCGCGGCTGTTTCGATGGGTGGTGGCTGGCGTCGACGGAGGGCGCGCGCGGCAGCAGCGCCGAAGCGCTGGCGGCCAGGATGGCGGCGGATGCGGGAGCGCCGCCCAGATTGGCGGACAGCGTCGCTGCGGCCTGCGCCGGCGCGCTCGCCGCGGCACGCCCCGGCGATCGGATCGTCGTCTTCGGATCGTTTCACACCGTGGGGCCCGCGATCGACTGGCTCGAGGCCCGAGGCTTGCTCCCCTTGCACTTGCTTCCCGAATATACTGACGCGCCCGCCGGGCAGAACTAAGGGCTCGCCAAGATTCATGGATCGTCGCCTCAAAGAGCGCTTGGTTGGAGCCACCCTGTTGGTGGTGCTCATCATCCTGGTCGTGCCCGAACTGTTGTCGGGACCGAAGCGGCCGGCCGGACCCCCGGCAGCGTCCGGCGGGTACGCCGATTCGATGCGCAACGTCAGGGTGGACCTGACGACGCGCCGCGCCGCTCCGGCGGACGATCAGGGCGCGTCGGCGCCGCCGAATCCGAGCGCGGCGTCCGCGGCAAGTCCGCCGCCGGGCGCCGAATCCGGAAGTGCGCAAACGCCCGACGCCCGCGCGGATGCGGCCGGGCGGCCCACCATCGCAACGCTCCGGGCGCAGCAGCCGGCCGATGCCGCGCTTGAAAAGGCTTCTTCGGACCCAACTATTCCGTTGTCGGCGCCGAACTCCGCGCCGGTGCGCGAAGCGGCCGCGGCGGCGGGATCGAAGCATGGCTGGGCCATACAGGTGGGCAGTTTTGCGAGCCGCGTCAATGCGGAGAAAGAGGTGCATCACTTGAAGGCGCTCAATGAGTCGGCGTATCTGCTCGCGAGCGGCGTGGGGCGGACGCTCCAGTACAAGGTCCGGGTCGGACCCTTCGCGGAGCGCAGTTCGGCGGAGAAGGCGATGGCCGCCCTCAAGAAAAACGGTGAATCTGCAAACTTGATCCCGCCGTGAGCCCCCCTTTGTGGTCATCCTTTCACGACACCGACCCCGAAGCTCCGGTAAACTGTGAATATGACAGGAGCCGATGCCCTCATCTTGTTGGTTCTTCTGGGCTCGACCTTGCTCGGTCTGCTGCGCGGATTCGTGCGCGAGGCGGCTTCACTGGGCTTCTGGATCCTCGCGATCTGGGCCGCGTGGAAGTTCGGCCCGACCATCGAGCCGCGCCTCGGCGGACTGCTGGCCGCTCCGAACGTCGCTCCCTGGGTCGGGCGACTGGTGATCTTGGTCTGCGTGCTCATTGTCGGCTGGATCGTCGGTATGGTGCTCGGCTACTTCACGCGATCGATGGGGCTGGGCCCTCTCGATCGGGTGATCGGACTGCTCTTCGGCGTGGTGCGCGGCGTGGTGCTGGTCGGACTGATGGTCATCGGCGGCGAACTGCTGCATTTGAATCATGAAGAGTGGTGGGGCCGGTCGAAGCTGATTCCCTACGGGGAGACCGCGGGGGATTGGCTGCGCGCCATGGTCGGTGAGAGAGGCGATCCTTGGGCCAAGCTCGAGCGCCTGACCGGAGTCAAAGTCAAGCCGGGTAAGACTGGAGGTCAGTGATGTGCGGAATCGTCGGAATGGTCGGAGTGAGCGCGGTCAACCAGCGGATCTATGATGCGCTGATCGTCCTGCAGCACCGCGGCCAGGACGCCGCCGGCATGATGACCGCGGAGGCCGGCGAGCTGTTCATGCGCAAGGATTCCGGCCTGGTGCGCGACGTGTTCCAACAGAAGCACATGGTCAAGCTCAAGGGCAACGTCGGCATCGGCCACGTCCGCTACCCCACCGCGGGCGCCGACGAGGCGCACGACGCGCAGCCCTTCTATGTCAATTCGCCCTACGGCATCTGCCTCGGCCACAACGGCAACCTCACGAATGCTCTGGAGCTCACCGAGGTCCTGGTGCGCGAGGATCGCCGCCACCTCAACACGAGTTCGGACTCCGAGGTGCTGCTGAACGTGCTCGCCTCGGAGCTGCAGCGGGTCGGGACGCCGCGCGTCACTCCGGCGGACATTTTCGCCGCGGCGAACGCGGTCTACCGCCGTTGCCGCGGCGGCTACGCGGTCGTCGCCATGGTGATCGGCCACGGAATCCTCGGTTTCCGCGATCCGAACGGCATCCGGCCGCTGGTGATCGGCAACCGCGAGACCGCGAAGGGGACGGAATGGATGCTGGCCTCCGAGAGCGTGGCCCTCGACATGCTGGGCTTCAAGATGCTGCGCGACGTGGCCCCCGGCGAGGCGGTGTTCATCGATGAGCAGGGCCGCTTCTACGCGCAGCAATGCGTCGCCATGGCGCGGCACACCCCCTGCATCTTCGAATACGTCTACTTCGCGCGTCCCGATTCGATCATCGACAACATCTCGGTCTACAAGGCGCGACTGCGCATGGGCGAACGGCTGGCCGAGAAGATCAAGCGCGAGCGCCCGGACCACGACATCGACGTGGTCATCCCGATCCCGGATACGAGCCGCACCGCCGCCGTGCAGGTGGCGCAGCTCCTCGGCGTCAAGTACCGGGAGGGCTTCATCAAGAATCGCTACATCGGCCGCACTTTCATCATGCCCGGCCAGGAGCAACGATCGAAGTCCGTGCGCAGCAAGCTGAACGCGATCGATCTGGAGTTCCGCGGCAAGACCGTGCTGCTGGTCGACGATTCCATCGTGCGCGGGACGACCTCGGCGCAGATCATCGACATGGCGCGCGAGGCGGGCGCGAAGAAGGTGTATTTCGCCTCTGCGGCCCCGCCGGTGCGCTACCCCAACGTCTATGGCATCGACATGCCGGATACCTTGGAGCTCGTGGCTGCGGGGCACACGGTCGAGGAGGTGCGCGAGATCATCGGCGCGGACTGGCTGATCTACCAGGACCTGGACGACCTGGTGCACGCCGTTCGCCACGACAACGCCAAGATCAGCGATTTCGACACCTCGTGCTTCTCGGGCGAATACGTCACCGGCGACGTGACGCCGGAGTTCCTGAAGCGCCTGCAGGTGGAGCGGTCCGACGAGGCGAAACAGCGGCGTCGGGACGGTGTCGGACGTGGCCTCAAGTCAGTCCGAGTGCTCTAGAGCCGAGTTCCGGGACCGCGCCGCCGGCTCGACGCGGCGGCCTACGCCATGCGTCTGATGCTGATTTCGGACCGCGACGAATGCCGGCAGCTGGTGCGCAACCACATCGAGATCGAGTGGCCGAAGGCGGACATCGCCGAGCACCGGCTGGGCAAGGATACGGCGCTGGACGTGCATTTTTCGGCGGCCGGATTCGATTCGGTGGTGCTGGCGGGCAAGCCGCCGTGCGCGGCGCTGGATGCACTCGCGGAGGATCTGCTCACCCGGCCGGAGTTCGCGCCCATCGTTTACGTGCGGCTCGAGGACCCTCCTGCCGCGCCCCCGGTCACGCCGGGCATGCAGCGCGTTTTCGGGCGCAAGGTCGACCGCGATGCGCTGATCCGCGCCATCGAGGCGGCTTCGATCGAGCACAAGCAGATACGGGCGAAGCGCCGCGCGCAGCCCAACTACGCGCAGCGCTCCCGCTTCGGGGCGGTCACCATTCGCGGCCATCGCTTCATCCGGCACATCGGCAGCGGCGGCATGTGCAAGATCTACCTGGCCGAGAGCGAGCGCGCGGGACATCTGGTGGTGCTCAAGGTGTTCAGCCAGGTTCCCGACGTCGCTGAACGCAGCGTCGGTTTCGACCGGTTCATCCAGGAGTACGAGATCGTCGCCGGCTTGAAGCACCGGAACATCGTGCGGATCTACGATCTGGGCGTCGGCGACGACCACGCCTACATCGCGATGGAGCACTTTCCCGCCGGCGACCTGCGCACGCGCATGAAGGCGCATCTGACGCCGATTGCGGCCCTGGACTATCTGGACCAGATCGCCAGCGCGCTGCAGGCGATCCATGAGGTGGGCGTGCTCCACCGCGACCTGAAGCCCGCGAACATCATGCTGCGCACGGACGGCTCCCTGTGCCTGATCGACTTCGGGCTGGCCAAGATGAACGAAACGGACGTCAATCTCACGGGCACGCGGGAGATCTTCGGGACGCCCTATTACATGAGCCCGGAACAGGGCCATGCCGAGCTGATCGACGTGCGCAGCGACCTGTACAGCCTGGGCGTCGTCTTCTACGAGATGCTGACGGGCCGCAAGCCCTACACCGGGGCATCGGCCATGGAAGTCATCTACAAGCACCGGAAGGCCGAGCTTCCGGAAATTCCGCCGCAGTTCTCCGGCTACGCGGGGATCATCCGCCGGCTGCTCGCGAAATCGCCGGCGGACCGGTATCAATCGTCGCGCGAGCTGCTGGGCGCCATCGCCGCCCTGAAGGTCACCGGGTGAGCGCGGCGCCCGCCGCATTCGAACATCCGATACTCCGCGCGGCCACGCCGCAGGCGTGGGTCGTGGCCGCCTGCGCGGCCCCCGACGTGCTGCTCATCGATCACGCGAACTGCGAGAAGAAGGCAGCCTCGACGGCGCTGTCCCTGATGTTCGCCTACGCCCTCGATCTCGAGCTCACGGACAAAATGTCGCGGCTGGCGCGCGAGGAGTTGCGCCACTACGAACAGGTGGTCAAGCTCCTGAAATCGCTTGGAATCGCCCCACAACGGCTCGCTCCGGGCCGATACGCGGATGGCCTGCGCAGGCTGGTGGCCAAGGCCGAGCCGCAACGCGAGGTCGACTTGATGATCTGCGGCGCCATCATCGAAGCGCGCTCCTGCGAGCGGTTTCTGGCCCTGGGAGGGGCGATCGGAGGCGCTGCCGGGCAGCTGTTCGCGGGACTGCATGCGGCCGAAGCCCGGCACTACAAAATGTATCTGGACCTGGCGCGCCGTGCGGCGGCCCGTGCCGGTAGCGATCTCGACGCGCGCATCGAGGAATTCGCGCGGCGGGAGGCGGAACTCATCACCGGCCCGGACGAGGTGTTCCGCTTTCACTCCGGCGTGCCCGCGGGCGGTGCGGCCCGCATCGCCCGAGCGGAAGCCGGTAGCCTGTCCGAGTAATCCACGCTCGCGGCCGCGCGGATCACTCCGGCAGGCTCCTGCGGGGCAGGGACCCGAGCTCGGGGCCGCTCCGGTCCCAGCGCAGCACGCTGCCGCGCGCGTGCCAATCTCCCAGCACGATTCGGGTGCAGGCGCGTCCGTCCACGTCGAGCGGATGGATGGCGGGGCGGTGGGTGTGCCCGTGGAGCAGCGTGGACGTGCCGGCCGCGCGCAGCGCCGCCGCCACGCTGTCCGGATTGACGTCGGCAATGGCGTAATCAAGAGCTGCCGTGTGCGCCTGGCTGCCGACGCGGGCCGCGCCGGCCAGCGACCGCCGGGCGGCAATGGACAGGGCGAGGAATTCCCGCTGCCATTCGGGATCCCGCACCGTGGCCCGCAGGCGCTGGTAGGCGCGGTCATCGGTGCACAGGGCGTCGCCGTGCATCACCAGCACGCGCTCGCCGTACAGCGTGACGATGAGCGGGTCGGGCAGAAGCCGCGCGCCGGTCATTGCGCAGAAACCCGGGCCCAGCAGGAAATCGCGGTTGCCGTGCATCACGAAGCAGGGCACGCCGCTGCCGGTGAGCGACTTGAGCGCCTCCATCGCCGTGATCTGGTCGGGGTCCGCCGCATCGTCGCCCACCCAGGACTCGAACAGGTCGCCCAGGATGTAGAGGGCTTCCGACCGGCGGGCCTCGCCTGCGAGGAAATCCACGAACTGCCGGGTGATTTCCGGAGTCGCCGCGTCCATGTGCAGGTCCGAAATGAAGAGCGTCGTCACGCAAACTGCCCGGACAGGCTCAGGAGCTAGGGATTGACGCGCTCGATTCGCTCGATGACCACCGGCTGCAGCGGAGCGTCTTCCTTGAACGGCCCCTTCGCGCCCGTCGCCACGTTGCCGATCCGGTCGACGACGTCCATGCCTTGCACGATCTTGCCGAACACGGCGTATCCCCACCGGGTCTGGTTCGGATCGAGCGTCGCGTTGTCGAAGAGATTGACGTAGAACTGGACGTCGCCGCCGTGCGGCTCGGCCGGCCGCGCGAACCCGACGGTTCCACGCTGGTTGGTCATTCCGTTGCCGGACTCGTTGAAGACCTTCGTGGTGTTGCCCTTGAGCTTGTAATCGGCGTCGAATCCGCCGCCCTGGACGATGAAATTGGGGATCACGCGGTGAAATATCGTCCCGGAGTAGTATCCCTGATCGACGTACTTCAGGAAGTGGGCCACCGTGAGGGGCGCGCGCTCCTGGAGGAGCTCGATCGTGAAATTGCCCATCGAAGTCACGACCCGCACCAGGACCGTTGCCGGCATGGTATTCGCGGGAGCGGCGTCGGCGGACTTGGCTGCGCCCGCCGCGGCTGCCGCCGCCGTACCCGCGGCAGCGTTCGAGCCGGATGCAGCGCCCAAACCGGCCGGGGGCGGAGCCGGCGGGTCGGCCGCCAGGGTGGCCTGAGAAGCGATCGCCGAGAGGAGTCCGAGGACCAATAGGAGCTGTTTCATGGTCCGTGATTCTACTCGAATGGGTACAATCTTCCTCCATGTCCTCGCCAATCGTCACCCGCTTTGCTCCCAGCCCGACCGGATCGCTGCATCTTGGAAACGCCCGGACCGCTTTTTTCAGCCACTTGTGGGCGCGCAAGGCCGGCGGCCGGTACCTCCTGCGCATCGAGGACACCGACGTTGAACGAAGCCAGCGGCGCCACCTCGACGGCCTCATCGCGGACCTCGCCTGGCTTGGGCTCGACTGGGACGAGGGCCCCGGGGTTGGCGGACCTTCCGCGCCGTACGCTCAGTCGGAGCGCGGCGGCTTCTACCGGGAGCTGTTCGAAAAGTTGCGGGCCGCCGATCGGGTCTACCCCTGCTATTGCACGGTGCAGGAACTCGAGCTGTCGCGCAAGCTCCAGCACATGGCGGGCAAACCGCCGCGCTACGCCGGGACGTGCCGGCACCTGACGGCGGCGCAGCGCGCCGAGCGCGACGCGCGCGGCCTCAAGCCCACGCTGCGGTTTGCGGTTCCCGCCAAGGGGTCGGTCGAATTCGTCGACCTGGTCCACGGGCCGCAGACGTATGCGGCGGCCGACATCGGCGACTTCATCGTGCGCCGGGAGGACGGCACCGCCGCCTTCTTCTTTTGCAACGCCGTGGACGACTCGGTCATGGGCGTCACGCACGTGCTGCGCGGCGACGATCATCTGACCAATACCCCGCGCCAGCTGATGCTGCTGGATGCGCTCGAGATGCGGCGCCCGAGCTATGGACACGTCGGTCTGCTGGTCGGGGCCGACGGGGCGCCCTTGTCGAAGCGGCACGGCAGCGCGAGCGTGCAGGATTTCCGCGAGCGGGGCTTCTTGAGTGCGGCGGTCCTGAATCACCTGTTCCACCTCGGACATTCCAGCGACGTCGAAGGCTGGCTCGCTCCGTCCGAGATGCCCCCTCATTTCCGGCCCGATCATCTCGGGCTCGCCTCGGCGCGCTTCGACGAGGCGCAGCTCATGCATTGGCAGAAGGAAACCCTGCAGCGAATGTCCGCCGCCGAGATCGGCGCCTGGCTGGGGTCGGGCGCCTCCGAGGTATTCGTCGAGCTGGTGCGGCACAATGTCGTGCTGCCGGCGGACGCGCGCCCGTGGGCGGCGGTGGTGCAGGGGGAGCTGCCGCCGATGGGCGAGGCGGAGCGGGGCGTCATCGCCGCTGCCGGTCCCGCGTTCTTTTCGGCCGCGGCGGATGCGCTCGACCAGGCGGGTCCCGATCTCAAGCAGCTGACCCGGATCTTGCGGGAGCGCACGGGCCGCAAGGGCGCCGAGCTGTTCATGCCGCTGCGGGTGGCGCTGACCGGTCAATCCCACGGCCCGGAACTCGCGCCGCTGCTGCAATTAATGACGCCCGGCACGGCGCGGCGTCGCCTGGAAGCACATGCTAAAAATCCATAACTCCCTCACGGGCGAAAAAGAAGAGTTCAAACCCCTGCACGACAACGAAGTGCGCATGTACGTGTGCGGCATCACCGTGTACGACTACCTCCACATCGGCCATGCGCGCATGCTGACGGTGTTCGACCTGGTGCAGCGGTATCTGCGGTCGAAGGGCTACAAGGTCACGTTCGTCCGCAACATCACCGATATCGACGACAAGATCATCCAGCGGGCCGCGGAGAACGGCGAGGATTGGCGCGAGCTCGCCGCAAGGTACACCGCGGCGATGCACGAGGATTGCGTCACGCTGGGCCTGCAGAAACCGGATTTGGAGCCGCGCGCCACCGATTTCATAGGCCCCATCATCGCGATGACGCAGACGCTGATCGACAAAGGTTTCGCCTACGTCGCCGCGAACGGCGACGTGATGTACGCGGTGCGGAAGTTTCCGGACTACGGGCGGCTGTCGGGCAAGCGAATCGACGATCTGCGGGCCGGCTCGCGGGTGCAAATCGACGAGTCCAAGCTCGATCCGCTGGATTTCGTGCTGTGGAAGCGGGCCAAGCCCGGCGAGCCCCACTGGCCTTCGCCCTGGGGCGAGGGCCGGCCGGGGTGGCACATCGAGTGCTCGGCGATGTCCACGAGCCTGCTGGGACCTTACTTCGACCTTCACGGCGGCGGCATGGACCTCAAGTTCCCGCATCACGAGAACGAAATCGCGCAGTCCTGCGCGGCCTGCGGCGCGCCCTTCGTCCATGTGTGGATGCACAACGGCTTCGTGCGAATCAACGACGACAAGATGTCGAAGTCCCTCGGCAATTTCTTCACCGTCCGCGACGTGCTGAAAACGCTGCGCGATCCCGAGGTGATGCGAATCTTCCTCCTGAGCAGCCATTATCGCGGTCCCATCAATTATTCGGAGGCGCAGCTGAACCAGGCGGACGAGACGCTGTTGGGGCTGTACCGGGCGTTGGACGGCGTCGATGAGGCGCCCGGGCGCGATCGGCCGAGGGAGGCCTCCGCGGGCGATGCGACCGCAGCGGCGGCGCTGGCCCGGTTCAATGCCGCGATGGACGATGACTTCAACACGCCCGAGGCCCTGGCGGTGATGCAGGGCGTGGCGCGCGACCTCAATTCGGCGAAGGCGGGCGGAGCCCGCGAAAGCGCCGCGACGCTGGCGTCGGCGCTGCGCACCATGGGAAAGATGCTCGGACTGCTGCAGCAGCCGCCGGCCGCTTATTCGAAGCGGGGCGTCGGGGCAGCCGCCCTGACCGATCCACAAATCGAGGAACTGCTCGCCGCGCGGCGGGCGGCCCGCGGCGCGAAAAACTTCGCCGAATCCGACCGCATACGCGACGTCCTGGCGTCGGCCGGAGTTCTGATCGAGGACAAGCCCGGCGGCGCCACCGGATGGCGCCGGGCTTAGGGGCCTGTCGGAGTCGTCAACTCAATGCGACCGCCGCCCGGCGAGAATGCCGACCGCAAGACCGATCAGCGCGGCGACGCCGGCGACCTGCCAGGGATTGTCGCGCACGAAGCTGTCGGTGGTTTCCGAGACGTAACGGGCCCGCGTTCGAACCTGGGCGGCACTGTCGGCCAGGGCGCTCTTGGCGGCCGATACCGCGATCCTGACCTTGGCCTTCACCCGCGCGATGTCCGGCGCGTCGGCATTTTTCAAAGCGCGGGTCAGATCCTCGACGTCCTGTATGAACGCATTCATCTGCCCGTTCTCGCGGGGATCGACCGTCGAGGCGGCATCCGGGGCTGATTCCATTGGGTTCTCTCCTGGGGTTGTCGGCCCCGATGTTACCGCATGCGGCCGGTGCGTGGGGCATGTCCGCACCTTCGGTTCTATGGAGTGGACGCCGGCCATGGCGCACCACGGTGATACCATCCGGGCATGAACACGCTCCTGATCGTGTACCACTCGACGACGGGCGGAACGCTGCAGATGGCCGAGGCGGCGGCGCAGGGAGCCCGCCGCGAATCCGCGCTCCGGGTCTCGCTGCTGCGCGCCTGCGATGCATCCGCTGCCGACGTACTGGAGGCGGACGCCTACCTCTTCGCGAGTCCGGAAAACCTGGCGGCGATGTCCGGGCAGATGAAGGATTTCTTCGACCGCGTCTATTATCCGGCGCTCGACCGCTTGAACGGGCGGCCGTATGCCGTGATGATCTGCGCGGGCAGCGACGGGCGCAACGCCGCACAACAGATCGAACGCATTGCGACCGGCTGGCGCCTCAAAGCGGTCGCGGAGCCGCTCATCGTGTGCACGCATGCGCAGACGCCGGAACAGATCCTGAGGCCTAAGACGATCCCGGCCCCGGCGCTGGCGATATGCGAGGAACTGGGTGCGACCCTGGCGGCCGGAGCGGTGCTCGGAATATTCTAGCTAGTAGTGACATTTGAGGTCTGCAGGTAGAGCCAGGGTCATTTTTGCGGTAACGTCAGCCCGGAGTCGTTCATTGGCCGGGAAAATGGAGTTCACCACCATGTCGATGGGCTATGGCCTGTGGGTCGATTGCAGCGAACCGACTGTGAAATAGGCGTGCATCAGTTCGCGGCAGCGCGGCAAATGCAGGTCGTCTCCGCGCTCACCCAGATACTACCCAAGAACTGCGTCCTGTACCGCGCCGAGGACACGCATGCCTACGAGTGCGACGCGCTCACGGCGTACCGGCAGCTGCCCCTGGCGGTGGCGGTCCCGGAGGCCGAGTGGCAGGTGGCGAAGATCCTCGAGGCGTGCCACGGCCTGAACGTTCCCATCGTGGCGCGCGGCGCCGGGACCGGATTGTCCGGAGGCGCGCTGCCGAATGCCCAGGGAGTCACGCTCTCGCTGGCGAAATTCAACAAGATTCTCGACGTGGATCCGCGGGCGCGCACCGCCACCGTGCAGTGCGGTGTTCGCAATGCGGCGATCAGCGAAGCGGCGGCGCCCCACGGGCTGTACTACGCGCCCGATCCATCGAGCCAGATCGCCTGCACGATCGGCGGCAACGTCGCGGAGAATTCCGGGGGCGTTCACTGTCTCAAGTACGGACTCACCTTGCACAATGTGCTCCGCGTGCGCGGGTTCACGGCGGACGGCCAGCCGGTCGAGTTCGGTTCCGAGGCGCCCGACGCCGCGGGCCTCGACCTCCTGCCGCTGGTGGTGGGCAGCGAGGGCATGCTGGCGGTCCTCATGGAGGTCACGGTGAAGCTGCGGCCGCGGCCGGCGGTCGCCCGCTGCATCATGGCGAGTTTCGCCACCGTCGAAACCGCGGGCGCCGCGGTCGCGGCGGTGATCGCCGGGGGCATCATTCCGGCGGGCCTCGAGCTCATGGACAAGCGCATGACGGCGGCGGCGGAGAGCTACGTGCACGCGGGATACGATCTCGAGGCGGCCGCCATTCTGTTGTGCGAATGCGACGGTGCGCCCGAGGAAGTGGACGAGGATATCGCGCGCGCGATCGGCGTGCTCACGGCGAGCGGCGCAACGCGGGTCGAGATCAGCCGCGATGAACAGCAGCGGTTGAAGTTCTGGAGCGGGCGCAAGAACGCGTTCCCGGCGTCGGGAAGAATGAGCCCCGATTATCTCTGCATGGACTCCACGATCCCGCGCAAGCGGCTGGCGGAGATGCTGCGCGCCATCGAGGCCATGGAGGGCAAGTACGGCCTGCGCTGCGTCAACGTGTTTCACGCCGGGGACGGGAATCTGCACCCGCTGATCCTTTTCGACGCCAACGACCCCGACGAATTCCGGCGCTGCGAGCAGTTCGGCGCGGCGATTCTCGAGGCGAGCATCGAAGTAGGCGGCACGATCACGGGTGAACACGGCGTCGGCGTGGAAAAGCTGAACTCGATGTGCGTGCAATTCTCGGCCGCCGAGCGCGCCCAGATGATGGCGATCAAGAGCGCATTCGACCCCGCGGGACTGCTGAACCCCGGCAAGGTGATTCCGACCCTGCAGCGCTGCGCCGAGTACGGCAGAATGCACGTGCATCGGGGCGCGATGCGATTTCCGGAGCTGCCCAGGTTTTGATGAACACGCACAATGCAGCGCTGCAGCGGTTGAGCAGCCGCATCGTGGAGGCGCGCAATTCCAAGACCGCCCTCGAGATCCGCGGCGGCGGCACCAAGAGCTTCTATGGCAATCCCCCGCGAGGCGAGCCGCTGCACCTGACGGGCCTCTCGGGCATCACGAGCTACGAGCCCACCGAACTCGTGGTCACGGCGTGCGGGGGAACGCCGCTGACCGAGGTCGAGGCCGCGCTTGCGGAACGCGGCCAGTGCCTGCCGTTCGAGCCGCCCCATTTCGGCGCGTCGGGAACGGTGGGCGGCATGGTCGCCTCGGGACTCGCGGGGCCCGGGCGCGCCGGCGCCGGGCCGGTGCGCGATTACGTGCTGGGTGCGACACTCCTGAACGGCATGGGCGAAGCGCTGACCTTCGGCGGACAAGTGATGAAGAACGTCGCCGGATACGACGTCTCGCGCGTCCTCGCCGGCTCCATGGGCATCTTGGGCGTGATCTGCGAAGTGTCGCTCAAGGTGATGCCCGTGCTGCCGGCGTGCCGGACATTGCAATTCGATTTCACGGAAGAGGCGGCTCTCGCGCGGCTCAATGGCTGGATCTGCGAGGGGTTGCCGATCACGGCCAGCTCCTGGCATCGCGACGTGCTGCACGTGCGGCTCGGCGCAGCGGCCGCCACGGTGGAGCGCACACGGCGGCGCATGGGGGGGCAGGAAGTCGAGCCGGTTGAGGCAGCCCGGTGGTGGTCGGACGTTCGCGATCATCGCCAGGAATTCTTCGCATTCACCGGCATGGATTTCGCGAGCGGAGAATGCTTGTGGCGGCTCGCCGTGCCCGACACGGCTGCGCCCATCGCTTTGTCGGGGGAGCGGTTCATCGAATGGGGAGGGGCGCAACGCTGGTACCGGACCGCGGATACGGCCGCGCGCATCCGCGCCCTGGCATGCGCAGCGGGGGGCCACGCCACGCTGGTCCGGGGCGCCGACAAGTCGGCAGGAGCCTTCACGCTCCCGGCGGAGGCCTCGATGCAGATCCACCGGCGCCTGAAGCAATCGCTCGATCCCTCCCGGATCTTCAATCCCGGACGGTTGTATCCGGATCTATAGGAGCCCGCCCGTGCAGACGAAGCTCAGCGCCGAATTCAAGGACACGCCGCAAGGGCGGACCGCCGAGGGCATTCTGCGCGCCTGCGTGCATTGCGGATTCTGCAATGCCACCTGTCCCACGTATCAGGTGCTGGGCGATGAACTGGACGGCCCGCGCGGCCGCATCTACCTCATCAAACAGCTGCTGGAGGGCGGCGCGGCCGGCCCCAGCACCCAGCAGCACCTGGACCGCTGCCTTACCTGCCTCAATTGCGAGACCACGTGTCCGAGCGGCGTCGAGTTCGGCAAGCTCGTTTCGATCGGCCGCGCACTGGTGGACCAGCGTGTCGCGAGGCGGCCGGCGGAGAGATTCAAGCGCTGGGTGCTGCGCGAAGGGCTGACCTCGGCCTGGTTCGCGCCGCTGTTGCGGCTGGCGCAGGCGGCCGGGAAATTCGCGCCTGTCGCATTGCGCAGGCATGTGCCCGCGCCGCCGGGCTCGAGTGCGGCCCAATGGCCGGCGCGCCGGCACGAGCGCAAGGTGCTGCTGCTCACCGGGTGCGTGCAGCCGGCTCTGCTGCCGAACGTCAACGGCGCGACGGCGCGCGTGCTCGATGCCGCCGGCATTCAGACCGTGACGGCGGCGGGCGCGGGCTGTTGCGGCGCCTTGCGCGAACACCTCTCCGATCCAGAGGGGAGTCTGCGCGACGCGCGCCGCAACATCGATGCATGGTGGCCCCTGATCGCCGGCGGATCCATCGAGGCCATCGTCATGAACGCGTCGGCCTGCGGGCTCGCGGTCAAGCACTACGGCGAGGCGCTGCGTGCCGACCCCGATTATGGCGACAAGGCGGCGCGCGTCAGCGGCATGGCGCGGGACTTGAGCGAACTTCTGCCGGAGGTCGCGCCCCGGCTCATGGGCCAGGTGCGGGCCGCGGGCGCCGGCCGCCTGATCTACCACCCCCCCTGCACGCTGCAGCACGGACAGCGGCTGTGCGGCAGCGTGGAATCCGAACTCGCCCGGTTGGGTTTCGATGTGCGGGTTGCGGCCAACGAAGCGAATCTGTGCTGCGGATCCTCCGGCACCTATTCGGTCCTGCAGCCCGAACTGTCGCTCGAGTTGCGCGATCGAAAACTCGCGAATCTCACCGGGGAAAGCCCGCAGGCCATCATCTCCGCCAACGTCGGGTGCATCCTCCATCTGCAGTCGGGAACCCCGATCCCCGTGCGCCACTGGGTGGAGGTGCTGGACGAAGCGCTGCAGGCCGGTGCGGGCCTTTAGAACTTACGGTAAACTGAGCGGTCAATGTGCTTTGTGCGACAAAGTTAAACCGCACCGCAAGTGCATTTATTTTTTCGTCTTTTTTGCAGCTTAACGCCCATTGTGGTTCAGCGCCACCGTGCCGGGCGGTCAGAGGGATGCCGATGTCGAATCCATGGCTCTATTGGGTGGGGATGGCCCTCACCGCCTCCGCAATGGCGTACGGCATCATCGCATGGCTCGCCACGCTCGCTCGCCTGCGTCCGGCGGCGCGTAAATTCCAGGCTTTGCCGCCGGTCACGATTCTCAAGCCGCTGTGCGGCGCCGAGAGCGGAACCTACGAATGCCTGCGCTCGTTTTGCGACCAGGACTACCCGGAGTTCGAGGTGATCTTCGGTGTGGCGGACTTGAACGATCCGGTGGTGGAGATCGTCGAGCGCTTGAAACGGGAGTTTCCGCAGCGCCGGCTGCAGCTCGTCATCGATCGCCGGCAGCATGGCAGCAGCCGGAAAGTCAGCAACTTGGTCAACATGATGCCTTGGGCGGAACATGAATTTTTTGTAATTTCGGACAGCGATGTGCGCGTGCAACAGGACTACCTGGCGCAGGTGGCCGCGCCCCTGCTCGACCCGGACGTCGGCATCGTGACCTGCCCGTATCGGGGCATCCCGCGGGAGGGACTGTGGTCTCTGCTCGGCTCTCAGTTCATCAACGAGTGGTTCATCCCGTCGGTGCGGGTGACCGCCCTGAGCGGATCGCGCTCGTTCGCCTTCGGCGTCACCATCGCCATCAGCCGGCGCGCGCTGCATCGCATCGGCGGTTTCATGGCCATCGCGAATCAACTTGCGGACGATTACCGGCTGGGCGAATTGACCCGCCAGCTGGGATTGAAGACCGTGCTGTCCGACGTGGTGGTGGAAACCAACGTGGTCGAGGAAAACCTGGCCGATCTGGTGCGCCACGAGCTGCGCTGGCTGCGCACCATCCGCACCGTGCGGCCGGTCGGTTACTGCCTGTCCTTCATCACCTTCGGCGTGCCCGTGGCGCTCGTGGGCGCACTGTTGACGGCCGGGGCGCCGGCCGCCCTGACGATGCTCGCGGCGACGGCCGCGGCGCGCGTGCTGCTGCACCTGCGCACACGCAACGCCGAGGCTTCGCTGCGTCAGCTGTTCATCCTGCCGATCCGCGATACGTTGAGCTTGGCTCTTTGGAGCTGGAGTTTCGTGACGCGGCGCGTGCACTGGCGAAACGACTATCTGCGGGTGAATCGCGACGGTTCGGTTTTGCCCGTCGTGCGCATCTGAAGTTCCTGATCGTCACCGCCGATGATTTCGGCCTGCACGAGGCCGTGAACGAGGCGGTCGCCCGGGCGGCTCGGGACGGTGTACTCACGGCGGCGAGCCTGATGGTCGGAGCTCCCGCGGCCGCGGACGCCGTGGCGCGGGCCCGGTCGATTCCCCAATTGCGCGTGGGGCTGCACGTGGTCCTGGCGGACGGCGCTGCCGTGTCGGCGCCGGACTCCGTTGCGGCGCTCGCCGACGGGGAGGGCCACATGGACGGACGCATGTTCGCCCGGGGAGTGCGTTATTTCGCGCTGCCGCGCGTGCGCCGGCAGCTTCGCGCCGAGATTCGCGCGCAATTCGAGGCATTCTCGCGCACGGGCCTGCGGCTCGATCACGTGAATGTGCACAAGCATTTTCATCTGCATCCGACCTTGCTCGACATGCTGCTCGCCATCGGCCGCGACTACGGCCTCGACGCCGTTCGAGTCCCGGACGAGCCGCTGTGGTTCGCGCGCGGCAGCGGCGGCGGCCTCGCCGCCGGCGCGGGCGCCGCGCTGCTCAAGCCCTGGGTCGGGCTCATGAAAATGCGGCTGCGCTCGGCAGGCGTCTTTCACAACGATCAAATCTTCGGCATCGCGGCCAGCGGCGCCATGGATGAGGCAAAATTGCTGCAGGCGATCGACGGCCTGCCGCCAGGGGTCAGCGAAATCTACCTGCACCCGGCCACGGCGGGCCAGGTCATTGCGCCGTCCATGGGCGGCTATCGCCATTCCGCGGAACTCGATGCGTTGCTGAGTCCGAAGGTGAGGGCGGCCATCGAGCAGGCGCGAATCGCCCGCGGCGGGTTCGGGGACGCGCCGCGTCCGGCCGCCCCGATGGGGTGAACCAGCGAGGGAAGGAGTGCGACATGACGGAGCCCACCATCACCTGTCCGAAGTGCGGCAGCGAAATCCGCTTGACCGAATCCCTGGCCGCACCGCTCATCGCCGCCACCCGGCTCCAATTCGAGCAACGCCTCGCCGACAAGGACGCCCAGGTCGCGGCGCAGCTCAAGGCGGAGCGCGCGCGGCTTGCCGCCGAGGAATCGAAGAAGGCCAGGATCGAAAGCGCCGCCGAGCTCGAAACGAAGGCGCGTGAACTCGCCGACCTGCGGGGTGTCCTGGAGACGCGCAGCGCGAAGCTCGCCGAGGCCCAGGCGGCCCAGGCGCAGCTCCTCAAGAAGGAGCGCGAGCTGGACGATGCGCGGCGCGAACTCGATCTCACGGTCGAGAAGCGGATCTCCGAGGGTCTCGACGCGGTGCGCGGCAAGGCGCTCAAGGACGCGGAGGACGCCTTGAAGCAGAAGGTGCTGGAGAAGGACCAGACCATCGTGTCGATGCAGAGGACCATCGAGGAATTGAAGCAGAAGGCCGAGCGGGGCTCGCAGCAGCTCCAGGGCGAGGTCCAGGAGCTGGAACTCGAAGCGCTGCTGCGCGCGAAATTCCCGTTCGACAGCATCGAGCCCGTGCCGAAGGGGGAATTCGGCGGCGATGTGGTGCAGGCGGTCAGGAGCCAGAGCGGCCAGCCGAGCGGCACCATTCTCTGGGAGATGAAGCGCACGCGGAACTGGAGCGATGCGTGGCTGCCGAAGCTGCGCGAGGATCAGAGGGCCGCGAAGGCCGAGATCGCCATCCTGGTGAGCAGCGTGCTGCCCAAGGGGGTGGAGACCTTCGACGTCATCGACGGCGTGTGGGTCGCCCATCCGCGGTGTGTGCTGCCCGTGTCCGCCATTCTGCGCAATACCCTGCTGCAGGTGGCCCTGGCCCGGCAGGTGTCCGCGGGGCAGCAGTCGAAGACCGAACTGGTGTATCAATATCTGACGGGTCCGCGGTTCCGCCAGCGGGTCGAGGCGATCGTGGAGGCGTTCTCCGCCATGAAGGAGGACCTGGACAAGGAGCGCAAGGCGATCATGAAGCAGTGGGCGAAGCGCGAGGAACAGATCGAGCGCGTCATGGGCGGCACCGTGGGCATGTACGGCGACCTGCAGGGGATCGCCGGGAAGTCGCTGCAGGAGATCGAGGGCCTTGAGCTGCGCGCGCTGGAGCTGGACGGCCCGGACTCGCTACCGGACGCCTGAATATCGCGCCCTGACCGCCTCGATCACCGGCGGCGCCGCATGCTGCAGATGCGCCGCATGCGCGGCATACACGATCCCCATCTGGCGCCGGAGGTTGAATCCCGCGAGGCGCGGCCGGGTTACGCCCGGCATGGCATAGGACTCCGGCATGACCGTGGCGCCGACTCCTGCGCGGACGAGGTGCAGCACCTGTTCATCATCGGTGCCTCGAAATGCGAGAAAGGGGCGAACCCCGCGCTCGGTGAAATGCCGGCTGATTTCCGCGAGCACTTCGCAATGACGCCGCACGATCATCGGACTGTCCGACAGATCCTCGGCCGCGATGCTCGGCCTTGCGGCGAGGGGATGCTCCTCGGAGAGCGCCAGCGCATAGCGCTCCGCATACAACTCCTCCTTCGCGAAACCATCCGCATTGGGCCGCACGATGGTGAGCGCGGCCTCGATCTGGCCGCGGCCCAGCCGGTGCAGCAGTTCGCGCTCATTGCCGGTGATGATCTGCAGGCGCTCCGGATCCGGCGGGCGCTTCGCCGCGCGCAGGATCTCGGCCAGCTGGGATATGGGATAGGTGGAGATCACTCCCAGGCGCAGCGACCGCGCCGGCTTCAGGTTGGCGACCGAGGCCTCGGCGAGATTGAACTCGTTCTCGATGCGCCGCGCATGAGCCGCGAAGCGCGAGCCCGCGTCCGTGATGTGCACGCGCCGGCTCGTGCGCTGGAAGAGGGGGGCCCCCAGGATCCGTTCCAGCTTGCCGATTCCCACCGAGAGCGACGGCTGCGCCACGTTCAGTTGCTTCGCCGCCTTCGAGAAGCTGCCGCAATCGATGACGGCGAGGAAGTAGCGCAGCAGATATCGGTCAATCATAGACATAGACTATGACCATGGTCGATTTATTTCAATTTTATTATATGGGTCGGGCGCAGTAACATGGCCTCAAATCCTGCCAATCAACGGTGGCCAACATGTCCGCAATGTCCATTGACTACCAGCTAGGCGACACCGCCGACGCCATCCGCGAGACCACGGCCCGCTTCGCCGCGGAGAAAATCGCCCCCAGGGCGGCGCAAATCGATGCCGACAACGCCTTTCCGCGCGATCTGTGGCCCCAGATGGGCGATCTCGGATTGCACGGAATCACCGTGGAGGAGGAGTGGGGCGGACTCGGGCTCGGTTACCTCGAACACGTGGTGGCCATGGAGGAGGTGTCGCGGGCATCCGGCGCCGTCGGCCTCTCCTATGGGGCGCACTCGAATCTGTGCGTCAACCAGCTGCGGCGCTGGGCGAATCCCGACCAGAAGAGGCGTTATCTGCCGCAACTGCTGAGCGGCGTTCATGTCGGCTCCCTGGCCATGAGCGAGGCCGGCTCGGGCTCGGACGTGGTGTCCATGCAGCTGCGGGCCGTGGCCCGGGGAGACCGCTACGTGCTCAACGGCACGAAATTCTGGATCACCAACGCGCCCGAGGCCGATACGCTGGTGGTGTACGCGCGCACCGGCGATGCGCCCCATGCCATCTCGACGTTCATCGTCGAGAAGGGCATGAAGGGGTTCAGCGTGTCGAAGAAGCTCGACAAGATGGGCATGCGCGGCTCCGACACGGCGGAGCTCGTGTTCCAGGATTGCGAGGTGCCGGCCGAGAACCTGATGGGGAAGTCCGGCGAAGGTGTACGCATCCTGATGAGCGGACTAGACTACGAGCGCGCGGTGCTTGCCGCGGGGCCATTGGGATTGATGCAAGCTTGCCTGGACGTGGTCATACCCTATGTGCGTGAGCGCAAGCAATTCGGCCGGCCCATTGGTTCGTTTCAGCTCATGCAGGGAAAGATTGCAGACATGTACGTTGCCTTGAGCTCCGCCCGAGCCTATGTCTACGCGGTCGCCCGCGCCTGCGATACCGGCGGGACGCACCGGGCCGACGCGGCGGGAGCGATACTGCTGGCCTCGGAGAACGCGATCCGCACCTGCCTCGAGGGCATCCAAGCGCTGGGCGGCGCCGGCTACACCAAGGAATGGCCGGTGGAGCGCTTGGTGCGCGACGCCAAGCTCTACGACATCGGCGCGGGCACCAGCGAGATCCGCCGCTTCCTCATCGGTCGGGAACTCATCGGCCCATGACTGCGGCGCCGGCGAACGCGGAGCTGAATGGCGCCCTCGCGGCGGAACTCAAGCGCCGGGTGGCCGCCGCGGCGCTGGGCGGACCCGAGGCCATTCGCGCGCGCCACACGGCGAGGGGCAAGCTCCTGCCGCGCGAGCGGGTGGACCGCCTGCTCGATCCCGGCTCGCCGTTTCTCGAGATCGGGCAGCTCGCCGCCTTCGGACTGTACGAGGACCAGGCGCCGGGAGCGGGGATCATCGCGGGCATCGGCCGGGTGTCGGGACGCGAGGTGATGATCGTCGCGAACGATTCGACCGTGAAGGGCGGCGCGTACTTTCCGCTGACGGTGAAGAAGCACATCCGGGCGCAGACCATCGCCCGGGAGAACGCGCTTCCCTGCATCTATCTGGTCGACTCCGGCGGCGCGAATCTGCCGTTCCAAGCGGAGGTTTTCCCCGACCAGGAGCATTTCGGGCGCATCTTCTACAACCAGGCGCAGATGTCGGCCGAGGGAATCCCCCAGATCGCCTGCGTCATGGGAAGCTGCACCGCCGGCGGCGCCTATGTGCCGGCGATGTCGGATGAGACCGTGATCGTCAAGAACCAGGGGACCATCTTTCTGGCAGGGCCTCCGCTGGTGAAGGCCGCCACCGGCGAGATCATCTCCGCGGAGGAACTGGGCGGTGCCGACACGCATGCGCGCCGTTCGGGCGTGGTGGACCACGTGGCGGAAAACGACGAGCATGCGCTGCTCATCATTCGCGACATCGTCGACCGGCTGAACCGGGTGCGGAACACGAGTGTGGAATTGCGGCCGCCGCTGCCGCCCAAGCTCGATCCGAAGGGGCTGTACGACGTCATCCCGAGCGACGTGCGCGCGCCCTACGACGTGCGCGAGGTCATCAAGCGGCTGGTCGACGCCTCGGAGCTGCACGAGTTCAAGGCGCTGTACGGCACCACGCTGGTGTGCGGATTCGCGCACATCTGGGGCATTCCCGTCGCCATCTTGGCCAATAATGGCGTGCTGTTCTCGGAGAGCGCGCTGAAGGGCGCGCATTTCATCGAACTCGCGTGTCAGCGGCGCATCCCGCTGCTCTTCCTGCAGAACATCTCCGGCTTCATGGTCGGCGGCAAGTACGAGTCCGGCGGCATCGCCAAGGACGGCGCCAAGCTGGTGACCGCGGTCGCCACCGCATCGGTGCCGAAAATCACGGTCCTCATCGGCGGCAGCTTCGGCGCCGGCAACTATGGGATGGCCGGCCGGGCTTATTCGCCGCGCTTCCTGTTCAGCTGGCCGAACAGCCGGATCAGCGTCATGGGCGGCGAACAGGCGGCTTCGGTGCTCGCCACCATCAAGCGCGACGCCCTGGAGGCGCGCAAGGAACCGTGGTCCGCGGAGGCGGAGGCCGCATTCAAGGCTCCGGTGCGCGCACGCTACGAGGAGGAGGGCAATCCCTACTATGCGACGGCGCGATTGTGGGACGACGGCATCATCGATCCGGCTCAAACCCGCGACGTGTTGGGCCTCGCCTTCGCCGTCACGTTGAACAAGCCGATTCCGGCGCGTGCGCAGTTCGGCCTGTTCAGGATGTGATCCCGTGATCGACTCGCTCCTCATTGCGAATCGGGGCGAAATCGCCGCCCGCATCATCCGCACGGCGCGCCGGCTGAACATTCGCACCGTCGCCGTGTATTCTGCGGCGGACGCCCACGCGCCCTTCGTACGGCAGGCGGACGACGCCATCGCCATCGGGGCCGCGCCGGCCAGCCAAAGCTACCTGTGCGCCGAGAAGATCCTGGCGGCCGCCAAATCGAGCGGTGCGGCGGCGATTCATCCCGGCTACGGCTTCCTGTCGGAGAACGCGGCCTTCGCCGCCGCCGTCCTGGAAGCCGGACTCGTCTGGGTGGGTGCGCCGCCGGAGGCGATCCGGGCGATGGGTTTGAAGGACGCGGCCAAGGCGCTGATGATCGCGGCCCGCGTGCCCGTGACGCCCGGATACCTCGGCGAGAGCCAGGATGCGCAGCGGCTGCAGCGGGAAGCGGCGGCCATCGGATTTCCCGTGCTCATCAAGGCGGTCGCCGGCGGCGGCGGCAAGGGAATGCGGCGCGTCGACGCCGAGGCGGGATTCGCGGACGCGCTCGCCTCGTGCCGGCGCGAGGCCAAGGCCGCGTTCGGCGACGACCGTGTGCTCATCGAGAAATACATCCTGGCACCGCGCCACATCGAGGTGCAGGTATTCGGCGACACCCACGGGCGGATCGTGCATCTGTTCGAGCGAGACTGCTCCCTGCAGCGCCGGCACCAGAAGGTCATCGAGGAGGCCCCCGCTCCCGGCATGGACGCCGCCACGCGCGAGTTCGTGTGCGGCACCGCCGTGAAGGCCGCGCGCGCGGTCAACTACGTCGGCGCGGGGACAATCGAGTTCATTGCCGATGCGTCGCAGGGCCTGCGCGCCGACAAGATCTGGTTCATGGAGATGAATACGCGGCTGCAGGTGGAGCATCCGGTCACGGAGGCGATCACCGGACAGGATCTGGTCGAATGGCAGCTGCGCGTGGCGAGCGGCGAACCGCTGCCCTGCGCGCAGGAGGATCTGCGGATCGACGGCTGTGCGATGGAGGCGCGGCTGTACGCCGAGAATCCCACCACCGGGTTCCTGCCCTCCACCGGACCCCTGCGGCATCTGCGCTTCCCGCAAGGCATCCGGGTCGACGCGGGCGTGGAGCAGGGCGGCGAGGTCACGGGCTTCTACGATCCCATGATCGCCAAGCTGATCGCGCATGCGCCCGACCGGCGCTCCGCCGCGCGCCGCCTCGCTGCCGGGTGCGCCGCGGTGGAGGTCTGGCCCGTCAAGAGCAACGCGGCGTTCCTCGCGCGCGTCGCCGGCGACGAGGCGTTCATCGCGGGACAGATCGACACCGGCTTCATCGAGCGCCGCGCGGCGAGCCTGATACCGGCGGCGGAACCGAGCGAGGAGGTGGTGCGCGCGGCGGCGGGCGCGCTGCTGTCCGGGCATGCCTCCGATCCCTGGAGCGCCCTGGTGGGATTCAGGCCGAATGCGCCGCCCTACGCGAAGGTCGACGTGGCCGTGGGCGGCCACAGCTATTGCATGGCCGCCGAACCGCTGCCGCCGGCCGCATCGGTGGCGACCGTCGACGGCCAGAGCGTGCTGTTCCTGCGCGGCGAGGCGTGGGGCATCGGCGCGCCCGACGTGACGCGCGTGGTCCGCACCGCCGCGGTATCGGACGGCGTGCTGCAGTCGCCCATGCCGGGCCGCATCGTGAGCGTGGCCGTGCGCCAGGGGCAGGCGGTCGTCAAGGGACAGGCTCTGCTCGCGCTCGAAGCCATGAAAATGGAGCATACCCTCGTGGCCCCTTTCGACGGCACGGTCGCGGAGCTTGCGGTGGCGGTGGGGGATCAGGTGGCGGAGAACGTGACGCTGGCGCGCATCGTCGGCGACGCCAAACTTTGAGGGGGAGGCCGATGGCCGGGCGCTTCTATGAGGACTGGAAGGTGGGCGATCGCATCGAGCACGAGCTGCGGCGCACGGTGACCGAGACCGACAATCTGCTCATCACGGCGTTGACGCACAACCCGCAGCCGCTGCATCTCGACGCGGAAGCCGCGTCCCAGAGCGAGTTCGGCAGGATCCTGGTGAACGGCGTATTCACGTTCGGCCTGATGATCGGCGTGTCGGTGGGCGACACCACGCAGGGCGTGCTGATCGCGAACCTGGGCTACGATCAGGTGGTCATGCCGAGCCCGGTCTTCGTCGGCGACACGCTGCGCGGGGAGACGACGGTGGCCGAGCTCAAGGACAGCCGCTCGCGGCCGCAGGCCGGCATCGTGACCTTCGCCCACCGCATGCTGAACCAGCGCGGCGAGGTGGTGTGCCGGTGCCTGCGCAGCGCGCTGATCCGGAGGAGGCCGGCGTGAGACTGCGGTCCCTGTTGTTCGTCCCCGGGGACCGGCCCGATCAGATGCGCAAGGCGCTGGATTCGGGCGCCGACGCCCTGATCCTCGACCTGGAGGATTCGGTCTCGGCCGGGCGCAAGGCGCAGGCGCGCGTCGACGTCGGCGAGTTTTTGAGCGGCCGGCGCACGATGCCGCTGTTCGTGCGGATCAATCCGCTGCCATCGCAACTCGCCGACCTGGATCTCGATGCGGTCGCCGATGCGCGCCCCAGCGGCGTGGTGCTGCCGAAGGCCGAGGGCGCCGAATCGGTGACGGACCTCACGCGCCGCATGCGCGCGCGGGGACTGTCGGCGCCCGTCCTGCCGCTGGTGACAGAAACGCCGGCCGCGCTGTTCCGGATGGGCGAGTACGCGCAGGTCGCGCCGAGCCTGGCCGGCGTGACCTGGGGTGCCGAGGATCTCTCGGCCGCGGTCGGTGCGGCCACGGCTCGCGAGCCGGACGGCGCGTATACGGCGCCCTATGAGGTGGCGCGCTCGCTCACGCTGTTCGCGGCGCACGCCGCGCAGGTGCCGGCCATCGAGACGGTGTTTCCGGCATTCCGCGATCTCGATGGACTGTCGCGCTACGCGGGCCGCGGCGCCCGCGACGGCTTCACCGGGATGCTGGCCATCCATCCCGCCCAGGTGAAGATCATCAACGCGGCATTCACTCCCTCGGCGGCGCTGGTCGAACATGCCCGGCGCATCGTCGCGGAGTTCGCCAAACATCCGGGAGCGGGGGTGTTGAACATCGACGGCGCCATGGTCGATGCGCCGCATCTGAAGCAGGCGCTCGCGGTGCTCGCCCGGGCGGAAGCAGATGCCGAGGTCGCGGCGGCACCGGCCGCGGGCGCCCCGGCCCGGCCGCGCGCGGGACCCGCGTGAGCGGCCGCGGGGAGCCGGATGCCGATGCGGCGTGGCGGGGACTATCGCCGACCACCCTCGCGGACTGCCTGCCGCGCCGGCAGATCATGGATCCCGCCGTGCGGCCTCTCTGGCCGCAGATCGTACGCATCGCGGGGCCGGCCTACACGGTGCGCTGCGCACCCGGCGACAACCTGATGCTGCACGCGGCGATTTATCGCGCGGCCGCCGGATCGGTGATCGTCGTGCAAGGCGGCGACCTGGAGTACGCCCTCGCCGGCGGCAATGTCTGCGCGGTGGCGCAGAAGCGCGGTGTCCGCGGATTCGTGCTCGACGGGGCGCTTCGCGACGTCGCCGAGGTGCGCGCATCCGGCTTTCCGGTCTTCGCCAAGGCGGTGATCCCGAAGCCGGGCGCCAAGGAGGCGATTGGTTCGCTCAATGAGCCGGTGACCTGCGGGGGCGTGCGCGTCGAACCCGGAGACATCGTCGTGGGCGACGAGGAGGGCATCGTGGTCGTGCCCCTGGCCGAGCGGGACGCAGTGCTGGCGGCGGCGTTGCGACGCCAGGCGGGGGACGCCGCGCAGAGTCTCAACGACTGGGAAAAGGATCACCGGCGGCGCATCGAGGCGGCGCTGGCCGCGAAGGGGTTCCGCGACTGAGACGCGCGGCGGCCGCGCCCACGCTGCGTCATGCACCGCCGGTCAACGGCCGGTCTTGAACCCGGCGTAGGTCAGGTAGAGACCGAGCAACAGCGCCACACCGGCATAGAAATAAAACATCTTCGCGTATTGAAGCGCCCCGAGGTAAAACTCCGCGGCGCCGTACGCTGCGAACACCAGGAACAGGACTCCCTTGAGCAGCACCGCCCAGCCGAGGAGCGTGACGATCCGCGCAGCCAGGCCGCCCGACCACACGTTGTGGGCGAGCACCATGGCAAGTCCGCCGAGGATCATGAGCACCCCGAGCGTGAACATCAGCGGCGCGTCGCCGACCAGGGCCGTGACGATGTGCACGGTGGCGTCGCGACGTCCCATCATCAGGAGGCCGGCGATGGCGCAATAAAGCCCCAGGAGCCGGCTCAGGAATCGCGTCGCGTTGCTCACGGCCGGCGCCTCCCCTAGAACGCGGCTTCTGCGAGCGCCATCGTGGAGCCCTTGCCGGACTTGATCGCGTACAGCAGCGAGCCGACCTGCGGCAGGATGCGATCGAAGTAGAACGCCGCCGTCACGCCCTTGGCGCGGTAGAAAGCGGCATCCTCACCCTGGGCCGCGGGCAGTTTGTCCGCCGCGATTTTCGCCATTTTCGCCCACATGAAGCCGAGCGACACCAGGCCCAGCATCCGCAGGAAATCCGTGGATGCGGCTCCCGCTTCCTCCGGGTCGGAGAGGCCCTTCTGGGCGATGAAGCCGGTCGCGAGCTGCAGCGCGCCGAAGGCCTTGGCGAGCGCCTGCACCAGCGGGCCGATCGTCGGATCGGAGCCGTTCGCCTCGATGAACGCGGCGACCGGATGAAAGAACGCGCGCAGCGAACGCCCCATGTTGGCGGGAAGCTTGCGCCCGACCAGGTCCAGCGCCTGCACGCCGTTCGTGCCTTCGTAGATCATCGCGATGCGCGCGTCGCGCACGAACTGTTCCATGCCGTGATCGACGATGAAGCCGTGGCCGCCGTAGGTCTGGAGCGCGAGGTTGGCCGACTCGAATCCCAGGTCGGTGAACATCGCCTTCACCACCGGCGTCATCAACGCGATGAGATCCTCGGCTGCGGTGCGCTCGGGCGAATCCGGTAGCCGCTCCATGCGGTCGAGGGCGTTCGCCACCCACACCCCCAGGGCGCGGCATCCCTGGTTGTAGGCGCGCATGGTCATCAGCATGCGGCGCACGTCGGGATGCACGATGATGGGATCGGCGGGCTTGGCGGGCTGCTGCGGCCCCGACAGCGACCGGCCTTGCAGGCGATCCTTGGCATAGGCAACGGCGCTCTGATAGGCCACCTCGCCGAGGCCGAGCCCCTGAGTTCCCACCGACAGGCGCTCGCTGTTCATCATGACGAACATCGCGCGCATGCCCTTGTGCGGCTCGCCCACCAGCCAGCCGGCGGCCTCATCGAAGGTCATCTGGCAGGTGGAGGACGCCTTGATCCCCATCTTGTGTTCGATGCCCGTGCATTTGACGCCGTTGCGGGCGCCCACCGTGCCGTCGGGTTTCGGCAGGAATTTCGGCACCACGAACAGGCTGATCCCGCGTATGCCCGGCGGCGCATCCGGCAGGCGCGCGAGCACCAGATGGATGATGTTCTCCGTCAGGTCGTGCTCGCCGGCGGAGATGAAGATCTTCGATCCGTTCAGGCGGTAACTGCCGTCGGCCTGAGGCACGGCGCGCGTGCGCAACATCCCGAGATCCGTTCCGCACTGGGACTCCGTGAGGCACATGGTGCCGCTCCAGGTTCCATTCACGAGTTTCGGCAGGTACAGGCTCTTGAGCGCTTCGGAGCCGTGGCTCTTGAGCGCCAGGTACGCGCCGTGCGAGAGGCCCGGATACAGGCCGAAGGACAGATTGCAGCCGCAGATCATTTCCTCGACCAGCTTCGCGACGCTGGCCGGAACGCCCTGTCCGCCGTACTTCGGGTCGGAGCTCAAGGATCCCCACCCGCCGTCGACGAACGCCCGATACGCCTCCTTGAAGCCCTTGGGCGTGCGCACCACTCCATCGGCGTAGCGGCAGCCCTCGGCATCGCCGGCGGCATTCAACGGCAGCAACACCGAGGTCAAGAACTTGCCCGCCTCCTCGAGAATACTGTCGAGCAGGTCGGGCGCCATGTCCTCGAGTCCCGGCAAGGTCCGGAGGGCCGCGCTGTCATTCAGTTCGTGGAGCACGAAACGCATGTCGCGAAGAGGGGCGGTGTAGGTTTGCATGTTGAGGTCTCCAGTTCCCTAGTTGCGCAGGGGCTTGCCCGTACTGAGCATGTGCTCGATCCGCGCCAGGGTCCCGGCGGTCTTCGCGAGCCGCATGAATCCCGTGCGCTCCAAGGTCGACAATTGATCTTCACTCACCAGGTCGACCGGGTCGGCGCCGCCGCCGGACAGCACCTCGGCCAATTCCGCGGCCACCACCATGTCGTGATCGGTCGCGACGCCCCGGCGGTGGAAGCCTTCCGCGGCCATGGTGAACGCGAGCTTGCCCGACGCGCCCGGCAGCTTGAGTTCGACCGGCTTGGGCGGCGTGTAATCGACCGCGAGCTTGAGGGCCAGCGCCTTCGCATCCGCCAGCAGCCGGTAGCGGTTCATGGTGATGCCGTCGGCGGGCCGCAGGAACAGCAGTTCCTTGGCCTCCGCGGCGGATTTCGACACGGTGGCGGTGCTGATGGTCTCGAAGACCTTGGAGGGCGCCGGCATCGGTCCGCGCGGCAGCAGGCCGCTCGCGGACCAGCGCGCCAGCATTTCCTTGCAGCCGCCCCAGCCGGGCAGGAGACCCACGCCGCATTCCACCAGGCCGATGTAGCTCTCCGCATGCGCCTGCACCGCATCGGCGTGCAGCAGTATTTCGCAGCCGCCGCCGAGCGCCATGCCGGCCGGAGCGGCGACCACGGGAAAGGGCGCGTACTTGAGCGCCTTGTAGACCTGCTGGCCGGCGCCGATCAATTTCTCGATTTCACCCCACGCGGCGATGTTCGCGGCGAACAATGCCAGCCCGAGGTTGGCCCCCACCGAGAAGTTCCGGCCCTCGTTGTAGATCACGAGCGCCTGGTACTTCTGCTGAACCAGCGGGATGGTCTTGCCGAGGAGGCCGATGATCTGGTCGTCGAGCGAGTTGCTCTTGCTGGTGAACTCGAAGCACAGCACGCCGTCGCCCAGGTCCCACACGGCGGCGGAACCATTGCGCAGCACCGGCTGCGAGACGCGCTTCACGTCCTCCAGCATCAGCACGCCATCCGGGCGCACCAGATCATGATAGGCCCCATCGTTGCCGAGGTACTGCCGCCGGCCTCCCTGGAGCCGGTAGAAGGTCTTGCCGGCGGCCGCGCGCAGCAGCGCCGGCACGGCCAGGCCGTCCTTCGACAGCTTGTCCGCGAGCCAGTCCGCGCCCAGCCTGTCGATGAGTTCGAAAGGCCCCCACTGCCAGTTGTAACCCAAGCGCATGGCCTCATCGATGGCATCGACCGTGTCCGCGGCCTCCGGCACCAGTGTCGCCGCATAGGCGAGCGTCTGGCCAAGCACCCGCCACGCATAGCGGCCGATCCGGCCGGGGGATTCCAGCAGCCCGCGCAGGTCCTTCGATGCCGCCGCGAGTTCGGGCAGTTCGGATTTGCGCTCGGGACGGTGGCTGCCCGAGACCAGGTCGATCGCCTCCTTGACCTTGCCGCCGCCGGCGCGATTCAACCGGTAGAATCCCCCCTTGCCCTTGCGGCCGGTGTAGCCGTCGGCAATCATCTTGGAGATCAGCGGCGGAGTGCGGTTGGCGGCATGGAACGCGTCAGCCGCGGGCAGCGACTTGGCGAGGCTCGCGTTGATGTGCGGCATGAGATCGAGCCCCACCAGATCGATCAGGCCGAACACGCCGGTCTTCGGGATGCCCATGGGCCGGCCGATGACGGCATCCGCCTCCTCCACGGTGAGCCCGAGGTCCATGGCCTCGATCACGCCGACTTGAAGCCAGTACACGCCGAGGCGGTTGGCGATGAACCCCGGACTGTCCTTGCACCACACGACGCTCTTGCCGAGCGCCCGATCGGCGAACTGGGCGACGTTCTGCGCCAGCGCTGCGTCGGTGCTCGGGCCCGTTACGATCTCCAGCAGCCGCATATAGCGCGGCGGGTTGAAGAAATGGGTGATCAGGAAGTCGCGCGCGAAGCTCTCGGACAGCCCTTGAGTCAGGAGCTTCAAGGGAATGGTCGAAGTGTTGGACGACACGGCGGTACCGGGCCGGCGCACGGCGTCGATCTTGCGGTACAGCGACTGCTTGACGTCCAGCCGCTCCACCACGGCCTCGACGATCCAGTCGCTGTCGGCAATCTGAGAGAGATGATCCTCGATGTTGCCGGGGGTGACCAGCTTGGCGGCGCGCGCGGACATGAAGGGCGCGGGCTCGGTCTTCAGCATCTTCGCGATCGCCCCCGCGGCCAGCGCATTGCGGTCGGCGGCTCCTTCGGGAACGATGTCGAGCAGCGTGACCGGAATGCCGGCATTGGCGAATTGAGCCGCGATGCCGGCGCCCATCACGCCGGCGCCGATGACAGTGGCCTTACGGATCGGTTGCATGGATTGGCTCCTGGATTAGATCCGCTCGAGAATCGTGGCAATGCCCTGGCCGCCGCCGATGCACTGCGTGGCGAGCGCATAGCGGCCCCCGCTGCGCTTCAGCAAACTGGCGGCCTTGCCGACGATGCGCGCGCCGGTGGCGCCGAGCGGATGGCCAAGCGCAATGGCGCCGCCGTCGATGTTGAGCGTCTCGTCCCGGATTCCGAGGTCGCGCACGCAGGCGAGCGCCTGGCTCGCGAAGGCCTCGTTGAGTTCGACCACGTCGATGGCGCTCATCTCGAGCTTGGCGCGCAGCAGCGCTTTTTGCGTCGCGCCCACCGGGCCGATACCCATGACGTCGGGGGCGCAACCGGCCACCGCCACGCTGCGGATCCGCGCGAGCGGCGTGAGGCCGTTCTTGGAGGCGTAGTCCTCGCTGCACACCAGGACCGCCGAGGCGCCGTCGGTCAAGGGCGAGGAGGTCCCGGCCGTCACCGTGCCGGTCTGCGAGAATGCGGGCTTCAATTGCGCGAGGGCCGCCGCGGACGTGTCCGGCCGCAGGCAGCCGTCGGCATCGACGCTGCCGCCATTGGCGGCGATCGGCACGATTTCGTCCTTGAAGTGGCCGGCCTTCGCGGCGGCGGCCGCCCGCTGCTGGCTGCGAACGGCAAAGGCTTCCTGCTCCTCGCGGCTCAAGTGCCACCGGCTGGCGACGTTCTCGGCCGTGTCCCCCATGCTGATGTACGCGGCCACCTTGGCCTGCAGCACGGGATTGGGCATCGGATTGAACCCCATCATGGGGACGCGCGTCATGCTCTCCACGCCGGCGGCCACGAACACGTCGCCCGCGCCGAGCTGAATCTGGCCGGCGGCGATGTGGATGGACTGCATCGACGAGCCGCAGAAGCGATTCACGGTCATGCCGGCCACCGATTGCGGCAGCCCCGCCAGGAGGCTGATCAAGCGGCCGACGTTGAAACCCTGTTCGCCTTCGGGAAAAGCGCAGCCGACGATGACATCCTCGATGTCCTGGGGCCTGACCTTGGTGCGCTCGATGAGCGCGGCGACGACCTGGGCGGCGAGGTCGTCGGGACGGACCCGCGTCAGCGCGCCTTTGTTGGCCAGGGTGAAGGGGGAGCGGGCGTAGCCTGCGATGACGACGTTTTTCATTACTACTCCGGGTGGTTCCGAGCGATCCGCGACCGGATCGCGCTAGTCCTGGTTTTCCAATGCCGTGGGCCGGGTCGACGTGGGCGATTTGCTCACCGGTTTCATCGGGGGCGCCGCGCGCCGCGAAGCGCTCTCGAGAGAACTCAGCGCCGCGTTCGCCTGCGATTCCACCTCGCGCAGTTCGCCCAAGGCTTCGTCGAGCGCGACGCGCTGATCCTCGAGCTTGAGAATCCGGCTGCGCACCGCCTTCAAGAGCAGCCGCAGCTGTTTCGCGCGCGTCGGGTCCGCGTCGTAGAGGTCAAGATACTCCCTGATTTCACGCAGCGTGAATCCGAGTTTCTTGCCGCGCAGAATCAGGATCATGCGGCCCCGGTCGCGCTGGGTGTAGACGCGGTTGTTGCCGGCCCGCCTCGGCGCAATGAGGCCCTTGGTCTCGTAGAAGCGGATCGTCCGGGCGCTCACGCCCAAATCGAGCCCCAGCTGCGAAACGGAATAGAGCTTCTCCGCCGAATCGATCATGGGCAGCATCCTGCCATGCGTTTACCTATACGTCAAGATAGTGTCCTAATGGGTAATGTAGTCGCGCGTCACGGATTTTCTCGCTACAGCTTGTGCGTCGACAGGAGCAGGCTGGTTTCGGTGCCGGAAATGCCCTCGATGCGCCGAATCCGGCTCAGGGCCTGATCGAAGGATTGCAGGCTGTCGGCGCGGATCTCCGCCACCAGATCCCAGCGTCCGTTGGTCGAATACAGCGTCACGACCGACGGGTCGCCGCGCAAGGTGCGGACCACCGGCTCGATCCGAGCGCCTTCGACCGCAATGGTGGTGAAGGCGCTGATGCGCCGCTCATCGACAGCCGGCCGCAGCCGAATCGTGTATCCGGCGATGGTGCCGTCGCGCTCGAGCTTCGCCATACGGTTCTGCACGGTTCCCCGGGCCACCTTCAGCGCCTTGGCGAGCGATGCCACCGAGGCCCGGGCGTTTTCGCGAAGCAGTCCAATCAATTGCCGGTCAGTGTCGTCCATGGGGTCAATTCCTATCAAATCGTCATTTGATCCTGACGATATGCTCGATCATTTCGGCATTTTGTGCAACTTGCTGGCTTCTTGTTGGCTGCCCGGCTGGTCATGATAGGGGGCGATGGGGTCTCAAACCCCGTCGGGTTCAAGGTCCATGGGAGTTCGAGCATGATCGATTACATTGGCGTCAGCGACATTCTGCGGCTCGTCGGCCAGGTGGGGACGGGCGCCTTCATCGAGCGATTGGCCGGCGAGATCGAACAGGATTACCGCCGCTGGCCCGACTTCGAGAAATCGGCGCGGCTGGCCAGCCATTCCTCCGTCGGCGTCATCGAATTGATGCCCACCAGCGACGGGCAGCTCTACTCCTTCAAGTACGTCAACGGGCATCCGAAGAACACGGCGGCCGGGTTGCTCACGGTCACCGCCTTCGGCGTGCTGGCCGACGTGCAAACCGGCTATCCGCTGTTGCTCTCGGAGTTGACCATCACCACGGCATTGCGCACCGCGGCCATGTCGGCGCTCGCCGCGCGCTACCTGGCGCGCCCGGACAGCCGCGTCATGGCGCTGATCGGCAACGGTGCGCAAAGCGAATTCCAGGCCGTCGCATTCCATTGCATGCTCGGCATCCGGGAACTGCGGCTGTTCGACACGGATCCGAAGGCGACCGCGAAGCTCGAACACAACCTGCGTTCCATGCCGGAGCTGGGCGACCTGCGCCTGTTGCGCGCCACGTCGAGCGCGGACGCCTGCAAGGGAGCGGATATCGTCACGACCGTCACCGCCGACAAGCGCAACGCCGTCATACTGACGCCGCCCATGATTGCCGCCGGGATGCACCTGAACGCGGTCGGGGGCGACTGTCCCGGCAAGACCGAACTGCATTCCGACGTGCTGCGCATGCCGAACGTCAAGGTGTTCGTGGAATACGAGCCGCAGTCGCGCGTCGAAGGGGAGATCCAGCAAATGAACGCCGATTATCCGGTCACGGAGTTCGCCGGCCTTGCGCGCGGCGTTGCACCAGGCCGAACGGACGCGCGCGAGATCACGATATTCGATTCGGTGGGCTTCGCGCTCGAGGATTATTCGGCGCTGCGCTTCCTGCACGCGCTGGTCCAGGAAGAGCGCGGCAGCGCCCGGCAGATCGATCTCGTGCCCGAACTCGACAATCCGAAGGATCTGTACGGCGGTACGCTGGGACTGCGTGCGCGGCCGCGCATTCGCAAGACCGCGTGAGACATCAAGGGCAGCGGCTTCGCCGGGGAGATATCGTCATGACTCACCCAGTCACCTTGATCGGGGCGCCCAGCGACATCGGCGCCGGAACCCGCGGGGCGTCCATGGGGCCGGAGGCGCTGCGAGTCGCCGGCATCCACGGCATGCTCGAGACGCAGGGCCTCGAGGTTCGAGACCGCGGCGATCTTCGCGGGCCGGCCAATCCGCTGCGGGGACCCGAGGATGGCTATCGTCACCTGGATGAAGTGACGCAATGGAATCGTGCGGTGCACGATGCCGTGCATCGCGAACTCGCCGATGCGCGCATGCCCATCCTGCTCGGCGGCGATCATAGCTTGAGCATAGGCTCCATCAGCGCAACCGCGCGGTATTGCCGGGAGCAGGGCCGGAAGCTGCGTGTGCTGTGGCTCGATGCGCATGCCGACTTCAACACGAATGTGCTCACGCCCAGCGGCAACATTCACGGCATGCCCGTGGCATGCCTGTGCGGGCTCGGCCCCAAGAGTCTCATCGAGATGTCCGGCCAAGTGCCCGCGATTCACTCGTCGAGCATCCGGCAAATCGGCATCCGCAGCGTCGATCAGGGCGAGAAGCGGCTGGTGCACGAGATGGGCCTGGAGGTCTTCGACATGCGGTTCATCGACGAGACCGGCATGCGTCAGACGCTTGCGAATGCGCTGGAATCGCTGGACCGGGACACTCACCTGCACGTGAGCTTCGACGTGGACTTCCTGGACCCGGAAATCGCGCCCGGCGTCGGAACCACCGTGCCCGGGGGTCCCTCGTATCGGGAGGCGCAGCTGTGCATGGAGATGATCGCCGACACCGGGTTGCTGGGCTCGCTCGACATCATGGAGCTCAATCCGTCCCTCGATCTGCGCAACCGGACGGCCGCGGTGGCGGTCGACCTGGTCGCGTCGCTGTTCGGCAAGAGCACGCTGATGAGGCGCGAAACCCCGGCCCAGCCGCTGCTGCGCGCCGTCTGAGGATCCCTCGGCGCTGCAAGCCGCCCCGAGCCGGGGCAGGCCCGCAGCGGGCGCACCGGCTCCCGTGCGGCCGGGCAGGGCGCTTTTCATTGCCTGTGCCGGTGGCAACCCCGTACACTAGCGCCCCTCGAGTTTCTGCGGCGTTGCGCTGTCCAGCGAGCCTCCGGCACCGGCGCTCGATTCGATCCTCGGGGTGTAGCTCAGACTGGTAGAGCGCTACGTTTGGGACGTAGATGTCGCAGGTTCGAATCCTGTCACCCCGACCACGCTCACCCGGCCGCCTTCAGTTCGAGGTCACGGCCTGCACCTGGCGGCGAAATTCGAGGGGATTGGCGATGCGATCGAAGGGTTCCTGCGTTCCTCCTGTGCCTCCAATGATGAGGGTGCCGTAGCCTAGGATCCGGCCGCGAATGCCTTGATCAATGCGGATCGCTTCCACCTGACGCAGCAGCAGCTCGAGCGAATAGCGGCGAACGAGGCCCAGCTTGATCACGACGCGCTTGGTCGTGACCGCGAACTCGGACGTCTTATCCCGGATCCAGCTCGCGGCCGCGAGGATCGCGCCCACCAGCAATCCGAGCATCCCGAGAAAGGCGATCCAATGCATGTCCTGGACCGACATCGCGACGGCGATCGCGGCGATCCCGAGCAGCGCCCAAAGCGCAGCGGGGACGTAGATGATCCAGTGCAAATGGGCGCGATAGACGACCTGCTCACCCGGAAGGAGATTCTTGTCGACGTAGCTCATGAGGATCCCTTTATTGGCGTTGATCAACCATGACCGGTGAGTGTTCCACTGCCGTTCAATCACCGAGCCGCGCCGTGATTGCCCACTGATGAAGCGCGCCTTTCTGGCACCACGCCCAGGCCTCGGCGGCATCCGCCTGAAACTTGACTCCCGCACCGGGCACGCCGGTTTCGTGTGGCGACCGCGAGATTGTTGGAATTCGTTCCGTAAGCGGGATCGCCGCCGAGTTCAACCATCATCGAGCGATCAGCACCGAGCAATGCGCATGACTCATCACCTGCTTCGCCGTGGAGCCGGTGAGCCAGCGCTGCACCAGGGACTTGCCCCGGTACCCGAGAACCACGAGACCGGCTCCCACCTCGGCCGCGTACCTTACGAGCTGATCGCCCGGATGGCCTACCAAGCTGTGGCAATGAACGGTGATGCCGGCGCGATGAGCGCGTTCCTGCAGCGTGCGCGTCTGTTCGAGAAAGTGCTTTCGACCGTCCTCGATCATCGCGGCGGCCTCCACGGCACCACCAAACTCGGGCGGCCGAAGCACGCCTGCGACTTCAATCTCCGACGAGAACTTCGCGGCGAATTCCAGAGCGTACTCGAAGGCCTTGTCGGCCGGCTCCGACCCGTCGTAGGCGACTACTATCTTCTGGATCATGGTTCTTCCCCCTGGCGATCTCCGCAGTAGGTCCGTCTCACGCAGATCGCAGCGCCGGTTCGGCAACATCCATGCGATCCGGGTTGAGAATTCCAAACTGCGCGGAAATACGAGCTGATCCCCCCTCGCTGTGCCATGCCGCTGACGAGCCGCGCCACAGAGGCCAAATCGGCAAATCACGCCGAAGGTGCCGGGGACGATTGAGGGCTTTCCGGTTCCCGATTCAACTCCGCCGATTATACGCACGCGGGACTTTGGGGTGCATTGTCCCGCGCCATGAACGCCACGATGGCGTCCATCCCGAGGTGCCACAGCCGCTAATCCATTGATTTAAGTGAGGAATCGTCGAGCCGGCCAGGTTTGGCGTTGGGCGCGTCAAGGCGGGGCCGGCGGACCCCTTTCAATGGACTCTGCAATGGGCACTCTATATAATCCGCGCGCACTTCCGATTCGGTTGGTTTGAAACCCGAGCATCGGCCTGGAATTTACGTTTGGCGCTTTCTAGTCTCCACGAGGTTTAAGCGCCCGTAGCTCAACCGGATAGAGCACCGGCCTTCTAAGCCGGCGGTTGCAGGTTCGATTCCTGCCGGGCGCGCCACCTCGTGCCGGAAGTATGACGATGGTGGACGTAGCTCAGTTGGTAGAGCCCCGGATTGTGATTCCGGCCGTCGCGGGTTCGAGTCCCGTCGTCCACCCCACCCTTGGGGCGGAGGCGTCGAGTTGGTTGCGGAAAGGTTTATTGGGCCGTTAGCTCAGCTGGTAGAGCAGTTGACTCTTAATCAATTGGTCGTAGGTTCGATCCCTACACGGCCCACCATCCAAGGACGTTGAGGGATGTCCGCGGACGTCCACTCCGATTAGAAGATCGCGATAAATCGCTTCGAATCTCCACGGAGAATCTAGTTTCCACGTCCGTCGATGTCCATTCCCGTTCAGTGGCAGCCAGCTGTGGGCGGGGGCTACTCGGAGGCATCTCCAGTTTCGGAATGAAGGATCAGGCCCAGCCCTTTGTCGAGGCAATCGACATTGCGGTGGCCTAATGTCGAAAAAAGTGATAATTTTCGACATATGAGTTTTGACCCTTCCAAGCCATATAACGACTTGCCGGATCTGCCGCCGTCCGTCGATATCGAGACCAAGACGATCCTCAAGGCATGCGTGAGAGCCAGGGCAGCATTGGCAGCGCTGCGCCAAGCGACGGCGTTGATCCCGAATCCGGCGGTTTTGATCAATACAATTCCGCTGCTCGAAGCGCAGGCAAGTTCGGAAATTGAAAACATCGTAACCACAACCGATGCCCTGTTTCGCCATGCGCAACTGGAGTCGCTTGCGCCCGATCCCGCAACCAAAGAGGCACTGCGTTATCGAACCGCTCTCAAGGCTGGATTTGATTCGCTCCGAAAACGTCCGCTGACGACGCGCACCGCTGAGGAGGTGTGTAGCACGATCAAGGGGGCACGAATGGCGGTGCGAAAGGTACCGGGAACCAAACTTGCCAATGATGCAACGGGGGAGGTCGTCTATACGCCGCCCGAAGTTGAATCAAGATTGCGAGACAAGCTTGCAAACTGGGAACGGTTCGTACACGACCAGCAGGACATTGACCCCGTCGTGCGTATGGCCGTCGCGCACTACCAATTCGAGGCGATCCATCCCTTTACAGATGGCAACGGACGAACGGGTCGGGTTTTGAATCTGTTGATGCTCGTGGAGCAAGGTTTGCTCGATCAGCCAGTGCTATATCTGTCGCGCTACATCATCAAGAACAAAGCGGCGTACTACGACCACCTTCTGTCGGTCACAACGCAGGAGGGATGGGAACCATGGATTCTGTATATGCTTCGGGCAACGCAGGAGACTGCCGAGTGGACACTCGCCAAGATCGATGCAGTCAGAAAGCTCATCGAACATACGGCGGAGTATGCGCGAAAGGCGGTGCCCAAACAGTATAGCCGCGAGTTGATCGATCTGATTTTCACGCAGCCGTATTGCCGAATCGAAAATGTCGTTGGCGCTGGAATTGCGAAGCGACAGACGGCATCCACGTATTTGCACGCGTTGGAGGCGGCGGGAATCCTAAAGGAAAAGCAAATTGGCTTGAATAAGCTGTTCCTGAACTCAAGGTTTTTGAACCTTCTTACCCAAGAACCAAACGACTACAAACGGTTTGGGTTGCGCTAGGCGACATGGGGTTTCGTGGCAAATCAACGGCCCACCATTTCAGGCAGTATAGCCAAAAACTTGCGCCACATTTTGGCATCGCTTGTGCGTGATGCGGTGCTGTTCAGCGGCCGTTTGTGGCCTCAATGATCGACGCGGGACATTATTTGGGAAGAGTTCGATCAACACGTTGCGCAGCTGGGCGAGCTCCCTACCTTGACCGCCAGTACCCGACACATGGTGATTTCCGTGCGAGCTGAATTCCCTAAGGCCTGCTGAGCGCCGGCGCTTATGCAAGCATAGCCTTGATGCGTGCGCCTGCCGATAGACCCTGTTCGATGGCTCCATCGATGAATCCTCGCCATCCGTTTGCCCAGTCGGCGCTGGCGAATACGATTCGGCCACTCTCTTTCTGGAGATCCCGAAGATATTTTGACCACATGCCGGGCCTAAGTGTGCACCACGTCCCCTTGGAGTAGGGATCCAAGTTCCACTCGTAGCCGATCGTACTTAGAACCTTCGCGCTCGGAATGAAAAGCCGCACAGCCTTCTCGACCGAATCCGTGTCGTTGACATCCACCTGCTTAGCATCGGCGCCGAATCCGATCAGGTGTGTGTTTCCTTCGTGGATTTCCTCCGTGGCAAGCCAGTTGAGTGGATACAGATCCGGCGCGGCGCAAGCAACATTTCCGTGATTTCCCTCTATGACCACGTGCGCCTTTGTTCCGCCACCGGCGTGGGTTTCGCGCGACGCCTGCATGCGTCCTTCGCTGAGACTCGGCTGCCAGTCGACGTCCTTGAGGACATTGAGAGGAATTGTGGAGATGACCGCCCTTGCGTTCAGTTCTTCGCCGGCGCTCGTCACGATCGTGACGCGGCTCCCTTCCTGTACCACGCGACGCACAGGGGTTCCCAGACGAATGTCCGGGTTACCCTCGGCCACGAGCGCGTTGAGCAGTGAAACGCTTCCGGATGCAAAGTGAAACCGTCCGACGCTGTCGCTCATGTCCGTAGGATTGTGTCCGGGCAGAGCATACCAACGAACCATTTCGAGCCACGCGAACTGATCGTTGCTGTTGTGCCCAGATGAGGCGAGAAAGCCGTCTAGATAATCGCGGCATACGTCGTCCACGCGGGTCAACGAGGAAAGTCGCTCGGCACTGGAAATCTGATCAACCTTCAAGTACTCGTCGGAACCAAAAGGGTCATGGGGCAACGGCAAGAGAGTGCGAGACGAGCCCATATACTGCGCCAGGGCTCGTTCAAATTGGGCATTGAAGCTCACGCTCGACAGAGTGACGATGCGGTTCCTCCTGGTACGCACTATGATCTTGTCGGCACTGGCGCCCAAGGACTCCGTCAGTGCGACGCCGCTTCGCTTGATCTCTGTCCATACGTAAGGCTGCGACCAGTGAACCCACATGCCACCCAAATCGATCAATTGACCGCTGACATTGGTCGTAAACGTTCGCCCGCCGAGTCGATTGCGGGCCTCCAGTACCAGAGTTCGATATCCCGCCTTGCGGCACTCGCGTGCAGCTGTGATGCCGCAGAATCCGCCCCCAATCACGATGACGTCATAGTCTTTCGTCGGCGCAGCGGCGACGCTTGTTGCGGCGCACGCCGCCACTGGCGCGATTGCGGCCACAGCCGCCATGAAATCGCGCCGCGTCAGGTTGCCATCCCGCGCGGTCATGGGGCTATCTGCGACATGAAGTCCCTCCGACGCGGGTGAGTCAGTGCGAACGCTCACTGTAATCGGCCGCCGAGCAAGTAGCACACAAGCGCCAGCCGCTGGGGCGAGTTGCGTATACCCCCGAATGGCATGGCCGTGCCGGGAACGAGCGCTTGTGGATCAGTCAGGAAGGCATCGAGAGTCATCGAGTTCCAGACAATGTTCGACTCTCGGAGCGCATTTGAGAATGTGAAGCCGGTAATTGTCCCAGCTCGGCGCCCACTGAGGCCTGCAAGGCTCGGTCCGGTTAGATGCTCCCCGGCCCGTAAGGAATGACAAAGCGTGCATTTTCCAAATACCTGCTCACCGTCCGCTGCCGCACAAGGAGACGCGTCACCCGCTGCCGCTCTCGCGAGCGCCGCACCGAGGCACAGCGCAACCACAAGTGCTGGGGAGCGAGCGATGGGCCACATTGTTCGTCGATCGGTCACGGAGCCGCCGCGGCGGGCGAAACAGGTCGACGATAGATCAACTTCCCGTCGAGAAACGTCATGACCACGGATGTCTTGTGCAATTCCTGCGGCTGGACCCGGAACGGATCCTGGTCCACGACGATCAAATCCCCTCGCTTGCCGATCTCGAGCGAACCGGTTTCATTTTCACGGTACATCTGATACGCGGCGCCCGTGGTGCGGGCACGCATCACGGTCATCAGGTCCACGGCGTGATTCGGGATCATCGCTTGCGTATTCGAGCCGCCGGGATCCTTCGACGTGATTCCCGCTTCCATCGTGAACCAGGGGTTTTCCTCTGTGTAAAACCAGTCGCTGCCGCCGGCAAGAAAGGCTCCGGCGTCCCGCAGCGCTCGATACGGCATCAACCGGCCACCCAGCCATGGCCCGATGGGTCCTGCCGCCATGGTGCGGGCGTAGTCGTATCCTGGAGGCCCGCCGAACGCGCTCGGCGCGAGCCAGCCCTCCTGAATGTTGGCAATCACGCGGAGCTGCTGGAAACGCGGCAGGTCTGCATCATCGACCCAACACAGGTGCGTGAGCGTGTGACGACGCTCCGTTGCGGGCGCAGACTGGCGCGCCGCCGCGACCGCTTCGAGTACCTCGCGCGTGGCACCATCGCCGATTGCGTGAACAAAGACACTGAGAGATTTCTGTTCCGCCAGCGCCACGAGTTCGCGCATCTGCGGCGCCGTGTAGTATCCGGGCGTGGAGGTCTCCGGCGGTCCGTCATGATTGAGAAGGCTGCTGAGCCCGACTTCAGGGTTCCCATCGGCAAATACCTTGACGAAGTCGAGGCGAACACGCGGAGACTGCCATTTCTCCCGATTGCCCGCGATGCGGGGAATTTCCGTGCGGTAGTTGCCGGGAAGAACCGGGACGGCGAGCGATACCCGCATCGAGAGCTTTCCGGCTCGATCGAGATCGTGGTACGCCACCGCCGTGTCGCCATCGACGTACGCATCCAGAATCGATGTGATTCCGAGACTGTTCAGATGCGACATCGCAAGTTGCAAGAGTTCCGCTTCGGGGACGGCGTAGGGAGAATGATGCCGGATTCTCTCCGTGATGGCGGCATTGGCCGCGTCAATCAGCATTCCCGTTGCCGCACCCGTCGCAGAATCACGTGCGATTTCCCCTCCGGGCGGAGAAGCCGTGGCCGGTCCGATGCCAAACTCGGCCAGCGTTTTTGAGTTCGCCCAAAGGGTGTGAAGATCCCAAGAGATGACGGCGAGCTTGCGATCGGGGACGAGTGCGTCGAGTTGTGCGAGCGTCAGCCGGTCAAATGCGGGGTTGTCCACATCGTACCAGCCGAAACCTACAACCCAATCGCCGGGAGGCGCGGCCGTGACGCAGCGCCGAAGCTTGGCGAATCCGTCGTCCACCGTAAACCCGCGCACGTCGCACAGCCGCTGGTGCAGAAACTCGCCAAGCGCCGGATGCACGTGCGCATCGGCCAGCCCCGGAAGCGCCACCCCTCCTTCCAGGTCGATCACCCGCGTATGTTTGCCGCGCAACGGCTCCGCGCCCTCGTTGCCACCGAGGTATGCGATTCGGCCGCCGGACACAGCCACGGATTGAACCACGCGATTGGCGGGATCCAGCGTGTAGATGATCCCGTTCCTCAGAATCAACTCGGCCTTCTTTGTAGGTCCTGCGGCCGCCATTTGTGTTGCGAGCAGCATGGCCGCCGCCATCGCCGGCATGATTCTAGTCATAGCGGCCTGATGGTAATCCGCTGTTCTGAGCTCTCGACGACCAGGCTCGGATCGCGGGCCAATACTTGTGCGAAGGAATCGACATCGTCGGCATCGAAGACACCCGAATAAACACGGCTGGGCGAGGCGGGTCCCTCGAGTACGATGCGTTTGCGGCTGTAGCGATTGAATTCGCTGATGATGTGTTCGAGCGATTGCTCCCTGAATATAAGCCGCCGCTCTCGCCACGCTACAACTTCCTGCACATTCGGCACTTCGCGAACACTCATCGTTCCGCCGTGACTGATCATGGCTTCCTCGCTGGTCCCCAAAATTCTTACGCTCTTCGCGCGGCTGCTGGCATCAGGGGTCACCGACGCGATAGGCCCGGCAGCCGATTCAGCGGACACAGCATCCGATTTAGCAGGCGCGGCATCTACGGCAACACGGCCCTGGATAACCGCCACGACGGTCCCATCAGGTCGATCGTAGACATTGAACTGCGTACCTACGGCCTGAATGAGCGCATCGCTGGTGTATACGCGAAAAGGACGGGCAGCTTCATGGTGCACTCGGAAAAGCGCCTCGCCCCGCAATAAGCGCACCTCGCGTGACGTACCAGAAAACCGAATGGCGACCCGCGAGTTGGTGTTCAGCTGAATGACGGAGCCGTCATCGAGCTCGAATGCCCGTTGCTCGCCGATCGATGTCTCGAATTCTCGCCCGGAATCGCTGCGCAAGTCGTGCCATATCCAGCCGACGATCAGCACGGACATCAATCCGGCGGCAAGGGCTGGCCAGCGTCTCCGTCTCCACCTGTGCGTGGCCGGTGCCGTCGGCGTCAGCCGGCGCGGCAGCACGGCGACTCGCGGCTCGAGCTCTCTGAGCAACGCGTCGACGTTAAATTCACGGTTCGGGTCTACGTCGCAAAGCGCCCGATCCAGGCTCAGCATGAGCAAAAAATCTTGGACATTACGGGGCGACTCTTTGAGCCACGCCACGAACGCCGCCCGTTCCGCCTGGGTGGGATCCCTTAACGTTTCCAGCCAGGCGGACGCCCGGTGAGCCAGTAACTGTTCGAGTTGTCGAGTCTGACTGTCCATGTAAGTGCCTAGCGTTGCGTATCCGCGAGTAGAACGCGAAGCCGAGCTCGCGCCTCCACCACGTACTTCTCAATCGTATGAATCGACAATCCGGAGAGTCGAGCAGCCTCACTGTAGGAATGCCCGTCGCGCTTGACCAGCAGCAGCACGAGCCGGTGCGTCGGCGGCAGCTTGGCTAACGCTTTGGCGAGACCATCCTGCAACTCCAGCCGTTCTGCAATGCCGAGCGTTGTCGTCTGCGCCACGGCTTCGAGCACATCCTCGGGGACTCCGGCGGTACACATCGGCAACTCGTGTTGCCGGCGCGTCCTGAATTCGTGAATGACGTGAGTCGCGATGCCCAGTAAATACGCCCGTGGATCTCGGACCAGGACCGCATCGCGCACGCGCAGCAAACGGGCGAACACCTCCTGAGCGAGGTCGTCCGCATCCTGCGGGTTGCCGACCCGGCGAAGCAGGAAGCGTTGCAGGGCGCCCCCGTAGTCGCGAAACGTGCTTCGGGCGAGTTGCGCGGCGTCGTCGATCATTTCTTGTTCCATCTATACGTACCAAGTGTCATTCGGCACGAAAACCCGGTAGTTGAGATTGACATACCGGCTTTTCATTCTTCCAGCACACTCTAACTATCAATACGTGGCCATGCGGCCGTCGCCATGCGGCGGGAGGGAACATAATGGGGATTCGCTCAGCTCTAATTTGCGCTGCCGGGGTGGCTGTCATGTCGCTAACCTCGACCGCCACGGCGCAAGGGCAAAAGAACGGCCCGGGCGTTCACAATATCAGCATTCCCGCCGAGCCGCTGGCTGACGCGCTCAACGAATTGGCCCAACAAGCCGGCCTGCAAATCCTTTTCGCATCGGATCTTGTGGCGAAGCTTCGCAGTGAGCCGCTCAAGGGATCGTTGACTGCGGATGAAGCACTGCGCCGATTGCTCTCCAATACGGGGATGAGCTTTGAGTTCGTCAATCCGCACACGATCACCATTGTTGGTCCCGCGGCACCGGTCCCGAAGCCCACTGATCAAGATTCCGGCTCTCAAACAACGCCGACGCCCGGTTCCGTGACTGAGGCCCACTCGGAAGACTCTGGAGACAATCGAATGCACCGTTCCACAACCCTCAAGCGTCTGCTCGGCCTCGTTGCGATCTGCGGTTCGGCAGTGAATCCCGGGACCTCATGCGCTGACGACGCCTCGGCCGCTGGATCGGCCTCGACGGTGCTCGACACGGTGGTTGTGACGGCCCGTAGACGCGACGAGTCCCTGGCGGAGGTGCCATCGAGCATCAGCGTATTTTCGGCTGCGGCCATTGAGGACTTCGACATCCAATCCTTTGACGACTATGGAACCAAGGTTCCTAACCTGTCGTTTGAATACGGCTCCGGAGCGCTGGGTATTACCGGAGCACGAACAGTCGCCATTCGCGGAGTCAGCGGTCAGAATGTCGTCGGTACGGCCGGGGCTACCGGGTTTTACATCGATGATACGCCGGTGCCGAGTTCGCTCGATCCACGTGTACTCGACGTCGACAATATCGAAGTCTTAAGGGGCCCGCAGGGCACCCTGTTCGGCGAAAGCTCGCTAGGTGGCAACGTTCGCATCATCACGAAGAAGCCAAGCCTGGTTGAAGATGGCATCGGCTATATGATGCAAACCGGGCTGACCTCCCGCGCCGGCAGTCCCGATGTCGGTGGCAACGTCATCGGAAATGTCGTGCTGGTGCCAGACTCCCTGGCTCTCCGTGCGGTGCTGTTTGTGAATCACGATGCCGGCTACCTGACGAGAACGTTCTCCGCGCCGTCGAGCCAAGCGGTGACGGATCCCTTCCTGTCGGCCCCGCGCACCAGCGTGGGCGACCAGGGGGCGGATACGTCATACGGAGGTTCACTGACGGCGCTGTTGAAGGCGTCGGAGACGATCGACGCCGAAATTCGCGTCATGTTTCAGAACACGGCCTATCACGGGTTCCCTGCCACATTTGCGCCGCTGCCGGCATTCGTGCCTGTTTACACGCTCAACCGCGCATTCGACGTCCAGCCGACGGCCTCCGATGATTGGGCGCTCCCTTCCCTGGATATCAAGTACCACGATCGCGGCTGGCAGGTCGTGTCCTCGACGAGTTTCTTCTATCGCCACACCAGGGACACGGAGGACTCAACGTATGGAACGCAACAGATCCTGAGCGGCTACTATGGCGTCAACGGACTGCCGGCGCAGCCTTTTATGTGGACCGGCGAGATTCTCACCGATCAGCTGACCCAGGAGCTGCGAGCGTCATTCGACGCCGTACACAACCTGAGCGGTACGTTCGGCGCGTTTTATTCCAGGACCCATACTAGGCAATTCATACCACCGACGAACGCCAACGGCCTGGTCGCGGCGACTGCGGACAATGCGGTCGTAGGCCCATGGCCCAATGACCTTCTGTGGGTCAACAACTTGCCGGTCAATCAGCGGGACACCTCCATTTTTGGAGAGCTGTATTACAAATTCCTCGAACGCTTCAACTTGACGGTGGGCGCGCGCCAGTATTGGCTCAAGCAGAATGCGGACTACACGGCGGACGGGTTTTTAAACTTCGGGCCGACGCCGAGCTTTCCTACGCAAAACGCGGAATCCGGAGCTAGCCCGAAGTTTGCGCTGTCCTATGATGCGACCGACAAGGTCATGACCTACGCATCCGCCTCGAAGGGATTTCGATCAGGCGGAGCCCAAACTTATGCGCCGTTTTGCGCGCAACCCGGACTCTCGCTCACGGACATCACCAAGGTGCGGTCTGACACATTGTGGACCTACGAGGCGGGGACCAAGGTTCAGGTGCCAAATCCCGGTCTGCTGATAACGGCAGCGGCGTTCTACATCGACTGGCGGAACTTTCACGAGCAGGTCGCGCTGCCGTGCGGCTTGAACTTCGTTATCAATGGCGATCAAGCAACGATCAGGGGCGGTGAATTCGAAGTCTCCGGTCACTTGATGAGGGAGCTTCTGGTGCGCTTCGGTGCCGGATACGAAAACGCCAGAGTCTCAAATCCTGGCGAGCTTGGCGTCGTAGGAATCGCTCCTGGATCGCGAATGGTCGGCACGCCACAATGGACGGCCTCGGTGGGCGCGGTTTATACACGCTCGATCGCGGACGGAATGGAGGGCATAGTGTCGGCGGACTATAGCTACACCGGCGACTCCACCAGCTTGCTCAATCAGAGTGGCGGGATATTGGCGACCAGGCCGTCGTATTCACTCGCGAATCTGCGATTCGGCATACATAGGGGACCCAGCGAACTGTCGCTCAACATTCGCAATCTCACGAACGCCAAGCCAAACCTTGGCGACATTGGCTATAACGGCTACGTTCAGCACGACGCCCAGGGCGCTCCAATCCCCACGGTGGCGACGCTGCAACCGCTCACGGCGGTCTTGCAATACCAAAAGTCGTTCTGAGTGCGACGCGAACGAACGAAGGACCTGGGAATAAGGCAATTCCAACCCGGACCAGGAATTAGTACAGGTCACTCTCGTAAGCGGAAAGATTCCGTAGATATCCACCGACATTCAGCAGCAGCCACCCTTTTCAGGGGGTCTTTGGGGGGGGGCATTTCCAATCTCGGAGTCCAACAAAGTCCGCCAAATCAAATACTAGTGCGGTGAATTTGGTGGATACACGGCCCACCATCCAAAGACGTTCAAACACGTCCGAGGGCGTCCAACGCGGCGAGGTTCGTTCCCCTCAAGACACCGCCGCGTATCGACAGTGCCTTCCAGCCGGGAGACTGTAGCCT
>Ga0302320_10001733_pt1 | contig 52163 bp, 42 predicted proteins | sample Bog_T0_3_FD_202130 | JGI IMG/M metagenome (GOLD analysis project Ga0302320, IMG submission 202130) | Peat permafrost microbial communities from Stordalen Mire near Abisko, Sweden - Bog_T0_3 | ecosystem: Environmental > Terrestrial > Soil > Wetlands > Peat | place: Sweden: Abisko, Stordalen Mire...
TCGGCATGGCGGTCGACGCCAACATCCTGATCTTTGAGCGCATGAGGGAGGAGATCGCCCTCGGCAAGTCCCTCTCGACCTCGAACCAGGTGGGCTACTCGAAGGCCCTGATGACGATCATCGACGCACACATCGTCCAGCTGATCATCTGCGCGATCATGATCTGGCTCGGCACGGGCCCGATCCGCGGATTCGGAGTGACGCTCGCGATCGGCGTCCTCTCGACCATGTTCTCGGTCCTTATCACGGCCCACCTGATCATGGAGCTCCTTATCGACTCGGGCTTCATCAAGAAGATCAAGATGCGCCACCTCCTGAAGGCCATCCACGTCGACTTCGTGCGCTTCGGCAAACCCGCATTCGCGGGCTCCTGGATGATCGTGCTCCTCGGCCTTGGCGTCGTCTTCTACCAGGGCAACAGGATCTTCGGGATCGACTTCTCGGGCGGCGACGTCGTGACGCTCACCTACCACGAGAAGCTGGACGTCGCGAAGATCCGGGACGTTGCCGACGCGGCTCGGCTCGGCGAGGTTAACGTCAACTACGAAAGCGCCCTCGGCGGGGGAGGGGAGCAGCTAAAGATAGAGACGCCCGCGGGCAAGTCGGGGGAACTCCTGGACGCGATCCAGAAGAAATACCCCTCTGCCGGATACACCAAGGTCGGCGAGGACCATGTCGGCGCCTCCATAGGCCGGGAGATCATGCTTAACGCTGCCCTGGCAGTCGGTGTCTCGATGCTCACGATCCTTGTCTACATCGCCTTCCGCTTTGAGTTCGGATTCGGGGTCGGGGCCATGGTCTCGACGCTCCACGACATCCTGATGACGATCGGCATCTTCGTCCTAACGGGCCACAAGTTCTCGGCCCCCATGGTGGCCGCGATCCTGTGTATCGCCGGCTACTCCATCAACGAGACCGTGGTCGTCTTCGACCGCATCCGCGAGGAGCTAAAGATCAACCCGACGGGGTCCCTGCGCGACATCGTGAACACGGCCATCAACAAGGTGTTCGCCCGCACGATCATGACGTCGTCTACCACCTTCCTTGCGGCCCTCTCGCTCTACCTCTTCGGCAGCGGTGTTTTGAAGGACATCTCCTTCACTTTCCTCGTCGGCATCGTGACGAGCACCTTCTCGGCGATCTTCGTCGCAGCCCAGGTCTTCTACTGGTGGCACAAGGGCGACCGCAAGCACGTCGAGGCACACGCGGACGTGGCCCCCAAGTACGAGTGGACCGGCTCAAGCAAGGCGTCGCACTAGAGGAGGCCTCGGCCCCATGCTTTGGGTCCACACGCCCATCCCGGACGGTGAGGCTGAGCAGCTGAGCAAGAACGCGGGCGTGGGCCCCGTGCTTGCGGAGCTGCTCCTGCACGCCGGGCACCGAGACCCGGCGCTAGCGGCCGAGTTCCTTAGGCCGGACCTTTCGCGCCTTGAGGACCCGTTCCTTGTCGGGAACGTGGTGCCCGCGGTTGCGCGCCTGAAGGCCGCCATCAGCGGCCGCGAAAAGGTCATTGTCCTGGGCGACTACGACGTCGACGGGGTGAGCAGCACGGCGCTCCTTGTCCTCGTCCTTCGCAGGTTCGGGCTCGACCCGACCTTCGTGGTTCCCAGGCGCTCGGAGGACGGCTACGGGCTTTCCCGGAGCGCCATTGACCGTGCGCTCGAGGTGGGCAAGCCCGACCTCTTCATTGCGCTCGACTGCGGCACCAACTCGCACGAGGAGGTGGCCTACCTGGTGGGGCAGGGGATCGACGTTCTCGTGGTGGACCACCACCGCTCGAAGGACCGCGCCCTGGAGCAGGGGCTTCTCATCAACCCCCACGTGGCAGGGACCGGCGGCGTCGCGCCCCAGGCCGCCTGGCAGCACCTCTGCACCGTGGGGCTCGTGTTCAAGCTCATGCACGGGCTCCTCAAGCAGCTCAGGCTCGAGGGACACCCGGTCGCCGCCCGCGTTAAGCTCAGGGACCACCTGGACCTGGTCGCGATGGGGACGATTGCGGACCTGGTCCCGCTCCTCGGAGAAAACCGCATCCTCGCCAAGAACGGCCTAAGAATACTCCAGGATACTGCGCGACCCGGGCTCAGGGCCCTCATGGATGTATCCGGGATCACGGCGACGCAGATGATCCAGCCAGTCGACATCTCCTTCCGCCTGGGTCCCAGGATCAACGCCTCGGGCCGGCTTGCCGACGCGGCGCTCTCGGTTGAGCTGCTTCTGAGCGAGGACGCGGACTTTGCCCGGGAGACGGCCCAGCAGCTGGACCTTTTCAACCGGGAGAGGCAGGACATCGAGCGCAAGATAACCGAGGAGGCGGAGCGCATGATCGAGGACCATTACGCCTCCGACGCCGGCATCGTCCTCTTCAGCGAGGCCTGGCACCCCGGGGTTGTCGGGATCGTCGCGGGCCGAGTGACGCGCCACTACAACCGTCCCTGCATCGTCCTCGGAAACGAGGGGGACATGGCGAAGGGCTCGGGCCGGAGCGTCGATGGCGTGAACCTGGTGGAGATCCTGGCGAAATGCCCCCAGGGCCTCGCGAGCTGGGGCGGCCATCCCATGGCTGTCGGTGTGTCCCTGCCCAAGGTCGAGCTCGGGGGCTTCCGGACCCGTTTTGCCTCAGCCGTGCGGGACCAGGTAGGCTCGGGCGTCACCGAGGCCCGTCTCACGATCTCCGCCTGGCTTACCCCGGAACAGGTCAACGAGAGCCTCATGGATGAGCTCGACGCGCTCCACCCCTATGGCCAAGGCAATCCCGAGCCGGTCTTTGGCCTGAAGAAGGTGGTGTTTCGGCGCAGGCCTGAGGTCTTCAAGGCGAGGCACTTCCGCTTCTGGGTTGAGGACAGCCGCGGCCGCGCCCTGAGCGGCGTGGCCTGGAAGATGGCAGACCGGATTCCGCCGCTCGGCGTGCCGCTCGACCTTGCGGTCGAGCTGAATTGGAATTTCTTCAACGACAGGAAAATGCTGCAGCTTGAGCTCGTGGATTGGCGCCCAGCGGCTTAGCGCCCGTGGCAACCTTCCCGCCTATGGAACTCGCCAAGCGAGACGGGTTCCGCAACCGCCGCCAAACGGCTATCCGTGAAGGCAAACCGCCACGCGGTTTCGCGCGGGATCGCCCTTGATGCGCGACGCTTGCTCGACCTACCGGACCTGCCACTTCACGCTTGCCCTTCTGGCCGCAAACCTGCTCTTTCTTGCGCTCCAACACGCACCCGTAGCTCAATTGGATAGAGCATCTGACTACGGATCAGAAGGTTTGGGGTTCGACTCCCTACGGGTGCGCCACTTTCGAAGGGGTGGGGCGCCACAAATGGGGCCATTTTCGTCGGTGTTTCTCTGGTCGGCGTGGTCCTTTGCCGGCGCCGTCGCACCGCTGCCTGAAGGGGAGGGCCCCGTTTCCCGGGGAGCGCTCTGGGGGTCCTCTCGCCGGGATTGCCGGCTGCCTTTGGGTACGATGCAATTTCCCTTGCACGCGCCTCCTTTGAGGGTAAGTCCAGCTTACCCGCCCCCCCCGCGTCGGGGCAAACCCCCATGAGCAACAATCCAGATCCCTTCCGGGAGAAACGAAAAGAGGCGGGCGTCCTCAAATGCGACTTCCAGGGGGAGAGCGTCCCGATGATCCTGCGCCACGAGGACGTTCGGAGGGCCGCCAAGGACTGGAAAACCTACAGCAACGACGCCCCCTTCCGGGTGCCAATCCCCTCCGAGGAGGACGTCCGGACGATGCGGCAGCTGCCGATCGAGACCGATCCGCCCGACCACACCGACTACCGGGAGGTCGTCGAGCCGTTCTTCCGCAGGGCGAAGGATCCCGCCGTCATCGCACGGGTCGAGGCGCTCGTGGGCGAGCTCATCTCCGCCGCGGCCGGCCGCGAGTCGGTCGAGATCGTCAGGGAGTTCGCGCTGCCGCTCCAATCCCGCGCGCTCACCTACCTGCTCAACGTGCCCGAGGAGGAGGCAAAGACGTGGATAGGCTGGGGGACGCACGTCTTTCGGGACGGGGGCTCCGGCAAGCGGAAGGGCGAGGCCTTGGAGGCGTACCTTAACCAGCAGCTGGACAAGGCGGCGGCGAATCCCGGCGGCGACTTTTTCAGCGCGCTGACCCAGGCCACGTTCCGGGGCCGGCCGCTGACCCGGCAGGAGATGCTCGGCTACGCGAACCTGACCTTTGCGGGAGGCCGCGACACCGTGATCCACACGGTCTCATCGGTCTTGGCCTACCTCGGGAGGAACCCCCAGGCGTTTGAGTTCCTCAGGAGCGACCCCACGCGCATCGTCCACGCGGTCGAGGAGTTCTTCCGCGTCGTCTCGCCGCTCACCCACATTGGACGGGTTTGCCCGGTGGACACCAACGTGCACGGTGTCCCCGTAAAGGCGGGGGGGCGCGTGTCCCTGTGCTGGGCGTCGGCCAACCAGGACGAGGCCGCGTTCGAGGCACCGGGAGAGGTGCGCCTCGACCGGAAGCCGAACCCCCACGTTGCGTTCGGCATCGGGACCCACCTTTGCCTGGGTGCCCCCCATGCCAGGCTCCTCGTGAGGAGCCTCCTCCAGCTTTGCATCGAGAAGGTAGCCGTGATCACGGTCCTCGACGCGAAGGACCGAGTGGAGGTGGAGGAGGCCTACCAGCGGGCCGCCGGCTTCGAGTACCTTAGTGTGAGGTTTTCCCTGCTCTAGACGGCAGCGTCAGGCCTGCGGCGGAAGCGGCCGGTCGAGCACCTCGCGAACCATTCCGAGGACGACCGCCGCCTCGTAGGGCTTTGGCAGGAAGTCGTGCACTCCAAGGCTCTGCGCCTTTGCTATGTTCTCCGCCACGTGAAGGCCGCTCGAGGCGATGATGCGGGCCTTGGGGTTTATGGAGAGGATCGTGCTGATCGTCGCCGCACCGTCCATGACGGGCATCATCATGTCGGTCAGGACGAGGGAGATCTCGCGCCAGTTCTGGGCATAGTAGTCGCAGGCCTTTGCGCCGTCCGGCGCGGTCACCGCGCGGTACCCGCACCGCTCAAGCGTCCGCTTGAGGACTCGGCAGATCGGATCCTCGTCGTCCACCACGAGGAGTGTCTCGCCCCGGCCTTGGGCGTAATGACTCGACACCGCTGGAGCCGCGGGCTTCGAGGGGGCCGGCCTGTCCTCGGCAGGCAGGTGGATTAGGAAGGTGGTCCCTCTCCCTAGGTTGCTCGATACCGTCACGAATCCACCGTGGTTCTTGACGATCGCATAGACCGTGGCAAGGCCGAGGCCGGTGCCCTTGCCGACCTCCTTGGTCGTGAAAAAGGGCTCAAACACCCTGTCCCTGATGTCAGGCGCAATGCCCTGTCCGGTGTCGTCCACCGCTATCCGGACGAACTTTCCCGGCTTGGCCTCGTGGTGCCCGATGACGCTGGCCTCGTCACAGACGTGGTTTGTCGCCAGGATCGAGAGGACCCCGCCCGTGGGCATCGCATCCCGCGCGTTCACGGCCAGATTGAGAAGGACCTGGTGAAGCTGGGTCGGGTCGCCCGTCACGCGCCAGAGCCCGGCCGGCGCCTCCGAAATGATCCGGATGTTGCGGGGGAAGGTCTCCCGGACAAGGGACTCGAACTCGACTAGAAGCGCGGAGAGGTCGACGACCGCCTTCTGCCCCTCGAACCCGCGCGCGAACGTGAGCACCTGGCGCACCAGGCTCGCCCCCCGCTGCGCGCTCGTGCGGATTGCGTCGATCACCCTGGCCTGCTCGGGGTCGCCCGAGGAGTCCGCCTTCAGGAGATCGATCGAGATCAGGATCGGAGCGAGCACGTTGTTGAGGTCGTGGGCGACGCCCCCGGCCAGGGTGCCGATGCTCTCCATGCGCTGGGTGCGCAGGAGCCGCGACTCAAGCTTCCTTCGTTCGGAGACGTCCCTGAAGCTCCAGACGCGTCCAATCACCTCGTCCCCGATCCGATGCGGCTGGGAGTAGCGCTCGAACACCCTCCCGTCCTTGAACTCGAGGACGTCGAAGCTCTCCTCCCCGGGATGGGCGTAGAGCTCGCGCACCTTGCGCACGAACGCATCGGGGTCCGTGAGCTGGGCCAGCACGAAGTTGAGGGCCTTCTCGTCGTCCTTGGAAGCGACGATCTCGTGCGGAAGGCGCCACATCTCGATGAACTTTCGGTTGAACTTGGTGAGCTTGCCCTTGCCATTGGCGACCAGGATCCCGTCGACGGTCGACTCGAGCGTCGAATCGAGTAGGGACAGGGACTCGGCAAGCTCCTTGAGCGCCTGCCTCTGGGGCGTCGCGTCGCGGTAGGTCCAGATCCTGCCGTAGTTGCGGCCGTCCTTGCCAATCACGGGTGAGGCGTAGCGGTCCAGCACGGTTCCATCCTTTAGCTCCACCTCGTCCCTCGAGGGTTCGACCGGCCGCGACAATATCTGGTCGTTCAGCCGATTGAAGCGCTCGGGGTCCTTGACCCAGTCGGCGATCAGGGCGAGGTGCTGCACCTCCTCGGAGGTGTCGAGCACCTGTTTCGGTACCTTCCAGATCTCCGCGAACCGCCTGTTTGAGAAGACGATCCTGCCGTTTTGGTCGGCAAGCACGATGCCCGAGATCGTCGAGTTGAGCTGCGCCTCGAAGAAGGCCGTCTTGCTGCGCAGCTCCTCCTCCGCCCTCCGCTGCTCGGTCACATCGCGCCCGGCGCTCAGGAAGTGGATGATCTCGCCCGCGGTATTCTTTATGGGCGTGATGATCTTAGACTCCGTGTAGGTTTCCCCGCCCTTGCCCCGGTTTATGAACTCGCCCTTGAAAACCTGGCCGGAGTTGATCCTCTCCATCATCCTCGCGTAGAATTCCGGTCCGTGCGCGCCCGACTTTATGATCCGGGGCGATTTGCCGACGGCCTCCTTCCGTGAGAAACCCGTATGGCGCTCGAATGCGGCGTTCACGTACTGGATCGTGCCCGCGCGGTCCGTGATCATCACCAGGTCGGCCGACTGCTCGACCGCGGCCGAGAGCAGCGCGAGCATGTCATCCGAGTGGCGGCTCTTTGTGATGTCGCGCATCTCCCCGGACATCCTGATTGCGGTGCCCGACGCGTTCCTCAGGATCGCCGCCCGGTCGTTGACAATCACGTAGGTGCCGTCGCCCCGGGCGAAACGGTACTCGCACGCCCACATGTCGGCGCCGTTCTCCCAGGCATCCTTGACGCTCTCTATGGCCCGCTCCCGGTCGTCAGGATGGACCCCGTCGCTCCAATCCTGCTTCCCGTTTCTTTGGGTGCCGGCCGGATGCCCGAAAACGGCCGCAAACGCGTCGCTCCACCAAAATGCTTCGTTCTCTATGTCCCAGTCCCAGACAACGGCGTCAGCCGAGTAGGATAGCAGCTCGAAGCGCTGCTGGCTCTGCCGGAGAGCGCGGCGGACTTCGAGGTGCCCGGTCACCTGATGGGCGAGCATGCGCAGGGCCTGGAGCTGGCCATCGCCGAACGTCCGTGGCACCCTGTCGGCCACGCAGAGGGTGCCTATCGCGTGACCCGAAGGGGTGACCAGCGGCACGGCGCAGTAGGCCCGTATGCCCGGCCTGCCGGCCACAACGGGCAACCCCTCAAACCGGGGGTCCGCTTTCGCGTCAGGCACCAGAAACGGCTCGTCCGGGGTAAGGATCGCATGCCCGCAAAAGGAGAGCGAACGGGGGCTGTCGGACAGCCCGAGCCCATGCGCCGCCTTGATGACCTGCCGATCCTCGGTGATGAGGGAAATGAAGGCCATCGGAGTACCGCAGACATGCGCCGCCAGGGCCGAAAGACCGTCCAGAACGGGATCCCGAGGTGCCTCGAGCACTCCGTACTCGCGCAATGCCCGAAGGCGTCCGGCTTCAGCCGACGAGGGCAGGGGGGGTGCAGGGGTCATTCATGCGCGCAGGCGTTCAGGGCCCGACGGTTGTCTCGTTTGGTCGACCGCACAAGCACGCAGAATCGGGTGCCCGTTGGCCCCGGATCTGGCTCCATAACCCCGCGGCGGCCGCGACGCTCCACCCGACTAGAAGCGGGCCGTCTTGCTCGCCAACTCGTAGCTGATCTTCCCCTCGATGATCTCCCTGAGCGCGGTGTCCTCGGCGGAGAGCTTTTCAAGGGACTCCACGAGGGGGCGGTTGCCCCGCTTCAGCTGCTTCACGCGGCGCGAGACCACGTTCACCAGGATATTCGGGTCGTCGATCACCTTCAGGGCTTCCTTCACGTAGGCATCTCTCATGGGAGCCAGGTTAGGCAGGGAAGGCCACAAACACGACCCCTATCTCCCGCAGGCGGGAGTTTGGCCTCAAATCATCCGCAGGTCACCCAGTTAGGGCAGTTTTGACCCGATCCCAAGCGGACCGATAAAGGAGCCTCGGTCCCGGTGGTCAAACATCCACGAGGCGATAACCTATGCCCGACTCCGTCCTCAGGTGCCTGGGCTTGTGGGGCTCGGTCTCAAGCTTCTGGCGGATGTGGGTCATGTGGACCCTCAGGTAATGGGTGTTTTCCTCGGCCTTGGGCCCCCAGAGCTCGCGCAGCATCTGGCCGTGCGTGACCACCTTGCCGCGGTGGATGACCAGGAGGCGCAGCATTGCGTACTCCTTGGCGGTAAGCCGAACCTCGACGCCGGCTTTCTTGACCATGCGCGCGCTCAGGTCGACCTCGACGTCCCCGAACTTGATCACCGCAGGCTCGTTCTCCTCGGGCATGCGCCGAAGGATGGCGCGGATGCGCGCCAGAAGCTCCGCCGAGCCAAAGGGTTTGGTCAGGTAGTCGTCCGCTCCCTTGTCCAGGGCCGAGACCTTGTCGGCCTCGGCGGCAAGGACCGTGAGGACAAGGACAGGCACCTTTGACCACTCCCGGAGCAGCTTCAGGACCTCGAGGCCCCCCATGTCCGGAAGGCCGAGGTCAAGCACCACGGCGTCGGGATGGGACCTTGCGGCCTCCTCCAGCCCGATCCTGCCGGTGTCGGCCTCGACGACAGTGATGCCCGCCGCCTCCAGAGTGATGCGCAGCAGGCGACGGATCTGCACCTCGTCGTCGATCACAAGGACGGTCAGTTTGGTCGCACTCATATTTTTACTCCTCGGGGACCTCGCCGTGGGCCCGGTAGGGAAGGTAGACCGTGAGAACGGCGCCGCCGCCCGGGTTCTCCCCGGCGACCACGTCGCCCCCCTGTGCCGTCACGAAGCCCCGGATTATGGACAGGCCAAGGCCGAGACCGCCCGCCTTGGCGGCATCCCCGCGCTGGAATTTTTGGAAGAGTCGTTCGCGCATCGCTGCCGGAAGCCCGGGACCCCTGTCCGCCACGGTGAAGAAGATACGTGACTTCGAGCGGTCCAATCCGGCAGCAAGGAAGATTGGGGTTCCCTGCGGAGTGTGCAATGCAGCGTTTAGCAGCAGGTTTGCGATCACCTGTTCCATGAGGGCCGTGTCCGCCCGGAACAGGGGGAGGTCCTTGGGGATGCTGATCTCAAAGGGGTGCCCCTCCAGGTGCTCGCTCACGCCGTCCACCGCGGCGTTCACCAGATCGTGGCCATCGCACCAGTCGAGCCTCGGCTTGAGCGCCCCGGACTCCAGGCGCGTCTGGTCGAGCAGGTTGTTGACGAGGCGGTTCAGCCGGCGCGTGGCGGTCTTAATCTCCTCCGCCAGGTTCGCGCGGGTCGCGTCGTCGGCAGCGGCCAGATTCTCGACGGCGGCGCTCAGGACCGCAAGCGGCGTCTTCAGCTCGTGCGAGACGCCGTCAAGAAGCGTGCGGTGGAGCTTGTCGGATTCGGCGAGGAGCTTCTCGCGCTCGCCGGCGGCGCGGAGCTGCTCGCGCTCCACGAGCTGCGAGAGCTGGTTCGCGAAGCTTTCGGCGAGATCGCGCTGAGCGAGCGTCAGCACCGAATCGGAGGGCATCTTAATGACAAGGACCCCGATCGCCATGTCCTCCCGAACGAGGGGCAGGTGGAATCCCTCGGCTGAGGGCAGCGTGTCGGTGAAGCGCCCCGCCTTCTTTCGGTTGCGCCAGGACCAGTCGGCGACCCCTCGTTCCTTGTCGTTCATGGCGAAAGAGCCTGCAAAGTGGGGCATGAGCACCGAGCCGTTGCCGTCGTCCAGCAGGAGGGCCGTCTTTGCCCCAAAATACGTATCCGCCTGCCTGAGCGCAGCAAAGACCGCGTCGTCTAGCGTCCGGGCCGCGCTGATGGCCTGGGTCAGGTGAAAGAGGGCGGTGGCCCGGTCCTCGCGCATCCTTTCGTTGCGTTCCTGGGCGCGGACACGCGCGGTCAGCTGCCCCGCGATGAAGGCCACGACAAAGTAGGTGCCGAAGAGCAGCCCGTCCTCGAACCGGTCGATCCTGAACGTGAAGATGGGTGGAATGAAAAGATAGTCCCAGGTGAGCGCGCTCACCACGCCCGCCACGAACACCGGACCCGGGCCCACGCGCAGGCTGAGGACGATGACGGCCATCAGGTAGAACATGCCGACCGAGAGGTACCCGGAGTGGGGGACAAACCAGCTAGCGAGCGTGAGCGCGGCGAGGACACCGAAGACCTCTGCGTACTCGCGCGCGGGCGAAACCGCCGCCGGCCGCCAGTTGATCCACGTGGACTCCGCCTCCTCGGAGCGCTCAGCAGGCACAACGTAGATGTCGATCGTCCCGCCGATCCTCAGGAGGCGGTCGACCAGGTTGCCTCCCTTTAGGGTATCGACCCACCTCGGGTTGCGCGACTTGCCGACCACGATCTGGGTCGCATTGTTCTGGAGCGCCACCCGGACCAGTGCGTCGGCCACGTCGTCGTCATGGGTGACCACGATCTCCGCCCCGAGCTCGCGGGCCAGGGAAAGGTTCTTCTCCAGCCTGCGCTTGGCGTCCGGGTCGAGGGAGGCGGAGGATTCCACGCTCACGGCGATCCAGCTTGCGCCCTGGGAGGCCGCCATGCGGCGCGTCCAGCGGACGAGCTGGGTGGACGAGGGGCTTGGCCCAACGGCTACGAGGAGCCGCTCGCCCGAGCGCCACACGGTCTTGAACGTACCGACGGAGCGCAGCTCCCTCAGCCGCTTGTCGACGTGCTCGGCGACGAACCGGAGCGCGAGCTCCCTGAGCGCCGTCAGGTGCGTGTCCTTGAAGAAGTTCTCGGCGGCCGCCGCGGCGCGCCCCTCCATGTAGACCTTTCCTTCATTGAGCCTCTCGCGAAGCGCCTCGGGCGTGATGTCCACAAGCTCGATCTGGTCGGCCATGCCGAACACCGAGTCCGGCACGGTCTCATGAACGGTGGCGCCCGTGATCTGGCGCACGGCGTCGGCCCTGCTCTCTATGTGCTGGACGTTGAGGGTCGTGAACACGTCGATCCCGGCATCCAGGAGTTCCACCACGTCCTGGTAGCGCTTCGGGTGGCGCGATCCCGGCGCGTTGGTGTGGGCGAATTCGTCCACGAGCACCAGGCGCGGCTTGCGGGCCAGGATGGCCTCCAGGTCCATCTCCGTTATTTTGATGTTCTTGTAGTCGATTTCCTTGCGGGGAATGACCGGCAGGCCGCCGAGGAGGGCCTCGGTCTCGGCGCGGCCGTGGGTTTCCACGATTCCAACCACGAGGTCTACCCCTTCGTGCAGCTCCTGCTGTGCGGACCGGAGCATGGCAAAGGTCTTCCCGACCCCCGGGCACATTCCGAAGAACACCTTGAGCTTGCCCCTGCGGGATCGCTGCTCCTCGCGGTTGAGCGACGCCAGCAATGCGTCCGGATCGGGGCGGTTGTCGGTCATGGCCGGGTTGATTGTGACGAGGCGATTGGTGGGTGCAAGCACCCGAGGGGCACCGCGCCGCCCCGGTCATTTATCCGGTGCCACCGGGGTTACGGCTGCAGCGAGCGCGGGTTGGAGGGCCGCGATGGGGGAGCGGCTTGGGAGGACCCCGTGTCCCGGATGAAGCCCAGACGCCCCATGGCCATGCCGGAGATGAAACCGGCTATTGCCACGAGCACGTAGGCCCACACCCTTGCTTGCTCGAGTTGCTTTGCCACGAGAATTTCATTTTGCGCCCGGGCCCGCAGCGCCAGCGGCGTTGTCCAGGGCGATGTTGAGCCGGAGCACGTTCACGCCGGCCTCGCCGAAGATTCCCAGGTCGCGTCCGTCGGTGGACGCGGCAATGAGCGCCTGGACCTTGTCAAGGGTTAGCCCGCGCGCCTTCGCGACCCGCGAAGCCTGCGCGGCTGCGTTCTCCACGCTTATGTGGGGGTCCAGGCCGCTTCCCGAGGAGGTCACGGCATCGGCTGGCACCGGGGCGCCCGGTGCCATGCCATTTGAGGTCCGGTATGCGGCCACGGCCGCCTTGATGCTGTCGCTTAGCTTCTGGCTCGTAGGACCAAAGTTCGTCCCTCCCGAGCTCGTCGCGTCGTAGCCCGTTCCCGCTGCCGAGGGCCTTGGCTGAAAATACTTGTCGCTTGAGAAGTTCTGGGCAATGAGCGTGGAACCGCGCACCGCGCCGTCCTTATCCACAACGAGGCTCCCGTTCGCCTTGGCCGGAAAGAGGGCCTGGGCGCCCCCCCAGACGGCTAGCGGGTAGACCCCGCATACGAGCACGGCGAGGACCACCGTCAGGAGAATCGAGATCTTTAGTTCCTGCAGCAGGGTCTTCATGGTTCAAACGAGGTGAATTGCGTTGATGATGACGTCTATGATCTTGATGCCGATGAACGGGATTATGATCCCGCCCAGGCCGTAGATCAGGAGGTTGCGCCTGAGCATGGCGGCTGCCCCGATCGGCCTGTAGGCGACGCCCTTTAGCGCGAGCGGGATTAGCGCGATGATGACCAGGGCATTGAAGATAACGGCGCTCAGGATCGCGCTCAGGGGCGAGGCAAGGTGCATGATGTTGAGCGGCGCGATTGCAGGGAAAACGCCGACCAGCATCGCCGGTATGATCGCGAAGTACTTGGCCACGTCGTTGGCGATGCTAAAGGTGGTGAGGGCGCCGCGTGTGATGAGCAGCTGCTTGCCGATCTCCACGATGTCCAGGAGCTTTGTCGGGTTGGAGTCCAGGTCCACCATGTTGCCGGCCTCCTTTGCGGCCTGGGTGCCGGTGTTCATGGCGACACCCACGTCCGCCTGGGCGAGCGCCGGGGCGTCGTTTGTGCCGTCGCCCGTCATCGCGACCAGGTGTCCGGCTGCCTGCTCCTCGCGGATGCGTGAAAGCTTCATCTCGGGCGTGGCCTGCGCGAGGAAGTCGTCGACGCCGGCCTCGGCGGCGATCGCGGCCGCGGTCAGGGGATTGTCGCCGGTGATCATGACGGTGCGGATGCCCATGGCCCTCAGCTGGGCGAACCGCTCCTTGATGCCTCCCTTCACAACGTCCTTGAGGAAGATGACCCCTAGGGTCTCGCGGTCCTCGGCCACGACGAGCGGGGTGCCGCCCTGGCGCGAAATGTCGTCAACGGTGGCTGCGCAGGATGCCGGGAACCCAGCGCCCTGGGACTCCACCCAGGACCTCACATTGGCTGCCGCTCCCTTCCTTATGGACCGTGCAGGCGCGCCGTCGGCTCCCGCCAGGTCGACTCCGCTCATCCGGGTCTGCGCTGTGAAGGGAACAAAACTGGCCCCGCTTGACGAGAGGTCGCGGCCCCGCAGCTGGAACCTTTCCTTGGCGAGGACCACGATGCTCCTGCCTTCGGGCGTTTCGTCGGCGAGCGAGGCAAGCTGGGCGGCGTCCGCGAGGCGCTCCGGGGTCACTCCCGGCGCAGGGATGAACGACGTCGCCATGCGGTTGCCAAGCGTGATCGTCCCCGTCTTGTCCAAGAGCAGGACGTCGATGTCGCCCGCCGCCTCGACCGCCCGGCCGCTCATGGCGAGCACGTTCCTCTGGAGGAGGCGGTCCATACCCGCGATGCCGATCGCGCTCAGGAGCCCGCCGATCGTCGTCGGGATGAGGCACACGAGGAGGGCGATCAGCGCCGTGATCGAGAAGGCTACGTTTGAATAGATGCCGAAGGGCTTGAGCGCGATGATCACCAGCAGGAAGATGAAAGTGAGCGCTGACAGGAGGATCGTGAGCGCTATCTCGTTCGGGGTCTTCTGCCGCGTCGCGCCCTCAACAAGGCTGATCATGTGGTCCAGGAACCCCTCTCCGGGATTTGTCGTGATCCGGATGAGCAGGTGGTCGGAAAGGACGCCAGTGCCGCCCGTGACGGCGCTCCTGTCGCCGCCGGCCTCGCGGATCACGGGGGCGGATTCGCCCGTGATTGCGGACTCGTCAACCGAGGCGGCACCCTCCACGACCTCGCCGTCACCAGGGATGAGTTCGCCCGCGGCGACGACCACCAGGTCGCCCTTCCTCAGGAGGGACGCGTCCACGGACTCGACGTTGCCATTGGCGGCGCGGCGCTTTGCGACCAGCTGCTTGCGCGAGGCACGCAGCGCCCGGGCCTGCGCCTTGCCGCGCCCCTCGGCCACGGCCTCGGCGAAATTCGCGAAGACGACGGTGAAGAGCAGCCACAGTGCGATCTGGAGCACGTAGCTGAATGGCTCCTTCGAGGTGAAGAGCTGCTGGAAGGTCAGGACGGCGCCGATCAGGGTGATGAACATCACCGGGTTCTTGATCTGCTGCCTCGGACTCAGCTTCGTGAACGAGTCCACGACGGCCTTCTGCATGATGTCGCGGTCGAACAGGGAAATGGATTTGGAGCTCATGGTGGCGTGTAAGTGGTGGAGGGAGGCGCTGGCGTGGCCTAGAACAGGGTTCCCGCGCCCATCAGATAGTGCTCTACGATCGGGCCCACCGCCAAGGCCGGGAGGAAGGTGAGGGCGCCCACGAGGAGCACCGTTCCGATGAGGAGCGCGATGAAGGTGAGCCCCTCGGTCTTGAAGGTGCCCGCGCTCGCAGGGATCATCTTCTTGGATGCCAGGTTGCCCGCGAGCGCGAGGATGGGGACAATCATCAGGAAGCGGCCGACGAGCATCGCGATCCCGAGGGTCGTGTCCCAGCGCGGGTTCCCGTCTGCGGGGGCAGCTGTCAGGCCGGCGAACGCGCTGCCGTTGTTGCCGACGGCCGAGCTGTAGGCGTAGAGGATCTCGCTGAAGCCGTGCGGGCCCGCGTTGTTGAGGCCCGCCTGCCCCCAGTCCGTAACGCAGGCCCAGGCCGTGAAGCCGAGGATCGTGGCGGCAAGGACCATGAGGACCAGCATGACCAGCTTCACGTCATAGGCCTCTATTTTCTTACCCACGTATTCGGGCGTGCGCCCAACCATGAGGCCCGCGATGAAGACCGCCAGGACCACGAAGATCAGCATCCCGTAGAGGCCGGCGCCCACGCCGCCGAAGATCACCTCACCGGTCTCGATGTTGAAGAGGGGCACCAAGCCGCCGATGGGAGTGAAGGAGTCGTGCATCGCGTTGACCGCGCCGCAGGAGGCGTCGGTGGTGATCGTGGCGAAGAGCGCCGAGTTAAAGATGCCGAAGCGCACCTCCTTGCCCTCCATGTTGCCGCCGGAGGCGGCCACGCCGAGCGCCTGGTGGATGGGGTTGCCGCTCGCCTCGGCCTTCCAGCACACGAGGGTACCCGCCATGAACATCGCGAACATGGCGCCCCACACCGCCCATCCGTGGCGCTGGTTCTTCACCATCCTCCCAAGGTAGTAGGTGAGGGCGCTCGGGATCGCGAAGATCGAGAGCATCTGGATGAAGTTGGAGAGCGGAGTTGGGTTCTCGAAGGGGTGCGCGGCGTTTGCGTTCGCGTAGCCGCCGCCGTTCGTCCCGAGCATCTTTATCGCTATCTGCGAGGCCACGGGACCCTGGACGATGGTCTGCGTGTCAACCGACTGGTCCACCATGACCGGCGTTTTCCCGTCGGCGGCCATGACGGCCTTGCCTGTTGCGTCGACCTTGGGGACCTGGATCGTGTAGGGCTCGTAGGTCTTAGCCACCGTGTACGGCTTGAAGTTCTGGATGATGCCCTGGGAGACCAGGAAGAGCGCGAAGACCAGGCAGATCGGGACGAGCAGGTAGTAGGTGACCCGCACGATATCGACCCAGAAGTTGCCGATCGTCTGCACGGAATGCCTCGAGATGCCCCTCACGAGCGCCGCCGCGATCGCGATTCCGGAGGCGGCCGACATGAAGTTGTGGATAACGAGCGCCACCATCTGAGAGAGGTACGACATCGTCGACTCGCCCGAGTAGCTCTGCCAGTTCGTGTTGGTCGTGAAGCTCGCGGCCGTGTTGAACGCAAGGTGCGGCGCGAGCCCGGGGAAGCCCTGGGGGTTGAGCGGCAGGTGATCCTGGTAGCGCAGCATGAAGTAGGTCAGGAGCATGCCGACCAGGCTGAAGGCCAGCAGCGACACCGTGTAGCTGATCCAGCCCTGCTCGATGTTGCGGTCGATGCCGCAGATCCAGTACGTGGCCCGCTCAAAAGGCTTCACGAGCCGGTCGATGAACGTCTCCCCGCGCGCGTCGAGGACCCGCACCAGGTAGACGCCGAGCGGCTTGGTGATCAAGAGGAGCAGGCCGACATAGAGAGCCAGCTGGAACCATGCGTTGGGATTGTTCATTGCGGGAGGCGCCTAGAATTTCTCGGGGCGCAGGACGGCGACCACGAGATAGATGAGGCAGGCTACGGAGATCAGACCTATGATGAAGTTTTCCATGGGAAGGTGGTGGCGGGGCCGTGCGGCCCCACATGCGGGGGTGCCTCAGCGCACTTTCCCGCAGAAATAGGCGTAGGCCGCGCAGACGGCGAAGAACCCTACGGAGAGAAGAATAAAGGCTGCGTCGCTCATGGGGGAGGGCCGCTCAGGCGGCCGCCCCGCGGCTTGGGCGCGGGCGTGAAGTGGAGCGGTGCAAGTTCATGGGCCCATCGTAGCACCTTATCCGAAATCCGCTCAGTTAATTACCCATGGGAAACCGCTAAGAGTGTGTTAAGGGCGCGGCCCCGAAAAGACGCTAATGCATTGGTTCCCAACACGACGTCGCCTACCAGCTTATCCGGAAGCCGGCTTCGGCCGTACGCTGGGGCGCGAGGTTAAAGACGCCAAGCGCGCTGTGGGCGGTCTCGACCCTTTCGTCACCGAGATTTGATACGCCCGCAAAGCATTCGGCGTGGGCCGAGACGACGAAGCGCGCGGACAGGTCAATCACGGCGTAGGAGGAGAGGGGCAGCAGGTTCTGGTCGTCGTCAAACTGGGCTCCCGATCCCCGGGCGCGAAGCGAAAGTACGAGGGTCCGCAGCGGGTGCCAACGCACGCCGACCGACGCGGTCCAGCGCGGCACCTGGGCGAGCGTGGTGCCCACGAGCGCGGGCGCGACCGGTGCCGAGTCGACCATGGCGGATTCGCAGACGGCCGACAGTTCGAAGGAGAGGGTGGGGAGCGGCGCCCACGTGGCGGCAAGCTGTGCGCCGCGGGTGTCTACGCGGCCCAGGTTTAGGCGCTCCTGTCCGATGGAACCCGCAGGCAGGGTTCCAAATAGCGGGAAATTCCCGGGTCCCTGCGCGAGGGTCACGTTTGCCACGGGATTCTCCATGCGCGCAGCAAATCCGGTGAGGGAGACGCTGGCCGCGCCGCGGGTCCAGGTCGCGCCGATTTCCCCCGTGTCGGCGTGCTCGGTGGAGAGGGCGGGGTTGGCGAGGGTGGTCGTGTTGCCCTGCCGAAAGGGGCGATAGAGCTCGTTCAGCGTGGGCTGCCTGAAGGCGTGCTGGGCCGCGGCATGGATCCGCAGGCCGTCCGCGGCATCCCAGGTGAGCCCGGCGCTCGGGCTAAACTCGAAGCCAGAGCGGTCGGGGTACAATGTCTGAAGGAGGAGCGCCCCGCTCGAGATTTGGGTGTTCCTGAGGTGGCCGTCGGAGTCCTCCCAGTGGTCGATTCGGGCGCCGACCGTGGCGCGCACCCCCGGGGCAAGGGCCTGTGCGCGCTCGGCGAAGAGGCCCACGAAGTCCTGCCTCCCGCCCGCGAAACGCTGCTCCGTGTAGGTGCCCTTTGAATACAGGAAATCCTCGCGCGTCTCCCCGTCCACGTCCCGGAAGTCGCCGCCAAAGGTTGTGGATCCCCTTAGGGAATCCTTGAGCGTGGCCGAGGCTTCAAGGCCCACGGCAGTCGCGGGAACGGCAAATTGGAGGCTTGCGGGTGTCTCCCCTGTGCGCGCCGTGTTCACCGAGCTGAAGGACTGCGAGGAATCCTGCCCCTGGAGGTAGGCGGTAGCCTCCCATGACCCGTCCGGTCCCGCCTGCCCGGAGAGCGCGATCGATCCGAAGTCCTCGCGCAGCCGGTTCTGCTGGTACGCGGTCCCGTTGTCCCTCCATTCTTCATACCTACGGAGCGTCACCACCATGCCCACATCCCGGGCTAGGGGACCGCGCCAGCGCGCGGACTCGAGATTGTGGCGGCTGGCCGCATCGATGTCGACGGGTCCCCGGTTCTCGGGCGCCACGAGGTTCGTTCCAGCCGTCGAGAATGCCTCTCCCCGAAGTTCCAGTATCCCGGGCCCGGCTGCGACCGCCTGCGTCAGGTCTGCGGTTTCCGTGCTGAAGTCGGCCGCGCGGACAAGCGCGTAGCCGTCGCCGGCCCGCGGTGCGGCCGAGAAAAGCTGGATCACGCCCGCGAGGGCCGCATTTCCCCAGGCGGTGGCACCGCCGCCGGGCACGATCTCGGCGTGGTCAAGGGACTCGGCCGGCACAAGGCTCCACTGAACCCAGCCGCCGAAGGGGTCGTTTAGCGGCACCCCGTCTAGAAGGACGAGGGAGCGGCTGGCCCCCGAGGGTCCCAGGCCCCGGAGCGAGACGCCCTGGGACGTGGGATTGGCCGTCATGCTGTCGTTGCGCCGGAAGAGGCTGAAGTCCGCCGAGGAGCGCAGGGCGTCGTCCACGGTGGCCGAGAAGGTGTCGTCAAGGGCCTCCCCGGGTACCACCTCAACGCTGAAGGGCACCTCCGACTGCGGCTCGGGGGCGCGCGTCGCGCTCACGGTGAGCGGGTCCAGGGTCTGCACCTGGGCGCGGGCCGTGAGGGCCACAAAGAGCGCAAGGGGTAATAGGGGGCGCAAGCAAGCCCTAGTTAGTGAGGGCCCGGGCAACAATCAACAGGCTTGGGGTTTTTTTGTAAATGGACGTTGAAGAATCGGTTGCTGCACGTATGTTCCGCGGTCCCGACACCCTAATGGCGTTTGTTACCCCCTCAACCGCTGCGGAGAGCTACGATGTGATCGTCGTTGGATCCGGCGCTGCCGGGGGACAGGCCGCGTACACGCTCACGATGGAGGGGGCGAAGGTCCTCATGGTCGAGGCGGGTCGGAACTACGACCCGAGGACTGAAACGCCCATGTTCCAGACCAACAACATGGCGCCGCTCAGGGCCGCGGCAACCCCCGACAAGCCCTACGGCTATTACGACGCCACCGTGGGCGGCGGCTGGGACGTGCCGGGCGAGCCCTACACGAACGCCTCGGACGACGAGAGCCGGCAGTTCATGTGGTACCGTGCGCGGATGCTCGGCGGCAGGACCAACCACTGGGCGCGCCACGCCCTGCGCAACGGCCCCTACGATTTCAAGCCGAAGAGCAGGGACGGTCTCGGGTTCGACTGGCCGATCTCCTACGAGGACGTCGCTCCCTACTACGACAAGGTCGAGATGCTGATAGGCGTGTATGGCACGAACGACGGGCTTGAGAACACACCCGACTCGCCCGAGGGGTGCCTTCTCCCTCCGCCAAAGGCGCGGATCGGGGAGCTCCTGGCGCGCCAGCGAGGCCGCAGGATCGGGGTCCCGGTGATCCCCATACGCCGCGCCGTGCTCACGCGCCCGCTCAACCACCGGAGCATCCCCCCGAAGCTCCACCCCGGAAACCCGAAGGCGCAGCGGATCCTCGCCGAGGACATGCAGAACCGCGCCGCCTGCTTCTGGGCGACCTCGTGCGGGCGCGGGTGCGCGATCCGGGCAAATTACCAGTCGACGACCGTGCACCTTCCCCCGGCCCTTGCGACGGGCAATCTGGACATTCTCGTGGGAGCAATGGTGCGCGAGGTGCCGCTCGACGCAGTGGGGAGGGCGACAGGGGTAGTCTACATCGACAAGGCGACGGGCTCCGAGCACCGCGTGGGGGCGCGCGTCGTGGTCCTTGCGGCCAGCGCCTGCGAGACCGTGCGCCTGATGCTCAATTCCAAGTCCGGCCGCTGCCCCAACGGCCTTGGGAACTCGAGCGGGCTGGTCGGCAAGTACATCATGGACACGGTGGGGGCGGGATGGGGTGGCCAGATTCCGCTGCTTGAGGACCTGCCGCTCCACAATGAGGACGGCGCCGGGGGCCTGCATGTCTACTCGCCCTGGTGGCTCTACAAGGAGCAGCTGGCGGGCAAGCTTGGCTTTGCCCGAGGCTACCACGTCGAGTTTGGAACCGGCCGCGGGATGCCCGGGGCCAACGCCCCCTACGTGCACGACGAGGGCGGCCGGACCCGGTTCGGACCCGGCCTAAAGGAGGACGCCCGACGCTACTACGGCTCACAGATATTCTTCTCGGGCAGGGGCGAAATGATTCCCAACGAGGATTCCTACTGCGAGATCGACCCGAAGGCTGTCGACAAGTGGGGCGTCCCCGTCCTCCGCTTTCACTGGAAATGGTCCGAGCACGAGACCCGCCAGGCGGCGCACATGCAGCGCACCTTCGCCGATTGGGTCGAGGCCATGGGCGGGGTCAACCGCAGGAAGCCCGAGGGCGACGGGGGCAAGGTGATCGAGCCCGGGGGAAAGGTGATCCACGAGGTGGGAGGGACGATCATGGGCGCCGAGGCATCCAAGTCGGTCACGAACTCCTGGTCGCAGACCTGGGATGTCCGCAATGTGTACGTGGCCGACGGCGGCGTCTTCGCTTCGAACGCCGACAAAAACCCGACCCTCACTATCATGGCCCTTGCCTGGCGGACGGCCGACCGGATCCTGGATGAGATGAGGAGGGGAAATGTCTGACCCGGGGTCCGGCAGCCACCCGCTTGCGGCGCGCATGGACCGGCGCCTCGCGATCAAGTGGATGCTTGCCGCAAGCGCGGGAGCGCTCCTCGTGGACCCGCTCGGGCTCTCTGCTGCTGCTCCCGGCCCCGCTCCCGGCGGCTACGGCAAGGACCCCGACCTCCTCAAGGAGCACAAGCCCGGCGACTACTGGCCCCTCACCTTCTCCGAAGGCGCGCGACGCGACGTCGCGGCGCTATGCAACCTGATCATTCCTATGGACGACCGCTCGCCCAGCGCCTCTTCGCTCGGGGTCCATGACTTTATCGACGAGTGGGTGAGCGCCCCCTATCCGGCCCAGGCAAAGGACAGGACGATCATTCTGGAGGGCCTTGCGTGGGTGGACGCGCAGTCGAGGAGGCGCTTCGGCGTGGCCTTTTCCGACGCGAGTCCGGAGGAGCGCCTGTCCCTTTGCGGCGAGATGGCCCCGGAGGCTCCCGCCGGCTCCGAACTTGAGCGTCCCTCGCGGTTCTTCAGGCGCTTCAGGAACCTCACCCTGGCCGGGTTTTTCTCGACCCCGGTGGGGATGAAGGACCTGGGGTACGTGGGCAACGTCCCTCTTCCGCGCTTCGAGGGTCCGCCGGCTGACCTAGTCGAGAGGCTCGGGCTGACGGGCGAGGTCACCTGGTGATAGGCCTGCCTCCGAGGCCATGACGTTCGCGTTGGACATCCTTCCCCAAAAAAACCTCCCTTAGATCCCTCCTTGCCCCCAACCATGGCCCTTATCGACCCCGCATCGGCAGCACAGACCTATGACGTGATCGTGGTGGGTTCGGGGGCCGCCGGGGGCCAGGCCGCCTACACGCTCACGATGGAGGGAGCGCGGGTCCTGATGCTCGAGGCGGGCCGCAACTACGAGCCGCGCACCGAGAGCCCCATGTTCCAGACCCCGGACGCGGCGCCCCTGCGCGGGCAGGGGACCCCCGGAAAACCCTTCGGTTTCTTCGATGCCACGATTGACGGCGGATGGTCGGTCCCTGGGGAGCCCTACACGAACGCATCCGCCGAGCCCGGCCGCAATTTCACCTGGTGGAGGGCGAGGATGCTCGGCGGCAGGACGAACCACTGGGGAAGGATCTCCCTGAGGAACGGTCCCTATGACTTCAAGCCGAGGAGCCGCGACGGCCTCGGATTCGACTGGCCGATCTCCTACGAGGACGTCGCTCCCTATTACGACAAGGTCGAGATGCTGATCGGCGTCTACGGGACGAACGAAGGCCTCGAGAACACCCCGAGCTCCCCCGAGGGCGTGCTCCTTCCCCCGCCCAAGGCGAGGATCGGGGAACTCCTCGCCAAGCAGCGCGGCCGCACCCTCGGCATCCCCGTGATCCCGATCCACCGCGCCGTGCTGTCTCAGCCGCTCGACCACGTCTCAATCCCGGCGAAGCTCCACCCCGGAAACGCGAAGGCGCAGCGGATACTCGCCGAGGACATGCAAAACCGCGCCGCCTGCTTCTGGGCGACACCCTGCGGCCGGGGCTGCGCCATCCGGGCCAACTACCAGTCGACGACGGTCCACATCCCGCCCGCCATGGCGACCGGAAACCTGGACCTGATCACCAACGCCATGGTGCGCGAGGTGACGGTCGGGCCCTCGGGAAAGGCCACGGGCGTCACGTTCATCGACAAGACGACGGGCCGCGAGCACCACGTCTCGGCGCGAGCCGTGGTCCTCGGGGCCAGCGCCTGCGAGACCGCCCGACTGCTCCTAAATTCCAAGTCGGCCCTCTTCCCGGACGGCCTCGCCAACTCAAGCGGGCTCGTCGGCAAGTACATCATGGACACGGTCGGTGCCGACTTCGGCGGCCAGGTGCCGCTCCTGGAATCGCTGCCGCCCCATAACGAGGACGGCGCCGGAGGCGGGCACGTCTATGTCCCGTGGTGGCTCTACAAGGAGCAGGCTGCGGGCAAGCTCGGGTTTGCCCGGGGCTACCATGTCGAGTTCGGCACCGGCAAGATGATGCCGGAGGGCTACATTGACATGGGCGAGAGCGCGGACGGCCGGGCGACTTTCGGCTCCCGTCTCAGGGAGGAGGCGCGCCGCTACTATGGCTCCTTTGTTTCCTTCACGGGACGCGGCGACATGATCCCGAACAAGGATTCCTACTGCGAGATTGACCCCAAAGTCGTGGACAAGTGGGGGATACCGGTCCTTCGCTTCACCTGGAAGTGGTCGGAGCACGAGATCCGCCAGGTGGCCCACATGCAGCGCACCTTCGCGGACTGGATCACGGCGATGGGGGGAACCTACAAGACCCCGCCCGAGGCCGACGGGCGCAAGGCGATCAAGCCCGGAGGGTGGATCATCCACGAGGTCGGTGGCACGATCATGGGGGAGAAGGCATCGTCCTCGGTCACCAACTCGTGGTCACAGACCTGGGACGTGCGCAACCTGTTCGTCGCCGATGGCGGCGTATTCGCCTCCAACGCAGACAAGAACCCGACATTGACTATAATGGCGCTCGCATGGAGGACCGCCGACCGGGTCCTGGACGAGATGCGCAAAGGAAACATTTGAGCCCAAATTCGACCATGAGCACTCCCGACCCCGTCAGGATCGACCGCCGCATGGCGATCAAGTGGATGCTGGCCGCGAGCGCGGGCGCGATGCTCGCGCAGCGCCGCGCCTTTGGCGCCGCCGGCCCCGAGGAGCCGCAGCTCGGCTACGGCTCGGATCCGAACCTCACCAAGGCCTACAAGGCGGGGGACTACTGGCCCCTCACCTTCACCGACGAGCAGCGCCGCGAGGCGGCCGTCCTTGCCGACATCGTCTTGCCCCAGGAGGGCCAGTTCCCGAGCGCTTCCGCACTGGGTGTCGTCGACTTCCTGGACGAGTGGGTGAGCGCCCCCTATCCCGACAACGTGAGGGATCGGAAGATCGTGCTGGACGGGATGGCCTGGGTCCAAGATGAGTCCGTGCGGAGGTTTGCGAAGCCCTTCTCGGGAGCCGCGCAAGAGGACCGGATGACGCTGTGCGAGGAGATGTCCCGGGGCTCCCAGGGCCAGTCCGACGCGGGTACGGCCCACGGGTTCTTCAGGCTCTTTCGGAACCTGGTCGCCACCGGGTACTATACGACCCCGACCGGCATGAACGACCTGGGCTACGTGGGGAACATGCCGCTTGCAAAGTTCGACGGCCCGCCCGCGGAGCTTGTCGCCAAGCTCGGCCTGACGGACGAGGTCAAGTGGTAGGCGTTATACCGCCTTCGGGAGGGGCGATCCAAGCTCGATGGCGTGAGGATGGTGGCGCTTCACCTTGTGGATCTGAGCGCGCCTGCTGAGCATCCGGTCAAGCTTGTCCACCAGCAGCGCAACGGCCTTGTGGCACTCGTCGGATTCGACCGATGCGTTGAGCGCCGGCCCGTCGATTATGACATGGCCCTTGGCCTTGAACCGGGCGCCGAATTTCTCCTTGGGGTCGCATTCCAGTTCCACGCGCAGACGGAGGATCCTCTCCTCGTGTCGGAACAATCGGTCGGCTTTCTCCTGGACAAAGGTCTTGAGCGAGGGCGTCAGATCTAGGTGGATGCCTGAGACGATCAATTCCGGACTGTTTTGTCTGTTCATGGATGTGGCTTTGATTTTTGTTATACCCGCGCAGGCAGGGTTCGTCCCTGCTGCGAAAATTCTAAGTTCGAAAATCTGATGCCTTCGCCCGAAACCGCTCTTAAGGAATTCTCGGCGGTCGTCATCACGGGCGGATCTTCCGGTATTGGAAAATCATATATCGAACTGTTGGCAAAACTTTGCCCTGAACTCGCATTTTGCAACCTATCTCGGCGCAAACCGGACATAATTAACCCAAAGCTTAAGCTGCGCCACGTTCCGTGCGACCTTTCGAAGCCGGAGCAGGTTGCGAGCGGGATGTTGGAGGTCAGCGACTTCCTTGGGCGAGAGGCCCCTGCCGGTAAAATTCTTGTAATAAACAACAGCGGTTTCGGGATCTATGGGTGCTTTCCCGAACATGGCACTGCGCAGCAGCTGGAGATGGTCGACGTGAACGTGCGGGCCGTGATCCAGATCACCGGGGAATTGATGCCCGTGCTCAAGGCCCGTGGGGGAGCCGTGATCACGGTGGCGTCGACGGCAGCCTTCCAGCCGACGCCGTACCTGAGCACCTATGGGGCAACCAAGGCGTTCGTGCTCCACTGGAGCCTGGCGCTCAACGAGGAACTTCGCGGCACGGGTGTCAGGACGCTTGCCGTCTGCCCCGGGCCGACCTCGACGGATTTCTTCAAGAGGGCGGGGCTCGCCGAGGGCTCCGTCCCCAACATGTTCGGGGAGACGAGCGAGAAGGTCGTGGTGCGTTCACTGAGGGCGCTGGCCTCCGGGCGGTCCATGATCGTTAGCGGGTGGAAAAACAAGCTGATGACCTCCGTGGTTTCTTTCGTGCCGAAGCCGCTCGTTTCCAGAATGGCAGCAATCGCCCTCGCGCACTTCCGGATGAAGCAGGTGAAGAGGTGAAGGAACCCGGGATGGAGGGTCCGAGGGCCTCGGCGTGGCCGCGTAGGCTCACGCAGGGCCCATCGCGCATCATCTCGCCTGGGGAGCTTGAGTCCTGGATCCTCTTCGAGGACGAGCGGCTTCTCGTGGTGAACAAGCCGGGCGACGTCGTGTGCCACCCCTCGAAGCACGGCCCCTGGTCGAGCCTGGTGGGTGCGGCGCGGACCCGCTCGGGCCTCGGGACGATCCACCTGGTCTTCCGCCTGGACCGCGAGACGAGCGGGGTGATCGTCCTCGCAAAGGATCCCCGCATGGCGAGCAGGCTCCAGACCGCCATGCAGGACCGCAGGGTAGGGAAGGCCTATGTGGCCGTCCTCTCCGGGGAGCTGCCGGGTCCGGTACGGGTTGACAAGCCCCTGGGGACCGACACCGCGAGCCCCGTCTTCATGAAGTCGGCGGTGTGCGAGGACGGCCAGCCCTGCGTCACGCAGTTTGAACCGGTTTCCGTCACCGGGGAATTCACCCTAGCCCGGGTGACGACGGAGACGGGGCGCAAGCACCAGATCCGCGCGCACGCCCAGTGGCTGGGGCATCCCATCGTGGGCGACAAGATCTACGGTCCCGACGCCCGGCTTTACCTCGAGTTTATCGACAAGGGATGGAGCCCGGAGCTTGAGAAACGCCTGCTCTTGCCCCGCCAGGCACTTCACTGCTCGCGGATAGACCTTCGCCCCGCCGGCCTGGCATCGGTCTTTGATGCCCCTCTTCCGGGTGACATCGCGGCGTTCTGCCTGAGCCGCGGCCTCGATTCCTTGGCCGCTGGCGCGCCCGCCGGCTAGGCCGGCGGCCTCACCGTCCGGTCGATCGCTGCAAAGAGAGCCGACCTGTGGGCAGCCACGCGGGCGTCCAGGGTCAGGGAGGAGGGGGTTTCGGTCGTGTAGGAGAGCCGCGTGTGGTTCACCTGCAGGTAGATCGACTCCGGCCATTTCTCCCGCTCCTCGGGATTGAGCTTCGGGCGTATGACCCCGCCTCGGGCCTCCCTGCCCTCAATGACCGGGCTCATGTCGATCGGGCAGGATTTTGCTGCGCCCTTGAGCATGTGAGGGGCAAGGCTCGGGCGGCTGTCGGGGTTAAGCTCGTAGAGGTAGTAGCCCTTCGACTCCCAGTCCTCGTGGACGCAGATTGCCAGGTCGAAGTTGGGCTGGTGCCGGAGCCAGGCAAAGTGCGCGCGGACCTCGGGGGCCTCCAGGTGGCGGTAGTCCCTGTTCAGGTCGATACCGGTCGCGTTCTCGCGGACCCCGCGTGCCAGGCCCGCGGGATTTAGCATGGGGCACAGGAACCACACGGCTCTTCCGTCCAATTGGCCCGACTCGATCAGGGAAAGGAGGGCTAGGGGAGGGGCGGGCTCGTCCCCGTGGATTCCGCCGGAGAGGTAGATCCTTGGCCTGGGCCCCGGGGCGCGCTTAGTAAGCGCAAAGAGAGGTGCCCCTCCCGCCTCGCCAAAGGCCTCGTACCTGAACCCGGCTTTCTCGCCCGCGGTCTTTAGCTTTGCGGCGAGGGCGGCAGGATCCAAGGGTGCGGCTTTGACAGCTGTCATGCGATGGTTCTTGCTGGCCCCCTGCTCGAATCACAAGCCGCAATACGCAACCCCCCTATGTCCCAAGTCCGAGTTCGCTTCGCACCCAGCCCGACCGGATTCTTCCACATTGGAAGCGCCAGGACCGCCCTGTTCAACTGGCTCTATGCCAGGCACACCGGCGGAGTCTTCATCCTGCGGGTCGAGGACACCGACCAGACCCGAAACAGCGAGGAGTTCCTGAACCTGATCTACGACAGCCTTCACTGGCTGGGCCTAAGCTGGGACGAGGGCCCCGGCGTGGGCGGCGCCTACGGCCCCTACCGCCAGAGCGAGCGGGCCGAATTCTACCGTGAATACCTGGAACGCCTGAAGGCCTCGGGCAGGACCTACGAGAAGGAGGGCGCTCTATTCTTCCGGATATCCGGGCAGCCGCAGGTGATCGAGGACGCGATCCGCGGCCGGGTCGAGCGCACCGAGGAAAAGGACTTTGTGATCGTCCGCTCCGACGGCAACCCGGTCTTCCACCTCGTGAACGTGGTGGACGACATCGCCATGAAGGTCACCCACGTGATCCGCGGCGAGGACCACCTCTCCAACACGAGCAAGCACACCGAGCTCTTCAAGGCGTTTGGGGCCCCGATTCCGATCTACGCCCACATCCCGCTCATCCTGAAGCAGAACGGCCCGGGGAAGATGTCCAAGCGCGACCAGGGCGCCCTCATCGAGGACTACCAGAAGCGGGGATTCCTCCCCGAGGCGCTCGTCAACTTTCTGTGCCTTCTGGGATGGTCGCCCAAGGACGATCGCGAGAAGTTGCCGATCGGGGAGATCGTGCGGCTATTCGACCTTCCGGGCGTCAACCAGAGCAACGCCCGCTTCGACGAGAAGAAGCTCTCGCACATGAACATGGTTTACCTCCATGCCATGGAACCCGAGCGCTGTTTTGTCTTCGCAAAGGCCTTTCTCGCCTCGAAGGACTTCTTTGCGGGAAATCCACCCGAGGACGGATACCTGCGCGATGTGATCCTGCTCTGCCAGCCGAAGATCCGCTCGATTGAGGACCTTCCGGGCTTTATTGGCTACTTTTTCGGAGAGGACTATCCGGAGGATCCGAAGGCGCGAGAGAAGATCTTCTCCAAGGGAGACCCGAAGACGCGCTTGGCCGAACTCGTGGCCGCGCTTCCCACTGCGGATTTTGGCTCCGATGCGGGCCTTGAGGCCCTGGTCCAGCAGCTGGCGGCCCAGCACGCGGCCGGGACCGGGGACTACATCCACCCGGCGCGCCTCGCCCTTTCCGGCACTTCCGTCGGCCCGAGTTTCTACGGGCTCCTCAGGGTGCTCGGGCGTGAAAGGGTGACACGGCGCCTCGAGCGATTCCTCGCATCGGCTTGACCTCCACTTTGGCGGACGGTTTGCTGACCCTTCAAGGTAGCGTTTGCGAGTGTAGCACAATGGATAGTGTAGTGGCCTCCGAAGCCATTGATCCGGGTTCGACTCCCGGCACTCGCACCATCTAGCATCTTAGAGTTCGTCGCCAGGTTCAGGCTCGACGTTTGGAACCTTTGAAAGGACCCGGCGAAACTTTGCAGCACTCGCATGGGCGGCACGCTCGGAGAGGTAGCGTTCAGTATCGATTGCGGAGAGTTTTTCTGCGATCGCTGAGCTAATCAATTGATTGATGGAAATCCCTTCGGTTTCGGCGAGGCGTTTAGCATGCCGATGAATGGAGTTGGGAAGCCTGAGGCTGAGGGTGCTCATAGGGATGTCTCCTTAATCAATTCTTTTGGACTAAGTACGCGGATTCCAAATTGGTCGCTTCCAAGAAAATCACGCTGATTAAAGGTTATTATCGCATCCGCTCGGCCTGAGACCGCCAATTCCAGAATCAAATCATCATCTGGATCAGGAAGGTGGGGTCGCCAGAGAAAATTGATGCGTACCGGATCGCAGGCCGACGCGATAAAATCGAGAAAGTCTTCGATATCTTTCGAGGTAAGATGCGGAAATTGCTTGGGCCGGCGCAACACCTCCTCGTATTCGAAAAAGACGGGTGTTGAGACCATTGGGCGAAGGTTAGAATTGGGTAGGGATTTGAGAATTCGATGCGAAGCGCCGGCCGATGAACGTAATGCCGAAAAAAGCACGCACGTATCAAAAACGACTCGCATGGTGGTATCATGGGTAATACCATTCTCATGTCAAGTTTGCCACGTTGCTCTGCGAGATCTTAACGCTTACGAGGAAAATTCCAGACGCGTGATGGCCGGCAGCCGTCGTCAAAACGTTTTACCGATAGATTCCGACAGAAGAACTTCCGATCCTTGCATACCGTTGCATAACGCCGGAATTCCGGAATGCAGCAACGAGCGCGATAGCGTAGCTTTAGGAAACGAACGGAAAAATCACGGTGGGTTCGACTCCCGGCACTCGCACCATGCCTTGGTCTGGCCCGAGCCAAGGTTCCAATTCCCACCGACGGCAGTCGGGCCAAGCGGAGAGCTAATCAGAAGTTTAACGGATCGAGGTCGTAGATCTCCAACAGAACATTTCCTGCCGTCCCATCGCCACTTGCCACCTGTACGGTGTAGCTGCCGGGAGGCAGATAGAGTGCCGTAGCGGCGTCATTGCTCCCCACGGTCAGGGGAAAAGCCCCTGCAATTTCAAAGTCCGATTGGAGGCTCACGGTCTGCGAGTTCGCGCTCCAGGTCTGGCTGAAGATTGGGGGAACAGATTTGCCCTGGGGCGAGACAAGGAGCTGGGGCAGCGCCATCGGGGACGGAACGCCAAATTGGGCAAGGCCCGGGCCCACGGCGCGAATCAGCACCTGTTTCTCGCTTGGCCCGGTGATCACAAAGCCGGCAACGATCCCCGTGCCACCCGGGCCGCAATAGGCGAGCGTCGAGACATTCGTGAGCCGTATGGGAGCGTCCAGTGTATCCGCATCCGCATCGTAGATCTCAGCCAATGCGACTCCAGAGTCCGACGGGTGCTCCGGGGTGACCGTCATCGTATATCCACCGACCGGCAGGGCGGTGGTCACGGCCGAATCCGCGCTTCCGCTGGCGAGTTGGAATGCGCCAACCGATTCCATTACTGAATCCAAAGTGGGGGTCTCAAGCCATTTGGTCCCGGAAAGGATAGGGGTAGCGCCGCCGGCCGGAATAAGGCTGAACGCCGGATCTGGGAGCGCCCCGGAAACTCCGAAGCTCGTGAGGGAGGGGCCAACCGCCCTCAACAGGAGTTGCTTGGAGCCCGATCCCCCCAAGACAAACCCCGCGGTGAGGGGGGCCGCGGCGGAAACCTGTGCTCGGGCGGAAAGGTTGACGAGGCGGCTCACCGCCGGAACGGCGGAGTAGGGATTATTCGGGGACTGGATCGACAGGAGCATCGAATTGGACGAGGTAGAACCCCCTGGGGAAGTCAGGACGACATAATAATACCCCGCATCGGAGGTCTGGACCGAAGGGATCTGATACATGAAGTCGGTCGCTCCCGGGATCGCGACGCCGTCCTTGAACCACTGGTAGGTCGGCAACGTGCCTGCGATTGCTGCATCGACCCAGAACAGTGCGAAGCCTCCCACCGAAAGATAACTGCTTTGGGACTGGGATGAGACGATAGGTGCGACCGGGAAAATGATGGCCTCGAAGGGGTCGAGGTTGGCGGGATCCCACTGCGCGAATTGCGCCGGATTCGCGTCCCGGTAGGCCAGCGGGACGATGGCCGCGCTTCGGTCGGTCAGACCATAAGGCGCGAAGACGGCAAAGGCATCGTCGGTCATCACGTCAAAGGGCGAGAGCAGCCGCCACCCCGGGGGGCTCAATACCTGCCCTGGACTTGGATAGACGCCCGGGCTCACAAACACGGGAGTCAGGTTCCAGTTGGCGCTCACGGCGAAATCGACGTTGATCGCCTCGCGCATGTCAGCATAGCCGACCAGGTCGCCAGCGTTCACGTGCGCGCCGACCTGGATCTTTGCCAGCGAGTCGCAGTGGAAAAGGGTGATCGTGAACGCGGGGTACCCGTCTGGGACGATTGAAACCTGGTTTCCTCTCGGTTCGCCGGTCGATAGGGGGCCGTCTGCAGTGAGTGCGCTGATTGTCCCGTTTGCCGGTGCATATTCGGGAAGTGTGTTCTGGCCGTTTTGCCCGAAGAGGTACTGGGGAAGCGGCTGGTAGTAATTCTTCATGCTCCGGTCATACATCTCGTATTGGTCGGAGTAGGGGTGGCCTGCGTTGGACCGGTACTTGGAGATCGCCACGATGAACTTGGGGTCGATCACGAAATGCGTGATGAACTGGGGCAGTGGGGCGGAGGGATCCCATGACGGCGGAGTCGAGGTGTCGGCACGGGAGAGGCAGCTGCTAAAAACAAACGCGGCCGCAACGAGCGCGGCCGCCGGGAGCGAACCGAGTGGGACGGGGGGCAGTTTCATTTTCTCACTATCGGATTGACAGGGGGTTACCTGAAGAACCCCAATAATGCAAGAGATTGGCATTAAAAAGCGACCGGCCGTTCGCCCCACCCTCAAACGGCTTCCGGACCGATTCCGGAGCTGCCGTAAATGGACGCCGACAACGGGTTTGAAGTCACCAAGCAAGCGATTGCGGAAATCGCAGCAAAGACTCGACGTACAGCCGACAAGGTCCACCAATGGTTCTGCCCCTTCCTGTCTGGCGAGAGCCGGTGCGCGTGCACCGGTCTTCCGCATCGATACCTCCGATGAAAACGATCCTACCCCTGCTCATGACATTCGCATTTCTCGGAGCCGCCTTGGCCGCCGATTCGCCGGCCTTGGTCCCGGCCCGTAGCATCAACCTGCTGGTGATCTCAAAGACGGCGGGCTATCGGCACCAGGCGATCCCGACGGGGATAAAAACCCTGGTCGAGATCGCCCAGGAGGCGAAGTGGGGCATCACCACCACGGAGGACACCTCACTTGTTACTCCCGGGTTCCTTGGACATTTCGACGTCATTGTTTTCCTCATGACCACGAAGACCATCTTCAGCCCCGATCAGAAGGCTGCGATCGAGGCATTTGTTAAGGGAGGGAAGGGCCTTCTAACGATCCACACGGGCGCGGATACGGAATACGACTGGCCCTGGTACAACAGCCAGCTGGGGGCCAAGTTCCTCGGGCATCCCCCGGCGCAGAAGGCCAGGCTTGTGATTGAGGACCGGAGCCATCCCTCAACGAGCTTCTTTCCCCTGGCTGAATGGGTCACTACCGACGAGTGGTACAGCTTTAACCGGGATCCGCGCCCCGACGTCCACGTGCTCATCTCGATCGACGAGTCGAGCTACAATGTCGACGACAACCGCTGGTTTGCCGGAGTGAAGCAGCGGATGGGCGACCATCCCCTCGTATGGTACACGCAGAATGACAAGGGCCGGGTCTTCCAGACCGCCTTGGGCCACACCGAGGAGCAGTGGGCCGATCCCCTCTACCGCGCCCACCTGAAGGGCGCGATTGAATGGACGGCCGGTCTCAAGTGATCCGGCCGCGCCCCTGATTCAAACGCCGCCGACGCGGTCAGCGGCGACGGGCAGGCGTGATTCCTACCGCCCGCGCGAATGCGTAGGCGAGAATCTGGTGGCCCATCTCCGTGGGATGCACCCGGTCGGGCGCGATCGCATTGTAATCCACCCGCGTCAGCACCCGGTCGATCGCCGCCTGTGTGTCCACGAGGAGGGCGTCGTGCCTTACAGCCAGATCCTTCACGACCTTGCCGTATTCGTCCATCATGACGCGCATGGGGTCAGAGCGGTCGCTCTGCACGTAATAGGGGGTCATCAGGACTAGGCCCTTCAGGGACGGTCGCGTGTGGGTGATCAGACGGGTGTAGGTCTCCCAGTACTCGTCCAGCGTAATCGCCGCGGCCAGGGCAGCCCTGCCGAACTGGCGCCACACGTCGTTGATGCCTATCATGACCGAGAGCCAGTTGGGTTCAAGGGCAAGCACGTCCCTTTCCCACCGCGCGGCAAGGTCCACCACCGTATTGCCGCTCACACCCATATTGGTGATCTGGATGGGACGCCCCTTAACGAAGGGTTCCAGCATGGTGGCCACCTCGGCGACATAGCCCGTTCCGAGCGACTGCTGGGAGCCTTGCCCAAAAGGGCGCAGGCGGCCGCAATCCGTGACTGAATCGCCAATGAAAAGAAGTCGGGAACCCGGGGAAATCTTCACCGCCCCATTCACCCGATACCGGCTCTCGCAGTCAATTGTGTCCTTTTTTTCTGTGTCCCTTCGGCGCGCCGCCTGCAAAGCGTCAGGTTTGCGCTTTGACAAATTGTGGGTTGAACCGACTGACTCATGGGGTCCGGGCACGGGCCCCAACCGTGTTTCAACATCCAGTGATGTCCTTCCTATCCCGCCGACCGGGCTTTTTCACCGCAATGGGTCTAGCCCTTTGCTTTTTCTTGGTATCAGTGGCCTTCCGGGCGAAGGAATTCGGCGACGTTATCCCAAACCAGCAGGATGCGATTAACTACATCCGCACCGTGCACCAATGTGCGGAGGCCGTGCGCTCGGGCAGCTTCTACCCCAGGCTGTCGAGCTTCGACGCAGGGGGAAGAGGGTACCCCGTTTTCCAGTTCTATCCCCCCCTGAGCTTCCTCGTCCCGGCCTATGTCAGCGTGCTTACGGCGAGCGATGTGCACACGGCGGTCAATGTCACCATCGGTCTCCTCTATGTCGCTACCGGATTCGCATTCCTGTCGCTCGCCCGGAACCTAGGCCTCCGCCGCGGCCCGAGCGTCGTCGGCGCGTTCGCCCTGCTGACCTTCCCCTATCTTACCCACATTTCGCTCCTCAACATTCCGATGTTTTTCGGTTTGTGCGAGCACGTGTTCCTGCTTGCGGCAGGGGTCTCCTTCCTGCGAAGGCCCTCCGCCGTGGCGGGAATCCTCGTGTACCTGGCGGCGGCGCTGCTTTGCCTCACCCACTTCCTTAGCGTCGTCCTCTATCTACCCTGCATCGCCATTTTCTGGGCCTTCTTCTCGGCGAATCTTAGCCCTCAAAGCGGGTTCTGGGGAAGAGCCCGGATTTGCCTCTTGGGTTACGGCCTCATCGTTCTGGGCGTCCTGAGCTGCGCATTCCAACTCGGCCCGACGGTCGACTATGGACTTCACCAGTACCTGCGGATGAGCAATCTCCTCAACCCCCCGCATGTGATGGCGGAGTTCGCGGCGCGGTACACCACGCTTTCAAACCTCCTTTCCCCTCGGCTCTCCGAGTCGAACTATCTGGGAGCACCCTTCATGGGGGAGTACGGCTTCCAGCTGGGTCTCGCCTACGTTGCCGGATTGATACTCGCGACCCGGAGGCTGGCTACGGTGCGGATGGGTCGCGCGAGCTTCGGCGCATTGCTTGCCATGTGTGTCATATCTATCGGCTTGATGAACCCGGCGGTAGTGGTGCACCTCCCCTCGGTGTTCGGGGTTTTCCAGTTCCCAACCCGGTTTCTTGCGCTCATCGCCGTGCCGGGTGCGCTTTTGCTGGCGTACTCGATCGATGGGCTAGCCCGGGCGGCGGAGGTCCGGTCGGCGGACCGCGGAATTGGCGCGGCGCCCGAGGGAGAAATCATGTTTGGAGCCACCGCGCTCCTGAGCGCCGGTGTAATCGCTGTTTCGTCTCTCGCCACCCAGTACCTCGTCCTTGAGGACAATGCGGCACTCACTGGATTTAGCAATCCCGTCAGGCTGGGGCAGCTCCTTGACCGGCCTGCCTCCACGTATTCGGAAGAATACCTTTTGGATGCGTACCACTTTGCGGCCAAGTTCAAGGGGCAGCCGCTCTACGGCGAGGCCCAATACTTCATCTATTGGCACCGAGGCTTTGCCGAAAACGACCATGTGTACCCGCTGCCCAAGGCCACGGCGCTGCCCGCGCACCTAAGCCTGCGCGCCGTGGGGCATGTCCCCGATGCCATAGTCCTTCCCCAGCACCTCGCGGTTTCCCTAAACGGAGTTCCCGTGGGGACCGAGGTCATAGCTCAGAGGGATTTCACGTTTGAGATGGCCCTGCCGGAGAGTATTCATGAGTTGGAGTCGATCTCCTACCACAGCGACCGCGCTGTCGACGTCGAGGGGCACAAGATGGTCGCCCAATTCTCGACGATACTCTTCGAGGGGTTCCCGTCCGCGCAGTCGGTGGTGTACCTGAGCGATGCGGAGGTCCACCCCACGTGGAAGCGCGGCTCGTTTAGTTGCACCATCCCGCGTGTGACCTCGGAAACCATAGTGGTCTTGCCGGTGCTCGCCTATCCCGGGCTGCAGCGGGCGACGGTGAACGGCGTCCCGATCACGCCGTTGCCGATCCCTCAGAACGATCGCGTGTATTGCGGGTTTAGGCTTTTGCCGGGAGAGAATTACGCGGTGACCGTGGTCTTCACGGGCAGCCCGTTCTGGAACCGAATCTCGTTGGCGGCATTCGCCGTGGCCCTGGCAGCTTGCGTTGCTGCCGGCACTCGCCGTCCGGTCGTGCGCTCCTCCTGAAACCTCAGCGGGCCCCAGAGGTGGTGCAACTGGCCCCGAAAGAACGTTTCCAGGCAGCTGCCAGGCGCGGGGGACACGAAGACGAAGAAGCTGTCCCGAGATGCTAATAAATCATTCCCTCGGTGAGCTTCTCTGGAGTTATGCCGTCCCGCGTCCTCATCGCTATCGGAAGGGTTTTCCGCGTCGCCCCGTCGAGGGGCACAAACACGGCGAAGTGAAGGTGCGGCCCCGATGAGAACCCGGTGTTGCCCGAAAGGCCGATCGGCTGGCCGGTCGTAACCGCGTCTCCCGGGGCCACGAGCGCCCCGTCCTTTTTCAGGTGAAGGTATTCGGCGTAGGTCCCGTCGCTGTGGCGGACGATGATGTAATTGGCGCTCGACATGAAGGCGGGGGTGGTGCCTTGCGCGTCCGAATCCTGCCGCACGCCGGTCACCACCCCGTCGCGAGCCGCGCGCACGGTCGTCCCGACGGGCATTCCGAAATCGTAGGCGTATTCGTTTGGGGATCCCTTAAAGTGGCTGAACGACCCCAGGTAGCCCTGAATCAGCTTATGCTTTTCCTCCGGGCTATACGGCAGCTCGTAGACCACGTTGGGGTCGGCGACTCCCCCGCGGGCCCCGTATCTCCAGTTGAAATGGTAGTTGTAGCGCCACGCCTGCGCCGGATCGGTGATCGAGAGCACCGCAAGGTCGACAGACGGCTGCTCCTTGATGTCGACCGTCAGAGGCAGCAAAGGCTCCGACGACATATTGACCAAGTCTGCAGTCAACGTGAGGGTGTACTCGAGCATGGTGTCGGATTTCGCGGTAAGGCGGACGACGCCGGGAGACACTACCTGGACGGCCACGCGGACCGATTTGTCCGCGCTCTGGGCCTGAGCCGGCGCGACAAGGCAGAGCAATAGGCACAAGAGGGGCAGGATCCTCATGGCCCGAAGGAAATTGGCGCATCTGCGGGGTCAACCCAATCCCGCGCCGTTTTCTCCGGGTGCGAACAAAACCGGTTGCAGGCCCGTTTCGAGTATCCGATACCTTTCGCTTGCAATCGCTCCAGCTTGCCCCTCCCGAACGCCGTGCCGCGTGGCGGGCCATTGGCCTGTTCCTGCTTATCACCGTGGCCCTGAGCGCGGTGTTTGACACCCTGATGGCCAGGATCGGCGTCATGACCCGGTTCCTGGTGATGGGGGTCATGTGGTGCCCGGGGGTTTCAGCGATCCTGACATGCCTCCTGCTCGGGCGCGGTGTCCGGTCCCTTCCCTGGAAGTGGGGCGCCCCGAAGTGGATACTGGCAGCATGGCTGCTACCCGTGGGATACGGCCTCGCGGTCTACCTTCCGGTGTGGCTCTTCTCGATCGGTGGATCGGGGTTTGGAAACCCGGAGACCCTCGCGCAGTGGTCGCTCGAGGTGGTGGGAAAGGGGCCGACAAGCCTCGGGGCTGCGATGTTTTATCTCTTCCTCCTGGCGACCCTGGGCGTGATCAGCTCCGCGGCCAATGCGCTTGGCGAGGAGATCGGCTGGCGCGGCTTCCTGATCTGGGAGATGCGAAAGGTGATGCCGTTCTGGATGGTGGGCCTTGGCTCGGGCCTTTTCTGGGGCGTCTGGCACTACCCGGGGATCCTCCTCGTGAACTACAACGCCGGGGAGGGCAGCCACTGGCTCCAGCTCGTTTTCTTCACGGCGTACATCGCGCCCTTGGGAATCACGTTTGCCTACGTCACCTTCAGGTCGAACAGCCTTTGGCCCGCCGCCGTTCTCCACGCGAGCCACAACCTGTTTATTCAGCGCGTATTCACTCCCCTCACGACGAAGGGACCCGGCACCCATCTCTACATCGACGAGTTTGGCTGTCTCATGCCGGTGGCTAGTCTCCTGCTCGCGCTCTATTTCCTTAGGCGGGCAAAGGCTTTGGGGCTGTGAGCCTGAACCGGTTGAAGGGAGTTGCCCACGGGCCGGCGGATGTCTGACCATGGATCGGCTACTCGAAGTTGCCGATAGCGCGAGACCAGGATGGAATCGACGAACCCATGCAGTTTTTTTGCCCGGAACCCCATAATTGCATGTGCTCCACACGATCAGCGATCCAGGGACACCCTTCATCCATCTCGAATTCCGGCCGCCCGCAAGGCGCCGAGCCCAAGCGCCGCGGCGCCGCGACCGTTCTTGCGGCCACTCTTCTGGCGCTTCTCCCGCTGGGGTTGGCCGGGGGCTCGATGGAAACCGACTTCCACTCCTGGGCGCCCACGCCGCCCATGGGATGGAACAGCTGGGATTGCTTTGCCACCACGATCACCGAGGCCCAGGCGAAGGCGGAGGCGGACACCATGGCAGCCGAGCTCAAGGCCCACGGATGGCAGTACCTGGTGGTGGACATCCAGTGGTACGAGCCCGCGGCGACCGGCTATGACTACAGAAAGGGGGCGGTCTTGGCGCTCGACTCATGGGGGCGGCTCCTTCCTGCAGAAAACCGCTTCCCGTCCTCGGCTGGTGGGGTAGGGTTCAAGGCCCTTTCCGATTATGTCCACGCAAAGGGGTTAAAGTTTGGCATCCACCTGATGCGCGGCATCCCGCGCCAGGCGGTCCAGATGAATCTGCCGATAATGGGAACAGGCTTCACGGCGCGCGACGTGGCCGACGTGGGGAGCACCTGCAAGTGGAACACCGACATGTACGGGGTCGACATGACCAAGCCCGGGGCGCAGGCCTACTACGACTCGGTCTTTGAGCTGATCGCCTCCTGGGGCGTGGACTATGTGAAGGTGGACGACATGAGCCGGCCCTACCATCTGCACCAGATGGAGGTCGAGGGGGTCCGCCGGGCGATCGACCGATCGGGAAGGCCGATCGTGCTGAGTCTCTCACCCGGGGAGACCGCCATCGACGCCGCGGACCACGTGAGCCGGCACGCGAACCTCTGGCGGATAAGCGACGACTTTTGGGACAACTGGAAGTCCCTGCGCGAGCAGTTTGCCCGCCTGGAGGACTGGAACCCGCACCGCATCCCGGGAGCCTGGCCGGATGCCGACATGCTTCCTCTCGGAGTGATCGACCTCGGCCGGCATTCGACCCACTTCACCCGGGACGAGCAGGTGGTGGTGATGACCCTCTGGTCGATCGCCAGGTCGCCGCTCATGTTCGGAGGCGACATGAAAAAGCTGGATCCGTTCACGCTGTCCCTCCTCACCAACGACGAGGTCCTTGCCGTGGACCAGAACAGCCTGAACAACCGGCCCCTGTTCGATGCGGACGGCAAGATTGCATGGACAGCCGACGTGCCCGGCTCCGCGGACAGGTACCTCGCGGTCTTCAACACGGGCGACCTTCCCGTCCCGGTCGCCGTGGACCTGGGAAACATCGGGCTTACGGAGGGAGGCCGCGTGCGGGACCTCTGGGCCCATGCCGACCTGGGCCGGGTGGGCCGTGCGTTTTCTCCGGTGGTCAACGCCCACGGGGCGGTGCTTTTCCGGATCGTTCCGGGTCCGTGACGGACCGGGTAATCCTTGCCAACGGGTGGCATTTAGGCCAATCAGGCGGGGTCAACTCCAGCGGTAACCTCGTGATCGGGCTGTCGGTTGCGGGGACCCTAACATGAATTCCATCGACAGCCACAACCCCGGCCTGGCCATGAAGAAATCGTTCGCCCTTGCGCTCACGCTTGCATCCTTGCTTCCCCTGTGTGCCCGTGCAGACGCCCCGGCCGCACCCGCCGACGCCGCCGCGGGCGGCCTCCGGTTCAGCATCATGGTGACCAAGTTCGAGAACCATGCCGGCTACAGTGGAAGCCAGTTCAACCTCTCCGACACGTGGGGGGAGATGCTCACCGACTCGCTCCAGCAGAGCGGCAAGTTCATCGTGCTCGGAGAGCAGGACATGAGGGATGCGGCCATGAAGGAGCAGGACTTTGCCAAGAGCGGCCGCGTCGCCGGGGGCGACAAGGCGCCCACCACGGGCAACATGACCCCCGCCCAGCTCCTCGTTAAGGGCGTAATCACCAATTTCCAGACGACCTCCGGCCAGCATGGCGGGATCGGGTTTGGCGGCATCAGCATCGGCGGGGGCGGGAGCACTGCCGAGATCAACGCCGAGATCTATGTCGTCGACTCGACGACCGGGCAGGTCGTCGCCTCAAAGAAGGTGCTGGGCTCCGTCAAGAGCAGCGGCCTGTCGGTGGGGTTCACGGACAGGAACTTCAGCGGCGACATGGGCGGCTTCAAGAAAACCAATGTCGGCACGGCGATGGAGAAGGCCATCGACGACGGCGTCGCCTTCATCATCACCCAAATCCCTAACCTCCACTGGAGCGGCAACGTGGTGCTCGTGAAGGGGCCCCAGGTCTACATCAACCGCGGCTCCCGAGAGGGCGTTGCCGCCGGCCAGAAGTTCAAGGTGGGCACCTCCGAGGTCCTGCGCGACCCGGCGACGGGCGAGACGCTCGACGTCGCCTTCACCGAGAAGGGCCAGATCCAGGTGCAGACCGTTAAGGAGAAGATTTCCATCTGCTCGATCGTCTCGGGTGACGGCCTGCAGAACGGGATGTCGGTGGCCCCGATTACGCCCTGACCTTCTTGGCGGCCCGCTTGGGCTTGACGACAAAGGGACCGAGGATCCCGTCCTGGGAGGGAGGGAAGCGGCCCGTCACGAGGACGCCGTCCTCGCGGTGCTCCTGCTGCTGGACGTGCCCGAGCGCGTGGAGGCGCGCGACGATGTCGTAGCGGTCGTGGGGAACCAGAAGCGTGACCGTCCCGTAGCCGTGGGCGATCATCTCGCGGCAGCGCTCCACCAGGGCATCGATTCCGGCGCCCGTGCGGGCGCTAAGCAATAGCGCATCGGGGACGGCCTGGCGCGCCGCCCTTAGCTCGACCGAGTCCGCAAGGTCGACCTTGTTGAAGACGTTCACCACGGGCCGGTCCCCTGCGCCGAGCTCCGCGAGCACGCTCAGGGTCGTCTCCCTGTGCTTCTCGAAGTGCGGGCTGGTGACGTCCACGACGTGGATCAGGAAGTCGGCCACGAGCACCTCCTCGAGCGTCGCCTTGAAGGCCTCGACCAGCCCGTGCGGCAGCCTCCGGATGAAGCCTACCGTGTCCGTGACGAGCAGCTTCTGGTTGCCCGGCAGGAGCAACTGGCGGGTCGTCGGGTCCAGCGTGGCGAAGAGCTTGTCCTCGGCCAGGACCGCCGAGCCGGTCAGCTTGTTCAGGAGCGAGGACTTTCCCGCGTTGGTGTAGCCGACGATCGAGGCTGTCGGAAGGGGGACGCGGACGCGCCGGGTGCGCTGCACGCCCCTCTGGCGCACGACCTCGGCGATCTCCTCCTTCAGGTGCGCGATCCGGTTGCGGACGACGCGGCGGTCCTGCTCAAGCTGGGTCTCGCCCTCGCCCCCCATCGCTCCCTTTCCGCGCTGCCGAGAGAGGTGGGTCCACGCGCGGGTCAGCCGCGGCAGGGAATACTCCATCCGCGCGAGCGCCACCTGGAGGACCGCCTCGCGGGTGTGGGCCCTGTCGGCAAAGACCTCGAGGATCACCTCCTGGCGATCGATTACCGCCATGCCCGCCAGTTCCTCCCAGTTGCGCTGCTGGGCGGGCGAGAGGGCCGAGTCAAAGACGATCACCTCGGCCTGGTCCTCCTTGGCCATCGCGGCCAGTTCCTCCGCCTTGCCCTTTCCGATAAAGAGCGCGGGCGAAGGGGAGCGGAGCCTGAGGGACACCGACCGGACAATGGAAAGGCCCAGGTTCTCGACCAGTTCGGTCAGCTCGGCCAGGAGCTCGTCACCCTCGCCGTCAGGCATGTCGGGCGTCTGTACGCCTATCAGGAAAGCCCTTTGGGCCTTGGGCAGGGTGGGTAGGAAATCAGCCATTTACATTATATAGGGGATACACCTTAGCATACATGGGCTTGCCCATGCCAAGGGGCCAACGTACCCTTCTCCCTAAATATGGCAACCTAATGCCCGCATGCTCCATACTCGTTGTCGATGATGAGCCCGGTATCCGGGAACTGCTGAGCATGATGCTCGAGGCCGCGGGCCACACGGTCGTGGTGGCGGAGGACGGGGTCCAGGCCCCGAAGGTCCTGGCTACCCACCCGGTCGAGGTGATCATCACGGATCTCCTCATGCCCGAGAGGGATGGCCTCGAATTCATCACCGAGGTCCGCAAGAAGTACCCCGGCATTAGGATCATAGCCATGTCGGGCGGCGGACACATCGCGCGTGACTCGTACCTGCGGATCGCGAAGAACTTTGGCGCGCATTTCCTGCTGGAGAAGCCGTTTAGCCAGGCGGGCGTGCTCAATGCGATTGAGACGGTGTTGAAGACACCCGCGGCCTGATAGCTCTAGCTGAGAAATACAGCGCAGACCGGCATCGAAACCTCGACGGTTCCCGGGATCCTGCTGAGGCGTCCCGTGCGGGCGTCGATTCCAAAGGAGCACAGGGTGCCCGAGTCCTGGTGCGCGCACACAAGCCAGAGGCCGTCCGGCGAGAGGGCGAAACTCCTCGGGCCCTTTCCCCCGCAAGGCACGACCTCGACCGGTGTCAGGGTTCCCGTGGCCTCATGGACCGCAAACACGGCGATCGTGTCGGGTCCCCGGCTCGATCCATAGACAAAGCGGCCATTGGGGTGCACCTTGACCTCGGCCGCGGTCGCCTCGCCGCGGTACCCCGTGGGTAGCACGGATACGGCCTGGAGCCTCACCAGGCCCCCGTTTGCGGGCAGGTAGTCGTAGGCCACGATGGTGTTGTCGATCTCGTTGATCGCGTAGGCGTGGCGGCCGCCCCTGCCGAATGCCAGGTGGCGCGGGCCCGCACCCGGCGAGGATTCTATGAATGGGGGATCGCCGGGCAGGAGCGCCACCTTCTCGCGGTCGAGGCGGTAGCTATAGATCCTGTCCAGACCGAGGTCGCACACGATCGCGTGCCGGGCGTCGGGCGAGAAGTTCGCGGAGTGCACGTGGGCGCTCGCCTGGCGGGAGGGGTGCGTCCCTCTGCCCGAATGCGCCACGACCCGCGGTGTGCCGATTGATCCGTCGCCGCCCAGGGGGATCGCTGCGGCAAGCGCCAGGTGGTAGTTGGCCGCCAGGGCTATCCTGCCGGTGGGGTCGACGGCGATGTGGCAGGGCGTGGGACCGGGACCGGCGGGCATCTGCTGGATCGGCTCAAGGCGCCCGGTCGCAGCGTCAGCCCGGAAGGAGGAGGCCCAGGAGTCGCCCGCACAGACGGCGTAGAGAAGGCTCCTGTCCGGGGAGAGGGCCATGAACGTGGGGTTGGGCGCCTCCGCCGCAAGTTCCGGGCCCGAGAGCGCCCCGGTGCCGGCGGCCAGCGCAAGCGTGTAGATGCCGCGGCTCGACGCCTTCGTGTACGTTCCAACCAGGAGGCGGTGCCCGCCGGGGTCGTGTGCCATGGGGACAGAGAACGCTATGGGCGGCCCGTGACAAGCCGGTTGCATCGGCCCCCTATCGGGCGTCATCCGGGAGCCGGATCGTCCATAGGGTGGCGGCGAGGGCCAAGAGACTCGCCGACAGGAGCGCGACCCGGTAGTCGCCTACCGGGGCCGCGAGCCCGAAGACAAGCGAGGCCGCCGCTGCCGCCAGGCGCCCGATATTGTAGCAGAAGCCCGCCCCCGTGGTCCTTAGGAGCGTCGGGAAAAGCGGCGGAAGGTACATGGTGAAGAGCCCGAATACCCCGGAGAAAAACCCCACTAGCGGCATCCAGAACCAGGCCATCTCGGGAAAGCCCCGGGGCACCCCGAATCCCCCGACCATGGAAAGGAACATCCCTGCGAACATGAGCATGATGGCGCGCCTGTTGCCCATCCGGCTCGCGAGCCAGCCCGCCGCGAAGTTTCCCGCGATCGCCACCACGTTAAGGAAGAAGAACGCGGCGGAGATTGCACGGGTCTCGTTTCCATGGGCGGCCCCGGAGATCTCGAGAAGCCGGCGCAGGTGCTGCGGGTGCCAGAATTGGAAGAGCCACCAGCCCGAGAGGCCGAGGGCGCACACGACGCTTGTGTTGAGGGTGATCGGGGCCACCTCCCCGCGGAAGAGATCCCGGATCCCTGGCCGTTTCGCAGTCTCCGACTCGGCACGCTTCCAGGCGTCGGACTCGGGCACCTGCGCGCGGATCCAGAATACCATCAGCGCGGGCGCCACACCGATAAGGAAGACCCACCGCTCCGAGGGCGGGTGGGGGAGGAAGGAGAGGAGGGTCACGAGCCCCGCGGCGACGAGGATCCCCAGGTTCACCGCGCTCTGGAGGACCGCCGAGAGCCAGGGCCGCCAATCCACCGGCCATGTCTCGGCCAGCAGGGCAGCGCCCACCGCCCACTCGCCGCCAATCCCCAAGGCCGCAAGGAACCTAAAGAGCATCAACTGGCCCCAGGTCTGCGCCGTGGCGCAGAGCCCCGTGCAGAGGGCGTAGGTGAGGATCGTCAGCGACAGGGCGCGGCTGCGCCCGATGCGGTCTCCCAAGCGACCGAAAAAGGCCCCGCCGAGCGCCCAGCCCACCAGGAACGCTGCCTGGATGAAGGCGCTCTTCTCCTTCACCGCCGGGTCGGCGCTGCTGGGGGCACCCAGCAGGTGCACCACCAGCGGCGTCGCCACCAGGGTGTAGAGGTGAAGCTCGAGGCCGTCGAAGAGCCAGCCGAGCCAGGCCGCTGCGCCTGACTTCCACTGACGCGGGGAGAGACCGCCAGTACGTTCCGTGCGGGCGGTCACTCCACCAAGGTCGGGCCTACTTCTTCTTGGCCTGGAGGTCCGCCACCGCGGCCTGAGCAGCGGCGAGCCGCGCTACGGGCACCCGGAAGGGGCTGCACGAAACATAGGAGAGCCCTATGCGGTGGCAGAACTTGACCGAGTCCGGATCGCCGCCGTGTTCGCCGCAGATGCCGAGCTTGATCCCCGGGCGGGTTTTCGAGCCCTTCTCGATGGCGATCTTCATGAGCTGGCCGACGCCCGTCTGATCGACGGAGGCGAACGGGTTCTTCTTGAAGATCTCCGCCTCCTGGTACGCGCCGAGGAACGAGCCCGAGTCGTCCCGCGACATGCCGAGGCAGGTCTGCGTGAGGTCGTTCGTGCCGAAGCTGAAGAACTCGGCCGTCTCTGCGATCTCGTCGGCGGTCAGGGCGCCGCGCGGGATCTCGATCATCGTGCCTACCGAGTAGGTGAGCTTGGTCTTCTTCTCAGCCTGGACCTTCTTGGCCACGTCGTGGACGATGGCGACCTGCAGGTCGAGCTCCCGCTTGAACCCGACGAGCGGGATCATGACCTCGGGCTTCGCCTTGAAGCCGTCCTTGGTTGCGTCGGCGGCCGCCTCGAAGACGGCGCGCGCCTGCATGGAGGTGATCTCCGGGTACTTGATCCCGAGGCGGCAGCCGCGGAAGCCGAGCATGGGGTTGAACTCGTGAAGCTCGTGGACCCGGTTGATGATCTTCTCGACCGGGATGCCGAGCTTCTTCGCCAGGTCGAGCTGCGACTCGGCCGAGTTCGGCAGGAACTCGTGGAGCGGGGGGTCGAGGAAGCGGATCGTGGCCGGCAGTCCCTTCAGGGCCTTGAAGATCCCGTAGAAGTCGGCCCTCTGGTAGGGGAGGAGCTTGGCCAGGGCCGCCTCGCGGTCGGCCGTGGTGTCCGCCAGGATCATCTCGCGCATCGCGTCGATCCGGTCGCCCTCGAAGAACATGTGCTCGGTGCGGGTGAGCCCGATGCCGACGGCGCCGAACGCGAGCGCGTTCTGCGTCTGCTCGGGCGTGTCGGCGTTGGTGCGGACGGAGAGGCGGGTCGCCTGCGAGCACCATTTCATCAGCTGGCTGTAGTTCTTGAACTTCTCGGTCGCCTGGGCCGCCTTGTCGCCGTGGACGAGCCCCGCGACGATCTCGGAGGGGGCCGTCTTGATCTGGCCGGCGTAGACGACGCCGAGCGTACCGTCGATCGAGAGGAAGTCGCCCTCGTTGAAGGTCTGCCCCGCGACCGAAACGGTCTTCTTGTCGTAGTCGATGTGGAGGGCGGCGGCACCGCACACGCACACCTTGCCCATCTGCCGGGCTACGAGCGCCGCGTGGGAGGAGACTCCCCCGCGGGCGGTCAGGATGCCCTCTGCGGCGATCATGCCGCGGAGGTCCTCGGGCGAGGTCTCGACGCGGACAAGGAGCGCTTTCTCGCCGCGCTTCTCGGCCTCGACGGCGCGGTCGGCGTTGAAGAAGACCTTGCCGGTCGCGGCGCCGGGTCCGGCGGGCAGGCCTGTCGCGATGACGGTGGCCTTCTTCACCTCGGCCAGGTCGAACACCGGGGCAAGTAGCTGTTCCAACTGGTCGGCCGGGTTCCTCAGGATGGCGGTCTTCCAGTCGATCAGCTTCTCCTTCACCATATCGATCGAGAACTTGAGCGCCGCCATTGCGGTGCGCTTCCCGTTCCGGGTCTGGAGCATGTAGAGCTTGCCGTCCTGGATCGTGAACTCGATGTCCTGGACGTCCTTGAAGTGCTTCTCGAGGATCGAGCGGACCCTCAGGAGCTCGGCGTAGGACTTGGGCATCTGGTCCTTCAGCTTGAGGACAGGCTCGGGCGTTCGGACGCCGGCCACGACGTCCTCGCCCTGCGCGTTGATAAGGAACTCGCCGTAGAATTCATTGGTGCCGTTCGCAGGGTTTCGGGTGAACGCTACCCCGGAGCCCGACGTGTCGCCGGTGTTGCCGTAGACCATGGCCTGGACGTTCACGGCCGTGCCCCACTCGGTGGGGATGTTGTACTTGCGCCGGTACACGATTGCGCGGTCGTTCATCCAAGAGCCGAAGACGGCTCCCGCGGCGCCCCGGAGCTGGTCCCAGGGGTCGTTCGGGAAGACCTTCCCCGAGCGCGCGAGGACAAGGGCCTTGAAGCGGACGACCAGCTCCTGCTGGTCGGCTGCCGTCAGCTTCGAGTCCTCGATGTTTTCGTGGTACTTCTCGTGCTTGTAGCCCTCGATCACGGTCTCAAACGGCTCATGGTCCTCTCCCTCCTTCTTCTGGACGCCGAGAACGACGTCGCCGTACATCTGGATAAAGCGGCGGTAGCAGTCCCAGGCGAAGCGCTCGTTCTTGGTCGCCTTCGCCAGGGAGAGGACCGTCTGGTCGTTCAAACCGAGGTTTAGGATCGTGTCCATCATCCCGGGCATCGAGTCGCGCGCGCCCGAACGGACGGAGACCAGCAGCGGGAATCCGACGGAGTCGCCGAACTTGTAACCCATGATCTTCTCCACGTTCCTCATGCCGCTATCCATCTCGGCCTGAAGGGACTTCGGGTAGGTGCGCTTGTTGGCGTAATAATAGGTGCAGACTTCCGTCGTGATGGTGAAACCGGCGGGCACCGGCAGCCCGATGCGCGTCATCTCGGCGAGGTTTGCGCCCTTGCCGCCGAGCAGCGGCTTCATCCCGCCGTTGCCGTCGGCCTTCCCGGCACCCCACGTATAGACGTACTTGGGAGCCTTGGGAGAGGCTGATTTCCTTGCGGAGGCCGAGGTCTTCGAGCTGGCCTTCTTGGACTTGGATTTTGCAGGCATGGGGGTGTTTGTGTATTAAAAAACCGCACGGTAGACGCCGTGCACGGAGAGAAGATTCCAAGGCCTCACCAACGGGCCTGTCAATCGTTCACGTTCGGTCGCGAAAAAGGTCGCCACCCCGGGGAACCCTTTCCAACACTCCAAACGTGCTGCCCGAAGCCGATCTACGCATAAAGCTGCAAGTCTTTGAAGGACCGCTCGACCTGCTGCTATTCCTCATACGCAAGAACGAGATCGACATCTACGACATACCCATCGAGTCGGTCACGAAACAGTACGTGGCGGTCCTGCGGTCGATGCAGCAGCTGGACCTTGAGGTAGCAGGGGAGTTTTTCGTGATGGCAGCTTCGCTAATGGAGATAAAGAGCCGCATGCTCCTGCCCAAGGGACAGCACGCGGTGGACCCGGACGCCGATGCCGAGGATGGCATGGATCCGCGCTGGGAGCTCGTCCACCAGCTCCTCCAGTACAAGAAGTTCAAGGATGCCTCCCAGCGCCTGGCGGAGATGGCCAGGCTCCAGCGCGACCTGATGGAGCGCCAGCTGTCGGGCCGGCCGGCCGACACCCTGGACAGGCCGCTCAGGGGCGTGAACCGGATCGAGCTTTGGAACACTTTCAACCAGGTCCTAAGAAGGCTCGCGGAGAAGCTCGTGGTCGGGGAGATCCATGACGAGGTGGTGACCGTGGCCGACCAGATGGAGTGGCTCCTTGAGCGCATGCAGTCCGAGAAAACCTTCATTTTCTCAAGCCTGTTCGACACGGGCGTCTCACTCAGGAGGCTTGTGGCGACATTCCTCGCCGTCCTTGAGCTCACGCGCCTGGGCAAGATTCGCCTCCGCCAGAACGATGCGTTCACGGACATTCTCTGCGAGGCGGCCCCCGACGAAAAGCCGCTTGAAACAACCGTCGACGCCGCCACGGTGGAATTGTGAGCAAAAAGAAACCAAAGAGGGGCCCGGCTGCCCTGATTGGCCTCGGCCTAGACAATGACGACGGCCACAAGCGCGTCACGACGGGCGAGCAGTTCGCGATCGTGGGAGGCTCGGCTGAGACCCACGAGCGAATGACGGAGACCGTCGTAAAGACCTTCGAGGAGCTCAAGCAGCGCGGCAAGCACCTCGCGGAGGTCCGGCCGAAGGAGCTCGCCGAGATTATAAAGAAGGCGGCCCCCCGCTAGGGCGCATTTGCATTTCCAACCTTAACCGCATATCCTACCCATCCATGTCCGACAAGATCACCGCCCTCACCACCGAAACGTTCAAGAACGCCGTCGCCACGTCTTCTACTCCCATCCTCGTTGACTTCTGGGCCCCCTGGTGCGGCCCGTGCAAGGCGATCGCCCCCGTGCTCGACGAGCTGGCCACCGAGTTTGACGGCAAGATCTCGATCGCAAAGGTGAACATCGACGAGAATGAGGCCATTGCCGCCGAATACGGCATTCGGGCAATTCCCACCATGCTCATCTTCAAGGGCGGGCGCGTGATCGAGCAGATCGTGGGCCTCCTGCCCAAGGCGGCGCTTAAGACAAAGCTAGCGGCCCAGATCTGAGGTTCCCCCGGGTCCTCAGATAAGGATTCCTGCAGCAAACAGCACGGCGTAGGCCGCCATGAGCTTAGCCGTGTCGCCTAGGAGCGCCACGAGCTGGGGCGGCGTGCCGGCGGGCGTTAGCCTCCTGAAGTGTGCGATTGCCGCCGGCAGGAGGAGAAGCGGCAGGAGGCATCCAAGTCCGTAGCCGGTCGCCGCAAACACAACGGCGATGGCAAGGGCAGCCGCCAGCGAAACGGCGAACTGCGCCCGAGCAAACCCTCGGCCAAAGCGCACCACGAGTGTCTTCTTGCCCGCCGTGGCGTCGGTCTCCATGTCCCGGTAATTGTTTACCAGGAGGATGTTGGCGGACAGAAGGCCCATGGAAGCGCCGGCCAGCACGGCGTGCGCGGACACCCGGAGCGCCTGCACGAAATAGGTGACCGTGACGGCGACCAGCCCAAAGAATACGAAGACAAACACGTCCCCGAGACCGTGGTAGGCCAGGGGGAATGGCCCCCCCGTGTAGGCGACACCGCAGGCGATGCTCGCAAGGCCCACTGCGAGCATCCAGGGGCCGCCCCAGTGAATGAGCCCGAGGCCCGACAGGAACGCCGCCGCAAACACCCCGGCCATCGCCCGGCGCATGGCCGCGGGGCTCACAAGCCCGGAGGCGACCGCCCTTTGGGGTCCAATCCGGCTCGGGGTGTCCGCCCCATGAACGAAGTCGTAGTAGTCGTTGGCAAAGTTGGTGCCCACCTGGACAAGAAGGGCGAACACCACGCACAGGGAGGCGGCCGCCGGGCTGAAGCGGTGGTCATGGGCGGCGATTGCCGAGCCCACGATTACCGGGGAGATCGCCGCAGGGAGCGTCCTTGGCCGCATCGCCGAGACCCACACCCACAGGGGATTCGGCACTTCAGGAGCGGGCGTCACGTTATGGAGAACCCCTGGAACTGCGGCGCGCGCCGGTCCGAGAGGCGCTCCACCTTGCGGACAAAGCCATGCATACGCTCCTCGACCGCCATTATGAATGAGCCGACCTCGTCCTTTGCCCCCTCGGCCTCGAGCTTCACCCTGCCATCCGGCAAGTTGCACACGTAGCCGGAGACCTCGAATTCCTTGGCGACTTGGAGCGTGGCATAGCGGAAGCCTACGCCCTGGACACGTCCGGTGAAGAGTGCGGTCTCATGGTGGGTCTCTGGCATGGAATCGGCTCAGGCTAGGCGCTACCGTGCTACCCCTTCAACACACAAACTCCCTCTCGATCCGGAGCCGAACCCCGGGGATTTATTTATTTGATTAACGGGAGTTTCTGCGCGACAGTCCCCGGCAACAGATGAGCGATTTCGATTCTGACAACCTCTCGGAAAACGAGTGGGAAGAGAACGGTGATCTTGCTTGGAACGAATTTGACTGGGAGGTCTATCTCAGGGAGCAGGAGAGCGCCATTCACCGCTACCTGGGCTTTTATGAATCCCTGAAGCCTGGCCCCGACAGGATCGACGAGGTCGCCGACAAGATGGGATGGGACCGCGCGGATGCCGAGGAGGCCGAGGAGCGCGAGAGCCCGGAGAAGGTGCTTTTCTCGGACGAGATCTACACGCTCCAGAAGAATCCTGTCTACATCGCGACAAAGGCCCTGTTCCTGAGCCTGCGCCGGTCCTGGGAACTCACGAGCCTGTCGCCGGGGAAGATCCCGCAGCACCTCTCGATTACCTTCCTCTCGTCGCTTCACCGGTGCGAGGAGCAGGCGGTGATGGCGATCCACGCGCTTGATTTTGGGGACTACGCGATGGCGATATGCCTCTTCAAGAGGGCGCTCGCCGCGCTCAACGCCTGTTTTGCCGTCGTGGGCACCGCCGAGGCCGACGGCATCGAGGCGATCCGGGAGCTGCGCGACGACATGCGTATCCGGCTCTTTGACCTGCGGGAGATTTGGCTCCGCGTTATAAGCGACTGCCGCGAGGACACCGATCCCGAGGCGGACGACGAAACCTGAGTCAGGGCGGCGGTATTTTGGGGTAGCCCCCTTTTCCACTACCCCGTGGATTCGAGCCCCTGGTTTTTCCCCGGCTCGGCGGTCAAGGCTGTGGCATCGACCGCTCGTAGCTGTTCCGCCTCAAACGGCTTTGAGAGCAGGTGGTACAGGCCGTCGTTCACGCCGTCCAAGAGGCCCTGGTCCATTGCAGGGGCCGAAACGATCACCACCCGGCAGCCGGGGTTCTTGGCTCGCGCCCGGGCGATGATTTCCGTGGTAGAGAGTCCAGGTGTGGTGCCTTGGACGACCAATGGTCCTGCGGGATCCCCGCGGGATTCCAGCGCCTTCTTGCCCGTCCAACGGTTTTCCGCCCTTAGCCGACTAAACGGACCGTTGGGCGACGGGCGAATCATGACGGGCTCCCGTCTGACCGGTTGTGCGACTCGAGACAATTCCGAAACCGGGGAGGGCGCGTTTATATCAGAGGTCGCCATCAATGGTGCAGTTTAGTCGTCTTTAGCGGGTGCCTTATATGCAAGGAACCGGTCCCCCAAGGTGTTGCTTATAGACGACGCGCACCGCGTAGCGATCCGCGGTGCGATTCCTAATATATTGGGGCGCTGATGCCTTAGCATCCACGCAACGGTGTAAACGCCCAGAAATTTCCCGCTGTAATGGCTTACGGATTGGTTGGGGTAGGGCCTCAACCATCCTAAGTGGCCTCCCCCTACAGCCTGGGGCGGCGTTTCCAAATACTGCCTTGCTCTAGGGCCGCCGTGCGCATTGGCTCCGACGCTGTGAAACGGACCGAGCCTAGGTGGATGGGGGCGACGATGTGCCTAGCCAAGTAATTTGCTACCAGGCCATGATTGTTTTGGTGAGGAAACAGATCACCGCACCCCTATCCGAGAGCTAAAGACTTCAACGTTTGGAAACCGTTTTCGATAACAGGCCTCACGCAATGCCAAGACCGGTCACTGCACTTATTGTCGACGACGAACCCCACGTGATCGTGCTGCTCCGGGGCTTCCTGAAGCAGCTTGGCGTTAAGATCATATGGGAGGCCGTCGACGGTTCCGAGGCCCTCGACAAGGCAGCGGCTAACAAGCCCGACGTCGTGCTTCTGGACATCAACCTCCCGCAGCTCGACGGACTTGAAGTCCTCGCGAAGCTCAAGGCCGCAAACGCGGATATCCACGTGGTTGTCGTCTCCGCTCAGGGTACGCTAAAGACTATGGATCGCGCCCGTGAACTTGGCGCAGAGGGATACGTGCTTAAATACGCCCCCAAATCCGAGGTGCTCCAGATGCTTTCCGATGCCTTTGATGGCATTGCTGGGAAAACGGGCGTCGCGGCCATCACGGAAGGGGAAAAGGACGCCGATGGCGGGTCATCCAAGGTCGCGGACCTGACGGGCGAGGGTGTCGTAAAGCCCTGACTCTCAATTCCGGCCTCGGGTCGCGCACACGCTCAACTTCGGGCGCCGCTTGCCGAAATACTGCCTTGCTCTGGGGAAGGCTAGGGCATTGGCTGCATCCCTTGGTAACGGAGAGGTGCCTGAGTGGCCGAAAGGGACGGTTTGCTAAACCGTTGTACGGGTAAAACCGTACCGGGGGTTCGAATCCCCCTCTCTCCGCCATTTCTATATCGGTCCCGGCTCAAAAATCTGTTCAAGCGGTCGCTTGAACAGCTGACTAATCTT
>Ga0302320_10001734_pt1 | contig 52160 bp, 54 predicted proteins | sample Bog_T0_3_FD_202130 | JGI IMG/M metagenome (GOLD analysis project Ga0302320, IMG submission 202130) | Peat permafrost microbial communities from Stordalen Mire near Abisko, Sweden - Bog_T0_3 | ecosystem: Environmental > Terrestrial > Soil > Wetlands > Peat | place: Sweden: Abisko, Stordalen Mire...
TGGTGCCCAGGAAAGGACTCGAACCTTCACGTCCTTGCGGACACTGGCACCTGAAGCCAGTGTATGAAGTTCAGTGTCGGAGAACCGCCAGGTAGCGACGATCCTGACGACGAGATTCGTTGCTTACCATGCCAAACCCAGGGCGCTGACTAAATTTGGCTCCATTCAACCTAACCGAATCGCTTCGATCTCGCCAGACCGTCTAAAACTGACCCTGCTCATCCACAGTTCTCGGCGAATAAACGTACCGTATTCGTACCAAAACGTAGGTTTGACTGCTCCTTAGATTCAAAAACTGGCTGCCGGACTAGGACACTTTTCAAACCTTCGGATCCGATCCCGATATCAGTGCATAAAACGAGTTATTCTCCCGGGTTGGTAATCGACTCCCTAGGAACTCGCTCACCCAATTTCCTGCGTCAATATAGAATTTTCTTTAAGGGAAGGTACTCAAACCTGCAAAGCAAACAGGAATTCTTCGGACTGCCTTTTGGCGATGAATTGTTTGGCAGACCACCGCTCAAGGACGCGAGAACATGAAGGGCCGCGGAACCAATCTGGGGGTTGATGCCCACCAATTTTCTATCCTTTTCCGGATGTCAGGTCGTCGTAGAATGGCTGTGTGCTTTTGGCGCTTGCTTGTTTGGGAATGTATTTGGAAACTAGCTCGAATCACGCGCGAGTGTCGCGGGCTGCGTTTTGCCATGCTTTGAGGCGAATTCAACACAGTCCTATGCACATGGCAGGGTCGCCGAGGGACACGGTTAGCATCTGGTCTGGCCTCCGTGGTTGGACCAGGGCTGAGGTCAGGGCTGAGGTTGGGCGACCAGACGAAGTTGACTCTCACGGCAATTGGTGCTACGGAACGAATGGGGCAGAGTCAATGGCCACTCTTGGAACAGTGGTTTTTGAAAGAGGCAGGGTGTCTCACGTATACGGGGCGGAAGAAGAGCCGCCACCGGTGAGCGTCATCAGTGAGGCAGGGTTGGTGGCAGGCATGCGTGCCCTGTTTCGCAACAAGCAAGGTGATGACCGTGCAGCGGATGAGGATCCGCTTCGGCTTATTCGGGCAGCGAATCTGCTGATCGCGATGGGGCAGACGAAGGCGATTGCTGTCCTCGATGAGTACGCACGGATTTCTTCCGGGCAGTTTGACGATGTATGGCTTTACTACCTGGTGCGGGCGGCGTTCACTTCGAAGCTTGCGGGCGGAGAATTCTTCCTCCCATGGGGCGGAATGATCAACCCGATTCCAGAGGCTCAACTGCGCAAATGGCCAACGTACCCGACGGTTGTCATCGACGACGTCCCCTTCTGTTTTACGCGGAGCGAGATCATGAACGGGTTCGCCTCGCGGTTTGAGTGGTATCTACTCGACCATCAGAATGAGTGGTTACTCCGGAAAGAGCCACTTGTTCCCCCGGGGGATCCGTTTCTTTGCTATCGGAAGCTCGTTTCGTCGCAGGTCTGGGCCGTAATCGCTGAATACAGTCAAGGTGGATTCTCACCCCAATCCACCAGGGATATTGAGAGGCGCACGATTGCTCAGATTCTATCCCTGGTCAGGGATGTACTTCGCGCCCCACAGGAACCAAGTGGAATAACTGCTTCAGATTTTGAGCGCGTCCACAAGCGTTTTTTGTCGCTCGGTTGCCGCTGGGAAGCGAACCGGCAGTCTTATTCTCGATGATGAGGGTCAGGCAAAGTGTGAAGACGGTTAGCGATCGATACTCGGATTGTTGCCCAGATACGTATAATCACCTTGTCATCGGTGGTTGCGGTTTCTGCGTGCCAGGGAAATGATCTGAACATGCTCATTTACTCGCTGCTTTGTTGCTTTTCTCTTCTTCCTATCGAAAGGTTTCAGCCAATCGATCACCCAACGTTTGAAGAGGGAAAGCCTACCGAACAGATCCAGGTTAATCGGAGATTCTCCAAGAAAGGGAATGTGCAGACGATCTTGATCCCTTCGGGTCCCTTCATGATGGGCGGAAAAGGTTTTAACGAAGCGCCACCGCGGAGAATCTTCCTCGACAGTTACTTCATCGGCAAAACCGACGTAACAGTCGCTCAGTTCAAAGCCTATTGCATCGATAAACATATCGACTTCTCGAAGTTTGAGAAGCCCATGTGGGGATGGATTGACAACCACCCAATGGTAAACATTACTTGGCAGCAAGCCCGCGATTACTGCAAATGGGCAGGAGGAGATTTGCCTTCTGAGGCTCAATGGGAGAAAGCTGCTCGAGGCGAGGACGGCAGAATATATCCATGGGGAAACAAATTTGATCGCCGCCGCTTGTGGACAAGTAAAACGGACAATGGTCAAGCAAGTTCCACGGTAGCTGTCGGCAGCTTTCCGACGGGGTCAAGTCCATCAGGTTGCCTAGATATGGCAGGAAATGTTTTGCAATGGTGCTTGGATTGGTTTAGCGTTGACAGCTACTCAAGTCAGCCGAGCCGCAATCCTCATGGACCCAAGTTTGGAGGCATGCGTGTCTTGCGCGGCGGATCCTTGATCAACTACGATCCCGACAATTTTCGGTGTTCGCATCGATACTACGATGTTCCTGCGAATCGCAACTTCTATACAGGCTTCCGCCTCGCCGCTCCCCGTTAACTACGTGTCATTTCCCTCATTCGACAAACTTTGTTAACTTTCGAGCCATGGAGCACCGCACTTCGACGAGGTCATGTGCGGTGCAATGCCAATTTGGAGCGAATGAAAGTCAGAGGTTAAATCGAACCCTTATTCTGTTTGACCGGGTCAATAGGTCCAAAAAAACTGGCTGCCGGACTAGGATTCGGACCGTGGTTGCCGTCGACGTCTGATCGCTCCACAACAGTTTTCATGCCAAATGTGCCCCCGCAACGGCAAGAATCGAAAGATTCGATCTCGCTGGGAAGCCCTTGACCAGCACAAACTGAGGTGAAATACACGGTCTCATCGGTTTGCCCCGCTTCGGTCATATCCGTCGCCCGCCACACGTATGAACAACTGCCATCTTCGCCTGAGTTCTACAAAAAATGGCTGATTGATCCCGGGGCAATCGGACCGTGTCATCATCCGGCAGCCAAGCTATCATTTTCATGGTGAGCGTACAACTGACAATTGTAATGGAGAAGGGCGAGGACGGATTCTGGGTTGCGACAATTCCTGAAGTCACCGGCGCATTTTCGCAGGGTAAGACGAACGCAGGTGCTCGACGAAATGTGATTTCCGCAATGGAATAACTCATGTCGGCACGACGCGAATTCGCCGCACGAACTCACCGCCCCGGGGCGATAGTCGAGTATTTGGCTTTGCTCACTTAGTTTCCGGATGGAATCGGTATTCCAAGCTCTCGGCAGATCTTCTTGACCAAGAATCGATCAATCCTCAGATGGCAGGGCACGTGTGACGTCATTTGCGTCACGGGGTTGGATCAGATCTCATATTTCCCCTGTCGAATGCACTCGCACCCTTGCGCTGCCAAGTACCTGACCAAGTCAGATTTGCTCACTTAATTGCGAACCTCAATATGCAGGGTGCGGTCCGAATCATCGAGTGCTTGTCCTCGAACGAAAACTCCAGAAGGACGTCCCCGTGTCGGTGGATTCATAGCAGGGCGTCGGCTCCGCGTCCTTCTTCCGCATCCCCGCTCACTTGGACATCGACAAGGCGAAAGCCGAGGACAACTAGGTTTCGGGCTCATCGCAACAGGTTGACGGGATGCTTGGTTTCAAAAAACACGCTCGACCGCATAGGGTCGAGCGTATTAGGTTTCTTCTCGGGCTATTTGGCGCCGCACCTACCGACCAGTGGGGATCGAATGGCGCTCTTATGTGTCGCCGGGCTCTGGACGCCTGAGTACCACATGGGTCGCTTTCTCCGACGCAACGAAGCGAACGACTTCGTATCCCAAAGAACGTAGGTCAATCCCCTCGAACAGCCGCTCTCCCGTGCCAATCAGGACAGGCGAGATGGCGATGTGCAATTCATCGACCAGGCCCGCACGAACGTATTGCTGGATCGTATTGGCCCCCCCGCCTATGCGCACGTCCAATCCGTTGGCTGCTTCGCGCGCCAGGTCGAGCGCCTCGTGAATGCCGCCCGTAACGAAATAGAATGTCGTTCCACCTTCCATCTCCAAAGGTGGGCGCGAGTGATGAGTCAAGATGAAAGTTGGAACGTGATAGGGTGGGTCGTCCCCCCACCAGCCTTTCCAGTCCAGGTCGGGCCAGGATCCGCGAATCGGTCCGAACATATTTCTTCCAAGAATCCAGGCGCCCACGTTCTCAAAACCTCGCGCTGCGAACTCCTCATCGATCCCCGTCGTGCCACCCTCGGCCCCAAATATCATCCGTTGGCCCGTGCGAGTCGAGATTAACCATTGATGTAAACCTCTCGCGCCCTCGCCCATCGGATTCTCGATGTCCTGATTCGAACCAGCTCCGTATCCATCAATCGAGATGGTAAAGCTCTCAACTCTGACGCGTGTCATTTATCGTGTGTCCTCCTTGGATTGACCCCGAGTCACTATGTGGCGGGCCAATTTCTCCAGCGTTTGCCCTCCATATTCGACCGCGCCGAAGCCGATCGCCCAATCGCGTCGCTCCTTGGAAGGATGCATTTGACGGAGCGTGAGAACGGTCTTGCCGTCGCTTTGCTCATCGAGAGTGACGAGCATTCTGAATGTGCCGGGGTAGTCTTCCTGATCTGACCCGTGCTCGACCTCGATGAGTGCCGGGGCCTCTATCCGAAGAAAGACCATCCGGCTTGTATAGCGGGCGCCATCGGGAGCGACCATGTCAAATCGCCAGACTCCATCAGGATTGAGGTCGATCTCTTTGGTTTCTATCTCCATCCCTTCCGGTCCAAACCACTTTTGGATTTGATCCGGGTCCGCCCAAGCGGAGAAGACGACCGTGCGCGGGGCATCGATTACTCGACTTAGGACAATTTCACGATCGATGGGCCAGTCCCGCCAAGGCGAGTTGGAGTTCTTAATGAGGTCTGTCATTGGTTCTTCGTTCTTCCTCTCATTTATTCGATATGGGCTTCCATGCGATCGAGCCGATTCTCCCAAACAGAAATGTGCTGGTGGATCCACGCTTCGGTCGCTTGAAGTGCGTATGGCTCGATCTTGCAGGTTCGAACGCGTCCAACCTTCTCGGAACGGACGAGCCCGCTGTGCTCAAGAACACGCACGTGTTTGAGCAGAGATGGCAGCGCCAAATCAAACGGGTCGGAGAGTTCGCTCACGGTTTTCGGTCCGTTGCACAAACGACTGACGATCGCTCGTCTGGTCGGATCGGCAAGCGCGGAAAACGCCCTGTCCAAATCGGCGGAATACTTAGCCATCTGGGAAAGTATACGCTGGCAATGATTCCAATCAAAGGAAAACTTTCATTACTGGCTAACTTTTCCGGCTCGGGGCATCGGGCCGTGATCTGTTCCAATTCTGGTGGCCGTCTTGGACACTTTGTAAGTCCGTGGTGCCAGGTTCACAGATGACACCCTTCGGTGTAAACGAGATTTGATGTGCAGTTAGTCGATCGGCGCATGGGTCTCACGATCGGCATCGTGCCAACTCCGGACTCTCCGGAGACGCTACTCCATTCCGGGTTTGATCATGGGAAGCCACGCAACGAAGTTCTCAGGGTCAGCCTGCTTCGCATGTCCTCCACTATGGCTTCAAGTATCCAAGCAAACTCCTCGGGATCCAGCGGAGGAGTCAATCCTGGCCATGGATCTAGTTCCTCCGGCTCCGAAAACCACCCCGTCCAGCCCGGAGGCGGACCACCCTCGCCGCTGTCATACCGGGTGACCAGTTCCGCGATATCAGCCGCAGTGAATGGCTCGGCGAGAAAGAAGTCTATCTTTTTCGGCAGGGGCTTCGTGCGGTCGACGAATGTCCATTCCCCGCCCTTCGGTTTTACGAACGCCGCCGCCGACAAGGACTGGCCAACGAAAGGCCTCTGATGCGTGGCCCTGAGAATCCGGGCAAGGTCGTAGCCGGAACCTCCGTGTCTCGAGCTGTCGAATAGGAGCACCTTTAGCTCCTACGCTCTGACGATCGCGGCGGCGCCCTCCTCAAAATCATCGCACTGAACAACGCTCAGTCGGATCTCCCTCAAAGGTTCTTCATACCCCCGGTGTCCAAATAGCAAGACGTCGACAATCACTGATCACTATCCACGCCTATGACATCAGAGGGCGCCTCGCAAAATTACCACAACCTCGATGCTCATCCAAGCCCCGCGGAGATTCAGATGGAGGGCGGTACAAGATTAGGAGGCGCCCGTCTTGGACACTTCTCAAACTGCCATCTCAACTGAAAGTAACAAGTGCTACGACAGCGTATGATGCATGCGAACCACTTTGTATATTACTACAGTAGTTTACGAGTTACTAAAGCGTTCGGTAAACAAGAGTACAAAACCGCGGACCAGGTCTATTCCGAGCTTGGTTTAGCCCTAGCCAGGCTCAGATTGTCCACCGCCGTTAACGCCGCGATTGAAACCCAATAGGCAAGGATGTCTCCGAGCGAAAAAAACCTGCCAATCAGCAACTGCCCCGCAAGAGTCAGCCGAAAGGCATCCAGGATAGGCACATGGTAGAGCTTAAACAGCTCGACCGCGAGCGCGAACAAACCCGCCGCGAAGCCAACCTCAATCGGACGCTTGTTTGGAAAGAAGCCCACAAAAATGGCATAAACCATCGCCCCCCAAAGCATCGACCCGCCGTATTTGGTGACAACCAACGGAAGATGCAACGGAGCCCGGCGAATCACGAGGCCGCACGCAACAATAATCGCCGTCCAAACCAGGGCCCCGTGCTGACGCCGACTCATCCGTCAGTTTGGCACCGATTGCCTCGGTCCAGCAAGACGATGACTTCGCCAATGATCTTTGACCGCACGGGAAGGTTTATGCCGCGCTTTTCGATCATCTCTGCGCAAGTTCGCACGTGAATCCGTAATAGAATAAGGGTATGCCTCAAGCTCTGCTCATTTCTTTGGAAGAATATCTGCGCACGAGCTTCCGACCGGATTGCGATTTTATCGACGGCGAGGTGCAGGAGCGAAATTTGGGTGAACGGAATCATTCGACCCTGCAAGCGGCGCTTGTGGTTGTTTTCCACCAAAACCGAAATGCTTGGAACGTCCTTCCGCTCCCGGAACAACGGGTCCAAATCTCGGAAACTCGGTTTCGAGTTCCCGACTTGTGCATCGTTCGGAAGGAAGACCCCCGAGACCAAATCGTTCGGACTTCCCCTCTGATATGCATAGAGATTCTGTCGCCGGAGGACACTCTGAGCCGACTCCAAGCGCGCGTAGACGACTACATCGCCTTTGGCGTCGCGCACATTTGGGTGATTGATCCGTCAACCCGCCATGCCTACATGGCGGGCCGTACGGGCTTTATTGAAGTCGATTCCGGTGCGTTCGAAGTGCCGGGAACCCAAATCCGGGTTTCAATCTCCGATTTGTTCGCAGAATTGGATGAGAACCCAGGGTTGTAGGCCAATTTCATCCTGCCCACCTGGGATGCAATTCGCAAAAGTGTGGCTGGCCGTCCTGGATGCTTTTCAAGCCGGCATATCTTCTGACCGACACACATGATGCGATAACATCTGACGCATGCGAACCACTTTGGACATTTTTTAAAACGTGCTCATGGCGGCAAAGGCGCTCAGCAGACAAGAGCGCAAGAGCGCGGGGCAGGTTTTGTCTGAACTGGCTAGGAAGGGGTTGGCGGTATCGAACGGGGCGCCAGACTCAAATCCTGAGGAGGAATTCCTCGGATTCAGGCCATTGCCTGCCCGAGGCGTAGTTGTCACATCGGAGTTGATCGAGCGACTTCGCGAGGACGAGTTCCTTTGACCTCGCTCCTCGATGTGAACATGCTCATCGCGCTCCTTGACGCTGCCCAAATCCATCACGTTCGGGCCAAATCGTGGCTGATGTCGCAGCCGGATCCGGGTTGGGCGTCTTGCCCGATCACGCAGAATGGCTTCATTAGGATTATCTCGCATAGCGCATATCCGGGCTCCATCAGTACGATCCAAGCCTCTTCCCTGCACGGAAACGCTTCAAGGTCACCTCGTCATCGCTTCTGGCCCGACGATGTCAGCCTTTTGGATAGCTCACTGATCAACCCAAATCTCGTGCACGGCCCCAAGCAGGTTACGGACATTTACCTACTCGCGCTGGCTGTCAAGAACAACGGGCGTCTTGTTGCTCTGGATCGCGCGATCCGATTGAATGGCGTGCTTGGTGCGAAGCCCCGGCACCTGGTTCTCCTCTAGTACCAGGCGACGGTCCGGCACATGAGCATCCTCACGTAGCTGCCCGACTAGGATTCGAACCTAGCGGCTATAAGTAGACCCAAAACCTTCTGCACCAAGTGTGGATGCTATTTGGACGCTGCAACTCTGGCAGTGGTCGGCACGGCGTGCCATTTCAGGGTCAGGTCTGAGTCATGGCCCTGGTTAGCGATAGGGCTTTTCTATCTCGCGATAATAAAGCTCTTCGTATTTCGGAACGATGATTTTGGCCGTGAAGTGGGTTTCCGCAAAGCGCTTGGCCGCTTGGCCCATCGCCAGCCTACGTTCGGGATCGGCGATGAGTTCGCTGACTCGATCAGCCAAAGCCTTAACATCGCCGGGGTCGACCAGCAGGCCAGTCGAATCGCTTTGAATGACTTCTGGAATGCCGCCGACTCTCGTAGAGACCGTAGGACATTCGTAGAACATGCCCTCGAGAATGCTCAGGCAAAAGCTTTCTGAGTCGGACGTTACCAAGCCGATGTCGGCGGCGGAATAGTATTCTGCGACATCCTGAATCCTTTCGCGCACAATGATTCGATCCTCAAGATCGAGGCGGCGAACCTCTGCCTTAAAGGGAGCGAAGGACTCTCCAGCCAAAATGAGAAGGCGGAAACGTTCCTTGACGAGCGCTACCGCTTGGAGAAGCAGGTCGATTCGTTTAATCGGACGAAGGTTCGAGGAGTGAATGAGCAAAACCTCCTCTTCTCCGACGCCCAACTCAAATCTGGTTTCGTTCCTTGAGCGCTGCGGCGGAGTGGGAGAGAAGAAGTTGTAGATCACATCGATCGGCCGAGAGATTTGCAGGAGCCGTTTGGTTTCCCCTTCGAGAAAGTGTGAAACCGCGGTTACGGCGTCAGATCGCTCCAGGGCGTGCCGAATAGCTGGACCGTAGGCCGGGTGATTTCCCAGCAGGGTGGTATCGGTGCCATGAAGCGTGGTGACGACCCTCGGGCGTTGCGACGTCTCCAGCATCGACAGGGCAAGTATCGCGGCCGTTGCATGCGGCACCGCGTAATGAACGTGGAGAATGTCCAACCGATGAACGCGACTAACTTCCGCCATCATCACCGATAGCGGCAACGTGTAATCAGGGTATTTGAAAAGCTCGTGATCGCCAATGTCCACCGGGTGGAACTGGATACCGTGGAGGTCCAAGGGTAGCCTGACAGGGCGTTCGTAACTGATAAAATGGACTTCGTGCCCCCGCTGGGCAAGGTCGATCCCGAGCGACGTCGCCAGGATACCGCTGCCGCCAACGGTGGGGTAACAGACGATCCCTATTCGGAGGGGGGTTATGGAAACCAACCTAAAAGCACCGACTTCCCTTCGCGACAGGTTCGAGCCGGTCGACGACGATTGGGTCCGCAGGAAACAGAGCGATCGCATGGCCGATGCCCGCGCTCAACCCGCGTAATCGCGCTCGTGTGAGTTGCATCTCGACGTAAGGCTTGGCCCGTACCTGAGAGGAATGAGCTTCCATGGCGGCAACCCACCTTGCAAGGGTCTCCTCGTCGGAGACGTCGAATAGGATTGCGGAAAGGTCGCGAGGTTCGGCCTCAAGCGACAGTGCATAGTAGAATAGGCTCTTAATCGAGTGAGGGGGCAACGCCTTAAGCTCGGACACCCCTCCGAATCGCGCCAAACGTGCCGCGTCCCGTACGATGCGGCCCAATTGAGAATGATCCGGATGTTGGTTCTCCGACAAGCTAGGCGCAATCACTAGGCCGGGGCGAATCCGCCGGATCACTTCGGCCAGAGAAATTGCGTGTTCGGCGCTCGATCTTAAATGGGCGTCTCCGTCCAGTTCGATGAACTCCAGGCTCGCTCCCAGGATTGTTGCTGCAATTCGCGACTCCGCCTCTCGGATCTCGGGGGTGCCCATAGTGCCCGCTTCGCCTCGCGAACAGACGATCATATGCACCGGGCGTTCGACATGAGCTTCCCTCGCGACGACGCCTCCGCAGCCGAATTCGATATCGTCAGGATGCGCACCGAACACGAGCAAGGGCGCCCTTTCTGCCAAGTTATCCGACATAGGCCTCGTCCGATCGATCGATGGTGTCCCTTGCCAAGAAGGTGACCTCTGGCGCTTGATCCATACGCATATATGCCTGTTCTCCAAGCCCGCAGACATAGTGCGTGCAGCCGATCACCGATTGCATCCAGAGAAACCGCGAGTCTCGCGCAGGACTGATCTGTTCTTTCCCGAATTCAACGGATGGAAGCTCGATCGAGACGTCCCCTCCCTTGTAAACCGAGAGCTTCTCGTTTTTCCAACGGGCTCGAACAATCTCGTTTTGATAAGGGACGTCTACAAAGAAGTCGGAAATCGAGCATGCCGCAAGGCGGAATTTCGGATCGCTTGAGCGCACGACCCGAATGCCTTCGAGCAGTCCCATTCGCTCGTACATTTCAAGGCAGAAATCGGCGACGTTCGCGGCTTCGACTCCGCAGAAGAGCGAAAGGAAGTGTTTATGGACATAGAACGGGAGTTGGCGAGCCGTCTTCTCCCGCCATTCTTGAACAACCCGCTTTAAGTACAGCGGAGAGTACTTTCGTTGAATTTGATTCTCGAAGCTAAAGTTAAACTCGTATGCCTCGTCGGTCTTGTGGTGGTGGAGTACCGTCCGGGTCTCCCGGAAGTCATGATCGCTATCGTGGAGGAAGTACACGATCGTTCCCCCGATCTCCCGCTGTAGTCGCCTTGCCGTTTCGATCTTCGATACCAAGAAGCGCTTGGGGAAGAACCCGCACGGCTGTTGCCCGAAGCAGATGACCGGTTCCCTCACGACGCCAACTCCTGACGCCGGTTGAGGATCGATTGCAAACCGCCGGCGAGGGCCAGGCACAAACCGCACCCTATGACGTTGTACCAAAGATAGCCGACCGCTTCTCCAAGTCGAAAATAGGAGACGAATACGATGAGTTGAGCGACGATAGCACCGGAGAAGATGGCCGTCCCTTTGATCCTTTTGAAAAAGAATGCCGCTAGAAAAATACCAAGGATCACCCCGTAGAAGATGGACCCGACTATGTTCGCAGCTTGAATTAGATTCTCGGAGAGATTCGCGAACAAGGCAAACCCGATGGCAACCAGTCCCCAAAAGACGGTGAACAGCCTTGAGGCTTTGTAGTAGTGGGCATCGTCCCGCTTAACCAGATGCCGATAAATGTCGATGGTTGTCGTAGAGCTGAGGGCGTTCAGCTCGGCGGCCTTACTCGACAATGCGGCGGCGAAAAACGCGGCCACAAGCAGGCCAATCAGCCCGTGAGGCAGCTCTCGGAGGATGAATCGGATGAACACGTAGTCTGCGTCGTTGGTGGATTTGATGCCGGCGTCTTTAACCGCTTGGCTTGCATCCTTTCTAGCCTGCGTCTCACGGTCGTTCGCAGCCTCGGCCTGGCTACGAAATGCCTCTGCTGCCGACGCGTCGGCACGGTGGGAGGCGTCCAGCCACCGCCCGATCGCTTCTCGCTTCTCATTGTGCGCCACCTCGAATCGCCGCTCCAACTCGGTAAGGCGCGGCCTGGAAGTCGTCGCCAGAGCCTGATTCCACGCCGTCTCGTTGAATAGGATGGGCGGCCGCCCAAACTGATAGAAAACAAAGAGGTAGCAGCCTAGCAACAGGATGCAGAACTGCATCGGAATCTTGCAGATGGCATTGAACATCAGCCCCATTCGACTTTCCCGCAACGACGCGCCGGAAATGTAGCGTTGAACTTGCGACTGGTCGGCGCCGAAATACGATAGAGCCAGGAAGAGCCCACCGATCATTCCCGACCAGAACGTGTACCGCTTTCCAGAACTAACCGAGAAGTCGACCGCTTCCAGCTTATGAAATCCCCCGGCGATCGTAAATGCATCGTGAGTGGAGACATTTGACGGCAGCTTTGAGATCAGCATTGCGAAAGCGGCCGCCATCCCAGCGAAAATCACCGCAAGCTGAACCTTATGGGTGTGAGTTACCGCATCACTGCCTCCAGACACCGTGTAGCCGGTTGCAACGAGCCCGCTGCCAATGATCGTAAGATCGAGTCGCCATCCCATTACGGTTGAAAGCACGATCGCGGGAGCGTAAATGGTGATTCCGGCGCCAAGGCCGCGATGGAAGAGAAACAGCCCAGCGCCAAGCAAGCGTGTCTTGGCGTCGAACCGCTTCCCGAGGTACTCGTAGGCGGTATAGACCTTAAGGCGTCGATAGATGGGAAGAAAGACGGCTGCGATTAGAATCAGCGCAAACGGTGCGCCGAAGTAGTTTTGAACGAACCCCAGGCCCCCCTCATATCCTTGGCCGGGGGTTGAGAGAAAAGTGATGGCGCTAGCCTGCGTCGCCATAACGCTCAAGCCGATGACAAGCCAATTCGTGTCTCCTGCGCCCCTCAGATAGGAACCCAGGTCGCGGTTCTTTCGACTCCTCCAGACCCCATAGACGGCGATTCCCAAGATCGCGACTAGGAGGACCAGATAGTCGGGCCAAGTCATGCAAATGCCCTCTCAAGAAGAACCATTAGCGTCACGACGAACGCGAAGAAGACGACAACAAGCACATACACTCCGCGCCAAGTCGGAAAAGCAGGCAGTCCGGTCGATTCTTCTTCGGTTTCCAAATTAGCCTCCGGTGCACTCAACGGCCAAGCGAAACAAGGTTGGCGAACAACCGGTAGGCGCCAGGAACGCCGGCGGGAAGCTGGCGAAAGAAGGTCAGTCCGGTGTAGACGAGGTATCCCTTTCCGTGAGAGGCAACGAGAAGGCTTCCTTTGAGTGGTTCTTCGCCGGAATCGGAGCTTGCGAGCAACGGGGTGAATATCGGATCCCATTCGCTGGCAAAATACGTGCCTCGCTCTTGAACCCATCCATCGAAGTCGGCCTGCGTAATGTGGTTAGGCTTGTTGAAAGCGGGATGATCGGGGGCGAGAATCGTCATCGGAGAGTGCTCGTCGGTGATGCGCAACGTCGACAGTTGCAATCGATAGGGCAGCAGTTTGGTCGTCTTCAGCCCATCGGGGCGGTTGTACTGGATTACGACTGTGCCACCTTGCTCCGCAAAGGCCGCCAGGGCATCAGGCGTCCTCTCCGACAGGTCGCCTCGCACGTTGAATGCCCTTACACCGATAACGATCGCGTCGAATCCCTTAAGCTTGTCTTCAGCCAGGTCTGCGCCAGAGACCTGGGTGACTGCGCACCCCATCTCGCTAAGTGCCAAAGCGACTCCGTCTCCGGACCCTGACAGGTAGCCGACATTCTTGGCGGCGAGGTTGCAGTCGAGCGCCACCGCTTTTATGGTCGCTTCACGTTGAAGCAGCAAAGTGGGAATGTGCGGATAGTCGATAATCTTGCGCTCGACGCCATATTTCCTTCCGTTCACCAGAGCCTGAGCTGCGATGACTCCGACTTCAGAGCTTGCTGGCGCATGTACGGTGAATTCGACGCTTAACTTGTCGCCCGCGGACTTGAGTTCGAAGGACTTCTTGGCGGGATTAACCGACCATCCGGCAGGCGCCTTCAATTCCAGAACCCCTTTGACCTCCGGCCGGGAGGCAGTCATGGCGATGGAAATTGTTTTCGATGCACCGGGGGTAAAAAGTCTTACGCCTGTTTCGGGGAGAATCGAAACAGGGGCGATGACCTCCATTCTCCGAGTGGCCTTAACCCCTGTACCTTCTGCCAACCGCTGTACGGGCTCCGTTGTAACGCTGATGATTTGGTCGTCGACCGCAAAATCATAGACGACGGGAAATACGGGAGGATTCTCTGGTAAGCCGATATCCCTCGGATTATCGACAAGGAACATTCCGGCGGTTGGCTCCTTCCTTAGCCAATAAGGCTGGCTAAGCGGCGTGTTCGAGGAAATGGTCCGTGCGTCTTCTCGGATTAAGGGCTCGTCCCGGCGTAACACCACAGGATTGTCGACAACGCCGCTCAACGCCGGATAGTACGGCGCATACGAGCGGACGGGATAGTCGGAAGACAGTTTTACGGAATGCCGAAAGCGAAGCTTCTCTCCCGGAACTACCTCCGCATCCGGAATCGTAGTCTCCACAACAAGCCCAAGGCAGTGTTGGATGATTAGGTCCAGACTAATCCGTTTCTCCCTGACAAGTGGGTTCGACTGAAGCGCGTTGAGCTTGCTGCGGATCTTCAGAAGTAGTTCCAGGCTGGCTTCCGGATTTGAGTTAGTGAATTCGTTGACGAGTTTGGCCGTCAAAGCGACGATCTCGTCTCCGCCTCGCCCGACACGTGCCCACGTCAGGTCGATGCCCTCGAAGATATCCTTTGTTGCAGGTTCGCCGCCCAGCAAACGAAACGCCTCCCGTCTCACTCCCGCGCCGCCTCGTCCACCGATGAATCCGCTCGTTCCAAACTGACTTTGGTGCATTCCGCGGCTTCGGCCTGCAATCTCGCTATAGGAAATCCCGAGCACGGGATCGACGCCTCTGATTTCGATCGATGGCGCCTCGGGACCTGCTCCCCCATTTTGCAAGATGCGCTTCGGCTGCCATGGCGATAGCTCTTTGAGTTGCTCAGGGAAAGCCTTCGGATCCCCCGACGCCTTGAATGCTTCGACTGCCAGCACCGCGGAAGCTGTGTGATGACCGTGGGTTCCGCTTGGTTCCGGGGCAAATCGAGTGATGACAACATCTGGCTGAAATATCCGGATGACTCGAACAATGTCGGCGAGCACCTGTTGCCTATCCCAGATCGTAAGCGTTTTTCGAAAGTCCTTGGAAAACCCGAAGTCGAGGGCTCGTGTGAAGAACTGACGTCCCCCATCCAGTCGTCGTGCAGAAAGGAGTTCCTGCGTTCGAATCGCTCCCAGATCCGCGCCAATTTCCCCTCCAAGTACGTTCTGCCCGCCATCACCGCGTGTCAGCGACAGGTACGCCGTCCGGTAGTTGAGGCCTCGGGCAAAGTACGCGATGAGCTCAGTGTTTTCATCATCTGGATGGGCGGCGACATACAGAACGCTTCCCATCGTTTGAAAACGCCGCATTTCTTGGAGGATCTCGGAAGCTCCGAGCGCCTTCGAAGCTGGCTCGGTTAGGCTGAGGAAGGCATCCGAAAGCATCGACCCCGCTAGGAGAAGTCCTGTCTTCGCCAAGAGGTCCCGGCGGGAAAGCTGGGACCACGCCGATTGGAGATCCTCGGTTGGCATAGGGCGAGCTACTTTTTGACCGTGAAGGGCACGCTGTATTGCGTGGTTTCCCACATCAGCTTGATCACCCCGCCGCCGCTCGGATTTCGCTGAACTGAAACCGCAAGTTGATCCAGGGGCTCGGCGAGCGCATCCTTGGTCAGCGGCACTCGCAAAAGATCCTGCTTCTCATCGTACTGAAGCCCCCATTGACCAATCTGTTTGTTGACGATCAGTTGCGCCTTGCCATCCTCTTCCGGAAGCATAAAAAGGGTATAGGCGCCGGCAGGAATTGTCTGTCCCCCTACCTCAATCGATTTTTGAGTGACCAACAACGTCGCCTCATTGGCGCCCATCCGCCAAACCTTTCCATAAGGGACAAGACCACCCCAGATCTTCCGCTTCTCTCCTGTTTTAGGGTCCTTTGTGTATGGGCGGCTGTAAAAGATGGTCACCCGATTTCCGTCCACGACGGCCCCGGTGATGTCTGGTGGGCTGATGCGAGGCGCTTGAGCGAAGACCGCGCTTACGCCAACGGCCATACAGATAATTGAAGTGAGCAAATAACGGGATCTGAGCATGCGATTTCCTTTGTTTGTGGAGGCTGCCGGGTAGGAAGTCGGGCTTCCTGTCAGATTGATCAAAGTTCGTTTCGACGACAGTCGCAATCGCATTCCGCACCGTGTGGCCTAAACGCCGACGGGCAAGATAGACTGCTTTGTTCGGTATACCCAACAATGCGCCTAAGTCCGTTAAGCGAACGGGTTAAGCCACAGAAAAATCTTCGCTGATTCCACCGAACTGCCTCAGAATACAAAGGTAATCCTAGCCGGGTCGGATCGCATTTTATGTTGAATCCCAATCGAGCCACCATCGAATTCGGTTTTTGAAAGACTGATCAGGCAGCGTAACACAGTGGAGTATCAACAACACTGCAGCGCCTGCACGTAAGGAATGGCAATTTGCGTGGGAATCAACCACGATGAATGGGAAAATCTCCATCGACAGGGCGGTCCGCGTAGTTATCCCGTACCGCGCGAGAGAGGCCCTTGGCATTCTGCCGGGGGACACGCTCGACATGACCTATGATGCCGAAGGACTCACCCTCCGGCCAGAACGGCACACCGTATCTCTACGGATGGAAAGGGGGGTTTGGGTTTATCGAAGTGGCGCCACTTTGAGCCAGGAGGACCATGATGAGTGACATTGGTGGGAGTTACTGGATTTGAACCTACACCCCCTTCCTCCTTCGCTCTGCGAACAGCGTCTGACCGAGAGCATGAGTATGCAACGCCTTCCGAGCCCCGGCTTGAACCTAGTCGTCGCGCCAGTGGCCGAGATGCGAGCGCGTACTCGGGTTTGCGCATGGTGAGTTCACCATCCCGGAATCGCTCTTCGAACCTCTGCCTGATGATGAACAATACAGAGCGTCTTAAGGCATAGCGGTATTACGGTGTTTCGGAAGACCGATGACGGTCCAACTTGCGCAACGATTTACGACGACACGTATCAATGGATGGGAACTGAATGGAGGTTGCTTCTTGATAGAAATCGTCAGATCGCCCCAAACTGCCCCAAGGGGCATAGTTCCTCTCAGTGTCGGTTCACGAGAAACTCCGTTATCGCGACGACGTCGTCGCAGTTGACAAGGTCAACTCCGAGATCCAGGAGGGTTGACCATGTGGTCGGATCATCGAGTGTGCCCCAGAAGCGGAGTGTCTGACCAGCGGCGTGGGTTTGCTCGACGAGCCAGCGGACGCTCTGCTCGGTTTTGGACGGCATCGCTCCTTTGCCATCCCAATCGAACTGCACCTGCCAATCCAGACTTACGGTGGGAAAAAGACGGGGATCCGCGCCGATATCGGGTAGTCGACCGTCGAGGAACACGAGCCGGTTGGCATCTTGGGCTGCGAATTTGATCGGCCGCTCGCCGGAGAGGATCACGCGGACAGGGCCAAAGACGACGTCTCCACGTTGCAGCCGAGTCAACATCTCTGCGTGGGGCCTCAAATGGCGATGGAGGGTACGGTAAACACGATTGGGTGCGTTTTTGATATCGACCAACAGCGTAACCGGTTTGGCAATCCGGCCTTCGCCGGCCGCTCGGAAGATCGGGTCAAGATAGACTTTCTGTAGCGTTCGATCGGGAGCAGTATCGCTCCTCTCGTGCCCAATCCGTAGATCTCCGTCCACCCACCAAACGTCGGCTTCGATGCTGGCAAAGCGGTGCTCCAGCGCCCAAACGAGCGGTTCGTCGAGGTCGCTGTCCCGATGACTGTGCACAGGCAGTTGCATTTCCTGCGCCTCTTATACCGAACGCAGGGACCGAATGTGCATGTTTGGCCAGATATTGTGGGCCGTCCCACGGATAGAGGAGAGATCTATTAGCGGACAAACTGATCTCTGACCATCGATGTACTGATGCGCCCGTCATGCTCTTTACACCATATGGTGCAGTGTGAGTATTCGCTTATTGCGCCATGGTTCCCAAAATGAAGAGGCGGACCTTTCGTTTAGCGAACCGAGCCACCTTTCCCGGTTTAACCATGCTACGCGACGGTTCACCCACATCTGTTCTGAAAATAGCCCCAAGGGGGCGGCATCTGCCAATCCAGGGTTTCACCCTGGGAACCGAGCAGCCGCACGTTCGGCCCTGAAGGGAACGCATCGCGGGCTATGTCGTTGGCGCCACTTAGTAGAATTGCAGCCTGGCCCCAATCGCTGGCGCCGTTGTGCATCTTGTCTTTTCGTACGAGGGATCGGCGTCCGTTTCTTGCGGACAAGTCGATTCGATCTCAAGCTGAAGGTGCATCTGCATCCAGCCCCAACAGGACGTAATCTGCCAGCGAAGGGCGCGAGACCTGGTGGCATGGAACATTCCTTAAGGGGACGCATCAGCGACGATGCAAAGCCATAAAGAACTCACAAATATCGCCCGCCACAAGGAATCGCCGCCGCCCTCTCGACAATCCGGGATCTTCGAATTCAGGGCGGATTCGGCGCCGATGCCCCTTCCCGGGGCGAAAACCTGGGCGGGCAGATTTCGCCCCCCATGGGCTGGTTGTTACCACACTTTCGTCTGTGGCGATTGGCCGCAGGCCCGAAGGGTCGGCTATGAAAGGGCCTTCTCATGCACGGACGTGCACAAATTCCATGAGGTCTCCCTCGGAGGGGACAGGTGAGGGTTAGTTGCAACTATCCCTTATGGCGCCTTTGACAATTAGGCGCGCCCAATTCTGTCCGGAATACTATTACAGACCCTCATACAGGCAGTTAGCGCAATCCGACGCATCTTTCCTTGACTGCTGCCGGAGCGGACTACATCCTCCTGCGTCTCCGTGAGCCTTAACGCTACGTTAGCCCCTCGTCTGCTGCTTTAGAATGTTCAATCTCGATACGGCCCGATCTCGCTTTTGCCGGACTTCCTCCTCAACGGTCTTGGCCTTGGGGCGTTCCGCCTCCGAGGCGAGTACCGCGTCCGCTGAGACGTGGGTCAGGCGGTCCGAGAGGTAGGCGATCTTGTCCCGGTAGTAAGCGAGTTCGCGGTTGCGCTGGGCTTTGAGCAACTCCTTGGAATAGGCAGCAAACTCCTGGAATTTGCCCTGCCTTTCCCGATCCTCTGCCGACAGTGGCCGGGGATGCGCGCGAGCCTCATCCCACTTGTGGCGCTGAGCCGCCGATGCGGCGAGCGTCTGCTCAAGAACCGATCGGTCTTTGGGATCGATCCTCCATGATTCCGGCGAGCTCAATAGCTCGGAAATATCATGATCTTGCAGCGGCGAGCGATATGCGATCCCATACGACGGCACAGGCATTCGGCACGCCTTCGCAAGGCAGTTTGCAGATTGCTTGGCGTCGCCTGCCTGGGCATAGCACTTGCCCAAGCGCGCTTCGATATCGGCGTTGTCCGATCTCTTCGCGAGCGTTTGAAGGCTTGCCAATTCAGTTTTGGTTCCCCGCGAATAGTAGACTGCAAGCCGCTCCGCAAACTCCGGTAGGTCTCCCGCGTCCAACAGGCTTATTGCCTTGCCCAAGGTTCTCCGGCGAACCTCGTCGCCGTTCACATTCGCTCCGGTTTGGGAAGTATTCGCCGTACTAGCAGAGTTCTCCATTCCCATGTTCATAGCGTCGTCGATCAGGCTCGCGGTACTCGATGTCCACTGGAACGGCACGCTCAATACCGACGCCGGTATCCGCTCGGCGGCGGTCAAGACGCGGTAGAGCCTCTCCCTTTCGTCGGGCGTAGAGGGTTCGCCCGAGGAGTACGGGTTCCTTGCGAGATGGGCTCGCGGGATGATAAGCGTCACGTAGGGGCCATCGATAGGCTTGCTTATCTCGCCGAACTTCAACCCTTGGATCGCGTTCCTTGTCGTTGAATCGGTCCAATACGAAACCGCTATCGTCCCGAATGCGGCGCCGCGATCGTCCGCATACATGTCCTGGTGGTCCCAAATCGCCTGTCGGACATCCTTCCCGTTCTGGATTTCATCCAAGGCAGCCTGGGCGTCTGGCTCGCTTGCCATCGTGTAGAAGTCGCAGTCGGTGATGGTGAAAAACAGGTCGACCTGACGTTGGGTGTGGGGCCAACGCCGGTCGTTATCCTCGATGAGCGCTTCCGCCGCCCGGAGGTTCCGTTTGAGAAACTCGAGGGACGATGGTCGCAAATGCGATAGTTGAATTCGTCCGGGCACGCCGCCGAGGGTAACCCAGGAGAGCCCCGAGCTACCAATCCGTTGGATCTCTGCGGCATCCGGCATCGGCCCTTGTGGTTGCAGTCCGTGCGTTCGGGCATATTCGATGAGTTGGGCCGCGCGTTTCGCAAAACCCAGCGCATCTCGGCACCCCCGAATCCCTGACTCATCGGGGATACCGCCCATCCCGTAATAGATCGGAGCGTGTAACAGATCCTCCACGAGCCCCGACGGCACCATTGTCTGCCCGGAATGCCCGGCAACGTCCTTGGCGGTCAGAGGACGAGCCATGTCTTCCTGGCAACGGACTAAGAGGAGTTGGGCAGCGACTCCCACAAGAGCTAGCGCGATCACAACTCATTAGTGTCCCAAAAGCGCGGCGTAGTTCACAGAATGTCCAAGGCCGCCAAATTGAAGGGTAATCACGGGGCTCGTTGTTCAGTTGCCCAAGAGCCGCACTGAAAATGAATACAATGTCCGGGTGAAGGGAAAGCCGACACTCTATCTGTTGTGCGGGCTTCCCGGTTCGGGCAAGACCACGCTGGCCAAGCGTTTGGAGCAGGAGACACCCGCGTTGCGGTTGACGGTGGACGAGTGGATGACTCCGCTCTACGGCGCGAGCATCTGCGATCCCAACACTTTAGATCGATGGAACATGGCCCATGAGCGCGTTGAAAAGGTCCAGTGGCAGATCGCTGAACGGGCATTTTTGTTGGGAGTGAACGTCATCCTGGACTTTGGGGTTTGGGCCCGCGAGGAGCGCGAGGATTTTCGGTCAAGAGCCGCTGCCTTAGGCGCCCGGTTGGAGCTGATCTTCCTTGATGAGCCGCTAGACGAGCTCAAAGAAAGGGTCAAGGCTCGAAATGAGGCCCCCGGACATAGCGCATACCCCATCAGCGAAGCGGAGCTCGAACAATGGTGGGCGCTCTTTCAGCGGCCCTCCCAGGCTGAGTTAGAGCCGCGCGAATAAGCGATCGCGGAGATTAGCGCATCTGGGAGCTTTGCCAGTTTTGCCGTCATTCACGGAAGTTTCGCTTTATCAGCCACGCACTACTTGGACAAGCTGTCCCTCTAGAGAACCGGCTCGCTCCAGCTCGTTGTGAATCCGATCAGCAAGAACGTGAAAACCCCGATTGTCCGTACACGTGACGATCCCGGTACGAACGATCTTTCCAGGCCTATGCAACGTATGGAAATCGACGCGATTTAAGGTGAGGACCGCGCGGCCTGATTCGGTTGCGAGCTGTAAGACTTCTTCGTCTGGAACACGCTGATTCGCCCTACCTGACTCCGCGCGACGTCTGAACATCGTGACCCAGCTTGCGTAACCGCTCGATGACCGGCATCGGCATGTTTTCGTTTGCGTAGAGCTTAGCCAAGCTCGTCCTCATCCGCTTGCGCCCTAATGAGTACGGCGATCTCGTCGCTATGGATGGTGTAGTAACCCCATGCCGCTTCGAGGTCACTTGCTTGAAGCCTCGGGTACGCGCGCAGCAACTCGCCATCGGTCATTTTTTGCTTCTTAAGCGAGACAAGCGCCCAAACTGGAATGCGCGAATTTCCGATGCATGCTGCGCCCCCATCACCCCCAGCGACTTACGGATTGCTCCTGCGAAATTCTCAACGGCAATTGCCAATTCATCCCATATGGGCAACGCAGGTATATGCTTTTGAGCTCATTCCGGTGAGCTTCAAAGCTCTCGGGACTACCAGCGGCCCAAAAGCTTAGGAGAAGCAAAGTACAAAGTCCCTAACAGATGGATCGACCTGGTCTCGCACTTTTTCGATCGCAGCAAATACTTCCTCACTGACTTCGACTGTCTTCATGACCTCTCCTTCGTTCCTGACTAACGATGATTAAGAATGGTAACTGTCATTCTCTTCTAACTCGAAGTGTTAAGTGTCTGACCTATAAAGGTCGTTCTTTTTAGTACTCCGATTCGAACAGAACGGGTTAAGTGCGCATCGGTGTAGAGTTAACTGGCCGCTCTCCGTTCCGACACATAGGTTACACGTTGTTCCGGACTCAAAATTAACTCATTTAGTCAACCTTCGCGGTATTGGACGGATTGTGATCCTATGGAAGCAGGGCGACCTGTTCCCCGTTCCTGAATTAATTTCAAAACAGTGCGGAAGGCAATGGGCAATACGCAGAAGCGGAGCGTCTTTACCGAAAAATCGTACCGGAGTTTCCGCCAAGCATGTTGTTATTTTCGCATATGAATCTCCTCCTAAATCAGCTACATCGAGGAAAGGAAGTCAAGCCGCTCTTTGAATCTTGGTACCTACATTCGACTCCAGAAATGAGGAAAACTATGAGGCGGCACTACAACCTCGATTACGAGCGCCTGGATGCTATGGCGCATCCGTAAAAGCGACCAAATGAGTTACGTTGGCACTCGATGCAAGTGTTTCGGACAGTCGGCCTAAATCCCATAAGGCCGACTGGCATGTGAGTGGATCGAGAATATGGCAATACTCAGGAATGCATCTCCGCCAAATCCTGCGAATGATCACTATTTTGGTTGCCGAAGAGTCGGCGGCATTCATGGCGCTTCGGTGGTCGTGGTTCAATCCCAAAACCCGCATCGAGAGGTGTTGTCGGAGCCCAATTGCTCGCTGCTACTTCTTCGCAGATGCGAGCTGATATTCCTTAAGCTGCTTGTCTAGATCTCCCATAACTCTGTCCCTCATCTCCGGCTTGACGTCGGTCCTCGCGCTCAGCATTTCTTTCACGCTGGCGATGTACTCCTGTTGCAGATCGACTGCCTTTGCCGGGTTTCCATCCAGGTAGCAGGCCCTTGCCAGTGCGCTTACATACGGCGATTTGCGCTTCTCTTTTTTCGAGGTTTCGTAGCTGGCCGTCAATACGTCGACGGCGTAATCGTAGAATCGCCTTTCCCGCCCCGGCTCTGCGGTGAAGATTATGGAGAAGTTCAACGCCTCTGGCGAGCCCTTTGCCTTTATGGCCAATGCGTAGGCCTTGTCGGGCGCAGTGTTGAGAAGAGCCTTGAGACTGTAACCATCGAGGCTGGCCCTATTATCGGCGGCCCAAGTAGGATACTGGGCGGTCAGCGAATCGACTTCCTTTAGGATCGCATCGAAGCTTTTCGCTTTTTGCAATTCGGCGAGGTGCTTAAAGCGGTCTGATTCGACCGTACGCTCGGTGGCGCGGTCGGCGAACGCTTTATCGATCGCGGCAAGTTGCCCGTCGGATAGGTTCGGCGCACCTTGCTTCAGCATTCGGCCAAAGTAGGCGCGCTCGTCTGGCTCAGATGGACACCCAATATTCTGCGAAGGCTTATTGACTAAGGGTTCCATACTGGTGACGATTACTTTGCCGTCGGCATTCAAAATACCGTAGAACGGAATGCCTTGATTGGCGCCCCCCATCGAGGCCATCAGATCCTCGCTACCCTGATTCTCATCCGCCTTTTTGTCGTCGCTCTCCAAAGTCGTCAGCCATACAATCTCGAAGTTTTGCTCCAAGATTGGCTTGATGTCCGGTTCGTCCATTACGTGTTGCATCTCGTGGCACCAATGGCACCAGGAAGCGTGGAAAAGAACGAGGACGTTCTTGTGTTCCGCCCTCCCGCGGTTCTCGGCTTCCGCAAGAACCGTTTTTGCGGGTGGGGGCGAGCCAAGCGCCGACGCATAAAGCGCAAAGGCGAAGGGCAGAATCGCGAGGCGGGATTTTAAATTCATTGGGCCATTTTTCTCCTAGGTCAATAATTGATAATCATACGCTAATCGGACAGGAGTTCTCGAAACGCACCCAACCACTGCTCGTACCGCCTCCACCGTCCTACGGAAGTCGTGTGAATCGGCTACCGGGCATGTCGCTTGCTTCCCTCGTGCTTTAGTCAGGAAACCTCTCAGTTTGGGCCACAGAATGCGATCAGCATACGCGTCATCGCCTCGCGGTTTGCAACCACTTCCTCGTAACCGACGTCCAAAAACCGGTCTTCGGGCAACAAAGGGGGCCATGTAGAGCGAGACGCAGTTGTCGACGGGGTTCCCTCGGCAATGGATGGTTCTCGCGTTCGGGAAGATACAATGGGAACCGGAATTTTCTGTTTGCGTGGGATGGTTCTCGCCCACGATGGGACTTGAAATCGGATGCTTCTTAGGAGCCTCATGATCTGCTTGTAGTCGATGAGAACTCTTCGCGGATGCTGAACGCAGTCGGCTACTTCCTAAAGGGCGCCATGTAGAGCGAGACGCAGTTCTCGACGGGGTTCCCTCGGCAATGGATGGTTCTCGCCTCGGGAAGACGGTATGGAGAAAGTAGCGCGCATGGCCGCATGATCGATGCCAACGGCCAGGGCCTTAATTCACCCAGTCGCGAAAACCGGCCAAGTCACTCGACGAGGGCTTGCAGTCAGGTACACAAGCTCATCCGGGATTTCCAGATCTTCGCCGATCTTCAAGGTGTTCCTCCACGCGGATCAATTCTATGGCATTGTTTGAGAAACGTCCAACCCTGAGCACCCATTTCGTTAAGTTCCCTCCCAAACGAGCCCTCGCAATCACGGCTTACGAAGTGGCCTTCACATACTCCCGCGTCTGGATTCTCCGCCGCTCGTCGCTTGGCGAACGCTCTGTAAAAGATTGGTCTCCGGCCTAGACGAAAGCACGCCGACAGAACGATGAAGGACTTCGGCCGGAAATCAAAGACCCTGAGAATTGGTTGGCGGTACAGGATTTGAACCCATACCATTAGACCATTTCTAGGCTAACGGCAACAATTATTTGCCGAATCCGATGTGGTGTATAGAATGGGGTACACAATATTTGGTATATTCTACAGCGTGAAGGCGTCCAAGTCAACGACAAAGGATGGGAGAGCCGCATACAAGACTGTTGGAGGGACAAAGACTCAACCCGTCTATATGAGGGATAAGGGGCAATACGTTAGAGGCCCTGATGGCAAATTGATCGTCATCGGCTACAGGGTGAAGCGATATGGCTGGACATCCGTCGCTGGCAAATTGCAAAAGACTGAAGCGGTCTCAATGTTTGTCGACACCCATCCGAACGACATGTCTCGCGCCGAAAGTAGCGCACTGGATCGTGACCTCTCCGAGCTTCTTAAGCACACAATAGCCACTGTTGACGTTGTTCGGAATGCCACCGATGACTTGCGGCAAGCAATGGAATCAGGAGACTCAGTTGAGTCTGCTCAGTTCGGAAAAGTGACGTCTAAGGTGCTCAAGCTGTTAGAGAAACGGAATCCTGGAGGCGCAGCCGCTCAGGCCGCAATTATAGAATTCCTAACCGTCGCCAAGCAGGTCTCGGCGTTAGCCTCAACTGAGGCTGATCAGTTAGCTCAAGATGTCGAGAGAGAGGAGACATTTCTCGCGACGTCCGCAAGCACTCTGGCATCTGCTCATCGACTCACCTCGTTGGGCACAGCTTGCTTTCGTTATATATTGGATTCAGATCATGGCGTGCAGGGGACAACACCAGGCAGATTTATGTCGGCTACCTGCGTAATCACATTCTTGTTCCGACGGCAAAAGGAGGTGAAACGATTGGCCACCTGAAAATTCCAGCAGTAGATAAGGACACTCTCGAGTCATTCGAACGGTCGTTATATTCCAAACGGACAGGTTATAGACTGCAACACTCATTGACGGAACCCGCAGGTATGGAAGCGATGATTTCCTGGATAAAGGATGATGCGCCAATACCTATGGCTGAACACGAACATGTGGCACTTGGGCCAAAAACTGCAGGCATGATTATCGATTTCATAGCCGCCGTAGTCGAATGGGCGATGCAAGAACCAAAGAAATGGGGCTTGGGCGAATACAACGCTAACACTGTGGCTAAATACAAGATGGTGGAAAGCGCTCCAGCAACGCGAAAGACGTTCGCACCTCGAGGGAGCGAGTTTTCTCGTCTTGTAAAGGCGGCTGAGGAGCTTGGATTAACATATATGATCCCGTTAATGGCACTAACCAGATGCACATTTAGGCCATCAGAATCCAGGGCAATTCGATGGTCCGATTTCACCACGAAAGACATAAGAGGCAAAGTCTGGGATGCCGCAACACTCCACGGAACGATTCGGGTTGTCAAAGGCAAAGGAGAAACTTGGGTTCCAGAAGCCAAAACTGAGGCTGCCATTGATGATCCAGTCGTAATCCCGAAATCGATCATGACGCTCCTGCGTCGCTAACGCGTCGAGGGTTGCGAATACGTGTGTGCTCCCGCGCCGATCCTGCCAGGAACCAAAAACGCTAGTCGAAGGACAAAGAAGTTCCTCACGAAACATGATTATCCGCCTGCTTGGCAGTTGATCAAACAGCGAGTTGGCCTACCACCCAATACCGACATGTACACGTTGAAGCATGGAATGATCGCCGAGCTCTTGCTCGCTGGTCACAGTTCAAAGAGTATCACCCTGATGACACGCCACACGACCGAAGCAATGGTCGACCGAATATATGCCGCCATTCAGTCGGGTGACTTGGCCGCTGCAATCGATGGGATGCAGGAGAAAACCGAATAGATTGGCAGCTTTAGTACCTGCCCTTTATGGATGGGGAAGTTTTGGATGCTCTGATAGACTCAAAAACGTGGTCACCGTGGTGTAGCGGCTGCGGTGCAGAGCAGTCCTCCATTATTCTGTAGCATAAGGGGGAGGTAGAGCCTCAAATATCCCATAAGGCAATAAAACAGACACAAGAGCATATCGACCAACTGTTCGCTCCTTACTCTGTCTTCACAAGTGATCTTGCCACACGAGCTTAGTCGGCACCCCAAACTCTTTACATCGCTCATCGACGGCGGCCGTGAGCCGATTCGCCCATCGCCTTGCATCCTTCACGCTTGATGCCCTGACACAGAAACCGTCATGCTGCCATAACATGATGCTAAACCCATGAACAGAATCACGCCCACCCTCCGAACGAGCCAGATCGATCACGGGCTCAAGGAGCTTCAGTTCCCAAGACTGTGCAACCAAGGCCAGTATGGATAGGACGTTGGTTTGCTCTCCATACACTCCCCTGTCGGAGATGCCGCGGCGTTCAAGGGGCAACCAAGAACCGAAGGCATCGATTGCGCCAATCTCACGCTTCACCTTTTGGATCGCCTCATGTCTTGCCGAGATGATCGCTGCGACGAGCGGTATCGCAGCGAACTTCCTTGCGCCTGCACGTATTCCATATGGCGCCTCTTCGGCGAATGCCCTCCGTCGTCCGCCGTCACCTTCGCCATAACAGACTCCATAAAGGCGCTTCTTTAGGAACGGCTTCCAAGTCGAAACTTCTACTCCCAGGCCCTCAGCTAGGTAATCCCAAATCGAGTTGCCAGAGTGAAGGAAATGCCGAACCTCGGCGACATCCCAACCCGCTGGCGGCGGCGCCGACACGATCGCAAGTTGAGCCGATTGGAGATCTGCATCCGACCAACCAGCTTGGCTTGTAATCAAATGTCGGACTTCCGACTTGAGCATCAACATATTGATGTCTCGCGGCCACACGCGTACAGATAAACCATCAGTGGAGACTTGGTAGTATGGTTTGGCGTCGTCTTGCATGGCCTTGAGCACGTTATGCTGGTGCTCGAGTGCAGCTTCCCCAACTCCCAGAGCATCCACAAGACGGTGAGCAGATTCAAAGAACTCCACCAGCTTTGAAAAGGAGTTGCTAGGCAGTTCTTCATTCAAGTAGCGGATCAAATGCTGGCTAGAATGGTCATGCGCCTCAGCCAATGCTGCAAGGCCATCTTCCCGCCGAGTTCTTCTCCAAGCTTTTTGCGCATCGGCCGTGAATGGTTTTCCAGTGTCCATCCACACGCGATTGGAACAAACAACCCTGCGCTCCGAGCATGCTAGGGCATACACTTCAGGTGGAACGCAGGGCAACACGGTTCGTTCCTTCTTATACGAATAATCACCGATCTCCAACGGTATCACGTCACGGCTAAAGGCCTCGAGGAAAGTTAAGGCGCTGCCTTCTCCTCGGCGCCAGCGTGCAAGCTGGCGATCTGCGTCGCCAAGTAGATTGGCGACGAACTCGCGGCCCATCCTAAGGTGGCCAGTTGCTTCCTCCTGCTTCACGCCACCAAATAGAATTAGGCCCATTAGGCGCCAGTAGGCATCGCTATTCCCAAGACCAGGCAACAACTGGACGAGGTCAATTCGGAATCCTGATGTGACGGTGTGCCGCGGCAAGAACACCAGCCATGTTTACCCCGACTCTCACTTCAGGCTTAGTTTCGGTGTTACAAAGTCCATTGGGTGTTTCTGCCAAAGCAAGTCTATTCGGCGGTGTTCCTAGACAATGTTCATGGCATCATTAGTTGGCAAGCTCTCAGGAGCACTCCTCCCTGGTGAGATCTGTGTGCCTCCAGTCAACCAATAAGGACAACATCAATGCCGCTATTTAAAAACGAAACACTTTTGGGCTCGACTGATGAATGCATCGCTTTCGGCAATCGGTCTCCGACAGAATTTCGGCGATGGTGGTACCACGGCACGACTAGAAGCAAAGCCATTGCCATTCTTGAGGGAGTAGTGAGGTTTAAAGGCAAAGAAGTTCACCTCTCCTCGAATCCCGTTGGCGACCCCAGCAAGGGGGATCACACTCACGTTGTTCGTGCGGGACTTGACTTGAGTGGTGGGCGCGGACAAGAGTGGGGCACGGGAGACGCATGGTCTGATCCTGAACACGAGTGGATCGTAATCAGAAACCAACGCCTTGAGATGTTCGACCAGACTTACTGCGGGGAAATTGAGGTAATCAAGCGAATGCAAGACGCAGAGGTTCTTGATCAACCCGACATGCCAGATCGACCTGCGGACTTCTGCCAACAGATCTGTTCGACCCCAGGGAAACGCGCCGAATTGGAGATAACTTCTCAAATTGACGACGGGCGCCTGGTGCAGTGAACTGCCTGGTCTGATGGAACCACGTGTGGTGGCATAATTGATCATCTGTCATCTCTCCCACAGAAGAACAACCCCACAGTTGTGAATTAGCGCCCGATCAAGACACAGCCAAGAGAATCATTTATGAGAGGTTGATTGCGCCAACGGCTTTTAGCTTCCGCCGCCGAAAAGAAGCCTGAAAGAAATCAAAGCTTTGCCTCATATTCGAGGATTTGCTTGTAGCCGATCTGATCGCGACGGCGAAGCAAATCATAGTTAAATCGGAGGCGCACAGCGGCATCGCGATTATTCACGCCGTTCTTTTCGAAGTAGTGATACTGAAGGATGAATGCAAAGCATTGCGTCTTTAGAATCCGTTCGCGGCTCACAGGATAAGGAAGGGTTCCCCTACTATGCGCCGCTGCATTTCTCATGTCCTCATACATATCCACGTAGAACTCAATGTAAGAGATGCCACTGATGGAGAAAATCGCGTCTGGATCGAGATTCAATACACCGCTCCATCTCTTCCTTAGCCTGCTGTTGGGTTGCGCATCGGCTTTTGACGGCATACCAAGTAATGCTTCTGCGGCACGAGTCGCCTGAACCACAGCAACGTCCATGCGGGGAATATCTGCTGCACGCTCCCAAATCTCAGGCTCTCGGTTTTTATGCATCTTTCGATGATCAGGATCACTGAGAGCACAGATCGTACAAAACCAGTGGCTCGAATACGACGACATGAGATTTTGGACTGCTACGTAATATTTTTCGTCTCGTTGAAGCAACTCAAGGTAGGCCAGATGCGCATACACCTCGCTATACGACAGGATTCTTCCGCTAAATGTCTGACTCGAAGCATGGGAAGGGTCCATGAAGGCGTTGCTGCCGATGGTGGTAGCTGGATCGAAGTAGTAAATCCATCTATATTCCGTCTCAGGTATGTCTTCATATCGCGACATAACGCACAGAGCCATCGAAAAGCACTGAGCTAGGGTCCGCCAGACTTTTTCAGCCTTTACGCTTTCTTCGACCTCTACGATCAGGGAGGACGAGGGATATCCCTCTTTGGATCGATTGCTATCCTGATGATCCCATACGAAGGCTTTTTCGCATCCGTAAACGAACATTGGAATAAGGGTCCCGAACGCTCGATCTGACCTAGATTCCTGTGTCTCTCCGTTGTCTGCGATTTCAGTTTGTGGAATATTATTGAATAAAATGCCCGTCAGAACCGCGTGGAGACAGGCAACGTTGGGCGGTTCCTTTGGGAACCTCAGTTTGTTACTGTCTGCAACCAACTTCTGCGCTATTACATATTCTTCAAAATAAGTATTGACTACGTCTTCAAACGTGGGATTCGCAGCATTAGGGTCTGCAGCAAGCTTAGTGGCCAGATCAGCCAAGGCATGTTTCAATGTGATGTCTTCACCAGGGTCTGCCAACTTCGTGAAGATTATCTCGCCAGAGTCGGTGGTCATATTGCACCAGTTCGACGCAAAGCACTTATTCTGAATTCAACGGCTGGATCATTCAAGACGAACACGTCCGATTCTCGCTCACGTAGATATTTCGCTATCGAAAAGACCAGCACATGCCTATGCTCCTCAAAATCTGGAGTGGCAAACCAGAAGATTGATCGCGTTCCGCTGAACGGCCACTCAATATTAGCGGCATCTGCTGGCGGTTCGAGCAAGTGAAACATCGCCAGACCGATGGAGCATTCGGACTCTTGAGAAACTAAGCTCTCGGGAGGATGCCACTTAGCGTCCATTTTGCAGAGAACGCCTTCTTTACGGCCGTCAGTTGCCTGCTTAAAGTGCTCCGCCAAGCCCCGCCAGTAATATATCCCCTTGGCTGGCTGGCTCTCCCTCTTTCGCGGGCTCTTCGGAATCCTGAACCCGCCGAGACAATGATCGCTCCAACCCTTGACTTCGCACGCGAAGAGTTTGGGAAAGGTGCCTGTGGATCCGTTGCTAAATATGTATCCATCCAGTCGCTTTCGATTTGAGCGTTCTCCACTAACTCTGGCGACAAATGCTTCTCCCAGACTGTAATTCCACATATGTCCAGTGTGTGTACTAAGGCATTCTGCAAAAAGGGCCAGGAACAACGGCTCGCCATATAGTTGATTGATGAGTGTCGAGCAGCTACCATTTCCTGACATACGCTCTTGACGGTTTTCGTTGTCGATTTCCTCGCGCTCGAATATCCTTCTCAATTCCGACAATTGAATTTCCATACATTTATCCGAACCAGTTCACGTAGTTTCGAGAAATTGATCGAGCTGAAGGTTAGAACTTGAGAATCATCCCAGAGAGGAATCTAAACTTTCGAATCTGCTAGGGCGACACTACCTCAGTTACGGGCATCCATAATGCCTCTGCAAGTTCCCAATGATCTCGTCCCACCTCGGATAGTCGAACACCTTCTGTCGTTCGTAGTCCAGCAGGCTAGTTCGTTCCTCTGCCGACATACTCCCAAACCCCTCGGCATAAAAGTGCTCTCCAACCTCGCCCGTCTCCTGGTTAACAACCAGGGCGTCGATGCGTGGAAGGTGGTGCTCAAGAAGGATGCGATCGCGAAGAACGTCAAGGGGCTTGGTCATGTAGAGCGGAAATACGTCGACCAGGGCACCGAGTTCGCCATACGTGATCTTCCTTCGCTCCTTTGCACAGTGGGCGAGATGCGGCAACATTTCCATTGCCTTTGTGAAGTCCCACGGCTTAGCCATACCTGTGACTCGGATTCTATCTCAGGAATACGGACGGTGAGCGCTTAACTCCATTGGGCTGATTTCAACGGAGCATATCGTCGGCCCAGAAGTCTTTGAATGTGCTCCGCTAAACTCTTCTCGAAAGCCTGATCGTCGAAGTTCAGGTCGAGCCACAGATCGTTAAATTCGCTTATGGACACGAAAGGGACCTCGCCGACGAAAAAGGGTCGCATCGCGGTCGAGAAGCTGTCCGTCGATATCCGAACCGTCCGCCTATTCGGCTTTTGCTGAACGACGCATTCGGCTACGTTCTTGCCAGGGTGGAGCGCAAATCGTTTGTGCGCTGATACAGGCGGGGTCGGCGCAGTCGTTACAGCGGGCGAGTCAACAACGGGCGTCTCGACTTTCGAATACGACGTGTCTGCCACTGAGCATGGCGCCGCGTTGTCAGACCATCCGCATCCAAAACCGAGGCCTAATAGGACGAGAAGGGGAATCACAAATCGAAATTGCTTCATCGTAGTCACCATATGCTATCGCAACTGAGGCGAAATGATTTGTCACCTCTCGTAGTGAGGCCGCGTGTGCCCTAGTCTTTGCCGTGATAAACGGTACCGTGATCGTGCGATCCATAGAGTAGCGCACGATCACGACTAATTCGTTAGGCCCGCTACATTATGCATACCGAATTGCATTCGATATGCAGGGCAAAAAAGTTCATATCGCTGACCACTACGGATGGCGATTGAGACCAAACCAGACCTTTACCGATCCATGTACATCGTCTTCCCGTACAGGAACAATCCAATCGAAATCGACTAAGCTTTGAAGCGTACCATTCAGGACCACTACTTCCGCGGGATGCTCCCAGTTGTATGGTGGTTCTAGAAGGTCGGCATCGCGAAGCGTTATGATTATGTCCAATACGCTTTCCACACACAGGCCAACATAACTGTCCGTATCATCTTCGAAAAATGATGGAAAGCCATCCAGAACTTCCCTAAGCATTTCAGGAGGAATCTCTGTGATGAGCGACAATTCTGAAAGGGCCTCAGCGGGCGTCAATGTCGTAATGTACACGCTCAAAAAGCCATTAAAATGGTCACTGAGTTGTTGCCAAAAGACCTTCGTCATGATTCGAAGCGCGGCCTCTCTGATCATGACGGCGTCTGGGTGTGGATACGGGAAAACATCATTTGTGCCGATAGGCGGCATCCAGTCGTTTGGCGTGGTGCTGATGCTAGCCGTATTCGCTTCTTGCCAGAGCTTCACGGCATCGCACAGTGCTCGTGCACCTCTTTCGGAGAGTTGGCTTCTTACTACTGGAAGTGAAACGATCGGACAATTGTAACCGTGAATGTCTGCAGGGAGGGCAAACACATTTGTGAATCTCGGGGCTCTCATAGCAATTGACTTATCCCATTGGGCAACAGGTGGGTCAATATTACCAACACAAATGCTGCAAAGCCGTGAAACGTGCTGAATTGCCGCAAAAGTGTGGCGGATTTCTCCGTATTCGGTTGGTATAAATGTCTTTGGCATCGTGATGAGTCCATTCTGTTCCTCATCGACTTACTACTGAACATCTGGCTAATCTCCACAGTCCAATCGCAATCAAGGACGCACTCCCAAACGAAGTCGCGATTCGATAGAATGATTCAAAAATAGCGTTTCCCTTCGGCCACTGCCTCAGCTTGGATCGTTCGGACACCTGACGGTGCAATGCAAAGCCACCAGACACTTGTCTCTTTTCCAGTAGACATTCGCCTCAATCCAAGGTTTTCCCCATGTTTTTCCCGAAAAACTCCCGAAAATTCGCGAACAAGCGTTACGATTCGGGACGTCTCAACCTATAATAGGCACGGGAACAGATCGTACCCGCGAGGAGAACAATGATGGCACACATGGTATTAGGGGCGAACGAGCTCGAAAGGGCAGTCGCTACAGACAAAGCGAGATTCAATGCGAAGCTAAAGGCTGCAAAGGGCAATAGGGAGAAGCCTAGAAAGATGCTGGCATCTTTGGTCATTGGGATCAAAGATGGGAAGTCTTTTCAAGATCTCTCAAAGGAGACTGGCATTGCGGTGTCCACTCTGGAAAGATGGGCGAGCGGTGACGTTACCAAGCCCCACGAAGATCAATTAACTTTGCTGGCGAAATATTTGGAGGTTAGCGTAGGCAAACTACATGCGATGCTTCACCTGTCGAAGACAGTCGATGAAGATCTCTTTGCAACACTAAGTCAGCCGCTCGCTGATCCTGCAGGAATACTGACTCGCCTCGAATTAGGCTATGTTGGAGTCCTCAGGCACATCTTGGCAAACAATGATACAGCGCCACAAGGCAGACAGTCTGCTGTCTCATTTCTTCGAGTCATACAAGACATCGTATTGACTTCGGCCGTTGAGAAATAGCGCTCAGATAGACGTACCACTCGGGCGAGGACCGACAGGGAAAGAGAGTTAAAACTGAGGGTTGCATTTGCACTTATTGTTTTGGTAAGAGAAACTGATTATCGTCGTTCAGACCATATCCTGATCCAGAAGGGGGATCAGCCAAGATTGACTTCATTGGGTGGCAGCACCATCAGTTGATGCATCAGCATCGCAGACGGGGCGGCTGCTAAAGCATTTGTAAGAGGCGAAAGCTTACGGCCAGCACCATGCAATGGTTCAATCGCTAATAATGCCGAAGACGTCCGAAGCCTTTAAGTTAACTTTAAGCGCAAACAGTCGAATTCGGACTGCTGGAGCAAGAGTCGGGGTGACTTAGCTCTAGCCAGAAGCTATGGATCAGAACTACGGAATGCCGATGACGCAAGGGGTTCATCGGCATTCCGCGTGATCGAACGAAGTAGGGATTGAGCGTCAATACCTTGACTCCGCACGATCTGTCCATCAGCGTTCTGAGCGGCTCGAGGTGCCTTCGGATCCCTAAGCAGAACGTCAAACGAAGTCACGAGCAAGGTATCGGCCGAGGAATTCCTCGAGTACTCATAGAGTTTTGCCAGCGCGACGTTACCTACATTGAGCTGAGGAGGAGGTTCTTCGATTAGTGTCGGCGGTCCTAAGTCCTGTTTCAGCCAACGGCCGTCTTGAGACGTTGGCGCTGGTTTGGGCCGCCCCTTTTGTATGGAGGGCAGGCATATTATGCCTTTCAGTATCGAGGAAGGGGCGTTGACCATATTTGAGGATCAGGACCCTGCTATCTCACTTGCTGCCGAATGCTTTCGCTCTTCGGCTGCCTTCAGAGCATCCTTGAGGGTTCGAAGGGGGAGGTACATCCGCATTGTGCCTTTCTTCAGTGGAATGAATCCTTTTTTCAGATAGTAGTTGTATGCCTTTTCATCAATGGCCATAAGCTCAACTGCGTGAACTCCTACCCCAAGTGACTCGACTGCCTCAATGGCGATATCGAAGGCCTTGTTCAAAAGCTTGCTGCCGACGTGCTGATTCTGGTCGTCGATATTTACAGCTAACTTGCCAACTAATAGCGTAGGCATGGGATAGTGAGGGAGGCCAGAGAACAATTCGGCATCCGCCGTCTCCGTGATTACACAGGCCATCGAGAGGGTGATGTACCCAATGATGCGATTGAACCCTGGCCGCTGGGCCACCCAAGTCACTGAATAGTGCTTCTTTTGGTGGTCGAGGGCCTCCCTCTTGAGGTATTTGTTAAGGCCTCCATTTCCACAACCGAAATGTTGGCCGTCTTGTGCGTCTTCAAGACGCACAATTTCAATGAGTGCCTCCACAGCTTAGCGGCGGGAGACGAGGTCTATCAGACCTTCAGAGGGCGCAGGCGGATTCTCAGCATTAGCAATGAAAGCCTTCGCGTCTTTGCCTGTCAAAACTGTCACCTCGTTGCGATTAAGTCTTGCCTGAGAACCGCTCAGAACTCTGCGTACAGCGTCCACGATGGACTGCCACGCCGAGGGCTTCTGATTTCCTATTGGTTTTGTTTCGGTTCCCACTTCCTGTTTCTCCTTAATGATCAATCACCTATCTCTCCCTTCCATGGTATGGGAGCTCAAGGCTCTGAGATGATAACAGTACTGGAGTTTCGGATGCAATCCCTTTCCAGATCATTTTCATCTTTTTGCAGCTCGGAGTATACCAGGAGGTCCCAAGAATATTCTTAATCCTCTCCACGACGAAACTTAAAGCTAGGACGGATCGGCAGCGTAGGAGTTCTCGCAAATCCACGGGATTGCGCTTAGAACTTTGCCAACAACGCTGTCGACTCGAACATGCTGTTCGGTTGTAGACTTGACCTCTCCTGTCGGCTGAATCGTTCCAAGTCTTGTCACGCCCATCAAAAATGTATAGCGAAAATCGGCCTTAAGCCTTATGCGAAGCACTGATTGGGAACTTGAGGCGATCATTTGCTGGCTCTCCTGTGTGTGATACGGCTGCAGACACTGGCTGGCTGCAGCCATCATAGTACAATCGATTTCCCATGAGAATAAAGATTAAAACCTGTGGCGGTCAAGGACCACCTGGGGCTACCCATTTGGTCTTTTTCTCAATTTTCAGGATGAGGCACATAGGTGATCTCTCATATAGTCAGTCCCACAGCTTGGTTCCTCGAGACTGTACGCTTCGCTAGGCCAGCCATACCTTGGGTCGGAGAATTTGGAACCACCAGTCGCCAGATCTCGTTTACTTAGTCTCAGCGAAATCGAAACGATCCCGTCTAAGAGCCTGCGAACAGGACCGTTTCGATATATGACAAACAACGCAACGAGAAGCCATGTCGGAGCATGCGGAATCCACTCACTCAACATAGGCTAAGCAGCAGCAGACGTTAGCTTGAGGCCAAAGACTGACTGCAACGTCAGTGGCTTGGCGTCGGGTATGCCTTCTGGATCGTAGAGTTCGTCGGCAAACGCTGCGTCAAGATCTAGCACATCGTAAATGCTGCACCGAAGACGAATGGCTTCGCAAAAGACCGCAAGACGTCGCTTTGTCGGAAGTCGACGAAACCTCTCTTCAATTTCTTCAATCGGCATTTCAGTCTTGATCGGACGCTCGACGAAGTCGACGATGAACGCGCGAATCTTGGCGTCGTAGTCCTCCTCGGCCGTCATGTCCCTTGTGCTCTCAAGGAGTCGCTTCCTGACGAGGCGTAACTCTTTCCTGATAAGGGTTTCAGACAATTCCTCTTGATACAACTGCTCTTCAATGACTGGTCCAGCTAAGTCCACGATGCTCCCTATGCTAATTTCCTTTTCAAGATCCAGCATCATGTCGCTGTAGAAGCTCTTGCATCGATCGTAGGCAGGAGAATACATAAGGATCTCGCGGTTCTTCGATTCGCTCCAAGTCGGGATCCATCCACGGCGCCGAAGCGCATACAGTTGTGCGTAATACGCAGAATGAGTGATGCGGCGCTTTGCCTGAATCTTTCCAGGCGTCCAGCCCCTCTTGTTGATGTCGGCGATCATCGTCCAGTATTTTCGGTCTAGGCTCTTGAACCCAAAGTTGCTGAGATAGATGGGGATCAATTCTCGAAGAAAGACGCCCATCATTGTTGTGCGCTTCTCTAGCTGCTCAACGACAGCCGTCGGCAGATCGCGCTTACCAAATTTCCGCCTCCTGCCACGGGCACTCCCGTGGGTTGCGACTGCCAAAACTGAGCGATCCTTCGGCTCAATCACAAACCATGGGAAATAGATTCCGCAGTGTCGATGGTGTACGCAACTGACGTTCTTGCTGAACGTGACCTTGTGTGGCGCTGGCCTCAATCCTTCTTGCCCAGGCATATCAAAGAGGAAAATCCCGCCAAGGTCTCTGACTATTTGATTGGAAGTTCTTAGTGGATCTTTGATTTTCTGAGATTCTGCCTCATGCTTCCGCACAATCTCGTCGTTCCTAGCCTCGAACTGAGAGAGAGCCTCTGTTCTCAACTGCCGATTTACGCTCCACGTTTTTAGGGCCAGGGGATATAGCGCCTTGAAGTAGCCCTCTCTTGAGACTGGTTTGTCACTCTTGCCCCTCCTGCTCGCATCATAAGGGTGCTTAAAGAGGATAATCCGAGCCCATTGCATCACATCATCCTTATCGTCTTTCGAAAGATGCGAACACAGCGAACTCGAGAAAAAGTATCTTCCAAGACTTTCGAGAACCTCGAGGTCGGCATCAAGCTGTTCAAAACTTTTGTCTTTCATAAATCGCTCCTAACTGAGTTGCCGCAGTTTTCTGCGTGCTTATATGCCTAGTAGAGGCCAGTTCAAATCACCAGAGCCAAATCAACGAACAGCGGCAGAAAAAAGTACAAAAAACGATTGGAGGGCGAATGTGAGGAAATCCCTTCTCGGCTGCCATTCGAATTGGCACCGTCCATGGCACCATTAGGGCTACTTCTTGCCGCCTTTCTTCTTCTTTGCCTGAGAGAGATCTGAGGCTATGGGCGCCCGAACTACTTTAGGTGTCTTGGGGTTGCGCAGGTCCTTTCCAGCCTGCGACGCAACCTTCTTGGATGTTGACATCGTATTCCTCCTTCGGTCTGCGAGTGTTGCGTTCGACCACAAAGTAAAGACGAATTGAGTTTAGCACTCGACGTCATTTATTGCCAAAAACAGATTGAATGTTTTCTACTAAACACTCCAGGATTTCAGAACTTTAAGTTCACTGTTTACGTAGACATCTGGAACTTCTTTGATCTGACCATTGATGGCAGTTGCCGAGGAATTCATGCTGAGTTTCTTCTCGGAAATGGCTTTGGCGCGGCATAGGACAATTAACATGGACACTATGATTCCGTTGGCGGGCAGCGTTCGACTGACATCGGCGCACTAGCAAAACTGGGCCAGACAGTAGAGCGCGGACATCAGATCTGGCTAGCAAACGTTCCCAAACACGGCCGAATTCTGACTCTCACGTTCGAAGCCCTTTACAGGGATGCCGAGTGGCACATCCCGATAAGCGGGATGAACAGACACGTCTTAGGGGTGAGCAAATACTCGGCGCCTCCCATCGCTGCAAGGTAGCCATGGAACGAGCCAGAGTCTTTTGCATGCGGCTAAAGGCGACTCAGAGCGCGTCTTCAAGAAAGGAAAGATTTCGGATCGAAGATGCCGTTCGTATGAAATAACGCCATCCAAAAGGCATCCAAATCGAGAATCTCCCGAGAATGATGCTCGAAGACTCGAAACAAATCCGCGGGAGTGATCACGGCCACCTGCCTGAGTTCAGCGCCCTTTCGAAAACTTGAGCTAAAAGGATCTGGGCGCTCGTTGGGTTGGCTAGCAATACTGGCCCCGCCGACCACGATCCCCTTGTAGGATATTTGTCGGCTAGATATTCCTCGCTCTTTCCATTCCGCAACCTGGCGCAAGCACTCTTCCGATAGGCTGTGCTTCGCCGTCGTCTTGATCTCGAGAACACCCTCGAGCTGCTGGTTCCCAACGATCACTGTTATCCAGCCATCCTCCTTAGATTCGCCGTCAGCGGGCCGCACGACCTTGGCACCGAGTGCCTCGAGCACTTGCCAAACCACAGGCTCCAAGGAACGTCCTGTACCATACAAGAGCCTAAGTGGCGTACGCAATCTATTGAGGTCCTCTACCACTGACGAACGCCTGCAAGCAAGACGGACAGTTTCCGCGTCAATCGAGGCGAGTTCGGACCGAAGGATCTCTTCTCCCTCTAGTTGAATGACACTAGCCCATTCAGGTTCCGTTGTGGATCCCTCAATTCCTAGCAGATCAGTCAAAAGTATTTCTAGGACGTCGTGAGTCGACGCCGCCACGCTGGGGAGAAAGACGAACTCTGATCTTGGCGTAACCTGAATCACGTTTCCCCCAATGGACTCTTCCACCACCAAATCGAGCGAGAATGCGATCGGGCCGTTGTTCCTGGTCCGTGCGAAGACGCGCTTGCACAGTACCAAACTGACGATTCGGCTTCCGTCTTGAATCGGCTCGAACGACGTTAACGGATGCTCCGCGGTGATCAACGACTGGCCGTACGACGTCAAAAGCTTCGCATACCTCGCGAGCCCTGCTTCCTTCGCTGCGGGCAGAACCTCTATTCTGCTTCCGCCGTGCTCATTCCAGCCCATCTGAAGGCCAGTGAAGTTCGTGACCAGAACTCTATAGCTCTGAGTTGGTCCTGAACGCATTTGGCGTGTATGAGCCATGTCGCCGTAGAAAAGGAACTTACACCCAGCCAACAAATGCTCTTGAACCTTGTCCTGCCTAAATTGCATATCAAAGGCAGTCCAATGCTCAAGATCGATCGCCTGCAGATCGGACCAGTCAAGAAGAATGACATCGTAGTCCCTGAAGTTTCCGATTTCATGGAGCGCGGACCACCGAACCGCCGTAACGCGATTGACGGCATCCCCAGACTTAATCTGAGTGTTCGTGATTATCAGGATGTGGCGCTCTGTACTTCTCATCAAGTTTGGTCGTTGCCCTGAGGAGAAAGTATGACTGGCATCAGGACGGCGAAAGCACGACGACGGAACTGTATTGGACTCCGCTTATCGAGCCGACGGCTGCAAGAGACTGAGATGCGCCCCTTCTTGCCAAAAAGGTGGCATCCTGGTGGTAGGCCCTGGCTGATTATGACCTAGCCAAGTATCGGTCAATATCGAGGGCAAGCTGGCGCCACAGTTCGCATGACACCAAATACGGAAGCCGCATCTGAGAGAATCGCGTACGGCACCTCGATCGACGTTTCCTCGAAAAAGTTGGACGCCAGATTCATATCAAAATGAGCAACCAGAAGGGACGTCTTCGGGTATACTACAGTGTGATCATCCATCACGAAAAGTCGAGCTTCGACAGGGTCGGCACTGGAGTCTCCGAGTGGAGTGCGGAGGGTTTGAGCATTGCCGCGAAACAGATCCTCTACTGCTGACATAGAGAACTGGTCTGTTAATGGAACGGCTATGGAACAGCGCCGAATAGGGCTGCTGCCAGCGTTGCTTAAGATGATCTTCGCCTGAATCTTGATATGGTCGCCGAAGCTCTCCGTTCTGCCGTCCCTATAGGCAATAGCAGCAATAGAGTTCTTAAACGCAACCGCATCTGTGATTTCAAGGTTCACGCTCGCGCTCTTTACCGCCTGCGACTGCGAGGTAATTCCTCCCTCCGAAGGTTCGCCATCGTCAAGGTTCGGGACGCCGCTTATCAGCAGGTTCACCTCGGAGACGATCCTCTGGATCCCGATTGACGAATCTAGTGCCTTCGCTGCCGCCAGCGTCAGAGAGTGACTTCGCACCTCGTCGCTGGTAACACCGTGGTAAATCGGAAGAATGACGATACGCCGTTCGGCGACCTGAATTTGAACTAATCCTTCTAACTCTCGCTGGGGCCAAGGCTTGCGGAGGAAGTCTGAGCTTAGAACTACGATTCCGTAGTTACTTTGGGCCATTCCGCGATCAATCGCTCCACCAATTCCTTCACCCCAACCGATTCGCGATTCGTCCAACCAAACGCGTATGCCAGCATTCGTCAGAGCCTCGAATAGGGGCCGAACAAATCCTTCTTTGTCCTCCGACGCGTGTGAGATGAAGACATCGAATTTCATGAGTCCATTTTGTCGCACCGCCTGAATTGGTGTTGGACGGCTGGCTATCATGGGGTCTGGCTTGATTCCAGAATGCAGTGAACTTCCCTGTGAGTCGGGAAGCTGTCGGGGCAGTTGAGTGTGGCTTTCATCGACGGCATCTAGGTTTGGCACTCCAACTTGGGCGGCTGTTTCCAATGCCACCCGAACATCGTCGCTGATTCGGTCACGCCTGCTGAACATCTGCTCAAGACGTTGTTCCTCCTTTCGGCGCTGGATGGCTGCTTCTTCACGATGCTCTAGCTCTTGCCTCCCTACTCGGGTGAGGCCGTAGGAGCCGATTGCCGATTGGTCAACGATTCCTTGTGCTTCCCAGTCGTCAAGGACATGCCCTACCTCTATTTCTTCCAAGTCCATGCGTTCGGCTAAATCGTGAACGTGAACGAACCTGTTTGGGGTTGTTCCAACCACATCTTCAAGGCCCCGAAGCACTAGATCGCGGAAGTGTTGTCGTCCTTCTGACTTGATGATTGCTTGGGTTTTATCTGCTCTACTCGCGGCCACATGTGAAGAGTCGGCAACTGTCTTGCTATCGCTGTGTACGTCTTCGCTCTTTTCAGAGGAAATATTTCGTGCTTCGTCTAGCTCTTCCTTTCGCACACGCCCTTTGGCGGTGATGTGAACACGCTGTGCCGTTTCACTACCAACGGTAACATGTTCAATCTTGACGTACTCACAATCCCTCAAATATCCAATAATCGTTTCGGAATCAGCTTGGACTGCGCCAAAAACGACTCCGCCTGTGTATACACCTCCAGGAATTTGATTGCCGTTTGACTCGCCAGGAGCGGCATCGTACGTGTTGGAGTTAGCGCCGCTCAAGAGCACTCCTTTGCCGATTTCCTCCTCGCACTCGACGAGGTTCCATAGAGTTTCGTCGCCCTTCCTCTTAATCGAAAGGCTCTTGATTTCGGCTAGGAGTTCTTCAGGAGTTACAAAGTCATACTTTGCCCACTCTTTAGCGAAACCACTGCTGACCGCGTGATCTTTGAATTCCTTCGATAAGATAAAAATGCCTCGGTGACTTAGGCTTGCGCGCCATATTTTTGACGTTGCAAGGGCAAGAACTTTCCGAAGCGTCTTCTGGTCCAAGGTTAAGTACGGCAGTTGCATTTTGGACAACAGGCGGCCAAACCCATCTTCGTATAGTCGGTTTTCAATGGCCCACACGCCTATTTCGGTGTCAAAGTAGGTCGTAAAACTGGGCACTTGCGGATAAAGGCCAGCTTGTGTTCGAACAACCATTCCAGTTAAGGGCGATGGGAGGTTCATGGTCTGCTGTCAATTATGAAACATCTGCAGCACTGAAGCCAGCGAAGCCATTCCGCGACGCCGTGGGGATCGGCGCCCAAAGATGTCGATCTGAACGTGACACCAGATCCCTTGGGGAGCATCGTATCAAAAGTTCCTAGCACGATGCGGTCGGCAAAATTGCGTAGGATTCTTCACTATCTACTGTACAGTCGAACTGCTCCACAACACCGCAGGCGTCGTCGATAACTGCCCCAGTTGTTCTGCGGCTGGCTGAAGGAACGGAGGAAATATTAGGAGCGGCGACCAGCCGAGTCGGCCGAAGCCCGAGGTTTATCCTGAGCGCGAGGAAACGTTGGTGGCGTCTGTGTCCGCGGAAGTTCCTGGCGAGAATGGGACATTGCCGACGCGAAAGGAGTTAATCCCCAATCCAGGGGGCCATTTTGAGTTCAACCAGCCCTCCCCTGAATAGGGGCGAGTGGTTTCCGTTTCAAATTCTGAAATGAAAACACAACAACTTAATTCGTCATACGAACACTGGTTTGAACTCGGTGAGGACTCAGTAAGAATCGACACGCTTGATCGCCTAAACGCGTGCCTGCGGCACGCCGAAATGCGGAGAGTCGAAACCATCGAAGAGCTTGAGGCAACTTACACAGCCGAAGAGATCGATGCCCTTATCGACCGCATCTACAACGATGCCAGTGAACAATCCGACTATGAACGCGGAGCCTTCTGGATGGCCGAGCTTTTCCTTGAGGAGGGTGCGCTGTAGTCCCATGAAGACAAAAAGCCCCTCGATCTCCACCGAAGGAGATCGAGGGCGGATTCCTCCGTTTAAGTAGGTTCGATCAAGTCTCAGGCAATCGGGTCCGTGCGAACTGCCTAGTCTCGTGTCCAACCGAGGACGCCGCGATCATCTCCTTGGGGACAGCCCTCGGGAACGTCAGTTTGGCTGTATGGCTTCCCATCCCTGAGCAAGATCTCCAGCGACGTGCCATTGCGATTTAACTCGGTCAATTGCTGGAGCCGCTAACGATCATCACATTCGCCGTACTCGACCTGGTCTTCAGGAAGCTGTCGGCAGAACCGAAGTGTCTGATCGTCCATCACCGATTTCATCACTTGCCAGTCGAAAACGAAGTCTGAAAGCCGCTGGTGAGGGCTGGATGGACTCTGTGACGGCTGAATAACGGTCCAATACTCAGGTTCATTTGAACCTAGCCCCCTGAGAAGGGAGCATCCGCGTTCTTTTAAGCTGCAGAGAATCTTCTTCTGAGGCGGGATCGGAGTGGTGGGAGTCGTGTCAGCCGACAAGATCGCGACGGTCGAATTCATCCCAGCAGGATTCAATTGCATAAATTCGGCCCCACGGAGGTGCCGAATTTATGCCGTTTAAGCGGCGCTATGGAAAAACTTCAAGATGAATTCACGGCACTGCTTATCCTCTCGGATGACAGCCACATCACTATCGACACTCTGGATGCCCTCAACGCCATTCTCAGGCATTTCGGCCATGCTCCTTTACTGAGTCTGGAGGAGCTTGAGGATGGATCCCGCTACTACTGGCAGGACATCCACGACTTCTACGACCGTTTCGTGGACGAGCTTAACGCTCACCCTAGGCCTCTGGAATGCTTTGCAGCCACGCTCAACTCAAAGGCCGCATCGCCCTATCCACTCGTAAGGGTCTGCCAGAACTGCGGCGGACGTGGACTTGATACGGGGCTTCGGGCAGAGTCGGAGGACAGCCGACTGTGCGAAGCCTGCGACGGCCGAGGCGGGTTCTCCGAGGAGGCGGGGAAATGAGGCTCTACCATTTCACTTGTATCGCCCATTTGCCATCAATCCTGAGATGTGGCTACATTGACAGCACCGACTCTTGCCTGCGGACAAGACAAGATCCCGACGATCACCCTGTCGTTTGGTTCACTTCCGAAGCGTCGAATTCTCACGACGTCCAACTTTGGGAAGGAGGTTCCAAGGCGGCTCAATCATCCAAAAGCCACGCGGATGACACCGCCATTCAGGCTGCACGAACGATCACCGACAAAACACGGATTCGCATAACAGTTGAGTTACCCGTAAGCAAGAAGGATCCGAGACTTGAGAAGGAGGCAGCATGTTACATGTGGGACCACTGGTCCAGGTGTATCGGACGAGAGAAGCGCTGGATTCAAACCTTTCATCGCTTGTATGGCAATTGGCGCGCTTGGTACGTGTTCGATCATCGTCTTCTACCTCGGAGTTGGGTGAGGATCGAGGACACTGCCACGGGTGAAGTGCTCTGGACGCAGGATGGCCTGACTCATTTGGGACAAAGCCTGATCGAAAAACATGAAAAGGACGTGGAGGACTTGATCGTCTGGCGATGCACGTCAAAGGGAGTGCACCGAAAGTAGACCATGGTCGACGTTCACCATCGTGACCGCAGGCTCATATCGCCGATTGTCTAGCGGGGCCCCAATGGGGCTCACGACTCCTTAACCTCGGCCCCATTTCGGGGCCGACTCTCTTCGTTTAAGCGGCGCTATGAAAAACTTACCAAGAGAATACGTCGGACTTGTCTCGGCAAACGACTCTCAAAACTTCCTCGTTCTCACCTTCGACCGACTGAACAAGATCCTTGCTCACTTCGGTCATGCGCCTGTAAAAACCCGCAAGGACCTCGAAAGACGCTACGGCACAAAGTATGGGGTGTTTCGGGAGCCCTTCTATTTTCGCCTCTCAGATGAAGTCAGGCAACAACCCAATCCATGGAACTGGCTATACAATTTCATGGAATACGCGGAGCCTGCTACCGTGCTCTATCCACTCGTCGAGTTTTGTCGAGACTGTAACGGCTACGGGATCGACAGTGAAACCGATACTCTTTGTAGCGCATGTGGTGGACGCGGAGGCTTCACCGAAACACCCTGGGTCCAATCTGTTTGACGTCTGAAACACACAATGCCCCCTTCGACCTCCATTGGAGATCGAGGGGGGCTTGAATCCGTTTAAGGGATGCTATGAACAACATCACACTATTGGACAAGTCAATGCGTCAGCCCACATGCGAGCTGACTTCGGCCAGCTATTGCGTCATCGTCCTCACATACGATGCCAGTGCAACGAACGTCGGCTCGAGCTTCTTCGTTGTTGGCAACCGTAACGGTGGCAGGATTGACTGCGCTTTCGACGAGTTGCTGAAAGGCAACGAGCGGCTATGGGATTCGTACTACGACGAACTTGCTGACGTCTCACGCAACAACGTCTTAGAAGGCAGGGCCGATCTAAGCGCCTACACGATTTATGATGGCGAAGAACGCGTTACGCGGGATCACACGACAAATGTCGATCACAAAGCGCTCACGTACAAGAAGGTGAAAAGGCTCGCCAAAGGGATGTACTAACCACTCCAAAAATCGAACTGCCCCCTTACACTCCGATCAGGAGTATAAGGGGGCAGCGAGTCCGTTTAAGTAGGTTGCCCGCGATTCGGAATCGTGATTGAGAATCATCGTGTAAGAATCGTGGTCAGCGGTCGACTGTGCGTTCCATCGACTTTTCCCTGATCGGCGCCCTGTTCTGTCTTCCCAATTTGGCGACAAGTTGATGGTGCTCGAGGCATGGCGTTCCTCCCGTCCCACTGATCTGTATAAGAGTCCTCTGCGGATCAGGGCATGGCTTGGGACACGAAGCCCCAGTCGACTAATGTCCGCAAGGATATGAGCAAGATATGAACGAAACAGAACAATCATCCAAAATCATCGCCTATAGCCGAACGGCGCACTGTTCAGGCTCCAATAGCCTAGCGCGGCAAAAGGATCGAGCCTTGGCATGGGCGGCGAAAGAGGGCGTCTCCATCGATGAAGATCTTGAGGAATGCTGTTCGGGAAGAAAGATGGCGCCAAAATTGAGCAGCATCCTGGCCCGAGCGGAGCGTGGTGAGAAACTCGCGATACTTTTTGAAGATCCATCGAGGATCGCGCGAGGCATGACCGTTTTGGCGGAGTTCCTTCGGAGGGCGGCCAAAAGTGGTGTGCAGATTCACTTCACACGCGAAGGTGCAGCCGACGCATCGGCAGCCGAGCTTGCATCGGCGGTCAACGTCGGACTCCAGATTCAGAGGGCATATCGTCGCGAACGCAAGCATGGGTGATGCCATGAAGGACAAGAGAGTTCAGGAGCGGTTTTCATTATTTGGTGATCCGCCTTTACTTTCCGCGGACCACCACCTGTTCCAGAGTCAACAACTCGGGGGTTTTCAAAAGCGGGCACACAAACTGTTCACCGTCCATTCGGAGCACGATCTGCGACCAATCGGGTAGCTCCGTAGACACTACGCAGTCAACTTGGGAAGCATCGATGCTCACCGTTTCAACGAACGCCGTCATCACCTCGTCGGCGCCAATTACGGATAGGGCATGTGCAAGCGAAGCGCCGCCGTCCCCACTTCGACGTGCAACTTGCAAGGGCCCCTTCCGAGAGCCCTTGCTCGATTGCAGAAAACACGCCTTCCGATCACGTCGGAGGGCTGTGGTGCAACTTCTTGCGAATCGGTGGAGTTCAGGTTCGATCGTCATTTCAGATGAGCGTTTATTTGTTTTCATGATCATTGAGTGCTTTCGGCATCGGCCGCTTGCTGAGACAACCAGTCGTGATAACCAGGTGCATCGAGCTCCTCCGAAAACGGCAAATACGAATGCAAGCGGGTTCGTCTTAGGTTCGTAAAGAACGACTTTGGATCAGGTAAATCACCGACGCTCAAGAGGCACTCGGACGGCTCTGCTGGCACAAGGATGTTGGTCCTCACCTCCAGGTCCATCTTGGGAAACCAATCGAATTCGATTCGAGCCGTGTGAAACGTGCCGAGGCTCGTTAAGAACAACGCCAGCCCCTGGTTGCGGTTTCTTGCAAGTACACCTTTCTTCGTTCGTTCCTTAGGTAGGCCCGACGGAATCACTGCCATCCACCTAATCATTGCTCGTACTGCGTCACGCCTGAGTTCGGATTTGCTGGACTCCAGCAGACCGATGGCATCGGCAATCGGCATGACGTTCGACATTTGCAACTGAAGCCGTGCAAGGTCTGAACGAGAAATGGAGACACGTTGATCCAGAGCCTCAGCCATGCGTACCGCAAGCTCTGGCTGTCCGCGCCACGTCGTCATTGCGACTTGAACGAGGTCCTCTTCCTTCTGCCTGAGCAGTTCCTGAATCTCAAGTTGCTTTGCCGAGATGGCGGCGCCCAGTGACGAGCGATCCCCGCTTTTCTGCTCCGAAAGATGAGATGCCACGATTGGCCCTAGCACAGTTGCCAAATAGTCGTCAACGACTTCAACCTTTAGCGAAGGCAGAGTGTGTGTGCATACGGATGTGCGATCATGATTTGCTACGTACGACCAACGTTCAAGTCGCGTTCCGTCTTGATGTGTGTACCGAGTAAGTCCCGCCTTGAATGGGTGACCGCAGATTCCGCATACGATCAAAGATGTCATTGAACGTTGTTCACGCCCATTAGGCGCAACACGACTTTCGCTGTCCATTTTTGCTTTCACTCGGTCCAGAAGCTCAAGCGGAACACAGGTTTCACCATTGCGGAGAAACGCCTCACATGGGTAGTCGCCATAAACCGAATGTTCAATTCCCCAGTATCGTGAGTTGCGGAAGGATTCTCTAATGTGACCTGCCTGAATCTTTCCAGGGTCGTCGGGGAATGCACGGCCCAGATCCTCTCTGAATCTGCAAAGATCCTCGGGCCAGGAATGGCCCTCGTCGTCAAGCGTTTTGGCAATCGCGGTGAGTGACATCGGGCCCCTCGGATCGTCTCCGAGGTAGAGCTCCATCATTTTGCGAAGCAACGCAAGCTCTTCTTCAATGAAGATAACCTTGTTGGTTTTTTTCCCAGCCGTCCGCATCCCAAGACAGTTGGGATTGCTGACAAGCTTGCCCTTAAGTCGATTTCGACGCTGGCCCCTTCGAGTTAGAACTTTTGCAGCTTCCCGATAGGCCTGGGCTGCGTTGGCTGTATTTCTCACCTGTGATCGTCCGTCAGGAGTGTGGATGTCGACTCGGCCGTATCGATCGTAGAGCTCAACACCGTACTCAACCATCATGTCGCAGAGAAAGTCGCAGATGCTTACGGATCTCCAGGTGCGATCCTGCGACCAACAAACGACCATCTTTATCGCGCCATTGAGGATGCCCGCAACGACGGTGGATAGTAGCGGTCGATGCTTCGGCTTTCCCTTTTCGTCGATCAGACGCTCCTCGGCGACCGAGTATTTGCCTTGGCACTTGTACCAGAGTGACCCTGCGTGGCCTGGTTTCTCGGGATAAAGGACGCCTTCAGGCAACCCGTGGTCGTGGAGCATTTCAAGCATCTCCGCATCCTGATCTTCGATTGAGCGGGAAGCGTTTTCTCCCTTCGTGCTCTTGCGAGCGTAGCGAGCGATCTGTTCATTGGCGTAGACGCGGGGTGCGCTGGCGTTCGTATAGCCAGCGTTTGAATTCAATTTTTCCATTGCCATTCTCTCAAGGAGCGGCACCCCGACATTCATGGTTTACATTATACCACGGATGGGATATAGCCTAAACATGTAATGTAGGGGTGACTCCAAGGCATCTTTCGGCGTTCGTAGGTGGACGACCTACATGAAAATCGCCTCTTTCCAAACTTCTCAACTCACAGCCGAAACGTCTTCCCGTTCTCAGGCAAGACCAATCGAGTCCCCTCGGGCAGCAGAGCCCGCATCAACTCGGGCTGATCCGTGTGGCAGGGGATGACGATTTCAGGCTTCACTCGGTCTAGGAGCTTCTTTAAGTCCGCAGAATGCATATGGCCACTTGGATTTAGGCGCTGGCTGAACTCAAGTCCGCCCTTCGGGCCGAACTTAATGCCCTCGGTTTCCATCCTGTAGTACTCGATCCATTCCCGTTGGATTCCGAACCGATTTCTTGCAGAATCGTCATACGCTGCACTTGCCGAATGCAAATACAGTGCCCCAAATGGCTTAAAGTCGGTCCAATCCATCGTTCTGGAAAAGCCGTGCATGTAAATGTATTTGCCAGGTCTAGCTTTGATCTCGTCTGGATGGACTAGACGCCGTTCGTGACGCTCACGAAGGTCACGATGCCATCGAGTTCTCGTTGCCATCGGTGAATCATAAAGAGCAATACCGTCGAGTCCTGCAAGGTCGTAATAGGGATTTGCGGCTGCGACGCTCTCGAGCATAAACATCGTCCGCGGCTGCACCACGAGCTCGCGCCCTGTCTCTTGAGCTGCATGTAAGATTGCAGCCAGTCGCTCGAGATGCTTTGGACTCACGGTCGCAATGACAAGTCTTCTACGAGCGCCTCTCACAAGTTCCAGAATCTCGGCGCGGCATTGAGCTTCTGTCACGCGCTCGTCGTCCTCGCGTCCAATTTTCGTCGCCTCCAAAATCAAAACTCGCGGCTTCAATTTCGCAAGCTTCGTCACGAACGCGCTTGTCAGGTCACGATCAGTTCCATGCCATCTGAGATCTCCTGCGTGGGCGACCACACCCTGATCGGTCTCCAAAGCAAACGCAAGAGCCCCCCATATACTGTGATCGACAGGAAATGCCTGGAATTCTATTCCAGCCGCTAGCATGTCTGATCGCTGTAACCCCTGGTCCGATCCTGCGGATCTCCAAAGCTCGCGGAGTTCGTTTGATGGTTCACGATCAGTTAGGAGGAAGGGACGAGAGATCTTTGGTGCTAAGCGAGGAATAGTCAGGATGCCCCTCTCGGTGGGGTGAGGCTGACGCTCGATCAAGTGTGTCGATTCCGCAAAGAGACCTCCATTGCTCGTCATCTCGGCGTAGAGCATTGACGCACTGACTGCGGAACAATGAATCCGAATCGAGGGGTCCGCAAGGGCGACCCGCCCACTATGATCGCTATGGACATGGCTCAGCAGGATGTCAAGCACTGAAATGTCCTGTGCCTCTTCCAGAGCTTCTTCGTCGAGAATTAGATCCTGTCGATACAGCCCGTCGTAGAGCGGGAGCAATCCGACTCCGAGCAGGTCTTCAATACCCTTGCTCGCGCGGGGGCCTAAGCGACCACCGAGCATTTTTCCGCTCTTCTGAAGATCGCTTCCAAAATCTATGAGGAATGCCTTCCTGCCGATTTGGACTAGCCAGGTGGCGCCGCCGACGCGGCCAATACCGTCGAGGGGCGTGATTCGAACTCTTGAAGCCATGGAGGCTCTTTCGCACGGGTGTCAGCGCTCACCTACACGAGTTCATTGAACTTCAGGATCGTGCCGAATAATCATGACCAAACTCGCCTCGACCCAACCGAACTCGTGACAGAGGATATAAGCTGGAAGTCATATGATGACTTCGCCAATCACCCTAAAGGAAATCAAAGTCGACTCGACCAGCGTGATGCGATACCATCACTCGTCAGTAGACGGCTTCGGCGATCTCCTCTTGAGCGGGGGTTGTGTAAGCGCATTGCTCGACTTTGTCAAGACTACGGGCAAAGAACCCTATCTCCCCTACTCGAATCTCTACTCCGTCCGCGAAACCAAGGCGGCGCTCAACATTATCCGTAGCGAGTTGTGGCGCCAGATGTACTTGAAACATCGAACGGAGTTGTTAATCTGCGCGGCAAGTGACTTCGAGGCGTTTGCCACGGCCGCTGAGCTCGATTCTAACGCGAGAGGCAAATACCGAATAGAAACCTTCGAGTCTTTTATTGGAAAAACAAGAGCCCTCACATTGGAAGATCGTGCCAAGTTGACTCTCCAAAATATCTTCTGGACCTGGGAGGAAGCGCCACAAGCGGGCATCGCTTTTCAAGGCTACATGAGCGCAAATCTGGAACGAAGGGAGGTCTACATCAGGACTAGACCCGAGTCAAAGGAACGTGGTATGGCCTATGGCTGCGATGAAACAACGGCTCCCATCATGTACGAGGATCTTCGATCCAGGGAGTGGATCAAGCTGAATCCGTATGACAACCAATCGTTCTTGATTGGCTCGAAGGGCTACCAAGCGCTAGATAAGTTGGAAAGAGGTGTTGGTGGTCTCGGCCGCAGTGTCTTTTTCGTCCGAAAATTCGACACCGAACTGGATATATTCATGCGGCCACTGTTGGACCGTGTCCAGGAGAATCTCAGTTGTACCATCAACGCCGTCTGGGAGAAGGAATTCATTCACAAGATCGACGAGGAGATTTTCAGGAGTATCCGTCACGGTGCGGTCACTCTTGTCGATGTTGATCCGAGCCGCTTCAACGTTGGACTCGAGGCTGGGTATGCACTAGCCCTAGCGAAGCCCATCGTTGCGATCATGGAGAAGGAGCTAGCTGATCAAAGCGGCGTTCCATTCGATATCGCAACGCTCAACGTATATCTGTATCGGCGGTCAAAGCCTGACGAGTTGGTGCAAAAGCTTACGGACAGGATCGGGTTAGCGTTTGAAATTCAGGAGGAGTTGCTGAAGAAGGCGTAACGAGCGGTTACGTCAGCCTAACTGTCTCCGCGAAGCGCATAGCTGGGACCCCTCATACCACCAGCATTTCGGTCGGCGCTAGCGCCGGCCGAAATGCTGTACTTCGAGTAGTGTGCCTGCCCAGTCATTA
>Ga0302320_10001735_pt1 | contig 52136 bp, 40 predicted proteins | sample Bog_T0_3_FD_202130 | JGI IMG/M metagenome (GOLD analysis project Ga0302320, IMG submission 202130) | Peat permafrost microbial communities from Stordalen Mire near Abisko, Sweden - Bog_T0_3 | ecosystem: Environmental > Terrestrial > Soil > Wetlands > Peat | place: Sweden: Abisko, Stordalen Mire...
AGCTTCAAAATGTTGCGTAGGCCCATTCGCGCAACGAAACCTAATTAGCTTGTGAAAAGGGAGCACTAAAATGAAAACGCGCACGGGACCCGAAGAAGCACTGCGGTGCTCGTTTTGCCACAAGTCACAGGACGCCGTGGCCAAGCTGATCTCGTCGCCGAGCGACTACCCGCGCGCGTATATCTGCGACGAGTGCGTAGCCGTGTGCAACTCGATACTGGAGGACGATCGCGGCGAGGCACACCCAGCAACGCCCGCCGGCCACCTGCCGAAGCCGCAGGAGGTGAAGAGCTTTCTGGACGATTACGTGATCGGCCAGGACCAGACGAAGAAGAAGCTGGCGGTTGCGGTTTACAACCACTACAAGCGCATCCAGATGAACCGGATGCGCAACAACGAAGTGGAGCTGGCGAAGAGCAACATTCTGCTGATTGGGCCTACGGGTTCAGGCAAGACACTGCTGGCGCAGACGCTGGCCAAGATGCTGGACGTGCCGTTCGCAATTGTGGATGCGACCACGCTGACCGAGGCCGGTTATGTGGGCGAGGATGTGGAGAACATCATCCTGAAGCTGCTGCAGGCGGCCGACGGCGACGTGACGCGCGCACAGCAGGGCATCATCTACATTGACGAGATTGACAAGATCGGGCGCAAGGACGAGAACCCCTCGATTACTCGCGATGTGAGCGGCGAGGGCGTGCAGCAGGCGCTGTTGAAGATTCTGGAAGGCACGGTGGCCAATGTGCCGCCGCAGGGCGGCCGCAAGCACCCGCACCAGGAGTTCACGGCCATCGACACTACGAACATCCTGTTCATCTGCGGCGGAGCGTTTGTTGGTCTGGAGCGCGTGGTGGGCCGCAGGGTGGGCAAGAAGGCTCTGGGCTTCAAGGCGGTGGACGCAGAGGCCGATGCCGCGACCACACGCTCACACCGCGACACCGAGCTGCTGCGCAGGACCGAGCCGCAGGATCTGATCAAGTACGGGCTGATTCCGGAGTTCGTGGGCCGCCTGCCGGTGATGGGCATTCTGGACGAGCTGGACGAAGCGGCCCTGATTGAGATTCTCACCAAGCCTCGCAACGCCATCCTGAAGCAGTATCAGCGGCTGCTTGAGTACGAGAACGTACGCCTGCACTTTACGCCGGAAGCGACCTGTGCCGTGGCGCGCGAAGCCCTGGCGCGCAAGGTGGGCGCCCGCGGGCTGCGCATGATTCTGGAAGAGCTGATGCTGGACCTGATGTATCACCTGCCGAACAACAAGCGCGTGCGCGACCTGGAGATTACCTCCGACATGGTGGAGCGGCGCGACTTGTCACTCTGTTTGCTGGAAAAAGCAGGTTGACGCAGCCCGAGAGTTTCTATACGAAACCCCTCTGGCCGGGATTTCCGGCGGGAGGGGTTTGGTGTTTCAGGCACTGAAGCTGCGCGCATCCGCGCGTGTGGTAACCTCCTGTCATGTATTGCGGGGACGGTGACAACCCGATTGAACTTTCCATCGTGATGCCGTGCCTGAATGAGGCCGAGACCCTGGCAGACTGCATAGGCAAGGCGCTTGGCTATCTTGAACGCACAGGTGTCTCAGGGGAAGTTGTCATTGGAGACAATGGCTCGACGGACGGTTCACAGGATATTGCCGCGCGGTGCGGAACGCGGGTTGTGAGTGTTCCCCTGCGTGGATATGGCGCGGCAATTTACGGTGCAACCCTTGCAGCGCGCGGCCGATACATCGTGGTGGGCGACGCAGACGACAGCTACGATTTTTCAAACCTCGATGGTTTTGTTGAGAAGCTCCGGCAAGGCTACGACCTTGTGATGGGAAACCGCTTCACCGGAGGCATTGAGCCTGGGGCAATGCCCTGGAAGAACCGGTACATCGGCAATCCTGTGTTGTCTTCGATCGGCAAGATGTTTTTTCATTGCGAGGCGGGTGACTTTCATTGCGGGCTTCGCGGCTACTCGAAAGACGCCTTCCTGCGGATGGACCTGCGAACGACGGGCATGGAATTCGCTTCAGAGATGGTGATCAAGGCGACTCTTTGCCGGATGAAGGTTACAGAGGCGGCGACGACGCTGAGCCGGGATGGACGTTCCCGGCCGCCGCACTTACGGCCCTATCGCGACGGGTGGAGGCACCTGAGATTCATGCTGCTGTTCAGCCCGAACTGGCTTTTTCTCATTCCCGGTCTTTTGATCATGCTGCTGGGACTGACTGGGCTTACGGTCTTGCTGATGCGTTCGATTCACATCCGGCATGTGGAGTTGGGAATCGATACCTTGATCTACTCCGCATTCATGGTCATCGCCGGCTTTCAATCGGCACTTTTTGCGGTGCTGTCGCGGGTCTATGCAGTCCAGGAGCGGCTGTATCCGGCAGGACGATGGTATCGCCGTCTATTTCGAAATATCTATCTTAGAGGCAGCTTGATCGCCGGGCTGCTTCTCACTTCAGCAGGTTTCGCATGCGCGATCTATGCCCTATTCCAATGGGGGCAGGCGGCATTCGGTGCACTCGACGTCCAGCACATTGTGCGCATCGTTGTTCCTTCAGGACTGATGACCACGATGGGATTTGAGATTGTGTTGTTCAGTCTTTTCCTGAGCACATTGGGCATGGGCGTACGCCATCATCCAGCCGGCATTTTGTCAGAGCCAAGCCAGAACGATGCGATCGAGAGATAGACAAGCAGCTTCGCTCGTCCGGCTGCTGCACGAAGCTACTGCGACCATCCTTTCAAAATGCTGCTACGCGAAGAGTAGTTAGACCTTCTCGTGCAGGCTGGCCAGTTCAGCGGGCGCAAGGTTCCACCCCTCCACGATCAGCTTGAGCGAATTCCGCAACTGGACGGCCTGGAGATTGATTTCGACGCGACGCGACTCCCGCGGGGCGAGGGAGAAGTAGTTGTCGGAATAGAGGACCGGAGCGGCGAGCAAGCCGCTGGCGGTGTCAACGACTTTGAGGCGGGCCATGAGGACAACACCTTTCGTCGGGTTGTTGAGATCTACCGTGACCTTTCCGTCTTTCAACTCGCTGACAGTGCCGGTGACGCGGGCGTGCATCATGCCGGCCAGATCGGCATACTTCCACTCGGTCTTGGCGCGCCAGTAGAAGTTTCTGGAAAGGACGGATCCGGCGCTGTCTTTAAGGGCAAGCTGGATGAAGTGGACGTTGGAGAGGTTGTCGAGATTGCCTTCGCCGGGCGAGAAGAGCGTCATGCAATCGTGGGTGCTGTTGGCGGCGCAATCGAATTGGACAGAGTTGCCGCGGAAGACGCTGCCGTCGAGGTTATAGATGACGGCGTCGGCGGTGTGGCCCTTCAACTCATTCGAGGTGCAGTTGATTGCCTTCACTTCGTTGGTGGCGGCGTTCCACTGGATGTGGATGGGCTCACAGGCACCGCGGATGGCGAAGTAGACCGCGGTCGGCTCCATGTAGTAGTCGTAGGTGTTCCAGGTGAGCGAGGGCCAGGCGGGGTTGCTCATCCAGATCATGACGCCGGTGCAATCGTTCCACATGCGATTGTTCCAGGCTTCGTAGATGGCCTTGAAGACTTCCATGTTGACCATCTGGGCTTTGCGGCAGCAGTCTTCAATGCCGGTGGGCGCGCCGTAAGCAGCGATGGCGCGTTGGGTGGCGTCGCAGAGGCCTTCGTTGCCCCAACCGGTCTTAAGCCACCAGTCGTGATCGCCCCAGACTTCACTCACGGGCCACAGTTTGTTCCAGGGCATCATGCGGCGCATGGACTCGACCGAGGGAATGGTGGGCGAGCCGAGTTCGGTACGGAAGCCGCGGGCCAGATCTTCGAAGTAGTAGCTGGGCTTGCGGGTATCGTATGGGCTGTCCCCGTTGGTCGGCGGTACCTGGATGGAACTGTGCAGAAAGATCCGGGTTCCGTCGAGTTCTTCGGCCATCTTCGGCATTTCAGTGAGCAGCGGATCGTTGGGGATGGTCTCGTTGGCGGTGCACCACAGCGCGATGCAGGCATGGTTTCTACGCCGCAGGAACCGGTCGCGGGCGTTGGACAGCCACATTTCCGGATCGTCGGGCATGGTCTGACTGGACATGCCAAACTCTTCCCAAACCATCAGGCCGTATTCGTCGCACAGCTCGAAGAATTCGCGCTTATCGACGTTGCCGGCGCAGTTGCGGAGCAGGTTGTAATTCATTTCCTTCTCGAACAGCAACCGCTTCTTGAATCCCTCACGGTCGCAGCGGAGCATGCCCTCGTCCATGCCCCAGTCCGCGCCGCGGGCGAAGATGGGCTTTCCGTTGCAGATGAAGGTGAGCGGATATTTGGTTCCCTTCTTCTGGACATCTTCCAGGTCCATTCCGTTGAGCATTTGGGCAACATTCCACCCGGTGAGGGATGGCTGATTGTAGGTGAATTCACGGATGCCGATGCGGGAGTGGTTGGTGTCGGAGAGTTTGCCGTTGCAGGTGAACTGGAGGGTGAGGTCGTAGAGGTTCTGCTCGCCGTGGCCGTTGGGCCACCAGAGTTGTGGATTGACGAGCGAGAGCTGCTTGTAAGCGGACTTGTCGAGCTTGATGGACCGGGTTTCGCGGGCATCGAGGGCGACGGGGTGGGTGAACTCGATTTCGCCGAGGCGGATTTTGAGCTCGCCTTTGCAGGGACGGGCGGAGTGGTTGGTGAGGTCAAGCTTGAGGGTTACGTCGGCGTGGGCGAGGTCTTTCAGGTCAGGGAAATGCGTACTGGCGAAGGGATTCCGGATGGTGACGTCGCCGGTGGCGGTGAGGGTGACGTGGTTGATGATGCCGGTGTCGCGGTCGTGGATGGTGGGCAGCCAGTCCCAACTGTCGGCCTCAAGAATGGTGGGCTCGTTCTTGGGGTATTCCTGCGGATAGACGTAGCCATCAAGGGGCTTGGGCATGTCCTTGTCCGGTTTGGGAACGGGCATAATGAGCACGGCGATGCAGTTCTTTTTGCCGGCTGTGACCAGCTCTGTGACATCGAAATGGCCGCGGATGAATGCGCCATCGAGCGCGCCGGCGTGCTTGCCGTTGACGTAGATGTGGGCGCGATAGTTGATGCCCTCGAAATTGAGCCAGACGCGGCGGCCGGCGAAGCTCAAGGGAACTTCGAGTTCGTTGCGGTACCACCAGTTTGTGTGGCAGAAAAAGTCGGAGATTTGCAGGTCCTGGTCGCCGTAGTAGGGGTCGGGGATGGCGCCGAGGTTGAGATAGCTGGTGAGGATGGTGCCGGGGACGGTGGCGATGAGCCACTTGCTGTCGTCATAGCCGAGGGTGGAGACCGCTGTGGCTTTGTCGGGGATGGCGGACTGGTCGACCAGGCGCCAGCCGCCGCAGAGGCGGAGGCTGCCGTCCGCTTCCGGTGGAGGCAGCGGAATGGGGGCGGCTTCAAAGCCGCCGGCGCCGAAGACGTCAAAGGAGGCGAGTTCGTAGCCGCCGGAGTTGGCCTTCTGGTTGAGAAGCAGGCGGACGTAGCGGGCCTGGGTAGGCGGGAGGGGGATTTGTTCTACGGCGCCTTTGCCGTCGAGGGTCTGCTGCACGTCAGTCCAGTTTTCGACCAGGCCGGTTTCGGGCGAGGGGCCGGGATCGGTAGAGACCTGGAGCTTGTAAGCGAGGGCATAGTTGGCGCCCCAACGCAGCGCAACCGAGCGAATGTTGCAGGCAGCGCCGAGATCGACGTAGATCCATTGCGGATCGGCATCGGCGCTTTGCCACTTGGTGGTGAGCAGGCCGTCGGTGGACATGTGGCCGGTGTTGATGACGTCAGCGGAGCTGGAGGCCCATGCGGCGCGGTTCAATGCGACATTGCGGACAGCCTTGGGGTCTGTGCCGGCCTCGACCCATTCGGGGGCTACAGCGACCGTTGACGCCAAAACTCCAAGTTTCAATACGTCGCGCCTGCTCCATTGCTGCATGGGACATGTCTCCTTGATTTTGCAGCGGAATCATATGCCGCAGGGCGCTTGCGTGCAAGGTGAATCTGCTGGGGCGTGTTCTATATCGTGGGGTGAAACAGGCTGTGTGGCACGTGGTTGGAAAACGCGGCTGGCGGAGGGTGTACTTTTGCTGGCCGCGCGGGTCGAGGAGAAAGCATTTCATCAGACGAAAGGAGGCAGCCTTCTCTTTTTGCGGATTTGCGGTCTGCTTTCGCCGCTGGATGGGCAGAGGGCTGGGCCGGGCGTCAGGCGCGGTAGTCGACTACCACATTGTCGGCGAGCAACCTGTCGCCTTTTCGGGCGGTCACGACACCGGCCGGAACCTGGACGATGAGGGCAGCGGAATCCTGCGGCAGGAGGATGGTAGTTTTGCCGGCAACTCCTTTCCTGAGCCAGCGCTTGGAGACTGCATCGTAGAGATCGACGTGCTTCGATCCGAGAGCGATCTCGATCTGTTTGTCTTCGCGGTAAGGGTTGAAGTAGAGGTGAGTGGGGAATGCGGGGGCGTGGAAGAAGTCGGTCTTGAGGCAGTCGAGGGCGAGGATTTTCTCGTCGCTGGTACGCGAGACGATGGCGCCGAAGATGCCGACGGAGGTGGAACTGTAGACGCTGAAGTTGGAGACGGGCGGAAAGACGTACTTTTCTCCAGTGACGGGAGAGAAGGTGTCCCAGGCATCGCGGGCGGCTACGAAGGGGACGCCTTTGCGCGATTCAAACAGTTTGGCTTCGGCGGGGGTGAGGTGTTTGGCGTCGCGGCCGAGGAGGACTTCGTAGGAGATGAGGTTTTTGGAGATGGACTTGAGATCGCCGGCGACCTGGTAGTCGTCGGGCAGTTCGCCGGGATAGAAGAGACGGGCACTGTTGGCGGCGTTGAGCATCCACTTGCCGACTGCGCGCGCGAGGCTTGGGTTATAGCGCACCATGGGCACGAGGGCTGAGGCGAGTTGGAAGGTTTCAAAGAGGTAGGGGCGGTCGTCGTACATCTGGACGAGGCCGGTGACGTCGTAATCGCCCCATCGCGCGGCGGAGACGCCGCCGATGCAGATGTGTCCGCCTTCAAAGCACCAGTTGAGGATGCGAGTTGTGTCGTAGGTGGTTCCCTGCTCGGCATTCATGCGCGCGGCGATATAAGCGCCGAAGGGGAGAATGCAGGCGTAGTGGGGATTGCCGGTGTTGGCGTTGAGGGCGTCCATGGCCGAGGTTGCAGCCTGCAGGTATTTCGCGTCGCCGAATTTGGCGTGGGCCATGTATTCGAGCCAGGCGAAGGCGGCGGAGGATTCCGGTTCGAGCCAGCGCATGTCGCCGGTTCCGTCGTAGGGCTGCATGGTGGCGAAGTTGAAGCTCTGGTGGGCGAAGCGCTTCGGGTCGTCTTTGAGGACGGAGACGGCCTTCGAGAATTGATCGGCGGTGATGCGGAAGAGCTGTTCGAATTGGGGGTGGTTCGGGTATTGATCGACTAACTGCGCGAAGAACATGCTGGGGAGGGTGTCAACCCAGAAGTCGATGCCGAGGGCGTTGCCTACCTTGTAGGAAAAGTCGCGCTCGAAGGTCAGGAAGACGTTTTGGCCACTTGTCTTTCCGAAGTAGGCTTTGCACATGGCGACCCAATCGCGACCGTGCTGGTTGCGCTTGTCAATGCCGACAAGGGTTGCGCCGATCACGGCCGGCAGGTCACAGAGGGCATCGTGATATTGGCCCTTGTTTTCAATTGGGCCGGCGCGGGGATCGTCGACGGTGGTGTAGATGCCGAAGGTGTCTTCGTTGAAGTTGACGTGGGTCTTGTCGATCCAGACCAAGGGCATGTGCGGACCCTTGGCGTTGAGGTCGAAGGCATAGGCGTCGAGGTCGATGGCGACCTGACGCCAGTCGCGCATTCTGAAGGGGTGCGGGATGTTGGGCATGCGCTCGACTTGCGGGATGGCGATTTGCGCGGAGGAGTTGGCGGGGCTGTCGAAGGCATTGGCAAGGGCGCGCAGGGCGGTGGAGACTGCGGCGGCGCTGGCGGCGGCGGCTTTGAGAAATCTTCTTCGTGAGATGGCCATGGTGATCTCCTCATGAGGTTTTGAGGACTCGACGTGAAGGAGGGAGCCATGGCCCCCTCCAACAGGCGCCTGCCAAGATGCGAGGAATTACGGCGTTGTGGCTACGCCGACCATCCAGTCTGCGCCGTTGTAATAGATCATCCACTTGCCGTGATACCAGGCGATGCCGGTGAGATAGACGACGTGAGGGGTTGCGCCGAGCTCTTCGAAATCGCGGTCGGGCTTGAGGAAGGAGGCATCGGAGCGGTCGAGGAGTTTGGTTGGATCGTCGGCGCTCATCAGGGCCTGGCCGAGCGAGTAGTACAGCTCGGACTGCTTCTTCCAGTTGGGCGCGTCCGGTGAGTCGGTATCGGACGAGTTGTAGATGTGGACGATGCCCTTGGTGGTGAGGACGGCGACACCGCTCTCGACGAGTTCGCTGTCAAACTTGTGCACGCGCGGGAACTGAACGACGAGGAGACCGGTGGAGTCCTGATCGTGGCCATACCTGCGCTCGCCTTCGGCGGGTGCGTTGGTTTGACCGGGGGCGATCTCGAGGGGTGTCCAGTCGATGAGGTTGTCGGACGTGGCAATGTGCATGTCGCCTTCGCCGAAGTACATCCAGTATTTACCGTGGATTTTGACGGCCTGGAGGCGATTGTCTTTTAGCTCAGTAACGACGGCGCCAGCCTTGCACCATAACTTCCCATACTTGCCGTTGTAGGCCTTGGCGAAGATGAGGCCGTGCTTGGTCCAGTGGACGAGGTCTTTGCTGGTGGCGACGGAGAGGCGGGTAACGGTGCGATTCCAGCCGCTGTAGTAGAGGTAGTACGTCTTATCAGGGCCTTCGACGATGCGGGGAATTTCGTCGCCGCCGGTCCACTCGGTGTCTTTGAAGGGGCCGTTGTCAGGGTAAAGGACGGGCTGGCTCTCGGTTTTGAAGTGGAGGCCATCGTCGCTCCAGGCGAGGCCCTGGCGGAAGGTGCCGAAGGTGCCGCGCGCGCCGTGGAAGCCGTTGGAGGAGTCTTCAGCGTGATAGATGAGGGCGAGTTTGCCGTCTTTGACGATGGCGGCAGCGCCCAAGATGGCGCGGGCTTGCCAGCGGACATTTTCTTTGCGGATGGGATCGAAGAAGAACGAGTCGAAGTTGGGGCCGAGGATGGGATTGACTTGGTCGGCCTGGGTGAAGGGGGCGATCATCCAGGGCTTATAGACAGATGGATCCGGGGTTTGGGCCTTAGCGAGCGGCGAGCAGAGGAGCAGGGTGAAAAGGGCCAGTAAGCACGCGGTGGTGCGGGCGATGGTGTGGTAGTTCAGTTTCTGGATGGACCAGTGGATGGCGGTAGGGCTCATGGGGTTGCTCCTTGCGGTTGCTTGCTGGATGGGCACAGGCGCGCCGGGTGATGGCGGCACAGCCTGCGCGGCGTTCTCAAGAAAGAAACGCAATCCAGCATAGCGGCGGCGGAGTTGAGATGTCCACATGCCGGCGCGCTCTCCCAGGTCTCAAAGGCGAGACCTGCGGCACCCGGCAAAAGAACAAAAGCAGATCCTTCGACTCACCACCCCCAAACTGAAAAGCGTTTGGAGCCCCTTTCGCTCAGGATGACAGGTCATTTTATGTTATCGTCTTGAGAGACAGGACACTAGTAGGTGCACTTTCTGGCTTCGTCGGCGAAGGCGCGGAGGAGGTTGAGGTCGGCGTCGAAGAAGTGGTCAGAGGGGCTGAGGATGTAGCGGCCGCCGGGGCCGGCTTCCTGGAAGCAGCGGCGGACTTCAGCGCGCGTGGCCTCTTCTGTGCAGCCTTTGAAGAAGTGGAGCTGATCGAAGCCGCCAATCATGCAGACGCGGCCGGCGATGCGCTCGCGGGCGACTTTGAGGTTGGCGTCAGCGCCCATGCCGATGGGGGTGAAGGTCTCGATGGCATCGACACCCATGTTGACGGTGCGCTCGAGCATGGGCATGAGCTTGCCGCAGAGGTGATAGACGATGCGCTGGCCGGCTTTATGGGCGGCGGCGATCATGGGCGTGTCATAGGGGGCGACGAAGGTGTCAAACATGCGCGGGGAGATGACGCTGGAGGAGGCGTCGCCGCCGCCGAGTTCGAGAATGTCATAGCGTGCGCCGGCGAGCGACTCAATGAAGCCGAGCTTGCGGCGCTGGAGGATGGTGAGCAATTCGTGAACCCAGGCGGGATCGTCCTGGGACTCCATGATGAGGCGCTCGGTACCGACCAGGCAGCAGGCATCTTGCCAGCAGCCGGGCTGGCCGAAGACATCGAAGCAGCAGATGTGGCCGCGGACCAGGCCGCGCTGGCCATACTCATCGACGGTGCGGTTGACGGCCTCGACGTCGCAGTTGGGAGTGGTGACGTATTTGCCGACGATGTCGATGTCGCGCTTGTTTTTGATGAGGGGTTCACGGACCCAGACGCTGTAGCCGGCATCCTCAATGACCATGGAGAGTGTGCCGCCGGGGGTGACGAAGCGATAGCGCGTGAGCTTGCGATCGGCAGGGCTTACGTCGTCGGCATAGACGCGCCAGGAGTCGTTGGCGGCGCGGTAGCTCTCAAGGAAACCGGGCTTGCTCTGGAGCGGGTCAACATAGTCGCCGGAGCCTGGCTTGGGCTTGTGCGGGACGGTCCAGGTGATGGGGTCGAGGCCGAACTCGTCAAAGAACTGCTGGTCGGAGATCCCGTTCATGAACTTTTCCAGGAAGGAGGGCATGACGTGATGGGTGGTGACCGGCAGGCGGTCAGGCAGCGTGGTTCCGGTGATGGCGGCGATCATGCGTTCTTTCGAAGTCATTGGTTCTCCTTGCGAATCTCCGCGACGGCCTGAGCCATTGCCGCGACATTTTCCATGGGCACATTGGGGAGAATGGCCTCGTGACTGGGACTGACGATGAGGTGGGGCGCGAGCAGGGCGTGGATGCGGCGCACGCCGTCGCGGACTTCAGCGGGCGTGCCGTTGGTCATCAACTGCTGGGCATCGACACCGCCGAGAAAGGCGATGCGGCCTTTGAATTCGGCGAGGTGCTCGGCGTCCATTCCCTTGGCGAGGGCCTGGAGGGGGTGAAGGCAATCGACGCCGGCGGCGATGAACTTGTCGATGAGCTTGTAGACCGAACCGCAGGAGTGGAGGGCAACCTGGTAGCCGTGGCGGTGGCCCTGGTCGACGAAGCGGCGGAGCCAGGGGAAGACGAATTCCTCAAGCGAGATGGGGCTGCAAACCAAGCCGGTCTGGCAACCGAGATCGTTTCCGAAAAAGAATCCGTCCATGAGGTCACCCGCGGCGGCGAAGAAGCGCTCATTGGCTTCGTAATAAAACTCGCAAACCCTGTCGGTGACGGCATGCACAACTGCCGGGTTGGAGCGCATTTTAACGAAGTACTCTTCCATGCCAAACAGGTCGGCGACGTTGTGATAGAAGCAGGTCCAGAAGCCGCTGAGGCGGTAGACATCGCCGGCGTTGCGCAGGTCGCGGAGACAGGAATCGAAGTTGAGGTACTCGGGTTTGGGCCAGGGGAAGCTCTCGACCTCGGCGACTGTAGTGCAGGCGGCCAGGGGGCCGGCGCTGCCGTGCTTTTCGCGATTGAGGCCGGAGTCGAAGAGTTCGCGGCCGCCGGGGTCGCGGTAGGCATCGGCATAGAATTGCGGGCAGATCCAGCGGACATCGTCGCCGAGCAAGCGGCGCAACTGCTCTTCGGAAGTGGTTCCGAAATGCTGGTGCAGAAGGGGCCAGGTTTGTGCATCGGGGTTGCCGAGCCAGAAGCCGCATCCGGGGACATTCCGGTGGGCGATGATGGCGCGGATGGTCTCGCGGCGGGATTGGAGCCGTTCCATGACAGGCCTTTCCTTTGCCCTGCGCGCGGGCTAAGCAGCGAAGGACAGACGAACAAACAAAACAACAGCGTATTCCGGTAGAGGGGGGGATGTAACGCAAATGTTGATAGTGACAGATTGTTTCGGGAGACGAAATGCGCAGGGTGGATGAATGCGGGTCGAAGCGGGCTGATTGAGGCTGTGGAAGGCGTGCGGGCGAGGCATGAGATGCCGGGATGGGCTGGTTTGCGGATGAGAAAGGCCGAGGGAATTCTTTTCGCTGTATGAAATTCTGGAGCTGGCCTTTGGCGTGCGAGGAAGATGACCACAAAAAGCGGGGCGGCTCTTCGTTCAGGAAGAGCCGCCCTGGTTTTTGGGGCATCCGCTCTGCATTTGCCTGGCGGACCCTGGTGGAACGAACCCGCTACACCGGCAGCAGGCCCGGGATCTTCTGCCACTGCTTGTACTGGTCGAGGCTGACGGTGGGGTGGAAGGCGAGGTAATGGCTGTTGTGGGTGGCACCGCCTTCGACGGTCCACTTGATCTGCCACATTTCGTTGTTCGCCGGATGGGCCAGGGAGCCGAAGCTTGCTTTGCCGTTGGACTCTACGCTGAAAGGAACGTCAAGCAGTTTGGCCGAGTCGCCGGCGCGAAGGATTTCCAAGCGACCGCGAACTGGCTTGAGCGTGTCGTTGACCACAACCACGCCGTGCTTGCCGTCTGCTTCTTCGCAGCAGATGGCCTGCACATCGCGCTGCACGCGCTGAAGGTAGTAGAAGGCGAGCTTCTTGTCGAAGTAGTAATCGACCACGGCATCAGAGAGGATGGGCCAACCGTCACGAATGTTCCACCACAGGATGCCCTGCTTGTGGCCTTTCTGCTGGCGAAACATCTCGGCGAAGAACTTCATGGCTTCAGCCTGAGTGATCTGCGAGGCCAGGATGAAGCCGTCGAGATCGTCGGGGCATTCGCCGAAGAAGGCCTTGACCTGGTTGACCATGAGGTCGTTGCGGCCCATCGTGGTTTTGTCATCAGGGGTGGAGCGGCAGGACTTGGTGAGCCATTGCTCGTTCCACTTGCGGCCGTCGCGGTAGCCCTCGCCTTTGAGCCAGGGATAAACCGAGTCGGGGTCCATCATCTTCTCAAGCGAGGCACGGGAGGAGCAGCCGTGATAGCCGATCTCACTGGCGAAGTGGGCCGGCGACGAAGTGTAGAACGGCGCCTTGAAGTAGCCGCGCGGGCCCCAGAGGTGAACTTCGGGCATGGAGTCCATTTTGTTGCCCGCGGCCCAGACAGCGGGGCTGTGGTAGGGCGAGCTGGGCAGATAGGAGCGATTCGGATCGAGCTCCTTGAGGACATTGGGAATGGTCTTGCGGGTACTGACGTCGAGGTTGGGATCGATGCCTTCGAACGCGTCGTCGCACTCGTTGTTGCCGGACCAGAGGGCGAGGGAGGGGTGATTCCGGATACGCGCGACGACGATGCGCGCTTCCTTGTCGAGCTCGGTCAGGAACTCGTCGGACTTGGGGTAGACGGCGCAGGCCATGTTGAAGTCCTGCCAGACCATGATGCCGGCTTCGTCACAGAGGTCGAAGAAGCGATCTTCAGGGTAGACGTTGCCGCCCCAGCAGCGGGCCATGTTGCAGTTGGCTTCAGCCATCAATCCGACGGTGCGGTCAACATGCTGCGAGTCGCGGCTATGCAGACCGTCGAGGCAACTGTAGTCTGTTCCCTTGACGAAGACCGGTTCTCCGTTGACATCGAAGCCGAACTTGCCTTTTCCGTCCGCGGTGAGAATGTCCGTGCGGTCGAGCACGATGGTGCGGACGCCGATGCGGGCGACATTGCGGTCAATGACCTTGCCCTCGTGACTGGAGAGCGTGACGACGGCTTCATAGAGAGGCTGTTCTCCGTATCCGCGCGGCCACCAGAGGGCGGCATGGTCGAGCGCCAGATCGCGGTCACCCGAGGGCGCGCCAGCAGCGGTTTCCCAATGGGCAGCGGTTTCTCCGCCGCGGCGCAATTCGACGGCCAACTTGTATTGGTCCGCATCCTTTACGCCGTCAAGCCGCCAGGCAACGTTGACCGTGGCCTTGTTCTGCTTGCGGTCAACAGACTTGGTGTGCCAGTAGACGGTGGAGATGCGGGTGGGGCGGGTCCACTCGACATAGACGTCTTTCCAAAGGCCGGCGCTGACGATGCGGGGCATGATGTCCCAGCCGTACATGTGCGCGGCCTTGCGGACGTAGAGCGACTCCCAGTGGTCGTTGGCGGGGTGTTCCCAGCCGGAGTGGGGATAGGCGAGGCCGGCGGGAACGGCGGGATCGATGCGCACGACGACTTCGTTCATTTGACCGGGAAGCAGGGTTTGGGTAACGTCGAAGCGCTGGGCGACGAGCATGTTGGCGGACTTGCCGACCTCAGTGCCATTGAGCCAGACCGTGGCGATGCAGTCGAGGCCCTCAAAGACGAGCTCGGCCTTTTCGCCGGGCTCGCCGTGGCCGGCCTGGAACTTGCGCTTGTACCACCACTGATAGTCTTCGAGTTTGAGAGCTTGCAGAACGCGATTGCCTTTTTCGAGGGGCTCGATTTTGCCGGCGGCGGCCAGGTCGATCTCAACGTTGCCCGGCACGGTGGCGGGAACGGTGGGCCAGTCTGCCGGAGGGGCTGTTTGCGGGGTGTTCCTGGGGTAGTCAGGACAAGCACCGTAGGTGAGGCTCCAGGCTGCTCCGTTGAGGCTGGTGGCGCGGCGCGCGAGGGCGCCGGCGGAACTCACGGCATCTGCCGCGAGGGCTTTGGCAATGGACTCTCCACCGAAAAGCGATGTGAGCCAACAGACTACGGGCAGCTTCAATACGCTGCGGCGCGTCAAACCATTGGGTGAAATTTCACGAGAGCGGTCCATGATTCTCCTTTTGAGGCTGAGCGTGGTTCGGGTAACTCGATCTCTTGCCAGTGAGGTTGCTGAACGGGTAGCGGTGACGATTCAGCATTCCCTCAGGGGCTAAACAGGCTGCGGAAAAACTCGGTGTGGGGCCAAAACACCCTCGAAATCGGTGATAGAAAACCTTCTCCAGAGGCTCACGGATCGTTCCTGGGGCATCCTGACGCGATCCATTTTTGGCGACTTTTGGAAAATCGAGTTTTTCCGCAGCCTGTAAAGCCCACCTTCATATTGTTGCGTTTGCGGCACGGCTAAAGCCGTGCCCTTTCAAAACATCGACTTGATTCGAGCGGTTCTCTCAATCGATTCCGATTCCCAACTGAGAGGGAATCACTTCTTTGCGTCCGCTTCGGCGACTGCAACTTCAAGCAGATCCATGAGGCTGTGCATCAGGAATTGGTGACCTTCCTGGATGCGTGCTGTGTCGGTGTGGCGCACCACGAGGGCCTGATCGGCCAGCGGGAGTGCGGGACCGCCATCCTTGCCGAGAAAGGCGACCGATTCGATGCCCATTTCCCGGGCTGCCTTGAGGGCGTGGAGTACGTTGGGCGAGCGGCCGCTGCTGGTGAAGACGATGAGCAGATCGCCGCGACGGCCCAGGCCCCGCACCTGGCGAGAAAAGATTTCTTCGTAGCTATAGTCGTTGCCGATGCAGGTGGTGAGCGCGGGGTCGGTGCCGAGGGAGATGGCGGCCATGGGCGGGCGATTGTTTTTGTAGCGGCCGACGAGTTCGCCCACCAGGTGCATGGCTTCAGCGGCGCTGCCGCCGTTGCCGCAGATGAGGAGTTTGCCGCCGCTGTTGAGGCAGGCCGCGCACTTGTCTGCCGCGCGTACGAGGGCGGGTTCCAACTCCTCGAGCGAGGCCAGCACGGCCATCGACTCTTGCAGCGCTTTTGAAATACTACTCATTCCGGGTTTATTCCTTCCCTGTTTCTGCGTCCATGGCAATGCAGAGGGCTGCCACGTCGCCGATGCTTTCGCCCAGCGTGGCGGGGACGACGGTGCAAACTTCGAGCGCCGGCGCCAGGCCCTCTTCCCGCATGGACTTGCGGGCGGGCTCGAGCAGCGTATCGCCCATGCGCATGGCCAGGCCGCCAATGACAATCCGCTCCGGATTCAAGATGTCGACCAGGATGGCCAGGGCGAGGCCAAGCTTCTTGCCGCAGGCCATGATGATGCGGCGCGCCAGCGCATCGCCCTTTTTTGCGGCGATGCCCACGTCTTTGGCGGTGGCCTTGCGGCCCTTGGGCAGATTCAACAGCAGCGAGGTGCGCCCATTTTTGCGTGCGGCCTTGATCATGTCTTCGGCAATCTGCGCCAAGCCACCGCCGCTTGCCCAGCCTTCAACCGATCCGGCCTTGTTGTGGCCTACGGGGCCAGTGCGCGTGAGGCGCACGTGGCCAACTTCGCCGGCCAGGCCGTTTGACCCGGCATAGAGTTTGTTGTTGAGGATGATGCCCGCGCCCAATCCGGTGCCCATGGTGAGGAAGACCATGTTCCTGGCTCCTTTGCCAGCTCCGTAACGGTGCTCCGCGATGGCGCCGGCGTTGGCATCGTTCTCGAGAAGCACCGGGCAGCGGAATTCTTTCTTGAGAATGTCGACGATGGGAACGTCGATCCATGTGGGCAAGTTGGGCGGGGCTTGAACTACGCCGGTTTGGGTATCCAGCGGACCGCCGCAACTGACGCCGATGCCGCGAATTGCCTTGGGGCTGGAGCTCAACTCCGCGAGCATTTTGTGGAGCCGGGCGACGATCTGGTCGATGGCCTGCTGCGGCCCTTTGGCCGGCAGGGTGGCGAACTCGGTACGGGAGATGACTTCGGGTGGATTGCGGGAGAGGACAACCGCGGTTTTGGTTCCACCAACATCCACGCCTACCCAAATGTCTTTACGCACTGACTTGTCTTCCTTTTGATCGCCGGGCCATGGCCGTTCCGCGAATCCCCGCGCTGAGTTAAGACTGCACCGGTCTGGCAGCGGTTGGAACGAATCGGAATTGCAGGGTCAGGATTTACCGGGCCGCGATTCGAGATTCATTATGTGGACCACAAATGAGTTTGTCAATCAACTTCATCAATTATAGAATGCGCGTCTCAAGCGCCTGCAGTGCGACTGGCAGCCCCTGCCGGCCGCAGTTGGACGAGGGAGAGAACAAACACATAGAGAATGGCCGCAACCGGCACAAGCAGCGAGGCTTTCACGCTGCTGTGGTCGGCCACAACTCCCACAATCAGCGGCACAACCGCTCCGCCGACAATGGCTGTGACCAGCAGGCCAGAGATCTCATTGCCGCGCTGGGGCATGCGATCCAAGGCGGTGGAGAAGACGAGCGGAAAGATGTTCGCGAACCCGAGGCCGACGAGGACGAAGCCCGTGGCAGCCACGCCACCGACGGGAACAAAGATAGCGGCCAGCCCAACCAGCGAAAGTACAGAGGTGGCAACCAGGAAATGTACCGGCTTGACCCAGTTGAGGATGACTCCGCCCAGGAATCTTCCGGTAATGAGCGCCATGAAGAACATGCCCGTGCCGAGGAGGCCGACGCGGCCAATCTCCAGGCCAAAGCGCTCTTTGAGCAGCAAGGGGATGCCGGCGCTGATGGAAACCTCTGCGCCCACGTAAAGGAAGATGGCCAAGGTCATTGCCAACACGAAGGGGTTGCTGAGCAGTCCCAGGCAGGAGCGCAGCGTGACTGCGGTGGGGCTGACTTCATGGGGCTGGAGCTTCAATGTTCCGGCGGCGAGGATGGTGACGATCAACGCCACGCTGAATACGGGAAAAATGACCGTCCAACTGGCTCCGAAATAGCGGGCCGCGATGACCGGAAGAATGGGTCCGGTGAGCGAGCCGATGGCCTTGACGAATTGACCCAGCGAGAGGTTGCGCGCGTATTTGCCCTCGGCAGATACATCGCGCATGAGCGGATTGCCGGCCACCTGGAGGATGGCGGTTCCGGCGCCCAGCAGCACCATGGTGACGAGAAAGCGCGGGAAGGAGTGGAGGCCGAAGCTGGCAATCAGCACGCCCGCCAAGGCCACGGCGAGTCCCAGGATCAAGACAAATTTCTTGCCTGTGCGGGCCTGGAAGATGCCTGCCGGAATGGAGAGCAGGCCAAACATGCCGAGCCCGACAAATGGAGTGAGGGAAGCCATCGCGTTGCTGAGGTGGAATTCATTTTTCGCAAGGCCGACAAAAGGACCCACGGCGTCAACAAAACCCATGGCCAGAAAAGCCAGGAACACTGGAAAAGCGCGCAACTTCATCTTTCATCCTCCAAATCTTTCTGCTTCACGTTGCCTTGCCGGACCATTGCTGGTTCAACCTGGCCTTGAAAGAACTTCTCCGCCGGAATTCCCGCGGCGGCCATCAGCTCCGGGCGCTCTCCGAGGGGCGAGAGGTAAACCGGAATATGGCGAAGCCAGCGATTGATGGCGGTCTGGTTGAGGATGCGCTCGATGTCGAGGCGCAGAATCTCTCCGCGGTAGAGCACGTCTCCGGTGAGCACCACTGCATCCAGTTCGAGCACATTGATCACGTTGACAATTGCTGTTCCCAGGGCGCGCGCCTGCTCTTTCAGCAAGTCTCTGCAAGGTGAGTCTCCGGCCGCCACCCGATCCATGAAGGAGCGCCAGTCATGGATACGGGGCACTTTCTTCCGAGCTTTCGCCAGTTTCTGCGCCTTGGCCAGCATCTTGGGCACCGATGCATACATTTCGACACATCCGCGCAGGCCGCAACTGCATAAGGGCCCGTTCATGTCGATCGAGGTGTGGCCCAACTCATTGCCAAATCCGCGCCAACCCGAGTACAGTTCGCCATTGCAAACGATGCCGCCGCCGACTCCCGCCTCGACTTCAAGCAGCACGAAGCTATTCGACTGACGGCCGGCGCCAAACGTCTTCTCGGCCATGGTGAGGGCCTGGGCATTGTTCTCAAGAAAAACGCTGTCCAGTCCCACGTCTTTCATCTCATTGGCCAAACAAATGTCGTGCCAAATGTCGAAGTTCGGCGGATTCAGGATGGTGCCCGATGCCACGTCCACCGGCCCCGGAGTGCTGATGCCGAGACCGAGCCATCGACCGGAAGGCGAAGCATGCTTGCGCATCAGGTCGCGAAGACAGGCCTTGATGCGCCGCAGCGCCTGCTGGCGCGCCAGCCCCGCAATATCGATAGGCACGCGGCAGAGCAGGCGGCCGCAGAGATTCGCCACGCCTGCTTCCGCTCCGGTTCGCGAGATGGTCAACCCCAGCGAATATGCGTATTCCGGGTTCAGTTCAACGGGCACGGGCCTGCGACCGGAGGCGCTTTTCCTTCGCCCCGCCTCGACCACCAGGCCGTCCACCAGCAGCTCGCCCACAATCAGCGACATGGCCGCCCGAGTGAGTCCCGTGGCTTCCGCCAGTTCCGATCGGGAAAAGTTCTCGCGCCGGAGCAAGCGAAGCACGTTGAGCCGGTTACCCGCCTTCATTTCTCTTGCGTTTTTCATGCCTCGATCAAACCACCCTGGCCATCGTCAAGACAGCCTATTTTACGTTTTGAATCACGATTGAGACTACACGGAATCCGCGGCACTGCGACCTTTCCGGAACCGATGCATGGGAGAGCGGTGTTATCCCAGCGCCTGAGTCGCCTTTGCCAGAATGACAATCGCAACAATCAATGTGGCAACGCCCGCCAACTGGATGGTGACAGGGCGGCGGCCGCTGTGCTTCCACTCCCCGGTGGCAATGCCCACAAGACTGGCGGCAACGACAATGAGGGACATATACAGCGGCCAGCCCAGGGCAGGCCCAAGAGCGCCTAACCGGGGCACGGCCGCGCCATAAAGCAGGACGCTGCCGAACCAGAACGATCCCATGACAAAGGCCAGGAACCAATGGTTGAAGCCGCCGCGCGCAAACTTGTCTCCTGTCGAGTTCTTCTTCAGCAGGTAGGCACAATAGAGCAGGTTGGGAATGGCTCCGGCCATCAGAAGCGGCAACCATACAACATTGGCGGCATTGGCGGAGTTTGCTCCATGCTGGGTGGCCAGTTTCAGGAGCGGCGCGCCAAAAGCGATGCCGAAGTTTTGACAAGAGGCCAGCGCGCCGCAGAGGATGGCCAGAATCAGGCCAGGGGTTGCGTTCTTGCGCTGCTGGAGGTCGGCAAGCGGCTTGGCTTTGTCGCGCAGGCTGCCGGCCACCGCGCAAATGGCCACGCCCACCAGCAGCAGGGCAATGCCCAGCAGCAGTAGGTGACCCGCGGAGGTATGAAGCTTTTCCGCGTGCAGCAGGAGCATGGGAATAAGAGCGCCCATGGCAGCCGAGGTGCCCAGTACCAGGGAGAACGTCAGCGCAATCCCGATCGCATCCACAGCAATGCCGAAGAAGACCTGGGCCAGCCCCCAGCCGGCGCCGAAGGCAACAACATGCCAGAGGAGAGTGAAGCCGGCGGCGCTGTAGACCTGAGCTAGTTGAGGCAAGGTGGAGAAGGCGGCCAGGGCCGGCAAGAGGACCAGGGCGACGAAGGAAAAGACTAGCCAGGTGTTTTCCCAGGCCCAGCGCCGCGTGAACTTCATGGGCAGGGCAAAACTAGCGTTCATTAAACCTGCGGCCACCAAGAGGAGAAATCCAAATCCTGCGCTGCTCATCCCTACCTGTTCCTCACTTTTCGAGATTGCGTCCCTGGTCTGGCGCCGCTGTATGCCCATTCCTCTAGGCCGCTGGCCGGCACAAGGCACGATGTCTGGCGCCAGCCGGCGGGGTCCAGAGAACTGAAAAAGCTGCAATTTGCGGTCAGCGCGATTCTACCTTCTTTACGGCAATACTGGGTAAGCCTGAACCGAATGGGGTGAAGGGGTCAGCAGGGAGAAACCGAGGGCTTTCGTTTCGCAGATTGAGACCGCATGAGGAGTAACCGCCGGGCAAATGCTCGCGGCAGGTGAACGTTCAGGCCCGAATCTACCGATCTTCCGGCAGATTGAGACGGACCTTGTGACGATGGGCCGCGCGTGATAGGGTGTATCGCGTGATGAAACGCGATTCTTCTTCGGCTGCCAAAGTTCACGACGCCGCGCCCCGCACCTACACGGTGAGAGCCGTGATGCGCGCCGCGTCGATCCTCAAAGCCTTTTCGTCAATGACCGAAATCCTGGAGTTGCGGACGCTTACCAAGCGCACCCAGCAAACCAAGGCGACAGCTTTCCGGCTTTCCGAAACACTGGTTGAAGCCGGACTGATGGAACGCGTGGGCCAGCAAGGTTATCGCCTGCGGGTTAACCTGGCGCCCGGGCGGCGATGGAGGATTGGATACGCGGCGCAAAGCAGCGTGGTGGCATTTACAGCCACGGTAACGGACAGCCTGGTGGCCGCCGCCAGCGAAGCCAACATCGATCTGGTGGTGCTCAACAACAAATTCAGCGCCACCACGGCGCTGCGCAACGCGGATAGCCTAATCGAACAGAAGGTTGACCTGGTGATTGACTCGCAGATCGATTGGGCCGTGGCCGCTCAGATTGCCGCGAAGTTCTCCGACGCGCACATCCCTTTTATTGCGGTGGACATTCCTCACCCCGGCGCCTTCTATTACGGCGCGGATAACTATAAGGCCGGCCGCCTTGCGGGCCGGTACCTGGCCAAGTGGACCGCCAAGCATTGGAACGGAGAGGCAAACGAGATCTACCTGGTGGGCACCGACGTCGCGGGCCCCTATCTGAACGCGCGCCTGAATGGCATGTACGAGGGAATGATCGAGATTCTTCCCGGCCTGCGAAGCGTGCGCTGCTGTCATCTCGAAACCAGGGGCCAGTTTGAGAAAACACTGGATACGGTGAGGAAATACATCAGGATACGAAAGCTGCGCCGGGTGCTGATCGGAGCCATCAACGATTTGTCCGCCCTGGCCGCTTTGCAGGCGTTCCGTGACTTTGGCGCCGAGGAAGAATGCGCCGTTGCCGGCCAGGATGGGTGCCTGGAAGCTAGGCAGGAGATGCGCAAGGATGCAAGCCGGCTGGTGTGCAGCGTGGCCTACTATCCGGAGCGATACGGCAAGGGGCTGATCCAATTCGCGACCGATATTCTGAGCAACAAGTCGGTTCCGCCGGCAGTGCTCACCCGGCACGAAATTGTGACACCTCAGAACGTGGACAAGATCTATCCCAACGACAGTTGGATGGCGATGGCGGGACGATCGAACGGACAAGGAGCGCGGGCGCCGTTGAATTGATCACCGCACAGTGCGCCGGTGCGCTGTACAATTTCTTGCTAAGCGCTTGGCAGGCTGCCGCAGCGCATGCAGAACCCAGGAGTACGATCATGAAGACCTTTGCACGTTCCTTTCTGTTGCTGCTCTTGCCTTGTTCGATCGCCATGGCTCAGGGTGCGGCGCCCACGGGCTTCCGCGCACTGCATGTGGATGCCGGCAAAGTAATCGGCGAGATCCACGACTTCCAGGGTTTGAACGGCCAGCCGACACCGGTCATGGCAGGATTGCCGAACCTTGTACGGCAGTACCGGGAGCTGCGCATCAGCCTGGTGCGCACCCACGACATGATGGGGCCGACAGATATCGAAGCCAAGTTCGATTACAACAACATCTGGCAGGAGTGGCTGATTCCCGACGATCAGGCGCGCAAGGGCGCGGTGGAAGCGGGCAACAAGCATGTCATCTTCCCTGACATGAAGGCCGACCCGGAGAAGCCGGAGAGCTACAACTTTGCCGCGACCGATGAAGTGATGGCGGCGATTCACGAGAGCGGAGCCAAGGTGTATTACCGCATCGGGCGAAGCTGGGGCGCGCAGGCCGAGCCGCCGGCCGACTTTGACAGGTTTGCCAGCGTAGTAAAGCACACGGCCATGCACTACAACCATGGGTGGGCGCACGGATTCCACTACGGCATCCAGTATTGGGAGTTCTGGAATGAGCCGGGCGATGTTTTCTGGACCGGAACGCCGGAGCAGTTCTATCAGTTGTATGAGAAGACGGCGCGGGCGCTGAAGTCGGTCGATCCGGAGTTGAAGATTGGCGGGCCGGCGATTGCGGACCCGTCGCATGCTTCCCCTTATCGGGAGGGGCTGCTGGATTACTGCACCGCGCACAAAGTGCCGTTTGATTTTTACTCGTGGCATACCTATGCGATTGGCTCTGCCGATCCGTACGATGGCGTGCGGCTGGCGCAGAACTTTCGCAAGTTGCTGGATGCGCGCGGCTATACGCATGCGGAGAGCGTTCTTTCGGAATGGAATTTGACACCGGACTTTACCGAGGGCGAGAAGGCTGAGTTGCAAGGCGAGCACAATGCAGCATTTATTGGCGCGGCGCTCACCTACTACCAGGACGCGCCGCTGGACAGGGCGATTTTCTATCGCGGCGATGCAACCTGGATGGGGCTGTTCGACTTGCAGGGCAAGTACTTCAAGACGGCTTATACGTTCAAGGCGATGGGCGAGATGCTGGACACGCCCCGGCGCGTGAGCGTGGAGGGCGCGGACACGATCGGCTTTGCAGCGCTGGCAGGCCGATCTGCGGATGACAAAACCGTGCAGGTGTTGCTGAGCAACTACGAGATTCCGGCGGGCTACAAGGGGAAGGAGATGACTTTGACGCCCGCGCTGAAGGAGATGTTCAAGAAGGCCGAAGCGGAAGAGGCGAAGAAGCCAAAGACCGACACGCCGGCGCCTGTGGAGGAGCTGCCGCAGCGGACAGGCATTGTGTATCACGACAATGCCGGCTACAACCTGACCGTTGACAATCTGCCGTGGGGGAAGGCTGCGTTTACGGTCAAGCGCTACCGGCTGAGCAAGACCCAGAATCTGGAACTGGTGGAGCAGACAGCCGGCAGCGGAGGCAGCCTGAAACTTTCCCAAGCGTTCGCACCCGACACGGTCGAGTTAATTGTGCTCAACCGCAAATAGCCTGGACCTGGGGCCAATGGGCACTTTGGAAGCTTGTTCCGGCTGAATGAGCGAAGCAAACGAGCCGCGCAGGCCTGTGGATTTCTTTCGAAATTCCGCGCCGCGCGGCTCATAATTTCCCGCGCATGGATTCCGCTGTACAATTTCCTCATGCGCTGCGTAAACGGCCAAGCAACTAAAGCTGCCTGGGCACATCTAACAGGCATGAGGGCACGATGACCACTTCCCGCGAAAAAACCGAGTCGCGCAAGCTCCCCATGATGCCCATCCGGGACATGGTGATTTTTCCTTATATGATGACGCCGTTTGTGGTGGGGCGCGAATCGAGCGTGCGCGCGCTGGAGGAGGCGCTCAGCGGGGACCGGAAGATTTTTCTCGCCACGCAGCACGACGCGTCGATCGACGAGCCCACGGCCAAGGACATCTACCAGGTGGGCTCGATCTGCAATATTGTGCAAAGCGTCAAGATGCCCGACGGCAATATCAAGGTTCTGGTGGAGGGAGTGGAGCGCGCCAAGTCGATCGAGGTGAACGATCGCGACGGCTTTTTTGTGGCCACGGTGCGGGTGGGCAAATCGCAATTCGAGATGACGCCGGCGGCCGAGCAACTGATGCAGCGCGTCACAAGCCTGTTTGAGCAATATGTGAAGCTGCAGCAGTCGCTGAACTACGAGACCATCATCGCCACGGTGCGCATGGATGAGCCGGCCAAGCTGAGCGATACCATCGCCGCGAATTTGCAACTGGGCATTGAAGAGAAGCAGGAGTTGCTGGCCATCTTTGACCCGGCGGCGCGGCTGGCGCGCATTGCCGATGTGCTGGACATCGAGATTGAAAAGCTGGACCTGGACCGCAACATCCAGTCGCGCGTGAAACGGCAGATGGAGCGCGCGCAAAAAGAGTATTACCTGAACGAGAAGATCAAGGCCATCCAGAAGGAGTTGGGCCGCGGCGAGAAGAGCGAGTTCGACGAACTGCGCAAGAAGATTGAGGCCGCGGGGATGCCAAAGGAAGTGCTGGACAAGGCGATCACCGAGCTGAAAAAGCTGGAGGCGATGCCGCCGATGTCGGCTGAGTCCACCGTGAGCCGTAACTATATTGACTGGCTGCTGGCTGTGCCGTGGAAGAAGAAGTCAAAGGAAACCCGATCGATCGATTATGCCGAGAAGGTGCTCAATACCGACCACTATGGCCTGGAAAAGATCAAGGAGCGCATTCTCGAATTCCTGGCCGTGCGGCAGTTGGTGAAGAATCCCAAGGGATCGATTCTGTGCTTTGCCGGGCCTCCGGGCGTGGGCAAGACTTCGCTGGGCATGTCGATTGCGAAAGCAACTGGGCGCAAGTTTGTGCGGCTCTCCTTGGGCGGCGTGCGCGACGAGGCGGAGATTCGCGGCCATCGCCGCACCTATATTGGGGCGATGCCTGGACAGATTATCCAGCACATGAAACGGGCGGGAACCAAGAATCCGGTCTTCCTGCTGGACGAAGTGGACAAGATGGCTTCGGACTTCCGCGGCGACCCGGCCTCGGCGCTGCTGGAAGTGCTGGACCCGGAGCAGAATACGACGTTCCAGGATCACTATCTCGATGTGGACTACGATCTTTCGCAAGTGCTTTTTGTGGCTACGGCCAATGTGATGCACACCATTCCGGCCGCGCTGCAGGACCGCATGGAAGTGCTAAGGCTGCAAGGCTACACCGAGCAGGAAAAGCTGGAGATCGCCAAGCAGTATCTGGTGAAGAAGCAGCGCGAGCAGACCGGATTGAGCGAGAAGAACGTCGTCTTCAAGGACGAGGCAATTCTGGAGATCATTCGGTATTACACGCGCGAAGCCGGGGTGCGCAACCTGGAGCGGGAGATTGGCAACGTCTGCCGCAAGGTGGCGCGCAAGGTGGTGAAGACCGGCGCAAAACACAAGGAAGAGCTGACGGCCGAGAACATTCACGAGTTTCTGGGCGTGGCGCGGTACCGCGACTCCGAGGTGCATGAGAAGAGCGAGGTTGGCCTGGTGACCGGCCTGGCGTGGACCGAGGTGGGCGGGAGCATCCTGACCACCGAAGTGCAGGTGCTGGACGGCAAGGGCAAGCTCACCATTACAGGGCAGTTGGGCGACGTAATGCAGGAGTCGGCGCAGGCGGCGCTGAGCTACATTCGCGGCAAGGCGCAGGCGCTGGGGTTGAGCCGCGAGTTTTATCGCAACGTGGATCTGCACCTGCATGTGCCGGAGGGCGCGATTCCCAAGGACGGCCCGTCGGCGGGCATCACCATGGCCACGGCGCTGGCCAGCGCGCTGGCCAGGATTCCCGTGCGGCGCGACATTGCCATGACAGGCGAGATCACGCTGCGCGGCAAGGTGCTGGCGATCGGCGGGTTGAAGGAGAAATTGCTGGCCGCACTGCGCGCCGGAATTTTTGAAGTGATATTGCCCCGCGCCAACGAAAAAGATATTGCCGAGCTTCCGGACAATATCAAGAGGGCCATGAAGCTTCATTTTGTCGATCAAATGGATGAGGTTCTGGTGCTGGCTTTGGAAAGCCCGCTGCCGGGTACTGGGCCTGTGGAGACTGAGGTGCTGTCCGCGGTGCCTTCGACTGAAGTTGCGGCGAACCTGCCGGCGCGGCAGTGACACGAAAGGCGACGATTCCGGTGCTCGGGGGGCACGGAGGAATCTGTAGTCTTTGTCTCCGTACGGCGCAACTTTGCGAGAGTCACTTTATGCCTCGCGCCCTGGATAACTTCTGTCGCCTCGAAGAATTTGAGCCGGTTTTAGTCCGGTCGGATGTTTTGATCCCAAGCTCAAGACAGATAACACATCGCCTACTTTGCCAACCATGTGAAAACTTACTCTCTCAGAGAGGCGAGACATGGGTGATTCCTAGGCTTGCTCGGTTCGAAGGTGGGTTTCCATTAGTTGATTTGCTACTACAGCAGGCTCCGATCAACAGCGGTTTTCTTCCCTTGGTTTATTCAGCGACAAAGAACCCAAACATCCAACGTAACAAGCTTATTCATTTTGCTATTGGAATTTTTTGGAAGGCATCTGTTCATTCGTGGGGGGCAGGCATTAGCGAGCCTCATATCGACTTGGGGAGCGGGGGCGAAGCACTGCGCCGGTTCCTGCTAGAAGAACAGGAGTTCACCCCTAACCTAGCCTTGACAGTTTCTGTCACACCGCCAAGCGTCCAGGCGCTTCCGGCCTTTAGCGCACCAGAGAGAGGGTCAAATCCTGATTTGGAGAGCTTTTACTTCTACGTACCTGGCTTGTTTTTTAATCTTTACGTTGGAGAGGACATCAGAGCCAGGATGGGCGAATTCTGTTTGGTTTCGAACCCGCTCGGGCCAATCATCATGGCAGACATGAATGCGGAAGTTATTGACCTTTTCATGGGAGCCGCCACGACCGCTCGTAAACCCCGAAAGCTTATTGAAATCCGGGAAGCCATCGAGAAACGAGGACTTCGATGCAGTTTCAAGGAACTCAGGTTTCCAAGATAACTTTACAAAAAGGCTTATTCCAAGCTCCAAATCACTGTGGGAGGCTTGCCCTTATCCGCAATTCTTCGACCAGCCTCTCAGCAGAATTGATCGTTTCTTTTTCGCGGTTTTTCTCCAACCGGGCAAGTTGACGATGATCGACTGTGGACCAGAGAGAGCTTTTTGTCTTTGCGTCATAAATCGTGAGAATGAGCTTAGGGTCAACAAGTTGCCGGCTGTATACTTGGGTGGTGTTGTTATAAGTGTTGGCTGCGCTCCACACGTGTGTCCCCATGTTTTCGACTCGATAGGACAACTCGACAATCAAATCTGCTTCATCAGGGGAGCCGACAATCTGGTATTTGCCCCACTTTTTCATCGCGGCATAAAAGGCATCGTAGGCGAGATCACTCCCACCTCCGTTTGAAAGAAATATCCTCTGTGCTTTTACGATAGCCGCCGGGAGGGGAGCGGCTGGAACGTCTTTTCGCGTCCTCGCTGGAAGAATGGGGACAAGGGCGAAAAGGCAGAGCATGACAACTAGTCGGCGCATGGATTCTCCTTTGCTGGTCTGCGCACCGAGTATACAGCGACAGGTGAGTACCCACGATGCGCTATACGACACAGTTCTTGCTATCGGCCCTGGCGGCGGCGCAGTTTCCCGCGCCGGATTTGCCGGAGATTGCCTTCCTGGGGCGCTCGAACGTGGGCAAATCTAGCCTGCTGAATGCGCTGGTGGGCGAGAAGACGGCCAAGGTTTCACAGACGCCGGGACGCACGCGGGCGATTAACTTTTTTGCGCTTCTGGACCAGAGTCAGCGGCGGAAGATGGTCTTTGCCGACCTGCCGGGTTACGGGTATGCGAAGATCTCGAAGTCGATATCGGCCGGCTGGCCGGCCTTCATTGAGCCGTACCTGGCGATTCGCTCGACGCTGAAATTGTGCGTATGCCTTGTTGATTCAAATGTGCCCGCGCAACAGAGCGACCGGCAACTGATTGACTGGCTGAGAGCGGCGGGGCGCGAGTTTGCCGTGGTGGCCACCAAGATTGACCGGCTCAGCGGCAACGAGCGCACGCGCAACCTGAAGGCGCTGAAGGAAGGGCTGGAACTGGATGAAGTGCTGCCAGTCTCGGCCAAGACCGGCTACGGCGTGACGGAACTTTGGAGCCGAATTGAGGCCGCGGGCGGCCTGACGCGCTGAGGTTCTATTCGAACCTCCGTACGGCCTGGGGCGAGAACAGGTACAACTCCGACCGGTCTCCGCTATTCAGTTGCATCTCTACCGGAACTTGAATCTTCCCGCATTCGACATTTTCCCGCGCCTGCTCAATGAACCGTGCCGCGGATGCCCGGCCGCAGCGCAGGAGCCGGAGGTTCTGTGCCGTGCGGCCCAGGTAACGGGGCGCAAGGCGCAACCAGCGGCGCGCGGAGAACTCGGCGGGGTTCAGGCAGTCCAAAGCCACGGCGTCCAACATGGGCAGCCAGCGTGCCGGGGCTGCGCCGACGCCCCAGGTGAGCACAACTTCATCGGCCGCCGGCTCGGCAAGGTCAAAGCGCCGCGATCCCTGACGGATGAAGGCGGCACACTGGTGGTCCGAAGCCAGCCGCGCCGGCAGCAGGTCTGGCAGGACACCGATCTCAAGCATCTGGCGTTGAACAGTCTCCGGGGCCAGAGCCACGCAAACAGCGCCTGCTTCGTGCTTGCGCACCTGGTTCTTGAGGATGCGGAGGGCTTCGTCCAACGAGGTCACCAGGAAGTCAGCGGTGCCGTCGCGGATGGCCTGTTTTTGCGCCAGGGCATCTGCCGTGGCGGCCAGCGAGGCCGCTCCCGCGATGTTGCCCGCGACCACGAGCGCTCGACCGTCCGCGTCCAGTTCCCCGGCGTAGAGCAGTTTGCCGCCCGCGCCGGATTCTCCATCGGAGCCGGCGCAGAGCATCAGGCCGGCATAGAGACGGTCAACCTCGGCGATCATGGGGAAATCAAGCTCCATGGAATTCATCAAACAGGCTCATCGAGGCACTCCCTGGAATCGGGAACCGTACCCGCTTCGAGTTTGTTCAGGGAAGGCTCCAGAGGGCCGGCCGCTCAGGGTGATGGCTGGACGTCCGCAGAGAGTCGCCGAGGAGCAAAGCTAGAGCTTGTTGTGGCTGCCGTCGCAGAGGACCGGGTTGGCGCTGTGCTTGCAACCGCAGAAATAGACAGTCTTGGACTCGGTGGCTTCAAACTTCACGGGACGCAGGTCACCGCTCTTGTGGCTGCCATCGCAGAAGGGTTGGTTGGCACTGAGGCCGCAGGAGCACCAGAAGTAGATCTTGCCGGCTTCCACTTCGACAGGATAAGGGCCTTTTTGAGCAATTACGGGATCGGACATTGCTTGATCTCCTCGATAGGGTTGGTGTGATTATCGTTGAAAGAGGGGCAAACGTCCAAGACGCCTGGGGCCTGCATCCACAACTCCAAGCGAGCTCACCAGGCAGAGTAAGCCTGGCCGTCGGAGCCGGTCTCCTGGGAGCCGGAGTGGATATCGGCAATGCCGGGGTCGGTTTGGTCAACCGAGCTGAGCGCATCGCTGGTGTCGGTCACCCAGGTCTCCTTGCTGTGAGTCATCGGATCTTCAGGAATGGATTTGAGGTATCCGTCCGTGATCAGGTCGTCCAGCGACTGGGGGGCTTTCTGTTTGTCGGCCGTGTAGGAATCGATGGCGGTTCGCAGCACGTGCAGATCTTCCTTGAGCACGGCTTCGCGGGCCTGCCTGAGGGCGCCCACAAAGCTGGGGATGGCCAGCGTGGCCAGCACGCCGATGATGGCCATGACGATCATCAGCTCCACCAGCGTGAAACCCGCGTTTTGTTTCCTATTCGCGCCCATTCACCCTCTAGGTCTCAGAACTTCAAACTACCAATCGGAATACTTGGTGCCGTCCATGGCGATTCCCGTGGATTTTGAATACACGTCAAAGACGCTGTCTCCGCTGTAGGAGTCCGATTTGGGATCGTCCTGCATGGAACGCAGTCCCCATTCGGCCTTTCCGGTCATGGGATCCACCGGAATGCGGCGCAGAAACCTGACCTTCTTGGTCTGGACCTCGACTCCGGTGACCAGGGTTTCCAGATCGGGCGGATAGTTCTGGCTATCCACCTTGGTTTGAAAGGCGCCGCGGTCGGCCGCGTCCTTGTAGTGGTCAATGGCGTCCCGCATCTCCCAGAGATCGCGGCGCAGTTCGCGCTCTTTTTCCCGCTTGATCTTGAATCGAGCAATGGGCACCGCGGCCGAAGCCAGGATGGCCAGAATCGTGACGGTCACGATCAGCTCAACCAGCGTGAGGCCGCGCTCCTGTTTGCGGCACATCCGGATTGGCTTGCTTTGGCTCATGGGAACGGCTCTCTACCTGACCATGATGCTGGCCGCCGCACCCTGGGCAGGCACCTGGGATTGGGAACTGCTCAAAGCTCCGGGGTGAGTAATAGCCAGGATGCTATCGCCGGCAACCTTGGCCTGAAAACTGAGGACGCAGACCACACCGGCACCACTCACCCCTTTGGCGCCCGGCGGGCGCGAGGCATTGAGCGTGATCAGGCCCGGCCCGTCATCCCGGTGAACCAGCGCCACCGCCTGGCCGTCACGGCTCAAGAAGTCTCCGCTTTCAATGTTGACCAGCGAAAGATGCGCTGGGTCGTACTTGATCTGGACGGGCACGGCGGCAATATCGATGCCGCCGCTGAGCATGAGCGGCACTTTGAAGGTAGCGCCAGGGGCTACCGGGGCGGCGGGCGGAGTCAACGCCAGCATCACCCGGCCGTCCTGCCTAGGCAGCGGGGGAGCAGGCGCCGGGGCGGACAGCTGAGCGTTAGCGGCTGGCGCGCCTCCGCCGGTCTCCGCGGCCTCGCGCAACTGGGCCAGAGCCGCAGGGGCCGCGGCTTGCGCGGTCTGTCCGGGCACCGTGCCCATGCTGGATTGCGGTGTTGGCACCGGCCGCACCGGCGGCGGCGCCGGCGCTGGAGCCGCGCTCTCGCCTGAAACGTGGCGCAACTCGATCGCCTGTCCCACGCCGGTGTCAATGGTGCGCAGATTCACAGGGTCCAATTCCTGCGAACGGACGATATGGGGAATCAGCAGGAAGATAATCTCGTCTTCCTGAATCTGGTGGTCCTTTGAGCCGAAGAGGTACTTGATGCCGGGAATCGAGCTGAGGCCGGGGAGACCGCTCCAGCTTTGAATATCCGTCTTGTTCATCATGCCGCTCATCACGCTGGCCTCGCCCTCGCGCAGGCGGATCGTCTGCTCGCTGGTCTTTTGCGCAATAATCGGCTCGGTCACGCCGCTGATGGTCGAGGAGCCATTCTCCGAACTGTCCTCGATTTTGATCTTCAGCGTCACATCGTGGTCAAAGTGAACGGTCGGGGTCAGCTCGATGTTGATGCCCACGTCAAGGTACTGGAACTGGGTCTGTACCCCGATGCCGAGTCCGCCCGCGCCGCCCACGCCGCCCAAGCCGCCACCCCCATAGGAGCCGGTAGCGATGGGGATGCGCTCGCCGATCTTCATGGTTGCCTTCTGCGAGTCGGTGCAGCGGATGCGCGGGCTATCCAGAATCCTGGTATTCGAGTCGGAAAGCAGCGCGTTGGCGGTTGCCGCGCCAATGGTCATCGAAATATCGTTCGCCTGCAGATGGGCCAGGTTGTAGAGGGTCGGGTTGGCCGCGGTGCTGGTGGTGCTGGTGGTATCGGTGGTGGTGCTTGTGCTGGAGGTGCTGGTGTACGGCACAATGGAGGCCCCCACGCTGCTGGGCCAGGAGAGGCCGAGGTTCTTCTCCCAGTTCTTGTTTACCTCGAGGACGGCAATGTCAACGATCACTTCAGGCCGGGCCTTGTCCAGGTCGTTGACCAGCTTTTGCGCCAGCAGCAGCTCGTCCGGAGTGGCGCGCATGACGATAGCGTTCTGGCTGGCCACACCGTAGACCTTGGCGTTGGGAAGCACATTGCGCAGGGCGGTCTGCACGTCGTTCAAGTCGTTCTGCTGCCATGCATTGGTCAGGTAAAAGGTCTCGACGGCCTGCTCGTCCAACTCGGTGCGCTTGGCGCGCGTATTTGCCGCGACAAAGATGGTATTGCTGGTGACAGGGCGCCAGAAGGTGCTGGAGATGGTGCCCACAATGCGCAGCGCGTCGAGCAGCGACACATTGTTCAGGTCCACCTGGATGCGTTTGGAGTTAAAGTCCGGATCAAAGAGCACATTGATGCCTGCGGCCTTGCCGACCGCCTGGTAGACCACCTTGGCGTCTTCGGTCATATGGAGGGTGAGCGGTTCGTTCGAGACCGGGCGAAGGGCTGCCGGCGCCCCCATGGAGTCAATCTCTTCCTGCTTGCCTTCCTCCTCGGGAAGGCTGGTCTCGGCCAGCGGAGCCGCCTCGTGGGTCTTGGCGCGCACCCTGGCGATCTCCTGCTGCGCGGCGTCGTTGCCGGGATCGATTTCGGCGGCGCGCAGAAATTCCACCAGCGCTCCGGTCTCGTCTCCGGCCGCAAGCAGCTTACGTCCCTTGGTGATATGCAAGCCGGAGGCGGAAACCCGCACGCGGTAAAAGGCGGCGCGATACTGCAGATCCTTGGCGTTCTTGGCGTAGGCCTGCTGGTAGTAGTTGAAAGCAGCGTCATAGTCCTCGCGCGCTTCGGCGGACTCGCCGCGCTTGAACAGGGCGCCGGCCGAATCCGCGCAGAAGGAGACACAACTCCAGCCGAAGACGGCCAGAACCGCAAAAAGCGCAATCCGGAAGGCCGCCCTGGAAACAACGGATCCAGAGCCGGCCGGAACAACAGCGCGGATTTTCATCGAACTCCCAAGCGTCTTAGCCGGTTTAGATCCCATGCCCAGCCATTGCGGGCAACATTGGCGGCCGGCAACGGCGTTCTCGACGCGATTCTTGACGCGATTTTTGACACCATTCCCGGCCCGTAACCCGCTGCCGTCCATTCCCCGCCCACGATCCCCCATTTTAGCAAAGCCCCTGTGGGCAAGGGCCAAAACACGCCGCAATGCTACGATGAAGATTCGAGGATGCTTTTCGATGGCCCGCCAAACCAGCCATGTGATCGTTCAGCCCGTGGTCACCGGCCCGCAGAAGCCGGCGCGGCCCCGCGACCCCGTTGCCAGCGGGGAGCGGGACGCGGCGCACAATCGCATGGCCAGCCATAACTACTTTCTGCTGGAGAGATTCGAGGCCGGCGTGGCCTTGCGCGGAACCGAGGTCAAGTCGATTCGCGAAGGCAAGGCCAATCTCAAGGACTCCTACGGCCTGATCAAGGACGGCGAGGCTTTTCTGCTCAACGTTCATATCGGTCCCTATTCGCATGGCAACATTTCCAACCACGACGAAACCCGCACCCGCAAGCTGCTGCTGCACCGGGACGAGGTTCGCAAGCTACTCTCCAAGACGCAGATCAAAGGCCATACGCTCATCCCCACCCGGCTTTACTTCCGCAACGGGCGGGTGAAGTGCGAACTGGCCGTGGCGAAGGGCAAGCAGGACTGGGACAAGCGGGAGACGGAGAAGCGCCGCGAGGCCGACCGCGAGGCCCGCGCAGCAGTAAACGCCAGCAAGCACCGCATGGGCCGCTAGGATATTCGCGGCAGCGGCCCACGCCCACGGTTCAGCTACGGCATCATCTCATCGGAGAGAATCGCAAACGGACCGGGATCTGGGAAAGGCAGTTCCCATTTCGGCGTCTCCAAGTGCGGCATGGGGGTGGCCTGGAACAGCCGCTTGCATTGCCGCGCCGTCCAGCGGGCCCATTTCTTTGACTTCTTGCGGCGCGCGCTGTCGGTGGAGATGCCGGTTCCCGCATACATTTGCCGGTAAAGCTTGGAAAGAAAGACAAAGGCAATCCTGGCGCGCAAATTGGGCGTGCACGCCGATCTCTCCCAGATGGAACCCCAGTTATAGAACCGGTCCCACACCTTCTGGGTTCGCTCGCGAATCTCATCGGAACTCATGGTTGGATGCGGAGTAAACATCTTGGGCCGCACTGCGGTGGGAATGAGCCAATAGCGCGTGATGGGCACGCCCGCCACCAGGGTGGGAGACTCTTCCTGGAGCTTTTCCCAACGGGCAAAGTCGACAGTGCCTGGAAACGGCGTCATCATGACAAACTGCGCAAAGGTGACCCCGGCCTTGAGCGCCATTTCTACGGTGGCGTCGAAGGTGGCCGGTTTGTCGGTAGGCAGGCCGAAGATAAACGAGCCCAACACATGAACGCCGTGCTTTTTGAATTCCTGCAACTGGCGAGCCAGCGCTTCGCCGGAGTAGTTCCAATCTTTGAAGACCGCCTTGAGTCCTTCCGGCGTTACCGCTTCCACGCCTACCAGAGCGCCTTTGATGTTGGCGTTGCGCATGGCGTCCAGGTAGTCGCCATCCTCACCCGCCTCCATGGTGATCTGGGTAAAGAACACCATGTCCTTGGGCAGTTTGGCCAGTTCGGCCATCAGATCGAAGCGTTCCTGGCGGATCGCGGTCAACTCTTCCAGCCGGGCCGTGTTGCCCTGCTCGCGGGCTTGGCGCAGATCGGTGAGGGTGACGGGATAAAAATTGTCATCGGCCAGCGCGATATAGCGGAATCCGATCCGCCGCAGGTTCACAATCTCGTCGATCACGCTGCGATAGGAGCGCTGCCGGGGCTTCTGCCCATCGGTGCGCCAGACGCTGCAAAAGGAGCAATGCTTGGGACAGCCTCGAATGGTTTGGACCGAGGCCCACATATACTTTTCCGGCTGCATCAAGTCCCAGCGCGCCGCGAGAAACTGCCCGCCCTCAATGCGGCCGCCCTCATATATTTTTGATGGCGTACCCTTGAGGCAATCCATTACCGCCTTGCCCCAGGCAAGATCGCCATCGCCAGTTACCACCGCGTGAGCCTGGCCGCGCTCCAGAGCTTCGGTGGGGAACAGGGTGGCGTGAATGCCGCCATACACTACCCAGGCGCCGCGCTCGCGGGCCATGCGGCCGACTTCATATCCGCGCAGCGCATTGCCCGTATGAATACTGATGCCGACAATATCTCCGGCGGCGATTGTCTCCGGCTTGACCTGCTCGAGCGACTCATCGGTGAGAATGGGATCGCCCGCGGCCTCGGGCGTTGCCGCGGCAAGCACAAAGAGCCATCTCGGGGTGATGACCGCCGTGCCAAAAGAATTGTCGCTCGGATTCACCAGATGGACGCTCATCGGACCAACTTTCCTCGTGCGGGTGAGTCGCAATCGCGAATGTGGTTGGTGCAGAGAGCATCTTTGCAAGGTGGATAGTTGCCAGACGCAAGCTTTTTCGTGAGACTTCGAGCTACATCATACAGACAAAATGCCGCGCCTGGCTTCACCTAAGTTAAGACTTTGGCAGGAAAGTCAGATTGAAGATCAAGCCAGGAGATAAATGTTAGAGCAAATTGTGGTCACTTTTATACACTTGGTATGCGTAAGTCTAACACTCTATACAAGACGATGAGTGGACTTTCGCCATTCAGGGTTGAAACCGGAACGCTCCTTTGGCGAGAATCCCGCGGAACGGCCGGGCAGGCGCCTCACCGAAGGAGGAAATTCATTGCGTTGATTTGGAAGAGCCGCAAACATCCCGAACCTGCGGCAGCGCTCTTGCCTCACCCGCCCATTGCGGTGAAATAATGGCAATATGCGCACCCAACTTTCCTTTGCGAGTCTTGCCGGAATCGAAACCGAATTGCTGGCCGTAACAGCCATCGACACACAAACAGCCAAGGGCCCCGAGGCCAGACCGCAGCCAGTGCTGCTGACCGCCGACAACGCCGTACAGGCCGCCGCAGCCGCTGTATTGTCGAGCGGCGAGTTCAAGGCCGGCGCCAATGAAACCCTGCTCTTGCACGCCCCGGCTGGGGTGGCCGCCAAGCGACTGCTGCTTGTGGGCCTGGGCAAACAGGCCAAAGCCACAGTCCACGGCGTGCGCTCGGCCGCGGGAACCGCCGTCCGCTTTACCAAGCCGCGCGGCATTCGCGAACTGGTTTTCGCTTTGCCTGTGGCAGACGCCATTGCGGCTGCGGCAGCCACGCGCGCTGCTGTCGAGGGCGCGTTGGTGGGCGACTTCGATCCTGACACCTACCGCAGCGACCGCAAGGACCAGAGCGTGCAGTCGTTCACGCTGGCCGCGCCGGCCAACAGCGACAAAACTGCGCTGGAAGCCGCGCTCGCCGAAGGCGTCATCGTGGGCGAGAGCCAGAACTTTACCCGCTCGCTGGTCAACGAGCCGGGCAATAAGCTGACGCCGAGAATTCTTGGCCAGCGCGCGGCGGCGATGGCCGAAGAGGTTGGCCTCAAGTGGGAGGTGCACTCTACGGAAAAGTTGCACGAGTTGAAGATGGGCGCCTTCTGGAGCGTCTCGCAGGGATCGGAGGAACCGCCAGCGTTGATTGTGCTGCGCTATGAGCCCGAGGGCGTTTCCGACGGCCCGGTGCTCCACCCCACGGACAAGGACCCGTCCGCGGGGACCCCGGTGTTGGGACTGGTGGGCAAGGGCATCACGTTTGATACGGGCGGCATCTCCATCAAGCCCGCCGACAACATGGAGAAGATGAAGTACGACATGGCCGGCGGCGCGGCGATGATCGGCGCCATGCGCGCCATTGCGCTGCTGAAGCCGAAGGTGCGCGTGATTGGCATTGTCTGCGCGGCCGAGAACATGCCCGACGGCAAGGCGCAGAAGCCCGGCGATGTGCAGACGGCGATGTCGGGAAAGACCATTGAGATTATCAACACCGACGCCGAAGGCCGCCTGGTGCTTGCCGACGGCCTGACCTATGCGAAGCAATTGGGCGCGACGCACCTGATTGATGCGGCCACGCTGACCGGCGCCTGCGTCGTTGCGCTGGGCATGATCAACGCCGGCGGCTTCTCCAACGACGATGCAACCTGGGCGAAGTTCGACGGGGCGCTGGCCACGTCAGGCGAGAAGTTCTGGCGGATGCCGCTGGGCGAGGAGTATGCGGAACAGATCAAGAGCGACATTGGCGACATCAAGAACACCGGCGGGCGGGGCGGGGGCGGCGCATGCACCGCCGCCGAATTTCTGAAAGTCTTTGCGGAAGACACGCCGTGGATTCACCTCGACATCGCCGGCCTGGCCTGGGTGGAAGACTCGAAGCCATACATCGCCAAGGGGCCTAGCGGCGTTGCGGTGCGGTCGATCCTGGAGTGGGTGCGGAGCTACTAGAACAACGGCGAGCGCGGAGGGATTAAGGAAGTTTTCTTCTGTGCCCGCATTTTTCGGAGGCAATTTTGCCACTGCTGCGCATCGTTGCTGCGCTGTTCGCTGCCTTCGCAGCCGCCATCGCCGCGGCGCAGAGTTCTGGCACTCTGATCTTTCCCGTCGGCTCCACGAAGTTCTCCTCGAGCCATGCGTCGACGATTGTCGAAACGAAAGACGGGAGCCTGCTTTCGGCGTGGTTTGGAGGCGGCCACGAGGGCGGCAGAGACGTGGCAATCTGGAGTGCAAGGAAAGACGCAAGCGGCTGGTCCGCGCCGGCCGTGCTGGCGCGCGAGCCGAAGGTCCCCTGCTGGAATCCTGTGCTCTTCCATACGCGCGACGGGCGGGTCTGGCTCTACTACAAATTCGGGCCGTCGCCGGATACCTGGGCAGCCGCGCGGAAGTACAGTCTGGACGAGGGGATGACGTGGTCCGCCGCGGAGCATTTGCCTGCGGGAATCCTCGGGCCGATCCGGGTCAAGCCGCTCGTGCTCGACGAGGGAACGATTGTTGCCGGAACTTCCTTTGAGGCGTACAACTCATGGGCCATCTGGATTGAGCGCAGCACGGACAGCGGCAAAACGTGGAGCAAGATTGGGCCAATTCTGCCTGTGGCCGGCATTGGCTCGGCAAGCGACACAGGCAAGATTCACGGGCTCATTCAGCCATCGGTCATCAACCTCGGCAAAGGGCACCTGCGATTGTATGCGCGGTCTACGCAAGACATTGCACGCATCTGTGCTGCCGACTCGTTTGACAACGGGCTGACCTGGACGGGCGCGCATGCGCTCGATGTGCCCAACCCAAACTCCGGCATCGATGCTGTGGCGCTGCGCGATGGACGCGTTGTGCTGATCTATAACAATTCGACGTCCGACCGGACGCCGCTGGATCTTGCAGTCTCGCTCGATGGCGAGCACTTTCAAAACTTCAAAGTCCTTGAGGACGCGCCCGGCGAATATTCTTATCCTGCCATCATTCAGGATGCGAAGGGCGACCTGGAGATTACCTATACCTGGAATCGCAAGTCGATCAAGTATGTGCACATCGCGCTGGAGGATGTGGCGCGGTAGAGCAGCTACATTGCCTCGGGGCTTTCAATGCCCAGCCAGCTCAGTGCAATGACCAACTCGCGCAGCGCGACCGCCGCAGTGGCCAGCAGAAATATTCTCCGCGCCGGGTCTTCTTCGGTGAGGATGTGATGGCGATGGTAGAAGTTGTTGAACTCCTGCGCCAGTTGGAAGGCATGCTTGGCTAGGTTGGCCGGCTCAGAGCTGGCGATGCACTGCTCCAGCACCAGCGTGCGGCGCGCTGCTCGCAGCCAGAGCGACCAGATGTCTTGGGCCTCTGAGCCATTGAGGTATTCCGAGAGGCTTCTGTCTGAAAGACCCGCGAACTCGGCTAGCACCGCATCGGTGGTCGTGCCCGCTTTGCGGAAGATGTTGCGCGCGCGGACGACGGCGTATTGAATGTAGGGGCCGGTCTCGCCCTCGAAGCTCAGCGCATCCTTGAAGTCGAAGGCGATCACGGAGTTGCGCGTGAACTTGAGCATGAAGTAGCGCAGGGCGCCGATGGCGATCTGCTCTGCGATTTTTTGCCTTTCGGCTTCGTCGCGGCCAGTCTGGCGCGCGTCGGTTTCGGCACGGGTGGCGGCGATCAGCTTGTCGATCAGGTCGTCGGCCTTGACGCCGAAGCCCTTGCGGCCGCTGACCTCGATGTAGGGGCGGGCGAGGTCTTCTTCTGAGATCTCATAACCAAGTTCGACTGCGCAGCGCGGCGTGAGGGCGACCATCTCGTAGCTGAAGTGGGTGTAGCGGTCGGCTTGGTCGGTGTGGCCCATGCCGCGCAGAGCCTGGATGACATTAGCCTGCGGGTCGGATTGGCGCGCATCAATGACGTTGTAGATGGCCTGCGCGCCGCCGAAGTGCGGATGGGGCTCGATTCCCTGCTCCGCTGAGATCCAGCACTCGTGATCGGGGTACGTGAAGAACGGTTTGTAGCCGAAGTCCTTGCCCAGCAGGCCGAACTTCCACAGGTGATAGGCGATGTCTTTGCCGACGTAGGTCACCGTCCCGTTGGAACGGATAATGACCTTGGCGTCCTCGTTCAGATCGCCCTCTGCGACCTCGGCGCCGGGGCGAGTCATCACCCAGCAGCCTTTGTTCTTGCCCTCGGTCTCGAAGTAGAGCACGCCGGTTTGTTTCAACTGCTCGAAAGCCGCCTCCCAGAACTTGAGGTGGAGAATTTCGCTTTCGCGGGGCAGGAAGTCGTACTCGATGTCGAGGCGCAGCATGGTTTCAAGATGGCGGCGCAGGACGGCGGTGGAGATCAGCTCGGCTACTGCGGCGGTCTCGTTGTCACCTTGTTCGAGCTCGTGCAGCGTGGCGTAGCGTAACTTTTTGCGTTCGGCATTCTCTTCGTCGGTGCCGCTGGAATACCACTGGGATGTGCGCGCGTAGAGGTCCCAGCAGTAGTAATCTATCCGCTCACCTTTGGCCTTGAGGTCATCGAGCAGATGGTGCGCATCGGCCAGTGACTTGCCTTCAAGATGAATAAAGCCGACCACGACATCGGCAACCTGGACGCCGGTATTGTCAATGTAGTTCTGTACGTCGACTTTTTGGCCGGCGGCGCGCAGGAGGCGGACGAAGGTGTCGCCGAGGATGGCGTTACGCAAGTGGCCGACGTGCGCGGCCTTGTTGGGATTGATGCTGGTGTGCTCGACCAACGAGTGTATCCCGGTTGCGGCCTGCGGGCCGGCTTCAGTGGCAGCAGTGGAGCGCGCCCCCGCGGCGCGGTCGAGGCGGGCATTGATGTATCCGGCTCCGGCGACCTCAAAGCTGGCAAAACCGGGGAGCGGGCCGATGGCGGCTACGATCTCTTGCGCGATGATTTTGGGGGCCTTGCGGAGATTGCGCGCCAGTTCGAAAGCGATGGGCGTGGCCAACTCGCCGAACTCGAGGTCCGGGGGAATCTCAAGCGGGATGCTCTCGACTGCAATGCTGTAGTTTGCCTGCAACACCTCGCGAAGCCGTGCGGCAAGCTTTTTCTGCAATTCCAGGTACACGCTGTATGCCTCAGAAATCCTTGATTTTCAAGGGCGATTCTACCACCTGCGGTGGGGCCAGCCATTTTGCGCATCGCGCGAAGGAACGTAGAGGATGGCTGGAGTTTGTGCTGTCCCATGTCTCAAAGGCGACACATGGGGCACCCGCAATCGATGATAAGCCGCGAAAATGCCGTAAGATGGTGAGTAGATTGCCTTGAGATTCGCGACCCGCGTTGGGACCGGATTCGCCGCAACGCTCCGCCTATGACAACCAATGCATCAAGCCCAAACCGCTACTACCTGACCACGCCCATCTACTACGTGAATGCGCGGCCGCACTTGGGCCATGCCTACTCGACGATCGTGTGCGACGCCATTGCGCGGCGCAAGCGGGCGATGGGTATCGAAACATGGCTGTTGACCGGCACCGATGAGCATGGGCAGAAGATTGAGCGCAGCGCGGCGCTGGCCGGGCGCACGCCGATGGAGTTTGCCACGGCGATTTCAGGGGAGTTTCGCGGGTTGTGGGACCGGCTGGGACTGACCTACGACGACTTTATCCGCACGACAGAAGTGCGCCACAAGCGCGGCGTGCAGAAATTGTTTGCCACGCTGCGCGACAAGGGCTACATCTACAAGGGTTCCTATACCGGGCAGTACTGCGTGTCGGACGAGGCCTATGTGGACGGGCCTCCGGGCACGCCCTGTCCCGACTGCGGACGGATTACAGAGACGGTGAGCGAGGAGAATTATTTCTTCAAGCTCTCGGCCTTCGAGCGCAAACTGTTGGAGTTTTACGATGCCAATCCCGGCTTCATGGGGCCTGAGTCGACGCGGCGCGAGGTGATCTCGTTTGTGCGCAGCGGGCTGAAGGATTTGTCGGTGAGCCGGACGAGTTTTTCGTGGGGCATCCCGGTGCCGGGCGACGAAAAGCACGTGATCTATGTGTGGCTGGACGCGCTGGCCAACTACATTACGGCGCTAGGGTATGGGTCGGACGATCCGGCGGACAAGGCGCGGTTTGAGAAGTTCTGGCCGGCGGATATGCACCTGATCGGCAAAGAGATTAGCCGCTTCCACTGCGTCTATTGGCCGGCGTTTTTGATGGCCGCGGGCATCGCCGTGCCGCGCTCGGTGAGGGCCAACGGCTGGCTGCTGTTCGATCAGGGCAAGATGTCGAAGTCGCGCGGCAACATTGTGCGGGCGGAAACCGTTCAGGACGTATTGGGCGCGGATGCGCTGCGGTACTTTCTGCTCAGGGAGATTCCGTTCGGGCAGGACGGCAGCTTCAGTTTCGATGCGCTGGTGCAGCGCTACAACGGCGACCTGGCCAACGGCTACGGCAACCTGGTGAGCCGCGTGGTGAACATGGTGCACAAGTACTTCGGCGGCGTGGCGCCGGAGGCGGGAGCGGAGACTCCTGCGGAGGGCAGTCTGCGCGAGTGTGCGGTTCGCACGATTGCGGCGTTTGGTCAGGAGTTCGATGTAATGAACTTCTCCGAGGCGCTGAAGGCACTGTGGACGCTGGTTGCGGAGACCGATGGCTATCTGACGGCGAACGCGCCCTGGAAGCGGCCCACGGACCGGCCGGAAAGGGAGCACGTCGCCTTGCAGGCGCGGGTGCTGGCTACTGCTGCCGAGGCGATTCGCATCATCACGGCGCTGGTGTATCCCATTCTGCCGGACTCAGCCGCCAAGGTTTGGCTTCAATTGGGGCAAGGAGACATTGGGGCGGCGGCGCCCAGGGCATTTTTGACAGATATTTCGTGGGGCGGATTGAGGGCCGGGACCAAGTTTGGCGAGCCCGCGCCGTTGTTTCCCCGCGCAGAAAAGGACGCGATTGATCGTATGCAAAGTATGGAAGACGAGAACAACAAGAGCGTGATCGAGGCGGCTGCTGGGGTTGCGACTGCCGGTGCCTCGACGGGCAAGGAAACGGCGCCAGTTACCGCGAAAGCTGCGGCACCTAAGGCCGCGGATGCTCTAGCGGTCGCGCCTGCTCCGATTGCGGAAACTCCTGTTGCGTTGCCCGCCGTTCAGGCGTCTGTTCCCGCTGGGGCCGCAACGCCGGCTGCACCTGCTGTTGAGGGAGCGCCAGCGCAGGCGGCTGCTGTTGAGGGACCACAGCACATCAGCATTGACGACTTCGCCAAGGTGGAGCTGCGCGTGGCGCAGATTCTGGTGGCCGAGCGCGTACCCAAGGCCGACAAGCTGCTGCGGCTTGAGGTGGATCTGGGCTACGAGAAGCGGCAGATTCTGGCCGGGATCGCGCAGTACTACGAGGCGGAGAAGCTGATCGGCCGCAAGATCATCATTGTGGCCAACCTGGCTCCGCGGAAGATGCGTGGCCTGGAGTCGAATGGCATGTTGCTGGCTGCTTCGCTGGAAGGCGGCGCGCCGGTGCTGGCTGGGTTCCTCGAAGAGGTTCCGCTGGGCGCGCGGCTGAAGTAGGCACCTGCGGTGCGGCGGACGGCGCTTGTGCGCCATGGGGTTCGTAGCCTCCCATAGTTGCGCCAGAAAAAATGCGCAACCGAGGAACTCATTTGCTGATCGATTCCCACGCTCACCTGGACAGCGAACGCTACGCGGACGATCGCGCAGAGATGCTGGCGCGCGCGTGGGAGGCGGGTGTGGGCACGGTGCTGGCCATCGGCATCGGCGAGCAGGCGGCAGGGATGGGCCGAGCGCTGGAGATTTGCCGCCACTTCAATGCGCAGCCGGAGAGCGGGGCCGGGATTCCGCGGCTCTATGCGAGCGCGGGGGTCTATCCGCACAACACGCATGAGGCGGACGACGCGGTGCTGGCCAAGCTGGATAGCCTGCTGGCTGAGCCGGAGGTCATCGCCTGCGGGGAGATCGGGCTGGACTACTACCACGAGGGCGCGCCGCACGCGGTGCAGCGCCAAGGGCTGATCCGCCAGTTGGAGATTGCCGCGGCGCGGAAGCGGCCGATCCTGATCCATTGCCGGCCCAAGGACGGGAGCACCGACGCCTGGGACGATCTTTTTCTGGTTTTGGAGGAGCATTGGCGGAAAACCGGGTTAGGCGGGGTCATGCATTGCTTTGGCGGGGGGTGGGAGCAGGCGCGGCGCTCGCTGGACCTGGGTTTTCTGATCTCGTTTGCGGGGAATCTGACCTATCCGAAGGCTCAGCCGCTCAGGGATGTGGCCGCGCGGGCGCCTCTGGACAGCCTGCTGGTGGAGACCGACGCCCCCTGGCTGGCCCCGGCGCCGCATCGGGGCAAGCGGAACGAGCCGGGCTGGGTCTTGCAGACGGCCCTGGTTTTGGGCGGCTTGCACGGCATAGAAGCAGAAGAAATCGCCCAGGAGACCACGAAAAACTTCATCCGGCTGTTTGACCTCAGGCCGGACGTGGGAAACTGGTAGAGGCTTTGCATGCAGCAGCCCTTTGAATCGATGGGGGGAGAGAGAAATGGCCCAGGAGAACTCGTTCGACATTGTCAGTAAAGTGGATATCCAGGAAGTGCGCAACGCTATCGACCAGGCCATCAAGGAGATCCGGCAGCGCTTTGATTTGAAGGACTCCCACTCCGAGGTGAACCTGGAGGGCAGCGACGCCATTCAGCTTGCTTCCGACGGGGAGTACCATCTGGAAGCGGTGAAGGAGATTCTGGGGCAGAAGCTGGTCAAGCGGGGCGTATCGCTGAAGAACCTGGTCTATGAAAAGCTGGAGGAAGCCTCCGGCAAGAGCGTGCGGCAGAAGATCAAGCTGCAGCAGGGTATCCCGGTGGAGAAAGCCAAGGAGATTGTCCGCCTGGTGAAAGACTCGAAAAAGAAGGCCCAGGCAAGCATCCAAGGCGATACAGTCAGAATATCCAGCAAGGACCGCGACGAGCTGCAGGGGATTATCGCGCTGTTGCGGGGCAAAGACCTGGGATTGGATTTGCAGTTTACGAACTACCGCACGAATTGACCACCTGCGGTAGGGCTGGCTTGAACACGAGCGGTGGGGCGACTTTCATTGCCTGCGGTGGGGCAGACTTTTCTTGTTTCAACGAGCCAGTGTGAGTGACCGAGCTGTAGGATAAAACACGAGAACCGGAGAGCCTTGAGCACATTGGCGATAGCGACGGCGAGAGAAGTATTCGATCTGCTGCGGGATGACCTCGTGGCGATCGAGCAGGAGTTGGGCCGCGACGCCGCCTCCGGCGTAAGCACCATCACGGAGATAGCCGAGTATCTGCGCGAGGGCGGCGGCAAGCGCATTCGCCCCACGCTGCTGCTGCTCTCGGCCCATGCACTCAACTACTCCGGGCCGGGCTCCATCCGCCTGGGCGCGGTGGTGGAGATGGTGCATACGGCCACGCTGGTGCACGACGACATTATCGACGGCGCCGACATGCGCCGCGGCAGGCCCTCGGCCAACACCACCTGGGGCAATGAGAAATGCGTGCTGGCTGGCGACTGGCTTTACATGCAGGCCTTCAAGGTGGCCCTGGAAGAAAAGAATCTGCGCGTGCTCGACCTGCTGATTGGCCTGACCCAGCAGATGGTCGAGGGCGAACTGCTGCAGATTCAAAAGCTGGGCAAGGCCGTCTCCGAGGCCGAATACTACGACCTGATCTTCCGCAAGACCGCCTGCCTGTTTTCGGTTTCGATGCGGCTGGGCGCGGTGCTGGCCGGGGCGACGGAAGCGCAAGAGGCGAGCCTGGGCGCTTATGGCCGCTCGGTCGGTCTGGCGTTCCAGATTGTGGACGACGTGCTGGACCTGACGGCCACCGAAGAAGTGCTGGGCAAGCCCGTGGCCAGCGACCTGCGCGAGGGCAAGGCAACGCTGGCGGTGATCCACTCTACCGATCACGGCACCGCGGCCGACCGGCAGGTGATTCAGCGGGTGTTGGACGACCGCAGTTTCGAGAATGTGAGCCGGCAGCAGATTCAAGAGGTCCTGATCAAGAACGGCTCGGTCGAGTACGCCATGTCCGTGGCCGACCGCTACGCCGAGCAATCGCGCCAGGCGCTGGATTCGCTGGCCGACTCCGATTTCAAGCGCGCCCTGCTGTGGGTGCCGGATTTCGTGGTGGCGCGCGACAAGTAGTTTTCCCCGGAGGTTAGATTGCAGGATATCTGGACCCAGGTAGACGCCTACTTTGGCGATCTGCTTGCCCCCACCGATGCGCAATTGGACGCTGCGCTGGCGGCCAACCGCAATGCCGGCCTTCCGCCCATCGATGTAACCAGGTTGCAGGGCAAATCCCTTGAGCTGTTGGTGCGCATCTCTGGCGCGCGGCGCATTCTGGAGATCGGCACCCTGGGCGGCTACAGCACCATCTGGTTTGCGCGGGCACTGCCTGAGGGCGGGCAGATTGTGACGCTGGAGCTGAGCCCGAAACACGCTGAAGTGGCGCGGGCGAACTGGAAGAACGCAGGGGTGCTGGATCGCATCGATTTGCATGTGGGCAAGGCGCTCGACTCGCTGCAGGCGCTGGTCAAGGCCGGCGCGGCGCCCTTCGATTTGATTTTTATCGACGCTGACAAGTCCAGCATTCCCGCTTACCTCGGCTGGGCTTTGAAGCTCTCGCGGCCGGGCACGGTCCTGGTGACGGATAACGTGGTGCGCGATGGGAAGGTGATCCAGGCGAACAGCGGCGACGCAGACGTGGTAGGTGTGCGCCGATTTGCGGAGATTGTGGCCAAGGAACCGCGCCTGAGCGCAACCGTGTTGCAGACCGTTGGTAGCAAGGGATACGACGGATTTGCGATTGCCGTTGTGCTTGGCTAACAGGCGCGATCAGGCATCCTGCACGATCGTTCCCTGGTGATAGAGGATCTTCCAGCCTTCTGAGGTCTTCTGCCATATGGTTGCGCGGCGGGTCAGGCGAGCATGGTCTTGGAGCAGGGTATAGGTGAGCAGGTACACGTCTTCGGCCAGCTTGCGGCACTGGAACTCGCTCGTCTCCCACACATCTTCGTGCGGAACCGAACAGCGCTCCTCCAGCCCGTCCAGCACAAACGGCCGGGAGTAGCGGCGGCCGGAAGCGCCGGTCTCCCAATAGTCCTCCGTCGTCATCCGCTCGAAGTCCGAGCGCGTGGTTCCGAACTCCGGGCGATGAAAGATGGGCTCGCGGCTGGCGAGCTCGGCCAGGATGCCTTGCAGTTCCGGAACTGTTGTGAGAGTGGGTTCCATCCCCTCGTACCACTGTTCAAACGCGCTCATGCGAGTAGTATAGTGGGCTGTTCAGGGACGAATCCTAGCAGACCGGATGCAGATGGCCATCTTCTTCAATGATCTTGAAGGCTTCGGCGAGCGTAACGCCGCGATAGAGCCGCCACCATTGCCCTGTGTGGCGCATCCAGTCGATGTCGAAACAGTCAGGCCCGACGCGGACGATGCGCGTGAAAGGCGCATCGAACTCTTCCCCTAGATTCTCCTTGTGGCCCGATCTGAAACGCTGGATAAAGCGATACCGCCCTCCCGCCCAGGCCCCACGAATTTCTACGGGGTAGTTGAATTGAGTTGGCTTGATCTCCGGCTGGAAGCGCGGCTTGAGAACGTCATGGATAAATGCCTCGCAGGCGGCGATGATCTTCCGCTTCTCCGCTTCATTCGGAGGCTTGGTCTTCGGCGCAACCCAAGCCCATCCTTTGGCCTTCATTCCGGTCCATCCTTCCTACCTTGATTCTCACTCTTCCACCCTCATCGCCTTGAGCGCCGTGGCATAGGCTTCCGGCAACGGCTTCTTGTTCAACTGGTCGTCGCAGACGATGTGGACCGTCTCGCCCTCGGCCAGGAGCTCGCGCCCTTCCGGATTTTGGTCTGTCTTGCGGAAGATGCGGTAGGCGAATTTGACGACCGAACCACGGATGAGAGCTGGCCGGGTTTCGATCAGGATGCGGTCGTCGTAGCGCGCCGGAGAGCGGTAGCGGCAACTGGCCTCGACCACCGGAAGAATGCACTGATGCTCGATCTCAAGCTGGCTATAGGCCAGGCCCAGCGAGCGCAGCAGCTCCACGCGGCCAATCTCGAACCAGACCAGGTAGTTGGCATAGTAAACAATGCCCATCTGGTCGGTTTCAGCGTAGCGGACGCGGACTTCGGTGGCGACGGGCATGCGGCTTGCTCCAGAGTTGAGAGATCAGATATCTGAGTTCAGAGATCAGGGTTCAGAGATCAGGGATTTGTCGGATGTTCACAAGCGGCAGTCCGTAACTGACCCCTGATCTCTGACCCCTGATCCCTCGCTTTTACGGTCTCAAATGCCCAAAGATGGGCAGCTTGCTTACGTCGTTGAAGATGATGAAGGCGAAGAAGGCCATGAGCACCACAAACGCTGCCTGGTAGATGCGCTCCTTGACGTTGATGCCGATGTCGTGGCCCAACAAGCTCTCAATCAGAAGCAGCAGAATCAGGCCGCCATCGAGGATGGGGAACGGCAGCAGGTTGAGGATGCCGAGGTTGAGGCTGATCTCACCGGCGAGGCCGAACTTGGGCAGCCAGCCTTTCATCTCGGCCGCTTCGCCGGCCATGCGGGCAATGCCCACGGGGCCGGAAAGCTGCGAGACCGAAACACGGTGGGTGAAGAGCCGCTGCAACACCTCGACAATCAGGAATGAGTTGTCTTTGCAGAAGGCGATGGATTTGGCGACCGCCTTGGGCAGGGAGAGCGGGTCGTTGCGGAACGGAAACGGCACCCCGGCAAAGCCCAGCCTCCAGTTTGTGTCGAGCTTGGCCGGGTGAACCACAATCGGCGGCAGCGAAGCGCCATTGCGCAGCACCACCAGCGTAAGTGGCTTGCCCTGCCCGGCCTGCATATAAGCTTGCAGCGACGAGACGGTGTGGAATGGATGACCGTCGACGGACTGGATGGAGTCGCCGGCGCGCAGGCCGGCTCGATCCGCGGGAGTGCCAGGCTGCACGTCATGGACACCAATGGGTCCGGGCAGGAACTGGGGCAAAATGCCGGCATCGGTCAGGTCAAAGTCGTCGGCTTTGGCGCCCACGGGCACGTGGAAGGTAAGGTTCAGCAAAGTGCCGCCGCGGTCAACCGAAACAGGGACAGTCTGGTTGGCATTCAGCTTGGCGCGCTCGTAGACCATCTCCCAGGCGGGTTGGTCCGCCGTGTCAAAGTGGGTGATGATATCGCCGGGCGCGAGGCCTGCCTGGGCAGCGGGCGAGCCGGGAACCACCCACTCGATGGCCGTCTCCTTGACCTCGACCGAGGGAACCTCGTTGATGAAGCCGTAGTAGACGAGCATCAGGACAAAGGCCAGGACGAAGTTGGAGAACGGCCCTGCCAGGCCGATGAGCATGCGCTGCCAGCGGGGATGCGAGGTGAATGCGCCGGGATCGTCGGCCGGGGCCTGGTTGGCCGTACCGCTGGCCGCATCGCCCACCTCGGCAAAGTTTTCGCCCGTCATTTTGACAAAGCCGCCCAGAGGAAGCAGGCAGACCTTGTAGTCCGTGTCGCCGTACTTGAAGCCGAAGAGGCGCGGTCCAAAGCCGAAGGAGAATGCCTCGACGCGCACTCCGAAGAGTTTTGCGACCAAAAAGTGGCCAAACTCGTGGACCACAACCATGACGCCGACCAGGACGATGAAGGCGGCGGCAGAAACCAGGAATTCATGCATAGATTTTCGGTTTTTCCCTTTACAAGGCGCGCAACAGGAGATTCGCGCTCGTTAGCTTATGCCAGCAGCGCACCAGCCGTCACGCGCGCTTCCCGGTCGGCGGCGAGCACCTCCGCGATGGTGGCGGGGTGAGCCTCCGGCGTGGATGCGAGCACCTTTTCAATTGTACGCGGGATACCCATGAAGGGGATTTTGCGGGCCAGGAATGCCTCGACGGCGACCTCGTCGGCCGCGTTGAGGGCGATGCAGTGGCTTCCGCCCTTTTCCGCGGCTTCATAGGCCAGCCGCAGGCAGGGAAAACGCTCAAAGTCGGGCGGCTCGAAGTCCAGGTGGCGCAGGGCGGCCAGGTCAAAGGTCAGCGTGGAAGCCGGCCGTTCCGGCCAGGCCAGGGCGTAGAGGATGGGCAGCCGCATGTCGGTGACCGAAATCTGCGCCAGGATCGAGCCGTCTACAAACTCAACCAGCGAGTGGACGGTGGACTGGGGATGAACCGTGACTTTGACCTGGGAAGCAGGCACGTCGAAGAGGCGGCAGGCCTCGATGATCTCCAGGCCCTTATTCAACATAGTGGCCGAATCAATGGTGATGCGACGGCCCATCACCCAGGTGGGGTGCTTGAGCGCCTGTTCGGGCGTGATGGTTGCAAATTGATCGAGCGGGAGTTGCCGGAAGGGCCCGCCGGAAGCCGTGAGCCAGATGGTCTTGACTTCGGCATGCGAACCCACGCGCATGCATTGGTGAACAGCGTTGTGCTCGCTGTCGATGGGCAGGATGGGCACGTTGCGCTCGCGCGCCGCGGCGGTAAGAATCTCGCCCGCCGCCACCATGCACTCCTTGTTCGCCAAGCCGATGGGTTTGCCGGCCAGTATGGCCGAGTGCGTGGCTTCGAGGCCGGCCACGCCCACAATGGCCGAGACCACGAAATCCGCATCGTTCAGCGTGGCGCAGGCAACGGTGCCCGCCGTGCCGTGGACTACTTCGATGCCGGTGACGCCTGCACTCTTGAGACGGGCGATGAGTTGGGCGGCCAGTTCTTCTGTGGCCAGCGAGACCAACTGCGGCCGCCAGCGGACGGCCTGCGCAAAAGCCTCGTCGAGGTTGCGCCCGGCGGCCAGCGCAGCCACCTGATAGCGGTCGGAAAACTGCTCGACGATGGAGAGCGTGCTTTGGCCGATGGAGCCTGTGGAACCGAGGATGGCGAGTCGTTTCAAGGTGTTTTCTGAAAATCCTGGGTCCTTCAAGAACCCGTTGAGCAACGCCGGTTAGATGAAAGCGTTCCGTAATCGTCAGAATCGCGAGTGAATAACCTGAGCGTACCACAGCACCGGAGCGGCCAAAAGGAGGGCGTCAATGCGGTCAAGAACTCCACCGTGGCCGGGCAGAAGCGACCCCGAATCCTTCACGTCGACCGAGCGTTTGATGGCGGACTCAACCAGGTCGCCCACCTGCGCGGCCCCATTCACCAGCACCGCGAGGCCCAGCCAGAAGTGCCAGGCTTCGGCGTGAAACGAGAGCCTCTCGGAGTTTGCCATCTCAAACAGGTAGGCAACACCGAGCAGGGCGCCGGTGGCCAGCAAACTGCCGGCGACAGAGCCCAGCGCACCCTCCCAGGTCTTGTTGGGACTGAGCGTAGGCGCCATCTTGTGCCGGCCCCAGGCGCGCCCCACATAGAGGGCCGCAATATCTCCCGCCCAAACCACGCAGAGCAAAAAGGTCACCAGCGAGGGCCCGTTGCTATCTTCTTCTCCGCGCAGCACCGGCAGGGAGATCAGGGTGAATCCGACGTAAAGCAGGCAGAAGATCGAGGTGCATGCGTCGGGCATTACCCGCTCAACGGGGCTGAGAAACGTGCAGTACACCAGCAGCGCCAGGCTAAGGAAACCGAGCATGACCAGGGTGAGATCAACCCACTCAAAGCTGCCTGCGAAGAGCGCCAGAATGGCAATCAGCACGGCAACGCGCGGGGGTTTGGCGCCGCTGCGTTCCGCGAGAGAAATGAACTCCCAGGCAGCCAGTAGCGCCACGACCGCAGTAGCCGCCGCGAACATCCACCTGGGCCCCAGAAACACCAAAGCCAGGACCAAAGGGATCAGGATGAGGGCTGTAAGTACGCGTTTCATTCAGGGATGAGGATACACTGCCTGGGGTGGGTGGGGGTTAGTTCTCAGTATCTTAAACCAAACCGGATGGTCTCAACTCGCCGCAATTCTGATCCGATCAGGATCTTCTTCCACTTCGCCGCAACCTTCGCCCAGGCCGCCGTAGCGCCGCTCGCGGCGCTGGAAGTCGGCGATGGCTTCAAGCAAGTGGATACCGCGGAAGTCCGGCCACAGCCGCTCGGTGACAAATATCTCGGTATAGGCAACCTGCCAGAGCAGGTAGTTGGAAAGGCGCATTTCGCCCGAGGTCCTGATGAGCAAGTCGGGATCGGGCATGTGGGCAGTGTAGAGATGGCGGTGAATGTCTTCTTCGCTGATGCGATCGGGATTCAGGTGCTTGCTCTTCATCTCGGCGGCGAGCCCGCGGAAGGCGTCCACCAGTTCTGACCGGCCGCCATAGTTGAGGGCCAGGGTGAGGGTGGTTCCGGTGTTGGCGGCCGTGGCCTCCTCGGCCCAACGCATCTTTTCCTGCACCTCAATGGGCAACTCGTGGGTGCGCCCGATGTACTTCATGCGTACGTTGTTGTCCATCATGCGCTGCAGGTTGCTCTCCAGATAGCTCCTGAGGAGGCGCATGAGGAAGTTGACCTCGGCGCGGGGGCGGCGCAGGTTGTTTTCAAGAGAAAATGCATAAAGGGTGAGCCAGGGCAGGCCGATGCGCGAAGCCGTCTCAGTAACCAGTTGCACCGCATTGGCGCCCTGCTGGTGGCCCAGGAAGCGTTTGAGCGAGCGCCGGCCCGCCCAGCGGCCATTGCCGTCCATGATGATGGCCACGTGCTCGGGCAGGCGCTCAGGCTTCAGCGTCGCATAAACGGCGCGCTCTTCCGCAGTCAGATCGTGGATGCGCAGCGTGCCAGATGGATACAAAAGACTCGCCTCTACCTTGCTCTTGGGTTTCCTGTTTTGGGGCCCATGCGACCACTGAGACCGGTAACCAAAGGAAACGTCCGGTGCATACAGAGCCAAGCCACTCTCAGGCCCAACCAATACAGGCCCGTCACAAACCCG
>Ga0302320_10001736_pt1 | contig 52136 bp, 45 predicted proteins | sample Bog_T0_3_FD_202130 | JGI IMG/M metagenome (GOLD analysis project Ga0302320, IMG submission 202130) | Peat permafrost microbial communities from Stordalen Mire near Abisko, Sweden - Bog_T0_3 | ecosystem: Environmental > Terrestrial > Soil > Wetlands > Peat | place: Sweden: Abisko, Stordalen Mire...
TCCGCTGTACGCGGAAATCTCGGGGCTGCCGGAGATCGGCATTGGCGAGCAGGTTGACGGCGACCGGACGATCTAGTCCCAGTCGATCTCGAAGCGGCACTGATCCGCGCCGCAGGCCTGGCAGGCCGTCTCACGGACCGTCGCATGGCGCTGCACGAGGCGCCGGAACAGCCGCGCGAAGGTTGCGGCATAGTATTCGCACTGGGGCCGCGCGGCATTTGCGCCGCGACAGATCGGGCAGTTCTCGATCGTGATCACGATCGGCCGCCCCGTCGTGGCGTGAAAATGACCGCTGCCGGTGAACGTCCAGGCGTGCCGGCGGATCGCACTCAGCAGTAGTGGCGCCGCCAGCGGTGCAGGCAGTGCACGCAGCACGAGCTGCGCGATGCGCGGGATGCGGTTCGCCAGCAGGTAATCGCCCGTCGCAAGGCCGGCGGCACGCGCGACCTCGTTCGCGGTGGCCGGCTGCAGCCGTTCACGCAGCAGCGAATGCAGCGCAATGACCTCGCGCTCGTCGATCATCTTCTGCGGCGGCGCCTTGACGTAGGCGCCGAGGCCTGCGCTGAGCATCAGCTCGCGGGCCACCCCCGTGCCCAGCCGGTTGGCGAGCGCCGCGGCGACCTGGATCACCGCGTTCGGGCCGATGCGCGGCCCGTCGGCGACAGCCATCATCATAGGTCGGCCGCCTCCATCGGCTCCGTCGCGCCGGGTCCATGGCGCTCACCACCGCCGCAGGCCATCACCTTCAGCGGCGCCTTCAGCGGCGTGCCGACGAAGTCGATGTCGGCATCCAGGTCCGGCCGCGCCGAGCGCTGCGCAATGATCTGGTCGCGGCTCAGCACCTTCGTCTCGTCGAACCCCAGGTCCACCTGCGCGGAGAGGCCGCTGACCTTCAGGCGCTCCAGATCGTAGAATTTCTTCGTCGCCGTGGTCTTCGCGAATGCCTTCAGGCAGCCCATCATATAGCGGCGCTTGAACTTGTCCTTGATCCACGGGTATTCGAGGAAGGCCTTGCGCAGGTAGAACCGCGCATAGTTCTTGAGGACGCCCTTGAGCACCTGCTCGCGCGTCATGCCGTCCGGCTGGATGATCGGGGTGACGAAGTTGTACTTCGAATAGTCGCGCACCTCGACGCGGTCGCCGAGTTCTTCGAACAGCTCGGCGAACGGCCACGGCGTGTACATGTTCCAGTTCGCCATGTCCGGCTTCCAGTCCTGTGCGAGCTTGTAGGTTTCCTCGATGGTCTCCTGGGTCTCGTTCTCGAGGCCCATGATGAACTGCGCTTCGGCGACCATGCCGGCCTCCTTGAGCAGGCGGATCGCCAGCTTGTTCTCCTCGATCGTCGTCTCCTTGCGGAAGCGGTCGAGTTTGAGCTGTGCTGCGGCCTCGGTGCCGAGCGAGACGTGGACGAGGCCCGCCTTGCGGAACAGCGGCAGAAGGTCGCGGTCCCGCAGGATATCGGTGACGCGGGTGTTGATTCCCCAGTGCACCTTGATGTTGCGGGCGATCAGCTCCTCGCAGAAGGCGACGAACTTCTTGCGATGGATCGTCGGTTCCTCGTCGGCGAGGATGAAGAAGCCGACCTTGTGCTCGTTGACCAGCGTTTCGATCTCGTCGGCGAATATCTTAGGGTCGCGCACGCGATACTTGCGCCAGAACTTCCATTGCGAACAGAAACGGCAGGTGAACGGGCAGCCGCGCGCGAAGTTCGGCACCGCGACCCGCGTGTTCAGGGGCACGTAGATGTACTTGTCCCACTCGAGCAGCGACCAGTCCGGCTTCAGCTCATCGAGGTTCTCGATGACCGGATGGGCCGGAGTCGCGACCACCTTGCCGTCCTCGAGGTAGGCGATTCCGAGGATGGACTGGCGCGTGCTGCCAATCGTCCCGTCGGCGATCGCACGCATCAGCTCTACGATGATCTGTTCGCCTTCGCCGCGGACGATGTAGTCGATCGCGGAGCACTCGCCGAACACCTGCGAGTACATGAACGTGGGATGAATACCGCCGAGGATCGTCACGCAGCCCGGCGCCGCCTGCCGCGCGACCTCCATGGTCTTCTGCGCCTGATAGATCATCGGCGTAATCGCGGTCGCCATGACGACGTCAGGGGCGTTTTCGCGGATGATCGCGGCGAGGCGCTCGTCGTCGATGTGATTGGTCATCGCGTCGACGAAGCGCAGGTTCGTGAAACCGGCCTGCTTCAGGGATCCGCCGATGTAAGCGACCCAGCCCGGGGGCCAGTTGCCGGCAATCTCGGCGCCGCCGGCATGGTAATTCGGCTGGATCATCAGGATCTTCATGTCTGCCCCTGGTTGTTGTCGTTGTGCGAAACCCACTCTATGCCTGCCTGCAGCGCCGCAAATACGTGGAATTACATATAGGCGCTGCGGTGCGATTGCGGAACCCTAGCGCTCCATGGATGCGCAAGTACTGTTCGACCCGGACCTGATGCGGCGCTACGACCGGGAGGGTCCGCGCTATACCTCGTACCCGACTGCGCTGCAGTTCCGCGAGGACCTGGTCCCGGGGGCTTACCAGGCTGCCGCCGCGGCCAGTCCGGGCGCGCACGACAACAGCCCGCTGTCGATCTACATGCACGTCCCGTTCTGCCAGAGCCCGTGTTTCTATTGCGGCTGCAACAAGATCGTGACGCGCCAGCTGCATCGTGCCGAGGAGTATGTCGGCGACCTCATGGCCGAGATCGCGATGCGCAGCCCTTTCTTTTCCCGCGATCGCGAGGTCGAGCAGCTGCATTTCGGGGGCGGTACGCCGACCTACCTGACGCCGGCGCAGCTGTCCCGGATCCTCGGCGAGGTCTCGCGTCACTTCCGCCTGAGCCAGGCGGCGTCGCGGGATTACTCGATCGAGATCGATCCGCGCACCGTCGACGAGGCATACCTCGAGACGCTGACGCAGTTCGGCTTCAACCGCATCAGCCTCGGCGTGCAGGACTTCGACGAGGGCGTGCAGGGAGCGATCAATCGCAAACAGCCCGCGCAGCTCGTGACCCGGCTGCTGGGCAAAGCCCGTGCTCTCGGCCTGCGCTCGATCAATTTCGACCTGATCTACGGCCTGCCGCGGCAGACCACGGCGACCTTCGCGGCGACGCTCGATGAGGTCGTCGGCATGCGCCCCGACCGGCTTGCCGTGTACGGCTATGCGCACATGCCCCGGATCTTCAAGGGCCAGCGCCAGATCAGGGTCGCCGACCTGCCGGATGCGAGGACGCGCCTGTCGCTGTTACAGCTCGCGGTCGAGAAGCTCACTGCCGCCGGCTACGTGTACGTCGGCATGGACCATTTTGCGCTGCCCGACGACAGCCTCGCGCGCGCGCTGGCGGATCGAACGCTGCATCGCAGTTTCCAGGGCTATACGACGCATGCCAGCCGCGACCTCGTCAGTTTCGGCGTCAGCGCGATCGGCCAGGTCGGCACGCTGTACATCCAGAACCAGAAGCTGTTGCCGCAGTACCAGGAGGCCGTGCGTCGCGGGGTCCTGCCGTCGCAGCGCGGCGTGACGATGACGCAGGATGACGTCGTGCGCCGCGACGTGATCCAGCAGCTGATGTGCCATGGTGACGTCGACTTTGCCGCGACCGAGGCCCGGCACGGGATCCGCTTCCCGACCTATTTCGCGCGGGAGCTCGACCGCCTGCAGTCGCTGGTCGCCGATGGGCTGGTCGTCTGCGAGACGGGTCGCGTCCGCCTCACCGCGGCGGGGCGCATGCTGATGCGCAATGTGGCGATGGTGTTCGACGCATACGCCCGCCCGGTGGCGCCCAGTGATGCCGCGCCGCTGATGTCCCGGGTGATCTAGGCCCGCCGCGACGATCTGGTCGCTCAGCGCCCGCTGGGATCCCGGGAAGAACCTGTGGTACGTGCCAGACGGCGTCGAGCTGGCACCGTTGCGCCATTGGTTGCTGGTCCCGAGCTTACCCAACATCCGCCCGGCTTTGCGCACGCGCGATGATTGCGGGACTTAGCCGACCCTGCGGACGCACGGTGCATTAGATCTGCTCGTCACCGTTGATCGGCGGGGTTAGTGGTGCGCGACGCAGGAATGCTGCCAGATCCTTTGGCTTTGCTGCCCCGGCGCGGTGTTGCAGGAACTCGCTCGCAGTACGCAGCCTGCCCACCTTCTCAGCTACCGCGGAGGCGCTGAACTGATTCAGCGACACTCGGTCGATTCTGGCCAGCTCCGCAGCGGCTTCCTTGACCGAGTTCGGGAGTTTCAGTGGGTATGTGCTCTTGCTCAGGTTGTCAGCTCCTTGAGGAAAGTGCCCGGGGTCGGCGTCCTGATTCCGAAGCGCTCTGTTGCAGCGTGAAAATCCCCAACGTTATGCGTGATCAATGCCTCTGCCTGCCCGTTGACCGCCGCTTCGAGCATCAACTCATCAGCGGGGTCGCAGCAGTAAAGCCTCGTACTCCAGGAATATCGCTGTCGTTACGAGCGGCGTAGAGCGTCCTTCCGCGACAGCGAGCAGGATCCTGTTACCGGCTCCGAGCTGGCTCCTGAGGCCGGCCACCAGCACCGAGGTATCGAGTACAACTCGCCTACCAGAATCATACTGACATCCTATGGGATGTCTGGATGGCCTGATGTTATCAGTGCCACCCCATTCCGGGCGGCCCGGATAAGTGCTAAATTACGTGCTGGCCCATATACTTACATAATCCAACCGCTTTATGGCCGACAAGGCACGGGAAGCAGCGAGGGTCATGACCGCCCTGAACCGACGGCTCTGCGTCGCACCGATGATGGACTGGACGGACCGGCACTGCCGCTGGTTCCATCGCCAGTTCTCGCCGCACGCGCTGCTGTATACCGAAATGCTGGTCTCGACCGCGCTGGTGCGTGGCGATGCCGCACGCCTGCTCGAACACGACGCTGCGGAACATCCGCTGGCGTTGCAGCTTGGTGGCTGCAATCCGCGGGAACTGGCACAGGCGGCGGCGATCGGCGCCGCGGCCGGCTACGCCGAGATCAACCTGAACTGCGGCTGCCCGAGCGAGCGGGTCCGCGAGGGGGCCTTCGGCGCCTGCCTGATGGCGGATTCCGCGCTGGTTGCCGAGTGCGTCGGGCGGATGCGCGAGGCGGTCGACGTACCGGTCACGGTCAAGTGCCGGATCGGCCTCGATGCACACCAGGACTATGAGTTTTTCGAGGAGTTTGCGGCCCGGATGCAGGCCGCCGGCGTTGCCGCACTGATCGTGCACGCGCGCATCGCAGTCCTCGGCGGCCTGTCGCCGAAGGAGAACCGCGAGGTGCCTCCGCTGAACTACCCGTTCGTCCATCGCCTGAAGGCGGAGCGACCCGCACTCACCGTCGTGCTGAACGGCGGCCTCACGAGCACCGCCCAGGTGCTCGGCGAACTCGCCCCGGACCCCTCCGGCCCGGCGCTGGACGGCGTCATGCTCGGTCGCGTCGCCTACCATCAGCCGCGCATACTGGCGGAGCTGGAACAGGCCCTGTTCGATCCGGGCTGGCGCTGCCCTGAGCCTGCGGCGATCGTCGAGGCGATGGTAGCTTATGCGCGCGCCCCGGCGCAGGCGGGGGTGCGCCTGCACTCGATTACCCGCCATATGCACGGGCTTATCGCAGGCTGCGATGGGGCACGGGCCTGGCGCCGGTTCCTGTCGGAGGTCGCCGCCCGCGCGGACGCACGGCCGGAGACCCTTTATGGGGCCCTGGAACTGCTCGGCCGGCGGGCTGCCGCATGAAAGGAACCAGTTTTAGGCGCACTGCAGCGGAATAAGTATAATCAGGGCGCGTTATGGCAAATGAAGTAGAAGTCGCCATCCTGTTTGCCGATGTGGTCGGGAGCACAAAGCTCTACGAACAGCTCGGCGACCTGCGCGCGCGCGACATGGTCGGCATCTGCGTCGACGTCATGCGCTCGGCGACCGACCATCACCGCGGCACCGTGATCAAGACCATGGGCGACGAGATCATGGCGACGTTTCCCGATGCCGACGAGGCGCTCGATGCCGCCGCGCAGATGCAGCGCGATATCGCCAGTCACCCGGGCCTGAAGATCAACGACCATGCCGTGGCGATCCGCATCGGCTGCAATTTCGGGCCCGTCGTCATGGAGGCGCGCGACATCTTCGGCTCTGCGGTGCATACCGCGAACCGCATGACCAGCCAGGCCAAGGCGGGGCAGATCATCACCACCTCGACAATGGTCGAGCGGCTGTCGAATGAGTGGCGGGCTGCGGTGCGCCAGATCGACATGGCGACGATCAAGGGGCGCAGCCACGAGGTGGCGCTGTTCGAGGTCCTCTGGCAGCCGGAGGAATCCACCAGCATGGTGCCTACGATTACGACCGGCGAGCACGCCGAGCGGCCGCAGCGCCTGCGCCTGCGCTACCAGGGCCAGGAGATCTACGTGGACCACGGCCGCGAAATCATCACGATCGGGCGGGCAGAGGACAACGACCTGATCGTCAAGGGCAACCTGATCTCGCGGCTGCATGCGCGCATCGAACTCAGCCGCAACAAGTTCATGCTGTTCGACCAGAGCACGAACGGTACCTTCGTCACCGCCCAGGGCGGCGAAGATGTGTTCGTGCGCCGCGATTCCATGCAGATCCGCGGCGAAGGCCTCATCGGGCTCGGCAAGGCCGCGGAGGAGAGTTCCTCTCAGGTCATCCGCTACTCGGTCGAATTCCAGCCCTGAGGATCGCCTACAGGCGCGCCGCGGAGGCGGCCAGTTCGTCGCGCAGGGCCTGCGGGACGTGAGTTCCATAATCATCCAGGTAGCGGCCGATGTCGGCGAGTTCCTCGCGCCAGGCCTGTGGCTCGACCGCCAGCAGGGCCGCGAGGTCGCCGTCCCGCAGCGCAAGGCCTGCGGTGTCGAGGTCCGCCGGCCGCGGCAGGTGGCCGATCGCGGCGTCGGCGGCGCCGGTACTGCCCGTGCAGCGTTCGATGATCCAGCGCAGCACGCGCAGGTTCTCGCCGAAGCCTGGCCACAGGAAGCGTCCCGACTCGTCGCGCCGGAACCAGTTGACGTGGAAGATCTGCGGTGGCGCGCGCAATCGCGCGCCCACGGCCAGCCAGTGTGCCCAGTAATCGCCGAAGTTGTAGCCGGCGAAGGGCTTCATGGCCATCGGATCGCGCCGCACGACGCCGACCGCGCCGGTGGCCGCCGCGGTCGTCTCGGATGCGACGCTCGCGCCGAGCAACACGCCATGCGCCCAGTTGCGTGCCTGCATGACCAGGGGTGCGAGCGTGCGGCGGCGGCCGCCGAATACCAGTGCCGAGATCGGTACGCCGCCCGGGGCCTCGGCCAGCGAGGAATAGGCCGGGTTTGCGTGTGCATCGACCGTGAAGCGCGAGTTCGGGTGCGCCGCAGGCCCGTTTGCCGGGTCGTAGGGCCGGCCCTGCCAGTCGATGACCGGCGTGCCCGCGCCGAGGCCTTCCCACCACGGCTGGTTGTCGGCGGTCAGCGCCACGTTGGTGAAGATCGTGCCGCGGCGGATCGTCTCGAACGCGTTGCGGTTGGTCTGCGCGTTCGTGCCCGGCACGACGCCGAAGTAGCCCGCTTCCGGGTTGATCGCGTACAGCCGGCCGTCGGGTCCCGGATGCATCCACGCAATGTCGTCGCCGATGGTCCACACCTTCCAGCCCGGATAGGCGGCGGGCGGGATCAGCATCGCGAGGTTGGTCTTGCCGCAGGCCGACGGGAATGCGCAGGCGACGTAATGGACTTCGCCGCGGGGGCTTTCGATGCCGACGATCAGCATGTGCTCGGCCAGCCAGCCCTCGCTGCGTGCCTGCCAGCTGGCGATGCGCAGCGCATGGCATTTCTTGCCGAGCAGCGCATTGCCGCCATAGCCCGATCCATAGCTCTTGATCGACAGCTCCTCGGGGAAATGCATGATGAAGCGCCGCTCCGGATCCAGCTCCCCGGTCGAATGCAGGCCGCGCACGAAGCGGCGCTCGCGGGCGATGCGCTCGAGCGCCGGCAGTCCCATGCGGGTCATGATCTTCATGTTCAGCACGACGTACGGACTGTCGGTGATCTCGACGCCGCAACGCGAGTAGGGGGAGTCGAGCGGACCCATGCAGTACGGCACGACGTACAGCGTGCGGCCACGCATGCAGCCGGCGAACAGTGCATCCATCCTGGCATGCCCATCGGCCGGCGCCATCCACAGATTGTTCGGCCCCGCCGCTTCCCGCGAACCGGTGCAGACGAAGGTCAGGTGTTCGACGCGCGCAACGTCCGACGGCGCCGAGCGATACAGGAAGCAGTCCGGGTGAGTGGTCGGGTTCAGTGCCAGGAGCTCGCCGGCGCTGACCATCTGCTGGCGCAGCTGCAGGAACTCCGCCTCGCTGCCGTCGCACCAGTGCACCTGTGCCGGCAACGTGAGTGCCGCGACTTCGCGGACCCAGTCGGCGACCTCGCCGCTCAGCCTGTCGAGGGAGATGACCTGTTGGGGGGCCGAAGCCATGGTAGTTTTATGTCCTGCAACCCGACTCTCCGTGAAAGGATGACAGATGGGCGTGCGAATGGCCACCAGTAAGAACCCCTACATGGAAAAACCATATTCATATCAATCGGCTATGAAGCCGGCCGCAGCGCTTGCAGTTTTCCTGTGGAGCGCTGCCGCAAGCCTGCCCGCCGCAGCCGATGCGCCGCGCAGGAGCGCGCCGCCGGCGCTGCCGCTCGCGCACCCGCCTGCCAGGGTCCCCGACGACATCGGGGCGGCGCCGCTCGAGGTGACGATGACCGCCGAACTGGAACAGCAGCAGACCGTCGGGGGCCGCACGGTGTTGCGCCTGCTGCCGGCCGATCATGTCGTGCCGGGCGATCTCGTGATCTATACGGTCGAAGTACACAGCTCCGGCAGTGCACTGCTGCGGCCGCAGTTCGTCGCGCCGATCCCGGAGCACACCAGTTACGTCGCCGACTCGGCCGTGGGTCCCGGCGCGGACATCAGCTACTCGGCGGACGGCGGCCAGACATTCGACCGGCCGGAGAACCTGCGGGTGCATGGCGCGGGCGGTGCGCTGCGTGCGGCCGTCGCATCCGACTACACGCACATCCGCTGGACGCTGCGCCATGGCCTCAAGGCCCACTCGGTTGTTTATGCACGCTTTCACGCCAGATTGAACTAATCGCCCGCCGCCCGGGAGGCACCGTACACTAGCGGCCTGTATGTCCAACGACTACCGCGAAATCTTCGGCGCCGACGGGCCCCTGGCGCGGGCGCTGCCGCAGTACGCCTACCGCCCCGAACAGGCGACGATGGCCACGGCGGTCGATGCGGCGCTGACCCACCTCGAACCGCTGATCGTCGAGGCCGGGACCGGGACCGGCAAGACCTTCGCCTACCTGGTGCCGGCGCTGCTGTCCGGGCGCAGTGTGATCATCTCGACCGGCACCCGCACCCTGCAGGACCAGCTCTACCGCCGTGACGTGCCGATGCTGGCGCGGGCGCTCGGCATGCCGGTCAGGTTCGCGCTGCTCAAGGGGCGCGCCAACTACCTGTGCCGGCAGCGGCTGGAGACGGCCACCGCGCAGCGCGACCTGCTGGGTGGGCGCAACGGCAACGCACGGCTGCTGGGGCGCATTGCTCACTGGGCCGAAACGACGAAAAGCGGCGATCTCGCCGAACTCACCGACATCCCCGACAACGCGCCGGTGTGGCCGCTGGTGACTTCGACGCGCGAGAACTGTCTCGGCCAGGAGTGCCCGCAGTTTGCGCGCTGTTACGTGTTCGAGGCGCGGCGCCAGGCGCAGGCCGCCGATGTCGTCGTCGTCAACCACCATCTGCTGCTGGCGGACCTTGCGCTCAAGGACGAGGGCTTCGGCGACCTGCTGCCGGGCACCGAGGCAGTGATTCTCGACGAGGCGCATCAGATCCCCGACATTGCCGCGCAGTTCTTCGGCCAGAGCTGGTCGTCGCGCCAGGCGCAGCTGCTGCTGCGCGACACGCAACAGCAGCTGCAGGCGGCGGGTGTCGCCGCGCCGCCGCTGCAGCGCCAGCTTGCCGAGCTGCAGGCGCGGCTCGAGGACATCGGCGCTGCGCTCCCCGGCGGTGCCTCGCGACGTGATTTTGCGCAGCTGTCCGATCGCTGCGTCGAGCTGCTGACGGATCTCGCACCGGAATTTGCCGAGCTCGCGCGCCAGCTCGAGGCGCTGGGCGCCGGCGCCGCCTGCGCGAACTGCGGCCGCCGTGCCGCGGCGCTGGCGGCGGCGCTCCTCGAGCTGCTGGATGTCGAACCCGATACCGGTGTGCGCTGGGTCGAGGCGGTGAGCGGCGGCTGGACGCTGCAGTTCACGCCGTTCGAGATCGCGGCCCGCCTGCGGGAGTTCGTCGAGGGCCGTCCCTGCTCGTGGGTGTTCACGTCGGCGACGCTGGCGATCGGCGATGACTTTACGCACTTCGCCGCGCGGATCGGACTGCCCGACGCGCGCACGCTGCGCATCGACAGCCCGTTCGACTATCGCCGCCAGGCGCTGATCTATCTGCCCCAGGGAATGCCGCCGCCGCAGGCGCCGGACTATGCGGAGGCGTTCATCGCGCGCTGCGCGCCCTTGCTGGAGGCGAGCGGCGGCCGCGCTTTCCTGCTCTACACCAGCTACCGGGCGCTTGCCGAGGGGCAGGAGGCCCTGCAGCGCCGCTTTCCCGAGCCGCCGTTCCCGGTACTGGTACAGGGCCAGGCGCCGCGCGAGGTATTGCTGACGCAGTTCCGTGAACTCGGCAACGCGGTGCTGCTCGCCACGGCGAGTTTCTGGGAAGGCGTCGACGTCAAGGGTGATGCGCTGTCGATCGTCGCGATCGACAAGCTGCCCTTCGCGGCGCCGGATGATCCTTTGCTCGCCGCCCGCCTGGAGGGCATCCGCCGCAAGGGCGGCAACCCGTTCATGGACTATCAGCTGCCCCAGGCGGTGCTGGCGCTGAAACAGGGCGCGGGACGGCTGATCCGCGATGTCGACGACTTCGGCGTGATCCTGATTGCCGATCCCAGGGTCCGCACCAAAGCCTACGGGCGCGCTTTCCTCGAGGCGCTGCCGCCGTGCCCGGTCACGACCGACGGCAACAGTGCGGCGCGCTTCCTCGCCGAGCGGCTGCAGCCGCTGCGGGTGGACTGACGCGAAGCCCATGCGCATCCTGGCGATCGACACCACGACCGAGGCCTGCTCGGCGGCGCTGTACCTCGACGAGGTGCAGCTGTCGCGCGGCGCCATGCCTGGCCGCGGCCACGCCGATCGCATCCTCGCGATGGTCGATGAGCTGCTGGCCGAGGCGGGCACGACGCTCGCCAGCCTCGATGGCATCGCCGCCTGCATCGGCCCCGGCGCCTTCACCGGCGTACGCATCTGCGTCAGTGTCGCGCAGGGCCTCTGTTTCGGCGCCGGTCTCCCGGTCGTCGCGGTGACGAGCCTCGAGGCCCTGGCCTTCGACCGGCTGCAGCGCGACCCGGGGCCAGTGCTCGCCTGCCTCGACGCGCGGATGGCGGAAGTCTATTGGGCTGCCTATGCGGCGGATGCAGCGCTCGGGCTGCGCGAGCTGTGCGCGCCTGCGGTCGGACCTGCGGCGCAGCTGCGGTTGCCGGAACCGCCGGGCGCGCCTGCCTTGCGCTGGGGGGGGTGCGGCCGCGGGCTCGCTGCCTATCCGGAGCTGGTCGTGCGCCTCCAGCTCGCGTGCACGGCGGCGGACCTCGCGGCGCTACCCGATGCGCGCGCGATCGCGGAGCTGGGGTTGCATCGCCTGCGGGCCGGGGCCGGCATCGATCCTGCGGATCTCGCGCCGCTGTACCTGCGCGACAATGTCGCCCGCACCGAGGCTGAGCGCGGCGTGCGCTGAGTCGGCACTGTCATCTCACTGTCACATGCTGACGATGTAATGGGTGGCTGGAAAATCAAGGGACTACAACTACTATGACGGCAAAGCGCATCCTGGTCGTCGAAGACGAGAAGGCGATTCGCGACATGATCGCCTTCGGCCTGCGGCGCGCCGGCTACGAGGTGCGCGAGGCGGAGGACTGCCGCGAGGCGCGCGCGCGTATCGTCGATGTGCGTCCCGACCTGATGCTGGTCGACTGGATGCTGCCGGACATGAGCGGACTTGAACTCACGCGCGCGCTGAAGCGCTCCAGGGAGACCGAGGAGATCCCGGTGATCATGCTGACTGCGCGGGCCGCCGAAGCGGACAAGGTCGGTGGGCTGGAGGGCGGGGCGGACGATTACATCACCAAGCCGTTTTCGCCGCGCGAGCTGCTCGCGCGTATCCAGGCGGTCCTGCGCCGCACCCAGCCGGCGGGCGGGGCCGATGTGCTCGAGGCGGACGGGCTGAAGCTCGACGACTCCAGCCACCGCGTCAGCTCCGGCGATGCCGAAATTGCGCTCGGGCCCACCGAGTATCGCCTGCTGCATTTCTTCATGAGCCACCCGGAACGGGTTTTCACGCGCGGACAGTTGCTTGACCGCGTCTGGGGCGGTAATACTTACGTTGAGGAGCGCACCGTCGACGTGCATATCCGTCGCCTGCGCAAGGCACTGGAGCCTTTCGCTCTCGAGCGCCTGGTGCAGACGGTGCGTGGCGCCGGCTACCGGTTCTCGACGCGAGAGGCTTGAGATCCGTTAAGTAAAACAGGTGGCCGGCCGATGGCGCCGATGTGGACATTTGCGCTCGTGCGCCTTGCCGGCATCCTGTTCGTGGGACTGCTGGTGGGACTGCTGGTCGGTCCGGCCTGGCTGTGGATCCTCATTGCCGCCTGCGCGTATCTCGTCTGGCAGATGTCGAACCTGTACCGGCTCGACCGCTGGCTGCGGCGTCGCTCGCAGCTGGCGCCCCCGGCGATCGGCGGCATCTGGGGCGACATCATCTCCCAGGTCGTGCGCCTGCACCGGCGCAAGCGCTTCCACAAACAGCAGCTCGTGCAGCTGTTCCGCGAGCTGCGCAAGTCCACGGCCGCGCTGCCTGACGGCGTCATCATCCTCTCCGGCCAGCGCGAGATCCTCTGGTTCAACCGTCCGGCCGGACGCCTCCTCGGCCTGCGGCGCCCGATCGACATCGGCCTGCGCATCGACAACCTGATCCGCGCGCCGGAGTTCGCGCACTACCTGCACGGCGAGGATTACTCGGTGCCGCTGGTGATCCGCCCGCCAGTGCAGATCGACCAGTACCTCTCCCTGCAGCTCGTGCCTTACGGACCGGGCCAGTCGCTGCTGCTGGTGCGCGATGTGACGCGCCAGATGCGCCTGGAAGAGATGCGCAAGGACTTCGTCGCCAACGCCTCCCATGAGCTGCGCACGCCGCTGACCGTGATCTCGGGCTATCTCGATACGCTCGCCGACGATACGTCGCTGGACCCGGCCTGGGAGGGGCCGATTCGCGACATGCGTGCCCAGGCGCAGCGCATGAACGCGATCATTGCCGACCTTCTGGAGCTGTCGCGCCTCGAGTCGACCGAGGGCCAGGCACCGCATGAGCCGGTCGACGTGCCCGGTATGCTGGCGCGCCTGCAGCGCGACGCGCTGGCGCTGGCTGAGCGGCCACGCGAGATTTCACTGCAGCTGGATACGCCGCGCTGGCTGTATGGGGCGTCCAACGAAATCGAGTCCACCTTCACCAACCTGCTGGTCAATGCGGTGAAATACACCCCGGCGGACGGCTCGGTACGCATGCAGTGGCGGCTCGACGAGGAGGGCGCCTGTTTTTCCGTCACCGACACCGGCATCGGCATCCCCCCGGAACACCTGCCGCGCCTGACGGAGCGCTTCTACCGCGTCGATCCGGGCCGCTCGCGCAGCCAGGGCGGCTCCGGGCTCGGCCTTGCGATCGCCAAGCACGCGCTGCAGCGCCATGGTGCCTGGCTGCAGGTCGAGAGCCACGAGGGACGCGGCAGTACCTTCACCTGTCATTTCCCTCTCGCCAGGCTGTGCGAACCGCAGTTGCGCGCGGCATCGAACTCCTGACGATTGCGACGGTCACAGCATTTACCCGAAGATTGGTTGACGGCGCTGCCGATCGGATGTAAACGAGTCGTATGGAAACCGCTGATCTCACCCACCACATCTCGCGCCGCTTCAACGAGGACCTGGAAAAGGTACGCAACCAGGTCCTGCAGATGGGCGGCTTCGTCGAGGAACAGCTGCACAAGGCGATCACGGCGCTGGTTGAGGGCGACAGCCGGCTCGGCGAGTCGGTCGCGACCGACGACTACAAGGTCAACGGCATGGAGGTGTCGATCGACGAGGAATGCAGCCGGATCCTCGCGCTGCGCGCCCCGGCGGCCGGCGACCTGCGCGTCATCGTCGCCATCATCAAGACGATCACCGACCTGGAGCGTATCGGCGACGAGGGCGAGAAGATCGGCTACATCGCCTCGCGGCTGGCGACGATGGAGCGGCCGGCCGACAAGTACCGCGAGGTCAAGCACCTCGGCCGCCAGGTCGCGCAGATGGTCCATTCGGCCCTCGATGCGTTCGCGCGGATGGACGCGCAGGCGGCGCTGAAGACGGCGCAGGAAGACCGCATGGTCGACGAGGAGTACGAATCGATCCAGCGCCAGTGCATGACCTTCATGATGGAGGATCCGCGCTCGATCGGGCGCGCGCTGGAGATCATGTGGATCGTGCGTGCGCTGGAGCGCATCGGGGACCACGCGAAGAACATCTGTGAGTATGTGATCTACATGGTCCACGGCAAGGACATCCGCCATACCTCGCTCGACGATGTCGCCAAGCAGCTCGACCAGGCCACCACGCGGCGCTGAATGACTCCGCGGCTGGCGAATTTCCTCGGGTTCGTTGCCTGCGTGGGCCTGTTGGGCTACGCGTATTTCGCGCAATACCAGCTGCACCTCGAGCCCTGCCCGCTATGCATCCTGCAGCGCATCGGAGTGCTGCTGACCGGCCTCGTGTTCCTGGTCGCGGCGCTGCATGGGGCGCGGCGCAGCGGCGCGGGCCGCGGTTACTACGCGATTCTCGTGCTGGTCCCGGTGCTGGCCACGGCTGCGGTGTCGATCCGCCAGCTCTACATCCAGAGCCTGCCGCCGGGCAGCGTGCCGTCCTGCGGCGCCTCGGTCGGGATCATGCTGCAGTTCATGTCGGTCACCCAGGTCCTCGCGAAAGTCCTTGCCGGTTCCGGCGAATGCGCCAAGGTGGACTGGCGGCTGTTCGGGCTCGCGATGCCGGCCTGGGTGCTGATAGCGGCACTCGGCCTCGGTGGCTTCGGTATCTGGGCGAACAGCCGTCGCGCGCCGTCGCGGGTGGCGTTCCGGTGAGCGCGACGCTGGCGCTGACGCAGGAATTCATGTCGCGCGCTTCGGTCAGCCCCGTCGACGGCGGCTGCCAGGACCTGATGATCGCGCGCCTCGAGTCGATCGGCTTCCGCGTCGAGCGGATGCCGTTCGGGCCGGTCGAAAACTTCTGGGCGACTCGCGGCACCACCGGTCCGCTGTTCTGCTTTGCGGGTCATACCGATGTCGTGCCGACGGGCCCCGTCGAGGACTGGCACAGCGATCCGTTCTCACCCGTGATCCGCGATGGCATCCTCTACGGCCGGGGTGCCGCCGACATGAAGAGTGGCCTGGCGGCGATGATTACGGCGACCGAGGCCTTCGTCGGGCAGTACCCGCTGCATCACGGCCGCCTCGCGTATCTGATCACCAGCGATGAGGAGGGTCCGTCGGTCGACGGGACGCGCCGTGTCGTCGAGGTGCTGCGCGAGCGCGGCGAGAAGATCGACTGGTGCCTGGTCGGTGAGCCTGCCAGCGAGGAGCGCCTCGGCGATACGATCAAGATCGGCCGGCGCGGCAGCCTGAGCGGCCGCCTGACCGTGCACGGTGTGCAGGGTCATGTTGCCTATCCGCAGGCGGCCGACAACCCGGTCCATGCCCTGGCGCCCGCGCTCGCGGAATTGACCAGCCGGACCTGGGACCACGGCAACGCGCACTTTCAGCCGACGACGTTCCAGGTGTCCAACATCAGCGCCGGGACCGGCGCGCCGAACGTGATTCCCGGCGAACTCAAGGCGCGGTTCAACATCCGTTTCTCGACCGAACAGACGGTCGGGTCGCTGCAGACGACGGTCGAGGGTCTGCTGCAGCGCCACGGCGTGAAGTTCACGCTCGACTGGTTCGTCTCCGGCCTGCCCTTCCTGACGGCGCCCGGCGTGCTCTCCGCCGCTGCAACGCGCGCCGTGCAGGAGGAACTGGGGCTGACGCCGAAGCTGTCGACGGGCGGCGGGACCTCGGACGGGCGGTTCATTGCGCCGATGGGCGCCCAGGTCATCGAGCTCGGTGTGCCCAACGGCACGATCCACAAGGTCAACGAGTGCGTTCGCGTCGGGGACGTGCAGGCCCTGCACCGGCTGTACCTGCGGACCCTGGAGATCCTGCTCGCGGACTGAATCCTCTCAGGTGTTGGTCACGTGCCGGTGGAATGTGCTGGGCAGGAACAGGACCCCGACGACCAGCGTGATGCCGGCGACGATGATCGGATACCACAGCCCGTTGTAGATGTTGCCGGTGGCCGCGACGATCGCGAACGCCGTCGTTGGCAGGAAGCCGCCGAACCAGCCGTTGCCGATGTGGTAGGGCAGCGACATCGCGGTGTAGCGGATCCGTGCCGGAAACAGCTCGACCAGCAGCGCGGCGATCGGCCCGTAGACCATCGTCACGTACAGCACCAGCACAAACAGGATCGCGACGATCATCGGCTTGTTGATCGCTGCGGGGTCGGCCTTGTCGGGGTAGCCGACGGCTTTCAGGCCGGACTTGGCCTCAGCCTGGAACGCGGTGATCGCCTCCTTGCGTTCCTTGCCGGTCACGACGCGCGGATCCGGCACGGCCAGCGTCTTCTCGCCGATGCGCACCGCGGCAACTGCGCCGGCTGGCGCATCCTCGTTGTGGTAGGAGACTCCGGCCTTCGCGAGGTAGCTCTTCGCGATGTCACAGGACGTCGAGTCAAACTTGTTCTTGCCGATGGGATCGAACTGCAGCGAGCATTGCGCGGGATCCGCGCTGACCGTCACCGGCGCGGAACTCAGCGCCGCGGCCAGGGCCGGGTTTGCATTGCGCGTCAGCGCCTGGAACAGCGGGAAGTAGGTCAGCATCGCGAGCAGGCAGCCGGCGAGAATGATCGGCTTCCTGCCGATGCGGTCCGACAGCCAGCCGAAGAAGATGAAGCCCGGCGTCGCGAGCGCCAGCGCAATCGCGGTCAGGATGTTGGTCGTGGCGCCGTCCACCTTCAGCGTGCGCTCGAGGAAGAACAGCGCGTAGAACTGCCCGGCATACCAGACCACGGCCTGGCCCATCACCGCACCGAACAGCGCGATCAGCACGACCTTCAGGTTCTTCCACTCCCCGAAGGCCTCGTGCAGCGGCGCCCTGGAAGTCTTGCCCTCGCGCTTCATCTCGAGGAACACCGGGCTCTCGGCGAGCTGCAGCCGGATCCACAGCGATACCGCCAGCAGCACGCTGGAGATCAGGAACGGGATGCGCCAGCCCCAGGCCTTGAACACGTCCTCGCCGAGGGACGTGCGTGTGCCGATGACGACCAGCAGCGCCAGGAAAAGACCGAGCGTGGCGGTCGTCTGGATCCAGCTCGTGAACAGGCCGCGCTTGTCGTCGGGGGCATATTCCGCGACGTAGGTTGCTGCGCCGCCATACTCGCCGCCGAGCGCGAGGCCTTGCAGCAGCCGCAGTGCGATCAGCATGATCGGTGCGGCGACACCGACCGAGGCGTAGGAGGGCAGCAGGCCGACGGCAAAGGTCGAGGCGCCCATGATGCCCATCGTGATCAGGAAGGTGTGTTTGCGCCCGACGAGGTCGCCGAGACGCCCGAAGACCAGCGCGCCGAACGGGCGCACCGCGAAGCCGGCCGCAAACGCGGCGAGCGCGAAAATGAAGCCGGTAACCTCGTTGACGCCGGAGAAGAACTGCGAACTGAGGATCGTTGCGACCAGCCCGTAGAGATAGAAGTCATACCACTCGAAGACGGTCCCCAGCGAGGAGGCGCCGATCACGAGGGCGAAATTGGTCGACTTCAAGGCTGCGCTGGGCATGGACTACTCCCCGGTATTCTGGTTGTTCCGGCAAGATTAGCTGAAAAGTGGCGGGCAGTGGATAGGACTGGCGATCGCGCCGCGCCAGGAGCCCGCGCAGCGCAGAGGGTATTTCCCGGCAGCGTGTATAATCCCGGGGATCCCGGTGCGTGTCCGCCTGCGGATCGGCCCAGGGACCCTCAAGGTCACAAAAATGCAACATTCGGCGCCGATACTTGGGAGGCCGGGGCCTTGAGGGTCCTGCGCGCACATACTTGGGTCGGAAACTGGGGAGGGGTACCATGCGATTGAATTCTCTCAGGGCTTGTTGTCTGCTGGCCGCGGCAACCGTATTCGCGGCTGCTGCCGGCGCCAGTGACATTTCGGGTGCCGGCGCGACCTTTCCGTACCCCGTCTATGCAAAATGGGCCGATGCGTACAAGACGCTGACCGGCGTCGGCCTGAACTACCAGTCGATCGGCTCCGGCGGCGGCATCAAGCAGATCAAGGCGAAGACCGTGACCTTCGGCGCCTCCGACGCGCCGCTGAAGGAGGAGGAACTGACCGCGGCCGGCCTCGTGCAGTTTCCGATGATCATCGGCGGCGTCGTGCCGGTCGTCAATATCAAGGGTGTCGCGGCGGGGCAGATGACGCTGGACGGGGCGACGATCGCGGCGATCTACCTGGGCGAGATCACTTCCTGGAACGATTCCCGGATCCGGAAGCTGAACCCGAAACTCAACCTGCCGAACGCGGCGATTGCGCCCGTTTACCGTGCCGACGGCTCGGGGACGAACTTCCTCTTCACGGACTACCTCTCCAAGTCCTCGGCGGAGTTCAAGGACAAGGTCGGTGCGGACAAATCCGTGCAGTGGCCGGCCGGCATCGGCGCCAAGGGCAACGAGGGAGTCGCCAACATGACGACGCAGACCGACGGCGCGATCGGCTACGTCGAGTATGCGTACGCCAAGCAGAACAAGATGACCTCCGTGCTGCTGGTCAATCACGACGGCAAGCCGGTGGCGCCGGGCGCGGAGAACTTCCAGGCGGCCGCCGCCAACGCCGACTGGGCGCATTCGCCGGCCTACGACGTGGTGCTGACCAACCAGCCGGGCGCCGCGAGCTGGCCGATCACCGGCGCGAGCTTCATCCTGGTCTACCGCCAGCCGTCCGACCCCGATGCGGTGCTCGGCGCGCTGAAGTTCTTCGCCTGGGCGTACAAGGATGGGGGCCGGATGGCCGCCGACCTCGACTACGTGCCGGTGCCTCCGGCCGTCGTCGCCCTGGTGAAGAAGACCTGGGTGTCGTCAATCACCGCGAACGGCAAGCCGGTCTGGAGCGAGAAGTAACCCACTCGTGGCGATCATCGATCCGGGGCATGCCGCCAGGCAGCTGGTCTATGAAAGGATCTTCCGCTCGGCGACGTTCTGCGCGGCAATCCTCGTCCTGGTGATCCTCGGCGGCGTCGCCGTGTCGCTGGTGCGCGGCGCATGGCCCGCGCTGCAGATGTTCGGTCCGGGCTTCGTCATCCACGAGGTCTGGAATCCGGTCACCGGGAAGTTCGGCGCGCTGGGGCCGATGTACGGCACGATCGTGACCTCGGCGATCGCCATGCTGCTCGCGGTCCCGACCGGCTTCGGTATCGCGCTGTTCCTCACCGAGCTCTGTCCGTCGTGGCTGAAGCGCCCGATCGGCATCGCGATCGAGCTGCTTGCCGCGGTGCCGAGCATCATCTTCGGCATCTGGGGCCTGTTCGTGCTGGCGCCTGTGCTGCAGCGCCATACGCAGCCCTGGCTGATCGAACACGTGGGATCGCTGCCGTTCGTCGGTGCGCTGTTCCGCGGACCGCCGTTCGGCATCGGCATCCTGACAGCCGGGATCGTGCTCGCGATCATGGTGCTGCCGTTCATCGCGGCCACCATGCGCGACGTCTTCGAAACGGTGCCCGCCATGCTCAAGGAATCCGGCTATGGCCTCGGCGCGACGACCTGGGAGGTGATCTGGCACGTCGTCGTGCCGCACTCGCGCGTCGGTATGGTCGGCGGCGTGATGCTGGGCCTGGGGCGCGCACTCGGCGAGACCATGGCCGTGACCTTCGTGATCGGCAACGCCCATCGCATCAGTGCATCGCTGCTCGCCCCGGGGTCGACGATCTCCTCGGCGATCGCCAACGAGTTCACCGAGGCGGACGGTGAGCTGTACACCTCGTCGCTGATCGCGCTGGGACTGCTGCTGTTCCTGATCACATTCACGGTGATCGCGCTCGCGCAGTGGATGCTGCGCCGCCTCGAGCGCCAGGGCCGGGGGGGCGCATGAGCCGGCGCCGCATCCGCAAGTCGTACAACGTGATGTTCCTTGCGCTGTCGGTGCTTGCGACACTTGCCGGGCTGCTGTGTCTCGCCGCGATCCTGTGGACGCTGGTGACGCACGGCGTCGCCGGCCTCAGTACGCAGGTGTTCACGCAGATGACGCCGCCGCCGGGCGCCAGCGGCGGCCTGCTGAACGCGATCTACGGCAGCGCGGTGATGACGCTGATCGGCATCCTGATCGGCTCGCCGATCGGCCTGCTCGCCGGTACCTATCTCTCCGAGTACGGACGCAGCTCGCTGCTGAGTGCGGTGATCCGCTTCATCAACGACGTGCTTCTGTCCGCGCCGTCGATCATCATCGGCCTGTTCATCTACGAACTGCTGGTCGTGCGCATGGGACATTTCTCGGCGCTTGCCGGCGCGGTTGCACTCGCGGTGATTGCGATACCGGTCACGCTGCGCACGACCGAGGACATGCTGAACCTGGTGCCTGCCGGGATGAAGGATGCATCCGCGGCGCTCGGCGCCTACCCTTGGCGCACCGTGCTCAGCGTGGTCTACCCGGCGGCCCGCAGCGGCATCGTCACGGGGCTGCTCCTCGCGGTCGCGCGCATCAGCGGGGAGACGGCGCCGCTGCTGTTCACGGCGCTCAACAACCAGTTCTGGAGCCGCGACCTGAACGGTCCGATGGCGAACCTCCCCGTCGTGATCTTCCAGTTCGCGCTGAGCCCGTACGGCAACTGGCAGGAGCTGGCGTGGGCGGGGGCGCTGCTGATCACGGTGACGATCCTCCTGCTGTCGATCGCGGCGCGGTTGCTGCTCAGCCTGTTCCAGGGCCAGCGGGGCGGCCGCTGATGATGCCCTCGCCGAAGATCCCGCGTCACCTGAAGGGGCGCGCGAGCGTGCCGCAGGAAGGCGATGTCCCCGACGCCAGTTTCGCGGTGCCGAAGATCGAGATCCGCGGACTGGACTTCTACTACGGTACGACGCAGGCCCTGCATGACGTCAACATGACGATAGAGGACCGCGCGATCACCGCCTTCATCGGACCCTCCGGCTGCGGCAAGTCCACGCTGCTGCGTGTCCTGAACCGGATGTACGCGCTGTATCCGGACCAGCGCGCGAGCGGCGAAGTGCGCATCGGCGGCGAGGACATCCTGGCGCAGTCGGTCGACGTCGCGGATCTGCGCTACCGCATCGGCATGGTGTTCCAGAAGCCAACCCCGTTCCCGATGAGCGTGTTCGAGAACGTCGCCTTCGGGCTGCGGCTGCACGGCGGCGTACGCGGCGCGGAGCTGAACCAGCGCGTCGAGCGGGCGCTGCGCGATGCGGCACTGTGGGACGAGGTCAAGGATGTGCTGAACCGGGACGGGCGCAGCCTTTCCGGCGGACAGCAGCAGCGTCTGTGCATCGCGCGCACGATCGCCGTAAACCCGGAGGTGCTGCTGCTCGATGAGCCGACGGCGGCGCTCGACCCGATCTCCACGCTGCGCGTCGAGGAGACGCTGCAGGTACTGCGGGAGAAGTTCTGCATCGTCATCGTCACGCACAACCTGCAGCAGGCCGCGCGCGTCTCCAACGTGACCGGCTTCATGTACCTCGGTGAACTCGTCGAGATGGGCCCCTCGAGCGAGATCTTCACGACCCCGAAGAACCGCAGGACCGACGACTACATCACCGGCCGCTTCGGATGAGCGACCCTGCGCAGAAGCCGCTGATGAGCGCGCGCGACGTCTCGGTCAGTTACGGCGCCAAGCAGGCGATCCGCAACGTCAGCCTCGACATCGACCGCAACCACGTGCTCGCGCTGATCGGCGCCTCCGGCTGCGGCAAGTCGACCTTCCTGCGTTGCCTGAACCGGATGAACGACACCATTCCCGGGGCAAAGGTCACGGGCCGCATCACGCTCGACGACGAGGACATCTACGCGCCGGGGCTGGACGTGGCACAGCTGCGGGCGCGGGTCGGGATCGTGTTCCAGAAGCCGACGCCGTTTCCGCAGTCGATCTACGACAATGTCGCCTACGGCCCGAGGATCCACGGCCTGTGTCCCCTGCGTTCGCAGCTCGACGAAGTGGTCCACGACAGCCTCGAGCGCGCGGGGCTGTGGGACGAGGTCAAGGACCGCCTGTCGCAGTCCGGCACGAGCCTCTCCGGCGGCCAGCAGCAGCGCCTGTGCATCGCGCGCACGATCGCGGTGAACCCGGAGGTGATCCTGATGGACGAGCCGACCTCGGCACTCGATCCGATCGCGAGCGCGAAGGTCGAGGACCTGATCGACGAGCTGCGCGCGAATTACGCGATCGTGATCGTGACCCACAACATGCAGCAGGCCGCGCGCGTCTCGCAGTCGACCGCCTACTTCCACATGGGCGACATGGTCGAGTATGGTCCGACCGGAATGATCTTCACCAACCCGCAGCAGAAGCTCACCGAGGACTACATCACCGGGCGCATCGGCTAGCGTTCTCCGGCTAGGGTTCGACGTTGCGCAGCAGCTCGTTCAGCGAGGTCTTGGCGCGCGTCTGCGCATCGACCCGCTTGACGATCACTGCGCAGTACAGGCTGTACTTGCCGTTCGCGGCCGGCAGGGAGCCGGAGACGACGACGGCGCCGGGGGGCACGCGTCCATAGAGGATCTCGCCGCTCTCACGGTCGAAGATGCGCGTGCTCTGGCCGATGAACACGCCCATCGAGATCACCGCGCCCCTGCCGACGATGACGCCCTCGACGATCTCGGAGCGCGCGCCGATGAAGCAGTCGTCCTCGATGATCGTGGGGGCCGCCTGCAGCGGCTCGAGCACGCCGCCAATGCCGACCCCGCCCGACAGATGTACGTTTTTGCCGATCTGTGCGCAGGAGCCGACCGTGGCCCAGGTGTCGACCATCGTGCCCGAATCGACCCAGGCACCGACATTGACGTAGCTCGGCATCAGCACGACGTTCGGCGCAATGAACGCGCCGCGGCGCGCCGTCGCGGGGGGCACCACGCGGATGCCCGCCGCGGCGAAGTGCGCGGCGTCCCAGCCGCTGAACTTCAGCGGCACCTTGTCGTAGAAGTGCAGGTCGCCCGCGCCGCAGGTCGTGTTCGGCACGATGCGGAACGACAGCAGCACGGCCTTCTTCAGCCATTCGTTGACCTGCCAGCCGCCTGCGGCCAGCGGCTCGGCGACGCGCAGCGTGCCGGCGTCCAGCAGCTGCAGAGTCGCCTCCACCGCGTCCTTCAGTTCGCGCGGGGCTCCCTGCGGGTTCAGCTGGGCGCGTTCCTCGTAGTGTTTCTCGATGATCTTCTTCAGGTCTGAGTGGCTCATGGGGTCAGCTGGTCATCCTTGTGGGCGATCGCGGCGGTCGAGCGCGCGGATCAGTGATTCACGCAGGCGGTCGCAGGTGCCTTCCTGCAGCGGCTGGCCGTCTTCGCCGGTGATGTAGAACACGTCTTCGGCGCGCTCACCGACGGTCATGATCTTCGCGCCGTTGATGCCGACCTGTTCCGCCTTGAACACCTTGCCGACTTCGGACAGCAGGCCCGGCCGGTCGCCGGCGACGAGCTCGAGGATCGTACGGCCGCCCCGCGTATCGAGGCTGAAGTTCACCTGCGTCGGCGTTGAGAACATGCGTACCTGGCGCGGCGCGCGCCGCGTCACTGTCGTCGGCGCATCGTCCGGCAGGCGGAGGTTGCGCAGCAGCCCCTTCTCGATGTCCTGGATGCGCAGCGACTCGGTGATCACGGCGCCGTTGTCCTCGAGCACGACGTAGGTCTCGAGGCTGAACCCCCGGGCGCTCTCGATCAGGCGCGCATCGACGACGTTGAGTCCCATCTGGTCGAGCACAGCGGTGGTGCGGGCGAAGCTGTGCAGCCGGTTCGGTGTATAGGTCAGCACCGCCGTGCCGCCGCGCTCGCTCAGCTGGCGGATCGCAACCAGCGGCGTCTCGTCCTGCGCGCGGCGACCGATCAGCAGGCTGGTGTGCCAGGCGATCTCCTCGGGCGTGTAGCGCAGGAAGTAGGCCTCGGTCCACTGCGACCAGACGTTCGCGATCACCTCTTCGTCGATGCCCGGCAGGCGCGCACGCGCGCTCGCCTGGGTCTCGCGCAGCAGTTCCTCCAGATCGACCGGCGTCTCGAGGCCGCGGCGCAGCGCCTGCTTGGTGCGCTCGTAGAACTCCTCGAACAGGCGCGCCTTCCACGCATTCCACAGCTTCGGATTCGTACCGCGCACGTCGGCCGCGGTCAGCACGTACAGGTAATCGAGGTGCGTCTGGTCGCCGACGCGTTGCGCGAAGTCGTGGATTACCTCCGGGTCGCTGATGTCCTTCTTCTGCGCCGTGATCGACAGAATCAGGTGATGGCGCACCAGCCACGCGACCAGCCGCGCCTCGTAGCGGCCGAGCCCCTGTTCGAGGCAGAAGGCCTCGGCATCGACCGCACCGAGCTCGGAGTGATCGCCGCCGCGGCCCTTGGCGATGTCGTGGAACAGCGCCGCGAGGTAGGCGAGCTCCTGGCGCGGCAGCGACTGCATGATCTGGCTCAGGGCGGGCAGCTCCTCGTTGAACGCCGGGATCGCGAGCTTGCGCAGGTTGCTGACGACGAACAGCGTATGCGCATCGACGGTGTAGGCATGGAAGAGGTCATACTGCATGCGGCCGACGACGCGTCCGAAGGCGGGGATGTAGCGGCCGAGCACGCCGTACAGGTTCATGCGGCGCAGCTCGTGGGTCACGCCGACCGGTGCGCAGAGGATTTCCATGAACAGGCGATGATGGCGCGGGTTCTGGCGGAACTCCTCGTCGATCAGCGGTACGTGGGTGCCGATGAGGCGGATCGTCTCGGCGCGCACGCCGCGCAGGCCGGGATTCTGTTGAAGCAGCACGAACAGCTCCAGCAGAGCCGACGGCGCGCGCTCGAACACGTCCGCGTTCGTCACTTCGAGGTAGTCGTTGCGCACCTGGAAGCGCGCGTTCAGCGGCTGCGGCGAGCCGCCCGGCGTCAGGATCGCCTCGCGGAACAGCTGCAGGAGCATCTCGTTCAGCAGGCTCACGTCCATGACGGTGCGGTAGTACTTCTGCATCAGCTGCTCGACGGCCAGCGTGAAGCTCGCGTCCTCGTAGCCGAACAGCTTCGCCAGCTTGATCTGGTAGTCGAACAGCAGGCGGTCCTCGCGTCGCCCGGTCAGCACGTGCAGCCCGAAGCGCACCTTCCACAGGAAGGTCTGGCCGGCCTTCAGCTTGCGCAGCTCCTGGCCGGTCAGGAAGCCGTGCGCGACCAGTTCATCGAGCGTGTCGGTGCCGAAATGGCGCTTCGCGACCCAGGCGATCGTCTGCAGGTCGCGCAGGCCCCCCGGGCTCGACTTGACGTTCGGCTCGAGGTTGTACGCGGTGTCGAAGTAGCGGTGGTGGCGGTCGGTCTGTTCCCGGACCTTGGCCTCGAAGAAGTCGTCGGAGGGCCACAGCCGGTCGGGGGCGAGCGCGCGGCGCATGCCGGCATACAGCGACTCGGGGCCGGCCAGCAGCCGCGCCTCGAACAGCGTCGTCGCGACGCTGATGTCGGCCAGGCTCTCGCGCTGGCAGTCGTCGATTGTGCGCACGCTGTGGCCGACCTCGAGACCGATGTCCCACAGCAGCGTCAGGAAGCGCTCGATGTCGGCCTGCCAGTCGTCGGACTCGCTCTTCGGCAGCAACACCATGATGTCGATGTCGGAGCAGGGATGCAGCTCGCCGCGGCCGTAGCCGCCGACCGCGACCAGCGCGAGGTCCGCGGCGAACCTGCCGGCATGGTGCACCCAGGCGGCGCGCAGCACGATGTCCACGAGGCGCGCCCGGTCGCGGACCAGTTCGACGACATCCTCGTCCGCCGCGAAGCGCTCGCGCAGCAGTTCGGTGCCCCGTTCCAGCACCTGCCGGAAGGCTGCTGCCGAGTGGTTTTCGGCGGCCAGTACGGCCGGCGCGGCGGTCAGGTATGGCCAGTCGCCGGACTGGATCAGGGGGTCTCCGCGCGCGTTCAAGAAGCCGCCACGGCAGGGGGCGCTGCGCGCCCCGCCTGCGCGTCGGCGCCGAGCGTCAGCACCTCGAAGCCCGTGTCGGTGACGAGGATCGTGTGTTCCCACTGTGCCGACAGCGACTGATCCCGGGTGACGACGGTCCAGCCGTCACTGAGCAGCCGCACGTCGCGCCGACCGGCGTTGATCATCGGCTCGATCGTGAAGGTCATGCCGGCCACCAGCTCCAGCCCGGTGGCGGGCTGGCCGTAGTGCAGCACCTGCGGGTCCTCGTGGTACACCCGGCCGATGCCGTGGCCGCAGTACTCACGCACCACCGAGAACTGGTTGCCTTCGGCAAAGACCTGGATCGCGTGCCCGATGTCCCCGAGAGTCGCGCCGGGACGCACGATGCGGATGCCGCGCCACATGGCCTCGTGGCAGACGTCGGAGAGGCGCTGGGCGAGCACGGTGGGCTTGCCGGCGAAATACATGCGGCTGGTGTCGCCGTGGAAACCGTCGCGGATCACGGTGACGTCGATGTTGACAATATCCCCGTTTTTCAAGCGCTTTTCGCCGGGGATCCCGTGACAAACCACGTTATTGACCGAGGTACAGATGGTTTTCGGAAAGCCGCGATAGTTCAGGTTGGCCGGGATCGATGCCAGGTCGTTGACGATGAAATCGTGGCAGCGCCGATCCAGTTCCTCGGTGGTCACGCCGGGCTGCACATAGGGCCCGATCATGTCGAGGACGCTGGCTGCGAGGCGCCCGGCGAGGCGCATCTTGTCCTGTTCTGCAGCGGTTTTGATCGTGATCGGCATGTGACCCTAAAGGTTTGGTTTCTGCTGAATGTTCATGGTATAAAGAGCGGCTTTTTTTAACAACCCCGCACACGTATCGTCACGGTCGGCCGGGTGCTTTTGGCTTCCTCCCGGGTAGATTAACCCAGGGGGCACCTCAAGTTGCCGATCGGGATGCGTGGAGGCTCAACCCGACAAGGAGTATTTCATGTCTAGCGTGTCCATGAGACAGATGCTGGAAGCCGGTGTTCATTTCGGACATCAAACGCGCTTCTGGAACCCGAAGATGGCCCCCTTCATCTTCGGTGAGCGGAACAAGATCCACATCATCAACCTCGAGAAGACCCAGCCGCTGTATACGGAGGCGTCAGCCTTCATCCGCGGGTTGGCGGCGCAGGGCGGCAAGGTCCTGTTCGTCGGCACCAAGCGTTCGGCCCGCGAGGCAGTCCAGAAAGAGGCGACGCGTTGCGCGATGCCGTATGTCAACCAGCGCTGGCTGGGGGGCATGCTCACCAATTTCAAGACGATCCGCCAGTCGATCAAGCGCCTGAACGACCTCGACGAGATGGCGCAGAGCGGTGCCCTCGACCGCCGCGGCAAGAAGGAAGCGCAGATGTTGCGCCGCGAGATGGACAAACTGCTGCGCAGCCTCGGCGGCATCCGCGACATGAACGCGCTCCCCGATGCGCTGTTCGTCATCGACGTCGGCCATGAACAGATCGCGATCCACGAGGCGCAGAAGCTCGGCATCCCGGTCGTCGCGGTCGTCGACACGAACTGCTCGCCCGACGGCATCGACTACGTGATCCCTGGCAACGACGACGCGATGCGCGCGATCCTGCTGTACGCGGGCGGCGTCGCCGACTCGATCATCGAAGGCAAGGCCGCGCTCCCCGAGATGCCGGTGGGCGAGGATGACTTCGTCGAACTCGACGAGGAAGGCAATCCGAAGAAGCGCAGCGCCGGCGCGCGCCGTCCGTCGGCCCCGCCGCGCGGCAGGAAGCCCGCGCCGCCGCGCCGCAAGGTGGCGGTCACGATCGTGCCGAGCACCGTCGCCGGCGCCCCGGTGGTGGCTGAAGACGAGGTCGATGAGGCCGACGTCGCTGACGTCGCGGATGCGCCGCCGGCCGACACCCGTCCGGCAAGTGCTCCGCGGCGTCGCCCCGTAGGCCGCAGCGCCCCGCGGCGCGGCGCCTGATGGGACGTGAGGATCAACCGATGAACATCACGGCAGATTCGGTCCGGCAACTGCGCGAACGTACCGGCGCGGGCATGATGGAGTGCAAGAAGGCGCTCGTCGAGACCCAGGGTGACCTGGACGCCGCGGCGGAGCTGATGCGCAAGACCGGGCTCGCAAAGGCCGACAAGAAGGCGACGCGCATCGCTGCGGAAGGAACCGTGGCGATCGAGCGCGACGGCACTTCCGCCGCCCTCGTCGAGATCAACTGCGAGACCGACTTCGTGGCGCGCAGCGACGAGTTTCAGGGCTTTGCGCGCGACGTGGCGCGGCTCGCGCTGACCCACGCCCCGGCGAGCGTGGATGCACTGCTGGCGCTGCCGGATGGCGGCGGCACGATCGAGGAGCGGCGCCGGGTGCTGATCGCGAAGATCGGCGAGAACATCACGGTGCGCCGCTTCACGCGGGTCACCGCGCCCACCGCCCTCGGCGCCTACCTGCACGGCACGCGCATCGGCGCGCTCGTCGCGCTGAAGGGGGGCAATGAGGCTCTGGCGCGCGATCTGGCGATGCACGTCGCTGCGGTCAACCCGGCCTACATCGATGCCGCCGGCGTTCCCGCCGCGGTCCTCGAGAAGGAGCGCAGCATCCTCGCCGAACAGACCCGCGGCGAGAACAAGCCGCCGGAGATCATCGCCAAGATGGTCGAGGGACGCCTGCGCAAGTACCTCGCGGAGATCACGCTGGTCGGCCAGCCCTTCGTCAAGGACCCCGACACCACGGTCGAGAAGCTGCTGAAGGGCGCAGCCGCGAGCGTCGTGGAGTTCGTGCGCTACGAGGTCGGTGCCGGCATCGATAAGAAGCCGGACGATTTCGTCGGCGAAGTGATGGCCCAGGTGAAAGCCAGTAGTTAACGGAACTGAGGCAAAAAGCCATGACCAGGCAGGACGGTAGCCCGAGGTATCGCAGGATATTGGTCAAGTTGTCCGGCGAGGCGCTGCTAGGCGACGAGGACTATGGCATTGACCCGCAGATCCTGAAGCGGATCGCCGGCGAGATCCGCGACCTGACCCTGATGGGTGTCCAGGTCGCCGTCGTGATCGGCGGCGGCAACATCTTCCGCGGTGCGGGCCTCGCCCGCGCCGGCATGGATCGTGTCACGGCCGATCATATGGGCATGCTCGCGACGGTGATCAACGCGCTCGCGATGCAGGACGCCCTCGAGAGCCTCGGGATCTATGCCCGCGTACAGTCGGCGCTGCGCATCAACGAGGTCTGCGAGGACTACATCCGGCGCCGCGCGGTGCGCCACCTCGAGAAGGGTCGGGTGGTGATCTTCGGGGCCGGCACCGGCAATCCCTTCTTCACGACCGACACCGCGGCGAGCCTGCGCGCGATCGAGATCAACGCCGACGTGCTGCTGAAGGCCACCAAGGTCAACGGTGTCTACGACTCGGACCCCCTGAAGAACCCGGACGCCAAGCGCTACGCCCGCCTGACCTTCGACAAGGTGCTGGCGGACCGGCTCAATGTCATGGATGCCACGGCGATCGTGATGTGCCGCGAGAATAATTTGCCGCTGCAGATCTTCAATCTCTTCCATGCCGGCGATCTGGTGCGTATCGTGCAGGGCGAAGACGTCGGCACAGTCGTTTCCGTTTAGCCTGGGGGACATCATGATCGAGGATGCGAAAAAGGATGCCGCGCTGCGCATGCAGAAGTGCGTACAGACCTTCCGGGACCAGCTCAAGAAGATGCGCACGGGGCGTGCCCATACCAGCCTCATCGAGCACATCAAGGTCGATTACTACGGCGCCGAGATGCCGCTGAACCAGGTCGCGAACATCGCCACCGAGGATGCACGCACGCTGACCGTGACGCCGTGGGAGAAGGCGATGGTGCCGGTCATCGAGAAGGCGATCTACAAGTCCGACCTCGGACTCACCCCGAACACCGCCGGCCAGCTGATCCGCATCGGCATGCCCGCGATGACCGAGGAGCGCCGCCGCGACATCACCAAGGTGGTGCGCAGCGAGGCGGAAGCTGCGCGCGTCTCGGTGCGCAACGTGCGCCGCGAGGTCATCTCGGAACTGAAGGAGATGCTCAAGGAAAAGCTCATCGCGCAGGACGACGACCGCCGTGCCCAGGACGATGTGCAGAAGCTCACCGACAAGTACGTCGCCGAAATCGATGCGGCGATGGCCGAGAAGGAAAAGGAACTGATGCAGGTCTGAGGCGTTCGGACCTGCACATATCCTGAAGGTCATGGCCGACTCGCCGCAACATGTCGCGATCATCATGGACGGCAACGGCCGCTGGGCCCGTGCCCACGGGCTGCCGCGTCCCGCCGGTCACCGCGCCAGCGTCAAGGTCGTGCGGCGCATCGTCGAGGAGTGTGCGAGCCACAACGTCGGCTACCTGACCCTGTTCGCCTTCTCCAGCGAGAACTGGCGCAGGCCGCCCGATGAAGTCGGCATGCTGATGAACCTGTTCCTCGATTCGCTGGTGCGGGAGATCGACGACCTGCACCGCAACCAGGTACGCATGCATTTCATCGGCGATCGCGCCGAGCTGGGCCGGGAACTGGTCGAGCGCATGGTCGCCGCGGAGGCGCTGACGCGGGACAACACCGGGCTCGCACTGACCGTCGCGGTCGCCTACGGCGGTCGCTGGGACATCGTCCAGGCCTGCCGTTCGCTGGCCGGGGAGGTCGCCGCGGGGCGGCTGCAGGGCGACGCGATCGACGAGTCCCTGATCGGGCAACATCTCGCGCTCGCCGGCGTACCCGATCCTGACCTGCTGATCCGCACGGGCGGCGAGCGCCGCATCAGCAACTTCCTGCTGTGGAATCTCGCCTACACGGAGCTGTACTTCTGCGACACGCTGTGGCCTGAGTTCTCGCCGAAGGACCTCGGCGCCGCGTTCGAATACTTCGCGCAGCGCGAGCGGCGCTTCGGCAAGACCTCCGCGCAGCTCGCAGCGTCATCCAATGCTTAGGACCCGGGTGCTGACGGCAGCGATACTCGGGGGTTTCATACTGGCGACACTCTTCCTGTTGCCGGCCCGCGTCACCGTGATTTTTTTTGCGCTCGTCTGCTCGCTGGGCGCCTGGGAATGGACGCGGCTCGGGGGGCTCGAGAGCGGGGTCGCGCGCGGTGCCTACACGGCCGGCGTGGTGCTGCTGATGCTGGGCGCATGGCGGCTCAGCGCCGACGCACGCCTGTTCGCGGCACTGCTCGGGGTCGCCGCCCTGTGGTGGGTCATCGCGCTGGGCTGGATCGTCCTCGCCCCGTCGCGCCAGAGCGCCCGCCTGACGCTGGCCTGCGGGCTTCTCGTGCTGGTGCCGGCGTTCGTCGCGCTCGCGCGCGTCGCGGTCGATACCCAGGCGGGCGTCGCCGGACCGCAGCGCGTGCTGTGGCTGCTGTTGCTGGTCGTCGGCGCGGACATCGGCGCGTTCTTCGCCGGGCGCGCGTTCGGCAGGCATCGGCTCGCGCCGCGGGTCAGCCCCGGCAAGACCTGGGAGGGCGCCGCCGGCGGTCTCGCCATGGTCGCCCTCGTGGCATGGGCGGGTGCACTGAGCCTGGCGCTGCCGCTGCGCCTCTGCGTGCTCTCCGGCTGCCTGATCGGCGTGTTCTCGATCGTCGGCGACCTGACCGAAAGCATGTTCAAGCGCGCCGCAGGGCTCAAGGACAGCGGCGGGATTCTGCCCGGGCACGGCGGCGTCCTCGACCGGATCGACAGCATTACCGCGGCGGCGCCGCTGTATGCGCTCGGCTGGCTCGGGCTCGGGGCGCTCGCATGACCCGGCGTGGCGTCGCGATCCTCGGCTCCACCGGCAGCATCGGGCGCAGCACCCTCAGCGTCATCGAAGCGCATCCGGACCGTTTCCGGGTCACGAGCCTGTGCGCCAATGCCAACTGGGAGGCGCTCGTCGAGCAGGCCTGCCACTTCAATCCGGAGCTCGTCGTCCTCGGTTCCGCGGCGACGGCGGCGCTGGCGCGCGAGGCCTTGCGGGCGCGCGGCTGCGCCACGCGGGTCGAGAGCGGTGCCGATGCTCTCGCGGCGGCGGTGACCGCGCCGTCGGTGGACCTGGTCATGGCGGCGATCGTCGGTGCGGCGGGGCTGCTGCCGACGCTCGCGGCAGTACGGGCCGGCAAGCGCGTACTGCTCGCCAACAAGGAGGCGCTGGTGATGGCCGGTCCCTTGCTGATGGACGAGGTGCGCAAAGCCGGCGCGGCGCTGATCCCGATCGACAGCGAACACAATGCGATCTTCCAGTGCATGCCGGCAGGCTACCTGCCCGGCGAGGAGGCGCGCGGCGTGCTGCGGGTGATCCTGACTGCCTCCGGCGGCCCCTTCCGCACACGCGCAGCGGCCGACCTGCACCACGTAACGCCCGATCAGGCCTGCGCACACCCGAAATGGAAGATGGGCCGCAAGATCTCGGTCGATTCGGCGACGCTGATGAACAAGGGCCTGGAGGTCATCGAGGCGACGCTGCTGTTCGCGCTGCCGGAGTCCCGGGTCGACGTGGTGATTCACCCGCAGAGCGTCGTGCATTCGCTGGTCGAGTACGCGGACGGATCCTTGTTGGCGCAGCTCGGGGCCCCCGATATGCGCACGCCGATCGCCCAGGCGCTCGCGTGGCCGGAAAGGATCAGTTCCGGTGTACAATCCTTGGGTTTACCGCAGGTCGGGCAGCTCGATTTCGCGGCGCCGGACCACGAGCGCTTCCCCGGACTGGGGCTGGCGCGGGCCGCGGCGCGGGCGGGGGGCACGGCGCCCTCGCTGCTGAACGCCGCCAACGAGGTTGCCGTGCAGGCCTTCCTCGAGGAGCGGCTGAACTTTACCCGCATCACGGCGGTCATTGATCAGGTGATGCAGCGCGTGCAAGCGGGTCCCGTGAGTGCGCTGGGCGATGTACTGGAGGCGGACGCGGCGGCGCGCCGCGTGGCGCTCGGCCTGATTGCGGCCGCGGCGGGAGCGTGAGCGGATGAACGTATGAACCTGGCCATGAAAATACCGTTGATCGTCGCCGCGTTCCTGGTCGCCATCGGGATTCTCGTAGCCGTGCATGAATTCGGTCATTACTGGGTCGCGAGAAAGCTCGGTTTCAAGGTTCTGCGCTTCAGCATAGGCTTCGGCAGGCCGCTGCTGACCCGCGTCGGCCGCGATGCAGACCGCACCGAGTACTGCCTTGCGGCGATACCGCTGGGCGGCTACGTCAAGCTGCTGGACGAGCGCGAGGGTGAGGTGGCGCCGGCCGAGCTGCACCGCTCGTTCACGCGTCGCCCGATCGCGCAGCGCATTGCCGTGCTGCTCGCGGGACCTGCGATGAATCTGCTGTTCGCGGTCGTCGTCTACGCGCTGCTGGCCATGCTCGGCTCGGAGGCGGTGCGCCCGATCGTCGGCAACATACGGCCGGACAGCCCGGCGGCGATCGCTGGGCTGCGCCAGGGCGACCGGATTGTCCGCGTCGGGGAAGCGGCAGTCGCCGACACCGAGGAGCTGCAGATCGAACTGATGCGCGAGTTCAGCGCCGACGGTGTCGTCCCCATCAGCGTGCGCCGCAACGGTGATGAAAAGGTGCTGACGCTGCGCGTCACCGAGGATCGGCATCCCCTGACCGAGCCCGGCAGGCTCCTGCCCGGACTGGGCTTTGATCTCGCCAGCTGGCACGAGGAAACCCGCGTCCGGGTGGCGCCTGCGGGCAGCGCCGGCGCTGCGGCAGGCCTGCAGGCCGGTGACGTCCTGCAGAGCGTGGACGGCGTGCCGGTCGGCAACAATCCGGAGTTCGTTGCCGCAGTCAGCCGCTCGGCCGGCCGCGAGATCCGCATTGAAGTCGAGCGCAATGGTGCGCGGCAGGTTATCGTGGCGGCCGTGCCGACCGTGGTGGACCAGGGCCGGCCGATCGGCCGGCTCGGGATCATGCTCGATGAGGGAGCGCGGACCTGGCCGCCAGGCGTCATGTTCATGGAGCGTTCGGGGCCGCTGGACGCCGTTGTGGTCGGCGTGCAGAAGACCTGGACGATGTCTGCGCTGACCGTGCAGATGTTGTGGCGCGTCGCGACCGGCGAGGTGTCGGCGAAGAACATCAGCGGACCGATCAGCATCGCGGAGTTCGCGGGGGTCAGCGCATTCCTGGGAGGCAAGGAGTTCCTGTCCTTCCTGGCCGTGATCAGCGTCAGTCTCGGCGTGCTGAACCTGCTGCCTGTGCCGCTGCTCGACGGCGGGCAGGTTCTCTATCAGCTGGTGGAGGCGGTCAAGGGCAGCCCGCTGTCGGAGCGGGCGCAGCTCGTGGGCCAGCAGGTCGGGATCGCGCTGCTGGTGATGCTGATGAGCCTCGCGTTCTACAACGATATTTCAAGGCATCTGAACTGATGGGAAGTCATGGCCAATCCGAATTCGCTCATTCCGCACACGTTGCCGCGTGCTGTGCCCGGTATCCGCACGCGGTTCGTGTCGCGTGAAGCCTGACTTGCGCCGCATCGGCGCCGCGGTCATTGCCGCACTGTATTCGCTGTCGTCCCCCGCGCAGAATGCCGGGGGCGGCCAGTTCACCGTCGGCGACATCCGCGTGGAAGGCCTGCAGCGCATCTCCGAGGGCACCGTATTCAACTACCTGCCGGTCAATATCGGCGACAAGCTCGACGGACAACGCGTCGGCGAGGCGATGCGCGCGCTGTACGCGACCGGCTTCTTCCGCGACGTCGAGATGCGCCGGGACGGCAATACGCTGCTGGTCGTCGTCGTGGAACGTCCGTCGATCGCGAAGTTCGAGATCAAGGGCAACAAGGACATCAAGACCGAGGACCTGCAGAAGAGCCTGCGCAACGTCGGTCTCGCCACCGGCAAGATCTTCGACCGCTCGGTCCTCGACGAGGTCAAGCAGTACCTGACCGACCAGTACTTCAGCCGCGGCAAGTATGCGGTCCGGGTCGACACCAAGATCACGGATCTGCCCGGCAACAAGGTCGACGTCATCGTCGACATCAAGGAAGGCAAGCGCGCGCGCATCCGCGAGATCAACCTCGTCGGCAACACGAAGTTCGCCGACAAGGACGTGCTGCAGACGCTCGAGCTCAAGACCCCGAACTGGCTGTCCTGGTACAAGCAGGACGACCGCTACTCGCGCGAGTCGCTGACGGGCGACCTCGAGAAGGTCCGCTCCTACTACATGGACCGCGGCTACGCCAACTTCCAGATCGATTCGACGCAGGTGACGATCGCCCCCGAGAAGGACGACATGTTCATCACCGTGAACGTGACCGAGGGCGAGGTCTACAAGGTCTCCGAGATCAAGCTGGCCGGCACGATGGTCGTGCCCGAGGCGGAGCTGCGCAAGCTCCTCCTGTTCCATCCCGGCGACACCTATTCGCGCAAGGCCGTCACCAGCACCCAGGAGCTGATGAGCTATCGCCTCGGCGCCGACGGCTATGCGTTCTCGAAGATCGATCCGGTGCCGACGACCGACAACGACAAGAAGACGGTGTCGCTGACCTTCTTCATCGAGCCCGGCAATCGCGTCTATGTGCGGCACATCAACTTCAACAACGAGACGGCGATCAACGATGAGACGCTGCGGCGCGAGATGCGCCAGCTGGAGGGCGGCTGGCTGTCGAATTCGGCGGTCGAGCGCTCCAAGGAGCGCATCCAGCGGCTGCCCTACGTCGAGAAGGTGGAGTTCGAGACCAAGCCGGTCGCCGGCAGCTCCGACCTCGTCGACGTCGACTACGACATCAAGGAAGGCCTGCCCGGCCAGTTCGGCGGCGGCATCGGCTACTCCGAGGCGCAGAAGTTCAGCCTGAACCTGAACTTCGTGCACAGCAACTTCATGGGCACCGGCGATCGCACGGCGATCGAGTCGAACGCGGGCAAGTACCAGAAGTCCGTGACGCTCGCCGAGACGAATCCCTACACGACGATCGACGGCGTCTCGCGCACGACCTCGTTCACATACCGCGACATCACGCAGTTCGTGTCGGCCTCCTCGGTGTTCGGCACCAAGCAGGAGACCCTGGCGCAGAGCTACGCCTACCCGATCAGCGAATACCAGGTCGTGCAGCTCGGCGGCTCGATCAACCGCAACAACCTCGTCACCTCGCAGGGTTACAGCTCCCAGCAGGCCGTGAACTGGGTCAAGGCAAACGGCAGGACCTACCAGGAACAGATCGAGGACACCAACGGCGACGGCTACATCAACTCGCTCGACAATCCGTACACGGTCTACGGCACCGAGTTCTATACCTACGAGCTGACTGCCGGCTGGTCGATGGATACCCGCAACCGCGCACTGTTCGCCGACCGCGGCATGCGCAATGCCCTGTCGCTGCGCTACACGATGCCGCTCAGCGACGTGAAGTACTACTCGCTGAACTATGCGTTCATCAAGTACATCCCGATCACGAAGCGGTGGCTGCTGACCGACAACGCCACGATCGACTATGCGTCGGCGCTGGGCGGCACGACCTACCTGCCGCCCTACCTGAACTACTTCGCCGGCGGCCCGGACACCGTGCGCGGCTTCCGCGAGAGCCGCCTGGGGCCCCGCGACAACATCGGCATCGGCAATCCCTACGGTGGCAACCTGCGCGTGGTCAACCGCCTGGAGCTGCTGTTCCCGGTGCCGGAGAAGTGGAAGAGCGCCGCCCGCGTCAGCTGGTTCTTCGACATGGGCAACGTCTTCCAGACCGGCAGCAAGATCAAGTTCGACGGGGTCGACGACACTACGCCGGTCAATTATCATTTCAGCTATAATGAGCTGAAGCGGTCGACCGGCCTTGCGGTTCAATGGCTTGCGCCACTCGGCCTGTTCCGGTTCTCGTACGCCATTCCGCTGAATGCCTATGCGGGGGATACGGTTCGCTTTGCCGACCAGACCGAGCGTTTCCAGTTTTCCATCGGACAGTCGTTTTGACCTATTACAGCAACCCTTAAGAATTGAGGTCTCAGAGATCAACATGTCGACATTCAATCGCAGCATCGCGTTCCTCGCCCTAGGGGTATGCGGATTCCTCGCAGCCGGCCAGGCGAGCGCCGACACCAAGATCGGCGTGGTCAATTTCCAGAAGCTCCTCGAGGACGCGCCGCAGACCAAGACGGCGATGCAGGCGCTCGAGAACGAGTTTGCGCCGCGCCGCCGCGAGCTGCTGACCATGCAGAACGACCTCAAGGCGCGCGACGAGAAGCTGCAGCGTGAAGGCGCCGTGATGGCCGAGAACGACCGCACCAAGGCGGAGAAGAGCCTGCGCGATGAACAGCGCGAATTCTCCCGCAAGGCCGGCGAGTTCCAGGATGACGCGTCGGCGCGGCGCAACGAGGAACTCGGCAAGGTCCAGCGCTATCTCGTCGGCGAAGTGCAGAGCTATGCCAGTACCCAGGGCTTCGACCTGGTCGTCGCCGGGGATACGCTGCTGTACGCCAAGGGCCAGCTGGACATCACGCCGAACGTGCTCGCGGTGGTGCTGACGAAGCCGGCGACACTGCCTCCTGCCCCGACTCCGGCCGCACCGGCCGCAGCTCCGAAGCCCGCGGGTAAGTAACCGGATCCTGGGCGGAGCGCTTCCTCAACCGCGCAAGGCTTAAACCCGCGTGCAGACCGGCGATTACAGCCTTGGTGAGCTAGCCGTACGCTTCGGGCTCACCCTGCGCGGCGATCCTGCGCTGCGTGTCTCGCGGGTTGCCACCCTCAGGAATGCCGGTGAGGGGGCAATTACGTTCCTGGCGAACGCGCATTACCGGCGCCAGCTGCCCGAGACGCATGCCGCCGCGGTGATCCTGGACGCGGCGGACGCGGCCGCCTGCCCGGTGGCGGCGCTGATCGATCCCAACCCGTACGCCGCCTATGCGCGGGTTGCGACCCTGCTGCATCCGGGTGCCCCGCTGAACCCCGGTATCCACCCGTCCGCGGTCGTGGACAGGGGCGCCCGGGTGGCTGCCACGGCGTCGATCGGCCCCCTGAGCGTCGTCGAGGCAGGCGCCCTCATCGGCGAGCGCGTCGAGGTCGGCCCGGGATGCATCGTGCAGGCGGGCGCGCTGCTTGGCGACGACACGCGGCTCGTGGCGCGGGTCACGGTACGGCCACGGGTGCGCATCGGCGCGCGCTGCATCCTGCATCCCGGCAGCGTCATCGGCGCCGACGGCTTCGGCTTTGCGCTCGAGGAGCACCGCTGGCTCAAGGTGCCGCAGGTCGGCGGCGTAGTGCTCGGCGACGATGTCGACATTGGCGCCAATACCACCGTCGACTGCGGCGCGATCGAGGACACGGTGATCGGCGACGGGGTCAAGCTCGACAACCAGATTCAGATCGGTCACAACGTGACGATCGGCGAGCATACGATCGTCGCCTCCTGTACCGGTGTATCCGGCTCGACGGTGATCGGCAGGCGCTGCATGATCGGCGGACTGGTCGGCTTCGCCGGCCACATCACGATCGCCGACGACGTCGCGATCACCGGCATGGCGATGGTCACCGGCTCGCTCGATGCCCCGGGCAGCTACTCGAGCGGGTTCCCGGCCCAGCACAGCCGCGACTGGTGGCGCACCGTCGCCAGGTTGAAGCGATTGATCGGATCACCCAAGGAGTCTAGATGAACGCACCCATCACCATGGATATCGCGGCGATCATGCGGCAGCTGCCGCACCGGTATCCGTTTCTGCTGGTCGATCGGGTGCTGGAGTGCATTCCGGGCAAGCGCATCACCGCGCTGAAGAACGTCACGTTCAACGAGCCGTATTTTCCGGGGCATTTCCCGCACCGGCCGGTGATGCCGGGCGTGATCATCATTGAGGCGCTGGCGCAGGCTGCCGGTATCCTTGCATTTCGCACCGTTGACGTCATTCCCGACGTGAACACCCGGTTCTATTTCGTCGCAATCGACAAGGCGCGTTTCCGCAAGCCGGTCGAGCCGGGCGATCAGCTGCTCCTCAAGGTCACGCTCGGTCGCGCATTCAAGGGTATCTGGAAGTTCCAGGCGGTTGCGGAAGTCGCCGGAGCCGAGGTCGCCTCTGCCGAGATCATGCTCGCGCCGGAGGCCAAAGCTGCTGCCAGAGAGGGAGACGCGCCATGATCGATGCACGGGCGGTGGTCTCGCCGCGCGCCGAACTCGCCGCCGATGTCGACGTCGGTCCCTTCTCGGTGATCGGGCCCGACGTGGTCATCGGCAAGGGGTCCTGGATCGGGCCGCACGTGGTCATCAACGGCCCGACGCGGATCGGCGCGGAAAACCGGATTTTCCAGTTCGCCTCCATCGGCGACGCGCCACAGGACAAGAAATACCGCGGCGAGCCGACACGCCTGGAGATCGGCGATCGCAACGTGATCCGCGAATGCGTGACGATCAATCGTGGCACCGTGCATGACAAGGGCGTCACGCGCATCGGCAGCGACAACCTGCTGATGGCGTACTGCCATGTCGCGCACGACTGCGTGGTTGGCGACAAGATCGTGATGTCGAACTGCGCCACGCTCGGCGGCCACGTCGAACTCGGTGACTGGGTCATCATGGGAGGCCTGTCCGCCGTGCACCAGCATACCAAGGTCGGTGCGCACTGCTTCATCGCGAACAATGCCGCGGTCACCCGCGACGTGCCGCCCTACGTGATGGCGGTCGGCCAGCCGGCGAAGCCGCACAGCATCAATTCCGAGGGCCTGAAGCGGCGCGGCTTCGACGCGGCGCAGATCCAGAACATCCGCCGCGCCTACCGGGTGCTGTACCGCTCGAAGCTGCCGCTCGCCGAGGCACTGCGACAGCTCGAAGCGACGGCGCTCGAACAGTCCGAGATCCGGCCGTTCGTCGACTTCGTGAAGAACAGTTCGCGCAGCATCGTCCGCTAGCTTCGGTGAGCCCGCTCATGCCACTGCGGATCGGTCTGGTGGCGGGCGAGGCGTCCGGCGATACGCTCGGCGCCGGACTGATCGGCGCGATCCGCGCCGTGGTCCCCGACGCGGTGTTCTTCGGCATCGCCGGCCCGAAGATGCAGGCGCAGGGCTGCGAGGTCTGGGAACCGTCCGAGTCGCTGGCGCTGATGGGCCTGTTCGAGATCCTGCGCCACCTGCCGCGCCTGTTCCGGCTGCGCGCCAGGGTGCTGCAACGCTTCATCGCAGCGCGCCCTGACGTCTTTGTCGGCATCGATGCGCCGGAGTTCAATCTGGGGCTGGCGCGCCGACTGCGCGCAGCGGGCCTGACCACGGTGCAGTATGTCAGTCCGCAGGTCTGGGCCTGGCGCCAGGGGCGGGTGCGCAGCATGCGCAGCGCGGTCGACCTGGTGCTGTGCCTGCTGCCCTTCGAGAAGCGCTTCTACGACGAACAGGGGCTGCGCGCCGAGTTCGTCGGCCACCCCATCGCCGATGCGATTCCCCTCGAGGTGGATCGCGCCGCGGCGCGCAGCGCGCTGCAGCTGCCGGCGCAGGGGTCGCTGGTGGCGTTGCTGCCCGGGAGCCGCCGCGGCGAGGTGACGCGCCTCGCCGACGATTTCGCACTGACGGTCCGCTGGCTGCATGTGGCGCGCCCGGGGCTCAGCTTCGTCGCGCCGATGGCCAACCCGGAGGCCCGGAGTATCTTCGCCGCTGCGCTCGCGCGCCACGCGCCCGGCACGAGCGTGCAGTTGCTCGACGGACATGCGCAGGCCGCGCTGATCGCCAGTGACGTCGCACTGGTCGCCTCCGGTACCGCGAGCCTCGAGACCGCGCTGTGCAAGCGGCCGATGGTCGTCGTGTACCGACTCGGCGCGCTGACCGCGTTCGTGCTGCGGAACCTGAAACTGGTCAAATCGCGCTTTTTTGCGCAGCCGAATCTGCTTGCGGACCGGCGTATCGTCGGTGAATATTTCCAGGAACAGATCATCCCTGAAGCGATCGGAGCGGAACTGCTGGCGTGGCTCGACGACGATACGCGACGTGCGGCGCTGCAGGCGCAGTTCCTGGCGATCCATCGCCAGTTGCGCCAGGGCGCGAGCGAGAGCGCCGCGGCGGCGATCCTGCAGCTGGCGCGGCCGGCACCTCCGTCATGAGAGGGCCGGTAGCCGGCGTCGACGAGGCGGGCCGCGGCCCGCTTGCGGGTCCCGTCGTGGCAGCGGCGGTGATTCTGGATCCTGCGCGCAGGCCCGCAGGCATCCGCGACTCGAAACAGCTGACCGCTGCGGAGCGCGGGCGGCTCGCCGTACTGATCCGCGCCGAGGCGCTCGCCTTCGGCGTCGGCTGGGCGCAGCCGGACGAGATCGATGCCGTCAACATCCTGCAGGCAACCTTCCTCGCGATGCGCCGTGCCGTGCTCGCGCTCGGCGTGCGCCCCGCGCACCTGCTGGTTGACGGCAACCGCCTGCCGAGCCTCGAGGGGCTCGGCGAGGGGCTCACGGCGCAGGCGATCGTGCGCGGCGATGCCACCGAAGTGTCGATCGGCGCGGCCTCGATACTGGCCAAGTGCGAGCGGGACGCGTATATGCTGCGCATGCACGACGTCTACCCGCAGTACGACTTCGCCCGGCACAAGGGCTATCCGACGCCGGCGCACCGGCGGCTCCTGGCACAGTGGGGCCCCTGTCCGCTGCACCGGCGCAGCTTCGTATCGCGGCCATTGCAGGGGAGGGGCGCCGCTTGAGCCAGTTCGTCCATCTGCGCGTGCATACCGAGTATTCCCTCGTCGACGGGATCGTGCGCGTTCCCGAGCTGATGGCTGCGGTCGCGGCGGCGGCGATGCCGGCGGTCGCGCTGACCGACCAGAGCAACCTGTTCGCGATGGTCAAGTTCTACAAGGAGGCGCTGAAGGTCGGCGTCAAGCCGCTGATCGGCGTCGATGCCTGGATACGCGAGGCCGGCGAGCGTGCACAGCCCTCGCGCATCGTGCTGCTGTGCCAGAACCTGAAGGGCTACCGCAACCTCACGCAGCTCGTGACGCGCTCCTATCTCGAGGGCCAGCAGCGCGGGGTGCCGATGCTCGAGCGCTCGTGGCTGACCGCAGAGACCCTGACCGGCCTGATCGGCCTCTCGGGCGGTCCCGATGGCGACATCGGCCGCGCTTTGGCGCGGGCGCGCGACGATGAGGCGGGACGTCTCCTCGATGCGTGGCTGGAGCTGTTCGGCGACCGCTTCTACCTCGAGGCCCAGCGCACCGGGCGCAGCGGCGAGGAAGCCTGCACGGATGCCCTGGTGGCGCTGGCGCGCGGCCGCGGCATCGCCGCGGTGGCGACCAACGACGTGCGCTTCCTGCAGCGCAGCGATTTCGGCGCCCACGAGGCGCGCGTCTGCATCCACGACGGCGCGCAGCTCGCGGATCCTGCGCGGCCGCGCCGCTACAGCGAGGAACAGTACCTGAAGTCGCCGGCGGAAATGGCGGCGCTGTTCGCGGATGTGCCGGAGCTGCTCGAGAACACCGTGGAAATTGCCAGGCGCTGCTCGCTCGAGATCCGCCTGGGTGCGTCGATGCTGCCGGCGTATCCGGTCCCAGCCGGCCAGACCGAGGCGGAGTTCCTCAGCGCCGAGTCGCTGCGCGGCCTCGGCGAGCGGCTCGCGGTCGTACGCACCGCGCTGGATGCGACGCGCGTCGCGGACGTGTACCGGCAGCGCCTCGACCTCGAACTCGGCGTGATCTGCTCGATGGGCTTCGCCGGCTACTTCCTGATCGTGGCCGACTTCATCCGCTGGGCACGGATGAACGGCGTGCCGGTGGGGCCGGGGCGCGGCTCCGGCGCGGGCTCGCTGGTGGCTTATGCGCTCGGCATCACCGACCTCGACCCGATCGAACACGATCTGCTGTTCGAGCGGTTCCTGAACCCCGAGCGCGTGTCGATGCCCGATTTCGACGTCGACTTCTGCATGGAAGGCCGCGACCGCGTCATCGAATATGTGGCCGACAAGTACGGCCGCGACCGGGTCTCGCAGATCATCACTTACGGCAGCCTCGCGGCGAAGGCCGTCGTGCGCGACGTTGGCCGGGTGCTCGGTCACAACTACGGCTACGTCGACCGGATCGCGAAGCTGATTCCATTCGAGATCGGCATAACGCTCGACAAGGCGCTGGAACAGGAGGAGGAACTCGCGCGGCTCTACAAGGATGACGCCGAGGTTCGCGAGCTGATCGATCTTGCGCGGGCGCTCGAGGGGCTGGCGCGCAACGCCGGCACCCACGCGGGCGGCGTCGTGATCGCGCCGTCTGTACTGACCGATTTTACGCCGCTGTACCAGGAAGAGGGCAGCACGACCCCGGTCACGCAGCTCGACAAGGACGATGTCGAGGCCGCGGGCCTGGTCAAGTTCGACTTCCTCGGCCTGCGGACGCTGACGATCATCGACTGGGCGGTGCGCGACATCAATGCCGCGCGCGCCGCGGCCGGCGAGGCGCCGCTGGAGATGAATGCACTGCCGATGGACGACGCGGCCTCCTACCAGCTGCTGAAGAGCACGCGCACGACCGCGGTGTTCCAGCTCGAATCGCGCGGCATGAAGGACCTGATCCGCCGGCTGCAGCCCGACCGCTTCGGCGACATCGTCGCGCTCGTCGCGCTGTTCCGCCCCGGGCCGCTGCAGTCCGGCATGGTCGAGGACTTCATCGAGCGCAAGCATGACACCTCCGGCGCCAGGATCGACTACCTGCACCCGGACCTGAAGCCGGCGCTGGAGGCGACCTACGGGGTGATCCTGTACCAGGAACAGGTCATGCAGATCGCGCAGATCCTCGCCGGCTACACGCTCGGTGGGGCGGACCTGCTGCGCCGCGCGATGGGCAAGAAGAAACCCGAGGAGATGGCGCAGCAACGCTCGGTGTTCGTCAGCGGGGCCGTCGCGCGTGGCGTGCGCGAGGCGCAGGCGACCCACATCTTCGACCTGATGGAGAAGTTCGCCGGTTACGGCTTCAACAAGTCGCACTCGGCGGCCTATGCGCTGCTGTCCTACCAGACGGTGTGGCTGAAGGCGCATTACCCGGCTGCGTTCATGGCGGCGGTCCTGTCCGCGGACATGGACAAGACCGACAAGGTCGTCACGCTGATCGACGAATGCGCCAGCATGAAACTGGAGATCCTGCCGCCCGACGTCAACGAATCCGTCTACGCCTTCCGGGTCGCGGGCCCGATGAGCATCCGCTACGGGCTCGGCGCGATCAAGGGCGTCGGCGCCGCCGCGGTCGAGGCGCTGGTCGAGGAGCGCAGCGCCGCCGGGCCCTATGCGAGCCTCCCGGACCTTTGCCGGCGCATTGACCTGTCGCGGATCAACAAGCGCGTCCTCGAGGCGCTGATCCGCTCCGGCAGCCTGGACAGGATCGGCGCGAATCGCGCAACGCTGGCCGCCGAACTCGAGCGCTCGATGCACCTCGGCGAGCAGAACTCGGCGGCGGTGAGCATAGGGCAGGAGGACCTGTTCGGGCTCAGCACGGCGCCGCCCGCTGCGGCTGTGACGATCCCCGAGTGGCCGGATGCCGAACGGCTGGCAGGCGAGCGCGAGACGCTCGGGCTGTTCCTCAGCGGTCATCCGATCACCCCGTACGAGCCCGACCTGAAGTACCTCGTCGGGCAGCGCCTCGCCGATGTCGGCGGCGCCAAGCCCGCCGCAGCGCCCGATGGCGGGCGTTTCTGGGGCGCCGCGAAGCCGGTCACGGTCGCAGGGCTGGTGCTCGAGATCCGCCGCCGCGCCAACCGCAGCACGCTGATCCTCGATGACCGGACCGGGCGCATCGAGGTCAGCCTCTACGACGAGGTCTTCCAGCAGTATCGCGACATCATCGTCAAGGATGCGATCCTGGTCGTCGACGGCGGCCTGCGCTATGACGACTTCATCGAGGCCTGGCGCGTCCAGGGCAAGACGCTGCTCGACATCGACCGTGCGCGCGAGCGCCATGCGCGGCGCCTGTGGCTGCGCTGGTCGCCGCAGTTCGACGGTCCCACGGGCCTGAACCGTCTCGAGGAACTGCTGACCCCGTACCTGCGCGGGCCCTGCGCGGTCAGTATTGCGCTGGTGCGGCCCGAGTACTCGGGCGGGCTGAGTCTCGGCAAGGCCTGGTCGGTGCGTCCGACGCGCGAGTTGCTTGATAAACTGACGGCACTCGTGGGGCGGGATGGCTGGAATCTGGTGTATGGTTCGCGGAGCGAATCCCGGGGTGAGGAAACATCTTCATGGCAATGAATTTTCTGGAATTTGAGCAACCGATTGCCGAGCTGGAGGCAAAGATCGCGGAACTGAAGTTCCTTGGCGACGGCGCGAATGCAAATATTTCTCAGGAGATCAAAAAGTTACAGGATAAAAGTAAGGCGCTTACGACATCGATTTTTGCGAAACTGACGCCGTGGCAGATCACCCAGCTCGCGCGTCATCCGCAACGGCCCTATACGCTGGACTACGTGTCCATGCTGTTCACCGACTGGCAGGAACTGCATGGCGACCGGATGTACGGCGACGACCTCGCGATCGTCGGTGGCCTGGCGCGCTTCGAGGGTACCCCCGTGATGGTCATCGGCCAGCAGAAGGGGCGCGATACCAAGGAGCGGGTACGGCGCAACTACGGCATGCCGAAGCCGGAAGGCTATCGCAAGGCGCTGCGCCTGATGCTGCTGGCCGAGCGCTTCCGCCTGCCGATCATCACGCTGATCGACACCCCGGGCGCCTATCCCGGTATCGGTTCGGAGGAGCGGGGCCAGAGCGAGGCGATCGCCCGCAATCTGTTCGAGATGTCGAACCTCGCCGCGCCGATCCTCGCGGTGGTGATCGGTGAGGGCGGTTCGGGAGGAGCGCTCGCCATCGGCGTCTGCGACCGGTTGGTCATGCTGCAGTTCAGCGTGTATTCGGTGATCTCGCCGGAGAGCTGCGCCTCGATCCTGTTCAAGAGCACCGACAAGAAGGAGATCGCGGCCGATGCCATGGGGGGCACCGCCGACCGCCTGAAGGCCCTGGGGCTCGTCGATGAGGTGCTCAAGGAGCCCCATGGCGGCGCGCACCGGGATCCGCAGGCGATGGCCGAGACTTTGCGCGCCAGCATCTCGAAAAATCTCGGCGAGCTGCGCCAGATGCCGGTCACGCAGCTGCTGGATGCGCGTCAGGCGCGACTGCGTTCCTTCGGGGTCTTCAGCGAGGGGTGAGCGGGCCGTTGCATCCGGTGCCCCCCTGTCCGATCACCGGTGCCGCCGGCTCGCGCCTGATCCAGCGGATCTCCGCCAACCTGCTGATCGGCCTGTGGAAGGCCGCGTTCCGCGTCGATACCACGGCACAGCTGCGCCCCGGCAGCGACTACGGGCTGTGGGAGTCCCCGTGCGGTCTGGTGTTCTTCGAGCCGCGCGTGGTCGGGGATGCGGATTTCTACCGCAACCTGTATCCGGCCTGGACCCGTGACGGGCCGTGGTCGAAGGCCGGCGCGCCGCGCGCCGACTTCACTCGCGCAGCGTCCCTGGTGCGCGCCGGCGACCGGGTGCTCGATGTCGGCTGCGGGGCCGGCGCGTTCGCCGCCTGCGTGCCGCAGGCGCGCTATGTGGGGCTCGACAGCAACTACCCGGCCGCAGGTACCGGCCCCGAGATCCGCAACGAGACGCTCGCCGCGCACGCCGCCGCGCACCCTGCCGGCTACGATGTTGCCTGCGCGTTCCATGTGCTCGAACACGTCGCAGACCCGCTGCGCTTCGCGCAGGACCTGGTCCGGTGCGTGCGTCCGGGCGGCCTCGTGATCCTCGCGGTGCCGAAGTTTCCGTCGGCGGTCAACGACATTCCCGACTGCATGTTCAACGCGCCGCCGCATCACCTGACCTGGTGGAGCGAGCGCGCGCTGGTCGCGCTCAGCGTCGCGGCCGGCCTCGAGCTGCGCTTCCTCGGTGGGCTTCCCCTGGGGAAACACCACCAGCTCGGCCATTGGATGGGGCGCGTGGCGCCGAAGCTCACCGGCGAGCGCTACTTCAAGGCGTCGCGCGCCTGGTACGCAGCGCTCGCGTGGAGCGCGGCTGCAGGCTTTGTGTGCAGCGCGCTGTTCGGCGCGCCGCGCGGCGCGCCGCCGATCGAGCTGCTGCTGGTCGGGCGCAGGCCCGTGCGCTCCCTGGCCCGTTAGTCTATGATCACGGATTCTGTGAGCAGCACCCCTGAAAAACCGCAGTCCCCATCGCCTCACGGCCCGCTGCGCCGGTTGCGGGTCTGTCTCATCAATCCGCGGTTCAATCCCAATTACTTCGGGATGGACCACCTGCTGCCGCTGCTGCCGGGGGACAAGCGCAACATCATGGTCACCGGCGCGCTGCCCGCCCTGGCCGCGCTGGCGCCCGATCACTGCAGCGTCGACCTGGTTGACGAGAACGTCGAGCCGATCGATTTCGCCGCCCTCGAGGGTTATGACGTCATCGGCGTGACCGGCATGATCGTGCAGCACCAGCGCATGCGGGAGATCCTCCTGCGGATCAAGGATTATCCGGCCACGATCGTGCTGGGCGGACCGTACGTGTCGGTGGCCGAAGGGCAGTTCACCGGACTGTGCGACGTGCGTTTCATCGGGGAGTCCGAGCAGACGTGGCCCGGGTTCCTGCTTGCGCTCGGGCGCGGAGAGGACGTCCTGGAGCGCTACGAACAGGCGGACCGGACCGACATGTCGACCGTCCCGCCGCCCCGGTATGAACTGCTCAAGGCAGAGCGCTACGTGATGGCGACGCTGCAGTTCTCGCGTGGCTGCCCGTTCATGTGCGAATTCTGCGACATCATCACGATCTTCGGACGCAAGCCGCGGATGAAGTCCCCGGCGCAGATGATCCGCGAATTCGATGCGATCCGCGCAGCGGGATTCACGCGCTGCTTCCTGGTCGATGACAATTTCATCGGCAACAAGTACAAGGCCAAGGAACTGCTGGCCGCGCTGATCCAGTGGCAGGAAGCCAATCACTATCCGCTGATCTTCACCACCGAGGCCAGCATCAACCTGGCCGACGATGCGGAAATGATGCAGCTGATGGTGAAGGCGAATTTCCGGCAGGTGTTCATCGGCATCGAGTCCCCGCGTGCCGCATCGCTCGAGGAAACCCGCAAGGTCCAGAACACGCGGGGCGACGGGCTGCTCGAGAAGATCCAGCGGGTGCGCGATGCGGGCCTGGTGATCAACGGTGGCTTCATGGTCGGCTTCGACAACGACGACGAGGCGGTCTTCGAGGAACAGTATGAATTCATCAGTGCCGCGGGCATTGCCAATGCCTCGCTGGCGATCCTGACCCCGATTCCCTCCACCCCGCTGTACAAGCGGCTCGAGACCGAGGGGCGGCTGGACTTCGGTCGCTCCGACGTCATTTTTCATCCGAAAAAAATGACCCGCGACGCGCTCAAGAGCGGTTATGTCTCGCTGATGAAGCGGCTGTACGATCCGGAAGCCTATTTTGACCGGCTGCTGGGCGGGTATGAGAAATCGCCACAGTTCCGCGACAGCCGCAGGACGCAGGACCGGCGCATCGGCGCGAAGGTGACGCTCGCCGGCAGGCTGGTCGAGTGGATCGGCGGCAGCCTCGTGCTGTGGCGCCTGTACCGGGTGCTTGACAGGAACGGTGCGCTCTCCAGCCCGGGAAGGGCCTACTGGCGTTACTGGCGCCGCAACCGGGAGCTGCTCGGTGCCGATGCCATACCGTTCGCGACCTTCGTCCGGCTGTGCGCGGAACACTGGCACTTTTTCAACATCGCCAACGACGACCAGACGAAATTCGGCGCCGTCGTCTCGGCGTGACGGCAGGCCTGGCATGACCGGAGCGCGGCATTGGCGGCGGGAGGGCTTGCTGCTGGCGGCCCGGCCCGACCATCCCCTGATCAACCGCACCTACGTGCCGACAGTGCTGCCGCTGGGCGATGACCTGTGGCGCATCTATTTCGCGGGCTGCGACCGGGACAACCTCAGCCGTGTCCTTGCCGTCGACGTGGACCCCACGCGGCACATGCAGGTTGTCGCCGAGCATTTCGAGCCGCTCCTCGAACTCGGGCAGATCGGTGCCTTCGATTTCTCCGGCACGATCCCCTCGTGTGCCCTCAGGGTCCAGGACCAGGTCTGGCTGTATTACTTCGGCGCGCATCTGCGCAAGGAAGTCCGCGCGGGCGCGGCGATCGGACTTGCCGTCAGCGATGACGGACTGACCTTTCGCCGGGCCTACGAGGGACCTGTCCTCGGCCCCGGCCCGCTGGATCCTTTCCTCACGGCGTCGCCCTGCGTCGTGGCGGGCGCGGGCGGTTACCGGATGTGGTACGTAAGCGGCATGCCGTGGATCAGGGCGCAGGCCGGAGTGCAGCTCGATCCGACCTGCGGCATCCGCATGGCGCTATCCGCCGACGGGCGGCTGTGGTCGCCCGATACGATGGCGGTCATCGATCCGCTGGAACCGAGGGCCGTGGGCCTCGCGCGTCCGTGGATTGCGGATTCACCCGACGGTCTGCAGCTCTGGTACAGCCGGCGCGGCAGCGATTACCGCGAAGGCGGCGAGTCCCCTTACCGCATGGCGCACGTGCGCATCGACGCCGCGAGCGGACGGGTGACGGGAACACCGCTTGCCGTGCATTTCGAGAATCCGCCGCAGCCCGGCGACTTTGACGACTGGATGCAGGCCTACAGCTGCGTGCTGCCCAGCGGCCCGGACCTGATCATGCTCTACAACGGCAACGGCTTCGGCAGGACCGGCATCGGCTGGGCGCGGCTGCCGGGCGGCGCGGGGGGTTGAGAGGCCGATGAGCCGCACGCTCGAGTTTCGCATTCCGATCGCACCCACGCGCTCCTTCTTCTCGAACGTCCGGCTGGCTGCGGCATCGCTCGCAGCGCTCGGCGAGCCGTATTCTTCCGCCCCGGTCATCGTCGCGGTCGGTGACCAGGCGGACATCGGCGCCGTAGCCCGGCAAAACCCCTGGGCCGAGGCGTACCCGATCCGCTGGTTCGCATCGGCACCGGACAGTTCGGTCGATGACGGCACGCCGGCGGGCGCCAGGGGCCTCAGGTTTCCCGGATTCATGCGCGACCGGTTTCCGCGCGACCGGCACGCCGACATCGTGGTTCATTGCGATGCCGACGTCTGCGTCATGCGGCGATTCGACGAACTGCTGGAGCGGATGGTCGACGCGCCGCCGGCGGTAGCCGGGTGCATGGCCCATTACTCGCCGTTTCCGGGCGACGCGGCTGCGAACGATGAGCAGTGGCGCAGGATGTTTGCCGCTGCGGGTCTGGCGGAGCCTCGGCTCGAGTGCCGCTACTCCCTCGTCGACAGCGACTACCGTGGTGGGGCACCGCCGTACTTCAACGCCGGCTTCGTGGTCATGAATGGCGGCGGATGGGAAGGGGTTGTCGCCGACATCGACCCGTACACGGAGGTTGCCAGAGCGCAGCTTGCGCCGCTGGGCAGGGAGTATTTTGCCAACCAGGTCGCGATGAGTCTGGCCATTGCGCACCGCGGACTCGAGGTCGTGCCGCTGGGACTGGAATACAACTGTCCGAACGAGGACAAGGTGCTCGCCCATGGCGTGCCCAGCGAAAAGGACGTGCGCGCGATGCACTTCCTGCGCCAGGATGAGATCGATCGCCATCATTTTCTGACCGATCCTGCGGCTTTCGCGCGCTTCGCAGAGGCGCCGCTGCAGTCGCGCATGAACCGGCACCTGCGCCGCCATATCCTGTCGCTGACCACGTTCTGCGCGGCGCTGCGCGTAGTGTGAACGATGCCGCGCGAGTACGCGCCCGGCTATGACTCGAGCGCTACGTCCTGCATTTCCGCGCGTACGCCGGCCGCGCCCCCGTGCAGAATCGCCGGCAGCAGGAACGGATGGCGTCCGGCATAGGGCGGCAGGAAGCGCAGTTCCAGGCCGCGCTGCGCGAACGCTGCGGCGTCGTACAGCGCCCGGCCGCCGGGCGCATTCACGTAGCGCGTCCCGCCGAGGGCGCTGACGATCGCGATGATCCGCGCCTCGCCGCCGCGCTCCGCGTCGATCCGCAGGCTGGAGCTGCGGATGATCTCGACGTCCAGGTGCAGGATGCGCGCCATCAGCCTGAGACCCGCGTCGAGGAAGTCGACGACGGAACCCAGCGGCCCATAGAGGTGAGTGCAGACGGCCGCGGCGTCCGCGTCCGCGGCCGTCCTCGGTATCCCGTGCCGCGCGAGGCGCTGATCGAACGATGCACGCGCGTTCTCCGCGAACTCCAGCTGCCCGATCAGCGTCTCGCGCGGCTGGTGGCGCAGCGGCAGCGTCAGCCATTGCCCTGCGGCCGTCTCGCAGCGGTGTACACGTCCACGGCGCATGAACTGTACGTCATCGAAGATCACGAAGGTGTCGCTGGCCGCCAGCAGGCGAAAGTATCCCGGATAGGGATACAGGTAAGGCTGCATCACCGCTACGCTGCGTGACACGTGGGTCAGGGTCCCGTTACTTGAATTGCTTCGACTTCAGCCGATCGCTGTCGTAACCGGTGGGCACGTCGAACGGATGGCGGACCACGCTGTGCGGCGGCACGTTGCGGCGCAGGACTGCGCGCGACTCGATGTAGCTGCTGGCGCCGACGGTAATACCGTTGATGATTCCGACCTGGCCGCCGATCATGCAGCAATCCTCGATCACGACGCCGCTGGAGAGGCCGACCTGCGACGAGAGGAATACGAAATTGCCGATACGGCAATGGTGCCCGATATGGACCGCGCTCCACAGGATGGCGCCATCCCCGATCTGGCAGTACGGCTGCAGCGTGCAGCCTTCGAGGATGAAGGCGTTCTCGCCGATGGACGCGGCGCAGTTGTGCGTCGACGGGTGGATGAAGGAAGCGAAACTGTAGCCGCGTGCCTTGCCCTCGAGATGGCGGTCGCGGCGGAAGTCATTGAGGCGCTGGTAGCTGATGGGACCCAGCAGCTTGACGGCATCGGGCGGGAAGCGGCTCTCCAGGTTCTCCCACGCCACGACCGGCAAGCCATCG